>Ga0310810_10010341_pt1 | contig 10863 bp, 11 predicted proteins | sample NCmetagenome_FD_207641 | JGI IMG/M metagenome (GOLD analysis project Ga0310810, IMG submission 207641) | Soil microbial communities from experimental microcosm in Duke University, North Carolina, United States - NC | ecosystem: Engineered > Artificial ecosystem > Soil microcosm > Unclassified ... | reverse complement strand
CGAGATCCTGAGCCGTGTCCGCATCCCCATCCGCGTGATGGTGCGCGAAACGGAGCCGCACGAAATAGCGGACGCCGCCCTCGCCGACCGGCTGGTGGCTGCTGCGGAGGCGATCGCCTCGCGGCGCGTGGATGGGCTCGTGTTCGGCGCGATCCGGCATGGCCGCGTGGACGTCGATCTGACCACGAGAATCAGCAGGGCGGCTGCCGGCCGTCCGATCACGTTCCATCGCGCTTTCGAAGCAGTGGCCGACCAGGCCGCAGGGCTCGACGACCTGCTTTCACTGCCGGGGATCGACCGGATTCTTACGAGCGGTGGCCCGGGCGACTGGCCCGCACGCGTCACGCGTCTGGCGGCCCTGGCCCGGCAGGGGGGCTCGAGAATCGGCATCCTCGTCGGCGGGGGAGTGTCGAGCGCCATGCTCCCGGACATCGCCGCGATTGCGGGCATCCGGGAAGTCCACGTGGGTCGGGCCGCGCGGACACCGGAGTCGGACACGACGCCGGTCGACCAGCGTGCCGTCGCCAGCCTCGTGGCTCAGCTGGATAGCCTGGCGCGGAACCTCGATTGAGCCCCTGCTATACTCCCGCTCGTGCGGGAGCCCTTTTCCGCCTTCGTCGAAGCCATCAGTGAAGAGTTTGCCAGCCTGCGCATGCTGGTCGAGCGCGCGGCCGCCCAAGTGAGCGACGAGCAGTTCTTCGCCAACCTCGACAACGAAGCCAACAGCGTTGGCACGCTGATGCAGCACATAGGTGGCAACCTTCGGTCTCGCTGGCAGGACTTCCGGACGACAGATGGCGAGAAGCCCGATCGGTTTCGCGATCGCGAATTCGAGGCGGGCCTCTCGCGCGCCGAGGTCGAGGCGAAGTGGCGGCAGGGGTGGGCGATGCTGCAGGACGCGCTCGACAGCCTGACAACTGCCGACCTCGACACGGCGATAGTCATCCGAGGACAGTCGGCGAGCCTGCCGCGTGCGCTGATGCGCAATCTTGCACACGTGGCCGGACATGCCCACCAGATCGTCCTGCTCGCCAAGCACTGGCGCGGGAGCGACTGGCAAACGCTCAGCATTCCACGAGGACAGTCCGAGCAATTCCGTGCAGGGACAGCCGCCAAAAAGGGCGGCGCCTAAAGGTTCACCCTGATGAAACCGATGAAGGATTCACTATGAAAATGCAGTCGCTCGCGCTCCTCATTCTGGCGGGTATCGCGCTGTGCCTGTACATCATGCGCCGCCGCAGTCGGCAGGGGAAGCGCACGCCCAAGTTCTGACGAGGTGCGGCACGCGCCCCGCTCGCTCACTTCCCGGCGTTTCCCATCCGATCATCGTGAGGCTGGACGCGGACAATCGTCTGGTCCCTGCCAGACTTCGCGCCAGCTGAAGCGGCTGGATCCCTCGATTCTGGCCAAATTCTGGTGGCCCCGGTCTTGCCCCTGTCAGGGGCATGACTACGACCAGCCAGACTTTGCCCCGGCAGTTACCGGCGGCGCTGGCGAACGTTCCCGGCGATGCTTCGGGGATGCTCGCGCGCGTCCGCAAGCATGTCGCCGTGTGGCTTTGTGAGATGCACGGCCACGCGCCCCAACTTCACATGGAACGCGAGCGGCTGTATCTGTATTGCTCGGCCTGCCGGCTCGAATCGCCCGGCTGGTCGCTCGAAGGCCCCTCGCCGCGGCCCCGTCAGGCCGGCGCGCCCGATCGCTACTCGCGCTACTCCTGGCTCACCGCGTCGTCTGCGCTCCAGTCGCGCGCGGAGTCGGGTGATCTTGTACTTTACTAACCAATAGCCTTCCTCATACCGAAGACACACCGTGCTACGTGCTGAGTGCCAGGTGCCGCGTGCGGTGCCTGGTGCCCAGTGCCTGGTGCCGTGTGCAACCATGACTACAGTCCAGCTTTAAGGCTGCCGATAGAGCCCGTGATGGCTTTCGCGGACTGGCTGCTCCCCCTGCTCCTGATCACGCCCGACGACGAACACGGTCGCGACCCCTTCGAGACGCCGCTCGAACCGCACATTGTCGTTCCCGTAACGGCTCCGCTTCACTGAGTTCGCAATCGCTCACGAAGCACCAGGCACCCAGCACCGCACGAGGCACCAGGCACGGGCGATTCTTACCCAAGGTTTGACACCCGGCTCAGCGGGTCCTATCGTGATTCAGCCGCCCGCGGCGGCTCGCAATCATGATGCGCTCGCAATGGCTCCGCATCGTCCTGATGCTCGGCGTGGTCACGCTGGGGCTGGCGCTGAGCATTGTCATCACGCCACGCTCCCAGATCCTGTTCAGCATCCAGGTGCTGGCCGTCCTGATCGCGGCCTGGCACGGCGGCTTGCTGGCGGGCCTCTCCGCGACGGCCCTGAGCGCGATCGCGAGCGTCGCGATCAGCCGTGTCTACATCCAGGACCATCCGATCGCGCGGGTCAACGTCGCCGCATTGATCATCTTCGCCATCGTGGGCGCGATAGTCAGCGCGTTCATGGATCGCCGGCGGCGCCAGCAGATTCAGCTCGAGGACCTGCAGGCGCAGCACGCGCGCCTGGCCGAGGTCATGCACTCGATCGGCATCGGGCACTGGTACAGCGATCTGCCGACGCAGCAGATGTTCTGGGACGCCCAGTGCAAGGCGCACTACGGGCTGCCGCCTGATGCGGAGATCACGCTCGACGTGCTGCTCGGGTGCGTGCACCCGGACGATCGCGACCGCCTGCAGGGCGCCGCGGAGCGCGCGATCTTCGGTCACACCAGCTGCGACGTCGACTATCGGGTGGTTCACCGTGACGGCGGGGTTCGCTGGCTGCGGGCGCTCGGGCGCGGGTTTTACGACAAGGCCGGCAAGCCGACGCGCTTCGACGGCATCACCGTGGACGTCACGCGGCAGAAGATGGCGGAGGAAACGCTCGCCGAGGCCAACCGGCTGAAGGATCAATTCCTCGGCGCGCTGTCGCACGAGCTCCGCACGCCCCTCAACGCCGTGCTCGGCTGGGCTCGCCTGCTGGCGTCGGGCGAGCTGCCGTCGCACCGCGTGCCTCATGCCGTCAGCGTGATCGAGCGCAACGCGCAGGCGCAGGCGCGGCTCGTCGAAGATCTGCTGGACCTGTCGAGCGTCGTCACCGGTAAGCTCCGGCTGAGGATCGAGCCCGTTGATCTCGGCGCGGTGTCGCTGAGCGCGCTCGAAGGCGTCCGCCCCGCTGCCGACGCGCGGCAGGTGCAGTTGACGACGTCGATCGATCCCGAGGCGCGGTGGGTTCCTGGCGACCCTGATCGCCTGCGGCAAATCGTCTGGAACCTGCTGTCGAACGCCGTGAAGTTCACGCCGCCTCGCGGCACCGTGTCGCTTGCGCTTGTGCCCGCGAGCACGGGCGTCCGCCTGGAGGTCAGCGATACCGGGCGCGGCATCGAGCCGGCGTTCCTGCCGCACGTCTTCGATCGTTTCTCGCAGGCCGAAGGAGAGGAGATGCGCGGCGTGCGCGGCCTCGGGATCGGCCTTGCGATCGTCCGCGAGCTCGCGGAAGCGCACGGCGGTGCCGTCGAAGCACGCAGCGAGGGTCCGGGCACGGGCGCAACGTTCGTGGTGACGTTGCCGGGGCGGTTGCCGCAGGCGCCTGCGCGCACCGCGGTGGGCGGCGCGCTGGCCTGATCGGCCCAACTGAAGCTCGGCCCTACGACTTGGCCGAGCTAAAGTTCGGCCCTACGGCTTGGCCGAGCTGAAGTTCGGCCCTACGACTCTCAGTTGGCGGCCTGGAGGTAGCGCGACGGCAGCGCGTGGCCAAGGTGCGGCGCGACGAGGCGTGACGCGGCGACCACGGCGTCCAGGTTCACACCGGTCTCGATTCCCAATCCATTCAGCAGGTAGATCAGGTCCTCGGTCGCGAGGTTGCCGGCGGCGCCGGGCGCGTACGGGCAACCACCGAGCCCCCCGGCGGAGCTGTCGAACGTCGCGACGCCGCACTCGAGGCCCGCATAGACGTTCGCGAGCGCCGTGCCGCGCGTGTCGTGAAAGTGCAGCGCAATCTGGCCGATGGGCACGCGCGTGCGCACAGCCTCGACGACGTCCACGACCTGGCCGGGGTGGGCGACGCCGATGGTGTCACTGACCGCGACCTCTTCAGCGCCCATGTCGATGAGCGCCGCCGACAGTTCGACGACACGTTCCACGGGCACGTGGCCTTCGTACGGACAACCGAACGCCGTCGAGAGGTATGCACGGACCGCAAGACCATGCGCGCGGGCCGCCGCGGTCACCTCCGTGTAGTTCCGCATCGACTCGGCGATCGACTGGTTGATATTGCGCTGGCTGAACGTCTCGGAGGCGGCCGCGAAAACGGCGACGTGATCGAGCCCGCACTCGATGGCGGCATCGAGCCCACGCCGATTTGGCACCAGCGCCGAGAAGCGGACGCCGGGGCGCCGCGCGGCGGCACGCGCGACCTCGCGCGCATCGGCCATCTGCGGCACCCACTTCGGGCTGACGAACGCGGTGATCTCGACGACCGGCAGGCCGGCCTCGGCCAGCCGGTCGATGAACTGGACTTTCGTCGCCGTGTCGATGCCGGCCTGCTCGTTCTGCAGGCCGTCGCGCGGGCCAACCTCGACCACTTTCACGCGGCGCGGCAGGATAGGGCGGCTCATATCAGGTCGACCAGTGGCACGCCCGGCTGGACCAGCTCGCCGGGCGTGCAGCGAATCTCGGCGACGCGTCCCGCTTTCGGCGCGCGCAGCGGCAGCTCCATCTTCATCGCTTCGAGCACGACGAGCGTTTCGCCTTCGGCTACCTCGTCGCCCACCTTTACGAGCACAGTGCGGACCGTGGCGGGCATCGGCGCGCTGAGCGCGTGGGAATCGCCCTGGCCCCGTGAGGGGCGCTCGGCGTTCGTCAGGATCTTGAACTCATAGATCCGGCCGTCGTAGAAGGCCGTGGGCGAGCCGGGCGGCCCGGCCACCCACACTCGTTCGATGCCGGCATCGCTCGTCACCGTCCAGCAGCCATGCCCAGCGGGCTGGACCGTGAAGGCCTTGCCGTCGACGTCGATCTGCTGAGACCTGGCCCCCATCGTCAATTCCGCCAGCCGTTGAGTGTCGCCCACGGGTCGGCCCCCGGTTCGGGCAACGCGCCCCCGGGCGCGGTCCCGGCCGTCTCAGCCGCCGTTACCGCGGCGCCGACCACTACTGGCATCGGCAACACCGGCCCGGACTCTGCCACCAGTCGGTCGATCTCGCGATCGATGAGGCCGGTGTCGAGCCGTCCGGCGCTGACGTCGGGATGCCGCACCAGCGCGAGCAGGAATGGCACGTTGGTCCGGATGCCGAGGATCGGGAACTCGCGGAGGCACCGCTCGAGGCGGCGCAGTGCTGTCGCGCGTGATTCGGCGCTCACGATCAGCTTCGAGATGAGCGGGTCATAGTGGACCGGGATCGTGTCGCCTTCGCGAAAACCGCTGTCCACGCGCACGCCCGGCCCCGCCGGCTCGCGATACAGCCAGAGCGGCCCTGATTGCGGCAGAAAGCCTGACGCGGGGTCTTCCGCGTAGATGCGGCACTCGATCGCGTGGCCGCGCTGACGGAGCTGATCCTGCCGCCACGGCAGGCCCTGCCCGGCGGCGACCATGAGCTGCGCGCGAACGAGATCGAGCCCAAGCACCTGCTCGGTCACGGGATGTTCGACCTGCAGGCGCGTGTTCATTTCCAGGAAGTAGAACCGCGTCTCGCCGCCGGACTCGTCGAGCAGGAACTCCACCGTGCCGGCGTTGGTGTAGCCGCAGGCGCGCGCCGCGGCGACGGCGGCCTCGCTCATCGCCTGACGCAGCTCCGGCGTCATGGCTGGCGACGGGCTCTCCTCGATCACCTTCTGATGCCGTCGCTGGAGCGAGCACTCGCGTTCGAACAGCGACACGGCCTGATCCCGGTCGTCGGCGAAGATCTGGATCTCGACATGGCGGGGACGCGTGACCAACCGCTCGACGTAGAGCGTACCGTTGCCGAACGCGCCCTCGGCGTCGCGGCGTGCCGCATCGAAGGCGGCCTCGGCGTCCTCGCGCTTGTGGACTTCGCGCATGCCGATGCCACCGCCACCCGAGGACGGCTTCACGAGCACCGGAAACCCAACGCGTTCCGAGGCGGCCAACAGCGCGGCAGTGCTCTGGTCCTTCGGCGTCTCGCCGGGGACCACAGGAACACCGGCGCCCGACATCAGCCGGCGCGCCTCGATCTTCGACCCCATCCGGGAGATTGCGCCTGCGGGCGGCCCGATGAACACGAGCCTCGCGTCGGCACAGGCCGCGGCGAACGCCGCGTTCTCCGAGAGGAAGCCGTAGCCGGGGTGGATCGCTTCCGCGCCGCTCTGCCGCGCCGCGTCGATGATCGCGTCGGACTTCAGATAGCTTTCATTCGGCGGTGGAGGGCCGATGCGAATGGCGCGATCGGCGGCCGCGACGTGTGCCGCGCCAGCGTCGGCGTCCGAGAAGATCGCCACCGACTCGATGCCCAGCTCGCGGCAGGTTCGGATGACGCGAATCGCGATCTCACCGCGGTTCGCGACGAGCACTCGTCGAAACATTGAGGCCCTTCAGGGCTTGAGACGCCAGGATGGCTCGCGCTTCTCGAGGAACGCCTTGATGCCTTCCTGGCCTTCCTCGGACGCGCGCCGCGCGGCGATCGCCTCCGCGCACAGCATCGCGACGTCGGCCGCGCCGCGGCGGCCCACCTCGGCGATGAGCTGCTTGGCGGCCGCGAGTGCGCCAGGCGCCCCGCACATCAGAGCGTCGCGATACCGCGCGACCTCGACGTCGAGACCCGACGCGGGCACCACGGAGTGGACGAGGCCAAGCTCGCGGGCCCTCGCCGCGCTGAAGCGCTCGCCGGTGAGGAACAGCTCGCGCGACGCCGAACGCCCGATCTTCGCCATGACGAACGGCGCGATCACCGCGGGGATCAACCCGAGCCGGACCTCGGTGAAGCCGAACACGGCGTTCTCGGCTGCGATGACGATGTCGCAGATCGCGGCGAGCCCGGCGCCGCCGCCGAGCGCGGCGCCGTGGACGCGGCCGATCACAGGCACCGGCAGCCGATCGAGCGTCCCAAACAGCCGCGCCGCCTCGGTCGCGTCGTCCACGTTCTGCTCGCGGCTGAACGTCGCCATTCGGCCCATCCAGTCGAGGTCCGCGCCGGCGCAGAACACCGGGCCGGCGCCTTCGATGATCACCAGGCGCACGCTGCGATCGCTGGAGACCGAGTCGGCCCACCAGGTCAGCTCCGCGATCATGCCTTCGTTGAAGGCGTTGCGGACGTCGGGCCGGTTGAGGACGAGGCGCTCGATGCCCTGCTGCCGCTCGACGTCCAGATACTTGAAGCCCATCGCCTTACATCCGGAAGACACCGAACCGGGGCGGCGCGAGCGGGGCGTTGCAGGCGGCCGACAGCCCCAGCGCCAGCGCGCCGCGCGTCATCGCCGGATCCAGAATCCCATCGTCCCACAGCCGTGCAGTGGAGTAGTAGGGCGAGCCCTCGCGCTCGTATTTGGCGATGATGGGCTCGCGGATCGCGGCATCCTCCGACTCGCTGAGAGACTTTCCCTCGCGCGCGAGCTGATCGCGCTTGACGGTGGCGAGCACGCCGGCCGCCTGCTCGCCTCCCATCACCGAGATGCGGGCGTTGGGCCACATCCAGAGAAACCGGGGCTCGTACGCCCGGCCGCACATGCCGTAGTTCCCCGCGCCGAACGACCCGCCGATGATGACCGTCATCTTGGGCACCACGGCGTTGGCGACGGCGTGCACCAGCTTCGCGCCGTCCTTCGCGATGCCGGCGCGCTCGTACTGCCGCCCGACGATGAACCCGGTGATGTTCTGCAGGAAGACGAGCGGGATGCCGCGCAGGTTGCAGAGCTCGATGAAGTGCGTGGCCTTGAGGGCCGACTCGGAGAAGAGCACGCCGTTGTTGGCGATGATGCCGATGAGCATGCCGTGCAGCCGCGCGAAGCCGGTGACGATCGTCGTCGCGTAGCGCGCCTTGAACTCGTCGAAGCGCGAGCCATCCACCAGCCGGGCGATCACTTCGCGGACGTCGTACTGGCGCCGCAGGTCGGAGGGCACGACGCCGTACAACTCACTCGAGTCGTACTTGGGATCTTCCGGCGTCGTGATGTCCACCGGCATCGCCTTGCGCGTGTTGAGCGACGCCACGATGGTCCGCGCAATCTCGAGCGCGTGCGCATCGTCTTCGGCGAAGTAGTCGGCAACGCCCGAGAGGCGCGTGTGCACATCCGCGCCGCCCAGCTCTTCGGCCGTCACGTCTTCGCCGGTGGCCGCCTTCACCAGCGGCGGGCCGCCCAGGAAGATCGTGCCCGTCCCCTTGACGATCACCGTCTCGTCCGACATGGCTGGTACATACGCGCCGCCCGCGGTGCATGAGCCCATCACGACGGCGATCTGCGGGATGCCTTCCGCGGACATGCGCGCCTGGTGATAGAAGATGCGCCCGAAGTGATCGCGATCGGGGAAGACCTCGGCCTGCAGCGGCAGGAACGCGCCGCCTGAATCGACCAGGTAGAGGCACGGCAGCCGATTGGCCAACGCCACCTCTTGTGCTCGCAGATGCTTCCGGACGGTGATGGGGTAGTAGGTGCCGCCCTTGACCGTGGCGTCGTTGGCGACGATGAGCACTTCGCGCCCGCTGACGCGGCCAACGCCGGACACGATGCCCGCGCCCGGCGCCTCGTCGTCGTACATGCCCCACGCGGCCAGCGGCGACAGTTCCAGAAATGGCGAACCGGGATCGAGGACGCGGTCGAGCCGTTCCCGCACCGGGAGTTTCCCCTGCGCGCGATGCCGCTCGTGCGCCTTCGTCCCCCCGCCGGCTCGCGCCTTCGCCTCGGCCGCGCGCAGCTGATCCACCAGCGACTGCATGGCGGCCTGGTTCGCGCGGAACTCGTCGCTCGTGGCCGGGATTCGCGTCGCCAGCTCGTCCATCGTGCTACCAGCCGCAGCAGTCGGTCTTGAACCTGCAGTCCGCGCAGCGCCAGACGGCGTGCATGCGGTAGACGTTGGTGCCGCCGCAACGCTCGCACACCATCCGCTCATCAGACGGCCGCGTCACCTGGCAGTCGACGATGAGGCTGGGGAGCGGGGTAACGTGCTTGGGATGGCCGAGTTTAGGGGCAGGCTGATCCGGCATACGCGCCGGCATTATACCGGGCTGCACGAGGCTTCACTCTATCGTGTTACAAAACTGACATAACCGGTCCGACATGTATGAATCCGCGTCGGTGGCATGCTACAGTCCAGTATCGAGGTCCGACATCGAGTCGAGATTACCTCGACAGTTTCACGCGCATACATGGCATCGAATAGGACACGACGCGTGCTCGTTGTCGACGACGAGCCCGACATGGCTGAGTGGCTCTCAGTCGTGGTGTCGAGCGCAGGCTACGACACAAGGGTCGCTGTACGCGGTGCCGAGGCGGCGGAAACCTTCGCGACCTGGCTGCCTGATGCCGCACTGGTGGATCTCATGCTGCCCGATACCGATGGGGCAGAGCTCGTCCGCCGGTTCAAGGCGCTGCAGCCACGCACGGAAGTGCTGGTAGTCAGCGGGCAGGGCAGTATTCCGCGCGCGGTCGAGGCGATCAAGGCCGGCGCGTCCTACTTTCTCGAGAAGCCCATCGATGCGGACAGCGTCCTCGCGATGCTGGCGCGCGCCATCGAGCGCATGGATCTGGAAGCGGAGAACGTCGCGCTCAAGCGGCAGCTCCGCGACCGCTATCAGTTCGACAACATCATCGGGCGCAGCCGCAAGATGCGCGAGCTGTTCGACCTGGTGGCCGCGGTGGCCGATTCCGAGGCCAACGTCCTGATTCAGGGCGAAAACGGCACGGGCAAGGAGCTCATCGCCAACGCGCTGCACTACAACAGCCGGCGGACGAAGGGCCCGTTCATCAAGATCAACTGCGCGGCGATCCCGAAGGACCTCATCGAGTCGGAACTGTTCGGCTACCGGCGCGGGTCGTTCACGGGCGCCGTGGCCGACAAAGACGGGCTGCTCGAGCAGGCGCAGGGCGGCTCGCTTCTGCTCGACGAGATCGGCGAGATGCCGCCGTATCTGCAGACCAAGCTCCTCCGCGTGCTGCAGGAGCGCGAGTACCGTCCGGTCGGCAGCGACCGCGTCGTGCGCGTGGACTTCCGGCTGATCTGTGCCACCAACGTGGACGTCGAGGCCGCGCTGCGCGAAGGGCGGCTGCGGGAGGACCTCTACTTCCGCATCAACACGATCACGCTGCGCGTGCCCGCGCTCCGCGAGCGCACCGAAGACATTCCGCTGCTCTGCGACCATTTCCTCGACCGGTTCCGGCAGCGCTACCAGCGCAGCGTGCGCACGATTGCGCCCTCGGCCTATCACCTGCTCATCCGCAGCCGGTGGCAGGGCAACGTCCGCGAGCTCGAGAACGCGATCGAGCGCGCGGTGCTCGTGGCCAAGGGCAACGAGATTACGCCGGCGGACCTTCCGGATCCCCTGCGGGAGGAAGGCGGGCCGTCGGGCGACTTCATCATCCCGCCCCACCGGACGCTGGCCGAGATCGAGCGAATGGCGATCATGCAGGCGCTCGAGCGGACGAACTGGAACAAGCAGGAAGCGGCCGCGCAGCTCGGCTTGTATCGGCCGACGCTGTATAGCAAGATGCGAAAGCACAAGATTCGCGACGAAGGACGCAGCCGCCGAGGCGCGGCGCGGGCAGCCGTGCCCCGTCCCGGGCGCGAGGTTCGCGGACGAGGCGAAGAGCATGCGTGATCGCACGGCCGTCCTGCTGGGACTGACTGCTGGCGCCATCGTCGGCGGAGTGGCCGGCTGGTTGTATCTCACCGAAGGCGGGCG
>Ga0310810_10010339_pt1 | contig 10863 bp, 9 predicted proteins | sample NCmetagenome_FD_207641 | JGI IMG/M metagenome (GOLD analysis project Ga0310810, IMG submission 207641) | Soil microbial communities from experimental microcosm in Duke University, North Carolina, United States - NC | ecosystem: Engineered > Artificial ecosystem > Soil microcosm > Unclassified ... | reverse complement strand
ACCTTTAAGGTTTGCGCTACCGGGCGATCGCACCACTGGCGGTGCTCGTCTTCGCGCGATGCGTGGTCCGCAGGACTACTACTTCGACGAATCGACGCTCGGCTGGCTCGAACGTACCCGTTTCACTGTTTCGTCCCGTTCCGATCGAATGGGTTACCGGCTGGCACTACCTGATTCCCACCGAACGCCGAACCTCGAACCCCGAACCCCGATCGGTTCGATGATCTCCGACGCCACCTTCATTGGCGGCATCCAGATTCCCCCCTCGGGTGAACCGATCCTGCTGATGGCGGATCGCCAGACAACGGGCGGCTATCCGCAGATTGCAACGGTCATCACCGCCGATCTGCCGCTGGCCGGTCAGCTTGCCCCCGGCGACTCAATCGAATTCGTCTTGTGCACGCGCCGTGAGGCGCTCGCCGCGTTGAGGGAACAGGATGAGTCGCTCGGCTTCCATTGAGCGGCCGCAGGAATACGTTCCGCTTGCGCCGTTCACCACGCTCGGCATCGGTGGGCCAGCGCGCCGGTTCGCGCCAGCCACACACGTCGAGCACGTCATCGCGGCGTGCGGGCCGGACTCCAAACGTCTGTTCGTGCTTGGTGGCGGCAGCAATCTGGTTGTTGCAGACGAAGGGTTCGACGGTCTCGTGTTGCGGATCGCGATCGAGGGGGTGACGACAACTCCACATGGAGACGACGCCATCGTCACGGCTGGCGGAGGTGAGTCGTGGGACTCGTTTGTCGAACAGACGGTGAAGCAGAACCTTGGCGGCATCGAGTGCCTCTCGGGAATCCCTGGGACGGTGGGTGGCACGCCGATCCAGAATGTCGGCGCCTACGGCCAGGAGGTCGCCACGTCGATCGAATGGGTGACAGCGGTCGATCGGCTCACCAGATCCGTCGTGCGGATGACAGGCGAGGAATGCCGTTTCTCCTATCGTATGAGCCGATTCAAGCGGGAGGACGCAGGACGTTTCGTCATCGCCGAGGTCGCGTTCCGCCTGAAGCGTGGTGTCCCGCCCACGGTCGCATATCCGGATCTGGCGGACTACCTGGCGCAGCAGCGCATTGCGTGTCCGACGTTGCACGACGTCCGGGACGCGGTGCTGCAGGTTCGGCGCCGTAAAGGAATGGTGCTGGACTCCGCCGATCCGGACACGCGCAGTGTGGGCTCGTTCTTCATGAATCCCGTCGTGGATCGCGCCACGTTCGAGCGGATTGCGCCGGCGCCGCACTATCTGATGGACAATGACGGCGTGAAGATCCCGGCTGCGTGGCTTATTCAACAGAGCGGCTTCGCGCGTGGCCACGTCGACGGCGCGGTCGGCTTGTCGACGAAACATCCGCTGGCCATCGTCAATCGCGGCGGCGCGACCGCGCGCGATGTCCTGCGGCTCGCGCAACGGATCAAGCGTGCGGTGCGCGACCGTTTCGACGTCAACCTGCGTCCCGAACCCGTCTTCGTCGGCTTTGCGCCTGACGATGACGATGTGGCGTTTCTTACGTCATGAGGGCACAACGTGTTACTACCAACTACAACTACAAACCACCAGCGACCGATCACCAACCATTGAGCACCATCCACTAACCACTCACGCGCAGTCGTCGGTACACGAATGTCAACGTTGCTGATTGAAGGCGGCCATCGTCTGGGCGGCCGCGTATCGGTGGAGGGAAACAAGAATGCGGCGCTGCCGCTGCTCGCGGCCTGCCTCCTGACCGAGGAGGAGTGCGTCCTGACGAACGTGCCGCGCATCGGCGACGTCGAGGTGATGGCGCGGCTGCTGCTCGACCTCGGCGTCGAGGTCGAGGGAATTGGGACCACGACGCTTCGGATCCGTGCGAAACAGGTGAAGACGCATGCGCCGGATCGCGCGCTCGTCGGACGTCTGCGCGGATCGGTGCTGCTGCTCGGGCCGCTGCTGGCGCGTACGGGTCGCGCGCACATCGCGCCGCCGGGAGGGGACTTTCCGGCGCGCCGTACCATTTCCACGCATCTGGCGGCGTTGCAGGCGATGGGCGCCCGGATCGTGTCCGGGGACGATCACTTCCTCGAGGCGCCGAACGGCCTGAAGACCGCGTCGATGTATCTGGACGAAGCGTCAGTCACGGGAACGGAAACCGCCCTTCTCGCGGCGGCGAGCGCACCCGGGGCGACGGAAATCCGGCACGCGGCCACCGAACCGCACGTGGTCGAGCTGTGCGAGTTTCTGACGAAGATGGGCGCGGTGGTCAACGGGATCGGCAGTTCGAAGCTTCGCATCGAGGGGCTAGCGCGCCTGAACGGAGCGCCGCATCGACTCGGGGGCGATTACATCGAGGCGGGGAGCTGGGCCGTCATTGCGGCGATCACTGGCGGCGAGATTGCCATCGACGGCGCCCGGGAGGAAGACATCGAGGTCGTCGCCTCGATCCTCAAGCGGATGAACGTCCAGTGCGGAATGCGTGACGGTACCTTCGAGGTGAAACCCTCGAAGCCAAAGGCGGTCCGCCGCATTACGACCGGATTGTGGCCGGCGTTTCCAAGCGACTTGATCAGTCTGGTGACCGTGCTGGCGACCCAGGCAGAGGGCCGCACGCTCGTCCACGACTGGATGTACGAGCTCCGATTGTTTGCATTGGAGCAGATGAGCGGCATGGGGGCCGATCTCTTTCTCGCGGACGCACACCGCATCATCGTGACGGGTCCGACCCAGCTGCGCGGCGGGCGCATGCTCGATACACGTGATCTCCGTTCGGGAATGTCGCTCATCGCGGCTGGTCTTGCCGCCGATGGACAAACGCGCGTGGCGCCGCTCGAAACAGTCGAACGCGGCTACAGCCATCTGGTCGACCGCCTCAAAGCACTGGGCGCGAAGATCGCGAAAGTGGAGTGAATCGGGAACGGCGCGCGCGGTGTCACTGCGCGCAGCCGTTGCACTGAATCGTGGCGTGCTAGGCGGGGGTCTGCGCCGGGAAACTGCTGATGGCCTCTGCCTCGGTGTCGTAGGAATCGAAGATGGTCAGCAGCTTTGCGATCGCGAGCAGATCCTGGATTCGTTTCGTCAGCGCCACGAGCTTGATTTGTCCGCTGTTGTTCTTTGCCGTCAGCGACGAGGCAACGAGGGCGCCGAGGCCGGAGCTGTCCATATAGGAAACGCCGCCCATGTTGAGGATGATCTGCTTGCGGCCCTGGAAGACCAGGCTGTGAATCTTGTCCTTCAGCAGCGTGTCGCCGTCGCCAAGTACGAGCTTTCCACCGAGATCGAGAACTACTATCGAGCCAACGACGCGCTCCTGAATCGTCATGTCCGTCTCCTGGCTGGTCCGTTGAACGTGAATGGAACCCTGCGGCGATGAAGCAGGGCGGATTATAGCTGTTCGCCAAGCCTTCCGGATCAGGCTTGGTTGGGCGAGGTTAGGTCTGGAAAGGTTTGCTTAGGATTTTTCGATGCTTTCCACTTCGTCGTCAGGTCTCGTCGAGCCTCCTTTTGCGGCCTTTGTTAGCAGTCCGTTAGCAAATCGCGTTTTAGCTCCCTGTTAGCACCCGCTTTGTTAGCGGCCTGACCCCGCGAGCACGGCATCGATACCCACCGCCGCTTTCCGCTGCGCCTCCTCGTCGGAATGCGCATAGACGCCCAACGTCATCGAGGCCCTGGCATGCCCGAGCCGATCGGCTACCACCTTCACCGGCACCTCGGCCGCATGCAGCGCCAAGGTTGCGCAGGTATGCCGCAGGCCGTGCGACGAGATCGTCTTGACGTTCGCGGCCTTGAGCACCCGCCGGAAATGCAGGCCGGCGAGCGCATAGCAGGGCTGTACGAGCTTGGCCTCCGGACCATCATCGACGGGCGCGAGCGGGACCGGGAGTTCGACCGGCAGCAGCAACTTGTGCGGCAGCGGCATCTGCTCCTGCGCGGCGAGCTGCTTCGCGCACCGGGTGACATGTATCCGCGGCTCGACTACCTCGACCAACGGATCGCGGAATTGAAACACACGATCGCCGTCATGCGCGGGAACCTGCAGCACTACGTCGAGCAGGCCGAGCAGCTGCTCGCGGCAACGACGGCGACGGGTTAGCGGCCGGGGCAACCTCGCGGCTGGATGAGCGTGTCACCGCCGACAACCTGCGCGCGTTCCCCGGTCGTGGCAGCACGTGGGGGCTGCTGATCTTCCATGCGCGCGCAGGATGACACGCTTCTGGCCACGGGCGGATTGGCCAGCGTCAGCCGTCGTAGGGGTTGCTCCCTGCGACGGCACCGCCCGACATCGCACCTCCGTTGGTTCCTTTTCGGTGGCGCGTGGGCGCCACCGTTTTTTCGACGAGAATAACGCGCATCCCGTGAAGTTATTCGCCTCGCCGGTTACTTGATGACTCGGCGGTAAAACCCACGTGACGGGCAAAAAGCACTCTTCCCCTGGGGACAAACCGCCATGGTCAACAGAACCGTGTAGGTCGGGGATGCGGGATCTTCGGCGGTCGCCTCGACAGGCGTCAAAATGGCGCAGTTGTTCTGCGCACACGGCGATTCGGGAAAGCGCCACGTGGCGAACTCGTGGCCCGCAGAGAACCACTGCACTGTATATCCCGGCTGCGCATCCGCTCCCGTGGGCGTAAGAGTGATCAGCACGGACTGCCCCACGCGCAGCGGGTCCGGGAGTTGTGGACTCAGCGTAAACGACGCGAACTCGATTGGTCCCCCGAATCCGGTTCCAATATTCAAATCTCCACCAGTAATTCCAGAAGACGAAGGAGACGTCGGCGATTGGCAAGCGGACGCGCCAAACGCCAGCACGAGCAGTCCGATAGCACGAAGACGCGTATGCGTATCACTCACCCGCACATCATGGCATCGGTTTGCGGGTGAAAACCTTCTCGCGTGCGAATCGCACGGGTGACCATGTGCACGGGGCTCGCGGCTCGCGGCGGTCGGGTAGCGCGCGGAGACAATGGTTTGCATATCTAATCAGCGAGTGACTCAAAGCTGATGCGCGCTGCCACACCGGGCTGATGCGGCCCGAGTTGCGGCGCGAACGTCACGCGAGTGCCCTGATTCGGCGTGTAGATCGTTCGATTGATCGCAGAGTCGATCGCGGCACCGAACCACGGCGGTAAGAGGATCGATGCCATAACGGGCATTAGGCAACCCCCCGACGCGCGGCAGGTGTTGTCGATGACTACGGCGCCAAGGAGTCCGACACCCGTTCCGATCAGTGCGCCGTTGAGCAATGAATCACGCCGATCGATTCGCGCTGCGGACTGTTCAGTGAACGTTTTGCGTTCCCACTTGAACGTCCACCGCCGCCGCACGACATCGAGTTGGCCTCCACTGATCGATGCCACAATCCAAGTGGCCGTTCTGCCGCGAGCCGGCTTTACGATAATCTGCTGTCCAACACCAAGCGCGAGCTGGTCGAACGAGTGAACTGTCCCCTGTGCAGAAGCGACCTGCGCCATTAGCAAGAGAATGCCCGCGAAGAATGCGCGTCGTGGAGTCACGTCAGTCATGTTCTTCAGGCCCTGAAGGTGGCAGTCGGGTGGAGTCTCAAACGGCGATCTGCCAACGTAACATCAGTGAACGCTCCCTTGCTGTTCAAATGCGAACATGATCCAACTGGCTGCTCGTATTGCAATACTGGGCATGTCAACCGAACTCACAACCAGACCTGTCTGTCCCGCATGTAACTCAACGAAGGTCGGCACGCTCGCGAAGGAAATCACGACGAATACCGCCTGGCGATGCGCGTCATGCGGAGAGACTTTCAAGGCGCCGCTTCAGGACAATCGATCGACGGTCGCGAGGGACTACCGTTTACCGCACGGAAGTTGATGAGACACTAATGAAACTCGCCATGCGCATCCGTGCTCGTGCTATTCGGCGGTGTGGGGAGTTGCGGAAGACGTTCAACAAAGGCGATGGACGACCTTCAGGAAACTATGCCGCGGCCGATATAGTTTCCCAACGACAAGCGGCAGAAGAAGCCGGCTTATCAAGGCGGCAGGAAGTTCAAGCAGTCCGCGTTGCGAATGTGCCGCTGGTCGACTGGAACCGCCGCCGCTGGTCTTGCCCCTGACTAACTTGCAGCCGGTCTTTCGTTCCCCGAACGTGCGGCGACTCCAACAATCGCCATCGAAACGGCAATCGGACGAGTGTGCGCCTTCTGCCGGGCGCATGCACTGCGTAATTTTCGGCAACCGCGTGCAGGATGGTGCTAGGCGCGTTTTTTAGTGCACGTCTCGCGGCGGCACTGCTGCGTTAGCAAGGGCGGGTTCGACCTAACCGTCGGCGCGTTGTCGCCAAGGCTATCAGTGACTATGTGATGTGGTATTTTCCACCGCGATGGCGACTCCTGTCCTCGACCGAATCGCGATTGAACTGCAGGATCAACACGACGACGCTTCAAGGATTGGCGATTTTCTTTTCTTATTTCGCGCGATATACGCCGCTGCGATCGAAGCGCTTGGTGAAGAGCGGTTGGAGCAACCCTTCACCGATGAAATGGCCACCGAAGTTGTCTCTTACATTCAAACGTTGAAGGTTAAGGAACTGGATCGCCTCTTCAGCGTCGAGCTAGGTGAAAACAGGCTGCGAGTTGAATCCATGTCGCACCGAAACCCGTTCGAGATCGTTTTGGCGGGTGTTGCCGGAGCCGTTCTCGTCGGTATTTTTGTGTGCGGTGGAAAGGTGAAACTGGGGATAACCGGGGTGGAAGTCGATACAAAAGGCATCCAGACCATCCCCGAAACGATCGCGAAAATGCGGTCGCTGCTGACGTCAACGACTCCGATTGATATCGGGTATGGAGCTCGACCAAAGGCGGTTGTCCTTACATCCGATCAGTTGCAAGAACTTCGTCGTCCGGAAAAGGGACAAGGCGGTTTTCAGCGGTTCCTGAAGCGCCTGCGTAGCAGGGTATCGAAGACAGGACGACTCACGCTATTACCCTCTGAGATCGCGCAGATTCAACGCTACGCTACGCGCGGGCAAGGCGGATTTCAGACGCGGATAAGACGCATCTTTGGTGCCACCTCGACCTGTAGCGCGCACGCCCTCCCCTTGCCTAGCGAACGGTGATAAACACGTCCCTCCCTGATTTAGTGTCATCTTTGAACAACTGCAGCAGCAGCAGGCGAGGCGTCTTCGCGCTGATATCAGCGCGGCATGTAAACGATTGGTCAACGTTGCCGGATGGCGTCTTCGCCGTGCGAACACCGCTAACAAGCCAAACCCCAGGCCGCTCCTCACGAGCGGCATCGACCCATTTGACGGTCTGCGAATATTTCAAGCTCGCCGATGCCTGCGACCGGCAGTAGTCAATTGCCCGCGCTCCTGGCTGTGGAGCAGCCGCCGTGCTTATGGTTATTGCGATCAACAGAAGAACAAGTCGGGCTGCAAAGCGGTATGTTGTCATCGGGAGCGCGCGGCAATTTTACCGCCGGCGCCGCTAGAGCGTTAGCAGTCTGTTAGCAGATGGCCACGGAAGATCGAGTTTTCCTCAATCTTCCGCGGGTTGAATATAGCTGTTCGCTATAATTCGCGCATCCAGTGACCGAAGTCGTCGACGCGCGCCTCGAAGTCAACGACGCTCAGGGTCGGCGAATCGTGGTTCTCGACAAGCCGGCTTTCACCATCGGGCGTCGCTCGGCCAACGATCTCCAGTTGCTCGGGACCGATGTGTCCCGGGATCACGCCGAAATCGTGCGCAACGACGGTCAGTATCTGATTCGCGATCGCGGCTCCCGCTGCGGCACGTACGTCAACGGCGCCCCGGTCACCGAACGGCGGCTGGTGCACGGCGACAAGATTCAGGTCGGCCGCACGGCCGGGGCCCAGCTCGTATTCCTGGTGCGCGACACCGCGACGGATACCGGGTCGCGCGCAGGGGCGTCCGCCGTCGTCGGCGGGTTCCGCCAGATTGCGACGCTGCTCGATGCGTTGCGCGGGTTGGGAAGCAGCCGCGTGCTGGATGAAGTGCTGACGCTCGTCATGGACGCAGCCATCGAAGTGACCGGCGCCGAGCGCGGCTTCGTGATGCTGGCCGGCGAGCGCGGCGAGCTGGAAATGAAGCTGGCGCGGATGCAGGGGCGCGTCTCGCTGTCCGGTACCCGCTTCGACACCAGCCGCAAGATTCCCGAACAGGTCTTTGCGACCGGGCGCGAGATGGTCGTTCGCGATCTACGGGAAGGGGAGCTCGCCGACGCGCACCTGGCAACGATCGCGCACGGCATCCGACATGTGCTCTGCGTTCCGCTGCTGTTGGTCCGCTACGTCGACCGGCCGGGCGCGCCGGTCGAGTCCAAGCCGATTGGCGTCCTGTATCTCGACAGCCGGGAGAAAGGGACGTTGCTGTCGCAGGCGACGAGAACGGCTCTGGAAACACTCGCCGCGGAGGCCGCCGTCGCGATCGAGAACGCGCGGCTCTATCGCGAAGCTATTGAAAAGGGCCGTATCGAAGAAGAGCTCCGGATGGCGTCGCAGATTCAGCAGGCGCTGCTGCCGCGGTCGAGAACACGCGGCTCGTTCTACGACGCGAGCGGCAGGTCGATCGCCTGCCGTGCCATCGGCGGCGATTTCTTCGAATACATCGACCTTCCCGATGGCAGCTTCGGATTTGCGCTTGGCGACGTGTCCGGCAAAGGGCCGCCGGCGGCGCTGCTGACGGCGATGCTGCAGGGCATGTTCTGGACCCAGTCGTTCGCACCGGTTGAACCGGCCGCGATGATGACGCGCGTCAACCAGGCCCTGCTCGCGCGTGGCATCGAGAACCGTTTTGCGACAATCTTCTTTGCGATTTTGAGCCCCGACGGTCGGCTGACGTACTGCAACGCAGGGCAGAATCCGCCGATCCTGTTCAGCGCATTGGGGGTCCGGAAACTCGAGGCGGGTGGGATGATCGTCGGACTCTTTCCGCACGCGAACTACGAGCAGGAAGAAGTCCAGCTGAATGCGGGCGATGTGCTCGTGGTCTACAGCGATGGCGTGTCAGAAGCGCTGAATACGTCCGGCGACGAATACGGCGAGCCGCGCGTCAAGGACACGGTCGAGCCGAATTGGCTCGAGCCGAGCGACGCGGTGCTGCAGACGCTTTTCGATTCGGTGCGGAGCTTCGCGCAGGGGGCGCCGCAAAACGATGACGTGACCGCGCTGATCGTCCGCTACACGCCTACGCGGCTTCCTCAGGATGGCGACGCCTAGCGGCCGGCCTCAAGGTCGGCCTACGCAGGCTTCGCTTTCAATACCCCGATTTGCACGAGCATGCCGGTGAAATCGTAGATCCGTCGCTCGTGTGTGATGAGACCATCCTGGACGCGGCAGACGATGACCATCGGGAGAAGCGCGGGCTTGCCCGTGGGGGGCATGCCCATGAATCCGCCCGTGTCGGTTCCCGATACCGTGACCACCTGGACGACCCGGTCGTTCTCGACGATCACATCGTCTTGGGTCATTTTCAGATCGCCGAGCGCACTGAAGAAGGCGCTCGCCACTGATTCAATCGCGGCGCGTCCCTGGTGCGTGCCCCCGAGCGGACTTTCGACGACGGCGTCAGGCGCGTAGAGCTCGGCGAACGATTCGACGTCGTGCTCGTTGGTTGCCTTCAAGCGCCGGTTGAAGAGGTCGACAATCTGATCGCGCGTCACGTCAGTCCTTTCAGGCGGGGCGTCCCCTGAGCAGATGATTCTTTGACGGCGAATTCTGCCACGAACCGGGTAATCCGTCATCGCGACCCGAACGACGAACGATCCGAACGACCCGAACGATCCGAACGAAATTTATCGTTGCGGCGGCGCGGGCGCGAGCGTGCCGGGAATCGGCTGCGCTGGCGGCGGTGGCTGCGCGGGATTTGCGGGCTGCGCGGGATTCTGAGCCGGCGGACCAGGCTGAACAGCCGGCGGCACTGGTGGTGGAATGGTAACCGGCGGTGTCTGAATCACCGGCAGGTCGATCAACGGGGCGTTGCCATCCGAGCTGACCCGGAACGGCCGCAGATCGTCTTCGCTCAAGTCGAGTACACGAAGGATGTGCGGCGTCAGCGTCAACACCACATCCGTCTGGTTCGTCTCCTTGCGGTTGTGGGCGAACAGCCGTCCGACGACGGGCATGTCGCTCAAACCCGGAATCCCTTCCATCAGCGTCCGCTCGTCGTCGCGAATCAGGCCGGCCAGCAGGTTCGTTTCGCCGTCACGCAGCCGGATGGACGTCGTGATTTCCCGGTTGCCAAACGTCGGGAGACCGCCGAAACCGGTGCCAAGCTGGCTCGTGACGACGACCTTCAATGCCAGCGAGACGTCATCGTCATGGTGCGTACGCGGAGTGATGTCGATGTTCACGCCGATGTTCTGATATTGGAACGACGTGATTGGCTGCTGGGCGACGCCGCCCGTCGCAATCGGCGCGAACGTCGTGACCGGGACGGGAATCTGTTCGCCGAATCGCGCCTGCGCTGCCACACCTTCTGACGTCCGCAGCTGCGGATTCGCAAGCGTACGCGTGTTGGCGTCGCTCTTCATCAGGCGGTAGTACAGCGCCGGAAGGTTGGTCATGATGATGTCGGACTTCGACAGATTCGTCAGGTCCTGAAGCGTCAGGTTCTGGCGGTTGGCGTCGGCGACGCCGTTGATGCCCGGCGAACCGGGACTTGCGAGCTGCAGCCCGTATTCGAGCAGCTTGGTGCGATTCACCTCGAGCAGCTCGACGTCGATGACGACCTCCGGCCGCGCCTTGTCAATCGCCTGGATGATGCGACCGGCAGCGGTGACGCGTTCGGGCGTGTCCTTGATCGTCAGCGCGTTGTTGGCGGTCAACGGCGCGATGCGCCGAGCATCCACGACGATGCGCAGCAGGTCGATCGTCTCTTTGAGATCCGCGTTGCTCAGATAAAACG
>Ga0310810_10010338_pt1 | contig 10863 bp, 6 predicted proteins | sample NCmetagenome_FD_207641 | JGI IMG/M metagenome (GOLD analysis project Ga0310810, IMG submission 207641) | Soil microbial communities from experimental microcosm in Duke University, North Carolina, United States - NC | ecosystem: Engineered > Artificial ecosystem > Soil microcosm > Unclassified ... | reverse complement strand
CGACAGCGTCACCCTGGACACACGGTGGTGCAGCGCGTACGCAAAACCGCACTACGCGCAAACGCGGTTCAAGGGGCGTAACCAGGCGGGCAAGGCGCTTGTCATCAGCGCGCCCTGGGCGCGGTTAACGGCGCCATAGCAAATCCCAAATCCCAAATCCCAAGAAATCCCCACTCGCCGGGCGTGGGGAGCTGGGATTTGGGATCTACTCGCTTGACGTGAACGTTGCGACGTGGCACTTTCACGCGCGCCGGAGGTGTCATGCGTACGCAGGCAGTCGTTCTCGTCACGGCGATGACCGCTTTTGGCGGTGGTCTGTTCATCGCAGGTACCGCGCGATCGCTTCAGGCCCAGCAGCCGAGCGCCCCCTTTTCGGCGGGCGATCTGGCAGCAGTTCCACGAGCCAACTGGCTCAAGAATGGCGGCAATCTCTTCAATCAGAACTACTCACCGCTCGTACAAATCAATCGCGAGACGGTCGGCGGCCTGAAAGGCGTGTGGCGAACACACCTGAATGGATCCGGCATGGCGATGAAGTACTCGGGTGAAGCGCAGCCGGTCGGGCACGACGGGACGATTTACATCGTGACCGGCGCGGACGATGTGTTCGCGCTGAGCGTCAAGACAGGTTCCATCCTCTGGACCTACAAGGCCTCGCTCGCGGACAACATCACCACCGTGTGCTGCGGCTGGACCAACCGCGGCGTGGCGGTTGGCGATGGACGCGTGTATCTGGGTCAGTTGGACGGCCGTCTGGTCGCGCTCGACCAGCGTACGGGCGCAGCAGCGTGGTCGATCCAGGCCGAGCGCTGGCAGAACGGCTACACGATCACCGCGGCGCCACTCTACTTCAACGGCATGGTGATCGTCGGATTTTCAGGCGCGGAGAACGGTACCCGCGGACGCGTCAAGGCGTTCGACGCGAAAGACGGACATTTGATCTGGACCTTCTACACGATCCCCGGTCCCGGTGAGTTCGGCCACGAGACATGGCCGCAGAACACGGACGCGTGGCTGCATGGCGGCGGAAGCGTCTGGCAGACGCCGGCCGTCGATCCCGAGCTCGGGTTGATCTATTTCACGACCGGCAATCCGGGACCCGATTTCAACGGCAGGATCCGTGCGGGCGACAACCTGTTTGCCACGTCGATGGTGGCCATCGAAGCCGCCACCGGCAAATATCGCTGGCACTTTCAGCAGATCCATCACGATCTCTGGGATTACGACGGTCCCAGTCCCGTCGTCCTGTTCGACGTGATGATCAACGGACGCCTGCGCAAAGCGGCGGCGGAGCCCAATAAGGCCGGATGGGTCTATATCGTCGACCGCACGAACGGAAAGCCGCTCATCGGGATCGACGAAACACCCGTGCCTCAGGAGCCGCGCCAGGCGACGTCGAAGACGCAGCCGATTCCGAAGGGCGACGCCTTCGTGCCGCAATCGGTCGACGTCGCGCCGGAGGATTACTCGCTCGTCAACCAGGGGCGTGTCTTCACACCGTTCTGGAAGGAGCCGATCGTCGCCAAGCCCGGTGCCCGCGGCGGCGCGAACTGGCCGCCCAGCTCCTACGATCCCGCGACAAACATCCTGTATGTCTGCGCGACCGACGCGGCGAACGTGTTCAGAGGCGGCGAAGACAATCAACAGATCACGCCTGAAGGCCAGCGGTATCTTGGCAGCGCGTTCGGCGGCGCGCCGCTGCCGGCCGCAGGCATCTTCGCGGCGCTCGACATGAAGACCAACCGGCTCGTGTGGCAGCAGCGCTGGAGAGACTCGTGTTACAGCGGCTCGGTCAGCACCGCGGGCGGACTTGTATTCACCGGCCGCAACGACGGCCGTCTGACCGCGCTCAATTCGGCCACCGGCAAACGCCTGTGGGAATTTCAGACGGGTGCCGGCATGAACTCACCGGTCGCCATCTTCGAGTACGAAGGCACCGAGTACGTCGTCGCCTATTCAGCGGGCAGCCTGTTCGCCGCAACGACCCATGGCGACAGCGTGTGGCTGTTTTCGACGAAGGGGACCCTCGGCGAGAGCGACCAACCTGCCACGCGTTAGGCATCCAGCTCGCGTGTACGGCAACTCGCCCAAGCATCGATCTTCCGAGGGAGCGTTCGTTGTGCTGGGGGCGGGCGCGATGGGCCGAATCGCCGCACGCGATTTGGTCGAAACGCTGCCGAACGGCTCCCGGGTGATGATTGCCGACGCCAACGCGAACGTCGCCTCGAGCGTCGCGCGTTCGCTCCCTCGGCATCGCCGCATCGACGTTCGCTCCGCACCCGTCGATGCGCAAGACTCACGGCGGCTGTCAGCACTGCTGGCGCGCGTCAACGCGTTCGCGGTGATCAATGCCACACATCACCGATTCAACGTCTCGGTCATGGAAGCAGCGTTGAGCGCAAGAACCCATTACTGTGATCTGGGCGGACTGTTCCATCACACGCGCGTCCAACTTCGTCAGCACAATGCCTGGAAACGTGCCGACCGTCTCGCAATTCTGGGCATCGGTGCAGCGCCCGGAATCGTCAATGTGCTCGCGAGATCGGCAGCGGACACGATGGAGCGGGTTCGGGAGATCCACATCTTTGTCGCCGGGATTGATCGGACGGGTCGACAGGGACCGCCGCCGTTCGGCGTGTCGTACTCGGTGCGGACGCTCCTGGAGGAGGCGGCGGAACCCGCAGCGGTCCTGAGAAAGGGGCGGCTTCAATTTGAGCCGCCGATGAGCAGCGCACGGCGGATTCGATTTCCGCCGCCGGTCGGACCGCAGCTGCCGGTATTCACGTTGCACAGTGAAATCGCGACGCTGCCCTTAACGTATCGGGAGAAGGGGATTCGCGAATGTACGTTCCGCATCGCGTTTCCATCACCAACGGTCGAACGATTGGCCTTGCTGCGCGAACTGGGCCTGCTCTCCGCCACTCCCGTTCGTGCCGGCTCCGCGGTGCTGGCTCCCCGCGAATTCCTCGCGTCGATCGTTGAAGGTGAGAAGCCGCCACAAAAATCGGACGCCTCGGACGAGTACGAGATCCTGCGGGTCGTCGTCCGCGGCCGTCGCAACGGTGTACTCGTGGAGGACACGATCGACTGTCACGTCGCGGGGAAACGCGCGTGGCGCCTCGGCATTGACATGGACACTGGATGCCCGCCGTCGATCGCCATGCAGATGCTGGCGCGCGGAGAAATTACTGGCCGAGGCGTCCTTCCTCCGGAGCAAGCTGTCCCTGCGGCGTCGTTCATCAGCGAGTTGAGGATTCGGGGCATGCAGATTCGGAAACGGAGCATGCGAGGGCGATGGCACGATACAGGATGAGCGGCGTGCGGCTAACAACGACATAACCGAAAAACGACAGGGAGTCATCGTGCAAACCGCCACAAGGACTGCATCAACCGGCAGGATTTTGATCAACGGCGAATGGGTTGAAAGCGTGTCGGGCGAAACGTTTCCGGTGTTCGACCCGTCGACGGAGGACGCCATCAGCGCAGTGCCGGACTGCAACGCGGAGGACGTCGACCGCGCGGTAGCGGCCGCGCGAGCGGCGTTTGACACGTGGTCGCAGACGACCGCGCAGGAGCGCGGCCGCGTGCTGTTTCGGCTGGCCGACTGCGTCCGTCGAAACTTCGACGTGCTGGCGGAGCTCGAATCGCGCAATTCGGGCAAGCCGATCGTCGAGGCAGAGTTCGATGTGACCGACGTCGCCACCTGCTTCGAGTACTACGGCGGCCTGGCGACGAAGATCACGGGGCACGTCAACCCGGTTCCTGACAACGCGATGAGCCTTTCGCTCAAGGAGCCGGTCGGCGTCGCCGGGCAGATCATCCCGTGGAACTTTCCGCTGCTGATGGCCGCGTGGAAACTGGCGCCCGCGTTGGCGGCGGGGTGCACGTGCGTGCTGAAGCCCGCCGAGCAGACACCACTCACCATTCTTGCGCTCGCCGAACATTTCGATGAGATCGGCCTGCCGCCGGGCGTCGTCAACATCATCACCGGGTACGGCGAACGCGCGGGTTCGCCGATCGTGCGTCATGCCGACGTCAACAAGATTGCGTTCACCGGCAGCGCGGAGGTCGGAAAGATCATCATGCGCGAGGCGGCGGACACGGTGAAACGCGTGACGCTGGAGCTCGGGGGCAAGTCACCGAACATTTTTTTCGCTGACGCCGATTTCGAAGCGGCGATCGACGGAGCGCTGTTCGGCGTGTTCGTCAATCAGGGAGAAGTCTGTTCAGCGGGCAGCCGGGTGCTGGTCGAACGGAAAATCTACAGTAAGTTCGTCGAGGCGATGTCCGCCAAGACCAGGACGATCCGGCTCGGCGCTCCACTCGACCGTCAGACGAAGATGGGACCGCTCGTCAGCAAAGAGCAATTCGACAGAGTGCGCTCCTACCAGGAGCTCGGCAAGGGCGAAGCGAAGGTGGCGACCGGCGGCAACCGGTCGGCGGCGCACGGCAAAGGCTTCTACGTCGAGCCAACGATCTTTTACGACGTGGACAACAACGCGCGGATTGCGCGCGAAGAAATCTTCGGCCCTGTCTGCGTGGTGATCCCCTTCGACAACGAGCAGGATGCGCTGCGCATCGCCAACGACTCGCCGTACGGCCTCGCGGCTGCGGTGTGGACGCGCGACATCTACAAAGCCATGCGAATGGTCAAGGCGATCCGCGCGGGGATCATCTGGGTCAACCACATGCAGCCGACCTACGTCGAGGCGCCCTGGGGAGGCTACAAGCAATCGGGCTTCGGCCGCGAACTTGGCCAATCAGGCGTCGACGAATATCTCGAAACCAAACAGGTGCACATCAATCTCAATGAACAACCAATCGGGTGGTACTGAAGCGTCGCCGAATAGGATGGCCGCGGAGCGATGCGTTCGCGTTGTCGATCGCGTACCCTATCTTTAGGCATGACCACGACAACCGAGGTTCGCTTCCGCTGGGATGATCCCTTTCTCCTCGACCAGCAGTTATCGGACGAGGAGCGCCTCGCGCGCGACACCGCACGCTCGTATTGCCAGGACCGCCTCGCGCCGCGCGTCCTCGACGCATTCCGTCGGGAACAGACAGACCCGGCGATCTTCCGCGAGCTCGGCGCGCTCGACATGCTGGGCGTCACCATTCCCGAGACCTACGGCGGCGCTGGTCTCAACTATGTCAGCTACGGCCTCGTCGCCCGTGAAGTCGAGCGTGTGGATTCGGGCTTCCGCTCGATGATGAGCGTCCAGGGCTCGCTCGTCATGCTGCCCATCAACGAATTCGGAACCGAATCGCAGAAACGCAAGTTCCTGCCCAGACTCGCGACTGGGGAATGGATTGGCTGCTTCGGCCTGACGGAGCCGAATTACGGCTCCGATCCGGGCGGCATGGTCAGCCGCGCGAAGCGGGTGTCGGACGGCTATGTGCTCAACGGCACGAAGTCGTGGATCACCAACAGTCCCATCGCCGACGTGTTCATCGTGTGGGCCAAAGACGATGAGGATGCGATTCGCGGTTTCGTGCTGGAGAAGGGGTGGACCGGGCTGACAGCGCCGCCGATTCACGGCAAGGTCGGCCTGCGCACCAGCATCACCGGCGAGATCGTCATGGACAACGTGTTCTGTCCCGACGAGAACGTGTTTCCGGACGTTCGCGGACTGAAGGGTCCGTTCGCCTGTCTCAACAGCGCCCGCTATGGGATTGCCTGGGGCGCGCTCGGCGCCGCCGAGGACTGCTGGCATCGCGCGCGCGCGTATGTGCTCGAGCGCAAGCAGTTCGGACGGCCACTCGCCGCCAACCAGCTGATTCAAAAAAAGCTCGCCGACATGCAGACGGAGATTACGCTCGGTCTCCAGGGTTGCCTTCGGCTTGGACGAATGAAGGACGAAGGGACTGCCGCGCCGGAGATCACCTCGCTGCTGAAGCGCAATTCAGCCGGCAAGGCGCTCGAGATCGCGAGAATGGCGCGCGACATGATGGGCGGCAACGGCATCGTCGACGAGTTCGGGGTCGTCCGCCATCTCGTGAACCTTGAAGTCGTGAACACGTATGAAGGAACCCACGATGTGCACGCTCTCATCCTCGGCCGCGCCCAGACCGGCATCGCCGCGTTCGCCAACTGAGGTCTGAATCGCCGTCGGGGTGATCGGTCGCCAAAACAGACTCAAATTCGAGTTTCCGGGAGGTGTCCCATGGCGGAAACCTCGCCGCGCACCGCGTCGCAGCAGCGGAACCAGACGCGCTCACTCTGCACTTGTTATCACCACCCCAGGTGATCTCAGAATCTGCGGGGGCAAACCAAAGTCAGCGGTAGCAATTGTGACCGCTTCATAACACCTCTACACATCGGAGGTCGAGCCATGCAGAGGATCGACGTCGTGTCCGTTTGTGGTCCCATCCTTGGTGTTCTGCTGACAACGCTCGGCGCCGCAAACGGTGAAGCGGCGACCTGGCACGTGAAGGCCGACCAGAGCCGGTCGGGGAACGGCGCCCGCAACGCTCCGTTCAGCAGCCTGCAGGAAGCGGAGGCGGCATCCAAGCCGGGTGACACGATCTACATCCTGCCCTCGCAGCAGGCGCTCGACGGTGGCATTCAGCTCAAAGACGGCCAGCAATTGATCGGTCTGGGCACGCCGGTGAACACCGCGAACGCCCACAGTGCGCACGCGGTCATCACCAACACCAGCGGCGCGCGCTACGACGGCGACGCGATTCGTCTGGCCAGGAACAACGTCGTCGAGAACATCCACATCGACAACGCGTTCCGCGCGTCGATTCTCGGCGTCAACGCCGTCGGTGCGCAGCTGCGCGACAACCTGGTAACCAATGACATGGCGGTCCACGATCTCTTCGCCATCGAGGGTCCTGCGCCGGCGGCATGCGTCGGTCCCCCGTGCGCGGGCGAGTGGCCGCACGGCTACATCATCTTCGCGCCGCAAACCAATCACTTCGGGGCGATCACGCTGGTGTCGTGCGGCCCTGACGCGCGTGTACTCCCGAAGATCGACACACTCCTGCAGACGCAGAGCTACTGCAGCTTCCTCGGCGCGGCGGGATCCGTCCCAAGCGTGGGTACCGTCGAGATCACCGGCAACGTGATTCGCGACAGCAATTCCGACGGCATCATGCTGATTGACGACACCGGCGTCACGGCGAACTTCGTGATCGACCAGAACGTCATCAAGGATCTCTCGCAGACGCTTCCGGATCCGTCAGCGGTTGGCATTCCGCAGGCGGCGCCCGGCCATGTGGTGCGCTCGAGGGGGCTGACGCTGATCACCATCGATCACTCCGTATCGAACCTGCACCTGAGCAACTACGAGGCGTCGAACCTGTCGCCGTTCGGCACGTTTGCCGCCGATGGCGTCGTGTTCCTGGACTGCGGCTACGGTCCTCTGGCGACTGCGCAGCTTTCGGATCTGTCGATCAGCAATCCCTTCCTCACCGGCGACAACACCAACGGCGATTCGATCGAGATTCAGCACCGCGGCAGCGATCACGGCATCCTCAACATCAACATCACGCGCGCTCGGTTGAGCGATCCTGCCAGCACCAATATCAAGCTGATCGAGAGCACGAATCCGCGCTTTGGCACCTATAACGTAACGGTGACCGATTCGGTGCTGAGCAATCGGAACGCGAACGGGATCTTCAACGCGTCGACGAACAACAATGGGAACGAAGATGCGCAGATTCGGTACAACGGCACGGAAACCCCGGAGACGACGGCGATCAATCTGACGGTGCGCAACGTGAAGATCTCCGGGCTTGGCCGCGGCATCGGCCTGACGGTGGCTCCGACCCGGACGGTCAACGCGAACGTCATCAAACAACTGCACGTGCTGGTCGAGGACTCGTCGTTTTCCGACCTGACCGGGGAAGCCGTGTACTGGTCGCAGAGCCTGGCGACGCCGATCGGCCAGGCTGGAGGTGCCGTCATCGATCTCGGCGGCGGAACGCTGGGCAGCCACGGACGGAATCGGTTCGTCAACAACGGCGTGCCCGGCAATCTGCCGGCAGGCGTGAATCCCGCCGGCATCGATCCCGTGGCGCCGGTGGACGGGGACGTGTCGGTATCGTTTTCGCCAGCGTCACCTGCGCCTGCGACCAAGATTCAGCTGTTCGCGGAACACAATTTCTGGGGCGGAGGAGCGCCGGTGATCTCCACGACACCGGGCGGAGCGCCAGCGACCGACATCTTTTTCACGCCTGGAGGCGTGATCTTCGCCGGCGTCACGGACTTTCTGACCGTCGATCCGCAGCCGTAATGGCGTTCAACGTGGAGCGAGCCTTGCCAGGCTCGCTCCGCGAACCCACAGGGTTCGCGCCACAGGAATGTGAAATCTGCGCCTGCACTGTAACCACGACACATTGCTCGAGCAGCATTTACCGGTCGTTGCGGATAACGAGACCTGCTTTCATCACGAACCGCACTCGCTGCATCTCCGTGACATCGACGAGCGGGTTGCCAGCCACAGCGATGAGGTCCGCGAACTTTCCTTTCTCGATGGTGCCGATGTGCTGCTCCCAGTGGTAGTTCAACATCGTCGCGGCCGGTAGATACGCGGTCTGTAGCGCCTGCGCGGGCGTCATCCCCCACTTCACGAAGTAGGCGAACTGATCCGCGCCGATGCCGTGCGGAATCGTGGCGGAGGTGGCGCCGCTGCCGAACACGATCGGCACCCCCGCGGCGCGCGCCTTCTTGAACGCCTGCTCGGCCATCCGCAGGCGGCTGTTCTTGCCTCCGGTCGTCTTCAAATCGCCGGGCTCGAGCGACACGAGGTCGTCGACGGTCATCTCCAGCGGCAGCTTCTTGTCGACCAGCAGTTTCAGCGACGCATCGTCGAGATCGGTGAGGTGGTTGGGCGCGTCGACGCCCGCTTTCAGGCAACTCAGCTGCCCTTCGCCGCCGTAAGTGTGACAGGCAACTCTCAGTCCGAGACGATGGGCTTCGTCGACAATCGCCATCACTTCTTCCTCGGTGAGCGAGGGACTGTTGACGAGGGTACCGTCCGGCTTCCAGACGTTGTACTCGTCGCCGACGAAGTCCTGGGTCGTGTAGATCTTCACCCAGTCGGCACCATGCAGCTTGACTTCGCGCACGGCCGCGCGTCCGAGCCACGGTGAATTGACGTTCTTGTCTTCCGTAAACCGGTCGATGAACCGGTTGAACAGCGCCGGGTACGGCGTCGTCGCGCGCTGGTTCAGCGACTGGCCGACGACCTGCAGACGCGGACCCATGACGAGGCCGCGATTGATGGCGTTTCGGAGATCCACGGTGCCGAATCCGCCGCGCGAATCCATATCCAGCAGCGTCGTAAAGCCGGCATTCAGATCCGTCTGCGCGTTGGCGACGCCGACGATCGTTCGTGTCGACTCGGATAGATCCTCAGACGGAAACAGATGCACGTGCGCGTCGATCATGCCCGGCAACACGGTGGCCGAGCTGAGATCGATGACCCGTGCATCGGACGGAATGGCGACGGCGCCGCCGACGTCAGCGATGCGATCGCCTCTGATGACGATCACCTGGTTGTTGAGGAGCGTCCCGGCACGACTGTCGAAGAGTCTGCCCGCGCGAATGGCGATGACCTGCGCCGGCGGCGTGAGGAATCGCGCGGGCGCGCCGCCTTGCGAGTGGAGCACGGCGCCGAACAGAACAAGAGTCAGAGCGATGTGTGGCAGCTGCTTCATGGCTGGCGAATTGTAGTAGCATCGCGCGGAATTTCAGCCGGAGGTGGCATGGTACGCGTCCCGACGAACGTCCTCGGCATCGTGCTCGTCGTCATCCTGACGCCCACGTCCGCCTGGGCGCAGGCGACCGCGCAAATGAGCGGAACGGTGCGGGATGCGAGCGGCGCGGTTCTTCCCGGCGTCACGATCACGGTGACGCAGACGGATACAGGGTTTTCACGCGCGGCCGTGACAGAAGGCGGCGGCACGTACGTCGTGCCGAACCTGCCAACCGGGCCCTACAAACTGGAAGCCTCGCTCCAGGGCTTCCGCAGCTACGTGCAAACGGGAATCGTGCTGCAGGTGAACGGGAATCCGACCATCAACGTGACGCTCGCGATCGGCGATGTCGCCGAAACGATCTCCGTCGAAGGCGCGGCGCCGCTCGTCGACGTCCGCAGCGCCGGCATCAGCGAAGTGGTGGACAACCAGCGGATCGTCGAGCTTCCGCTGCAGGGCCGGCAGGTCACGAACCTGATCATTCTCGCCGGCGCAGCGGTCAACACCGGTGATGTCAGCGGCCAGCGAAACCGCTCGGACGCGGTTGCGATTTCGGTCGCCGGCGGCCTCCGTTCCGGCGTCACCTACGTGCTCGACGGCGCGATGCACAACGACACCTACGACAATCTCAACCTGCCGTTTCCGTTCCCGGATGCGCTGCAGGAGTTTCGGGTGGCGACGAGCGGCCTCTCAGCGGAAAACGGCACCCACTCGGGTGCAACGGTGAACGCCGTGACGAAGTCCGGAACGAACCGCTGGTCCGGAAACGCATTCGAATTTCTGCGCGATCACCGGTTCAACGCCACGGATTACTTCGCGCCCGTCGGCGCCGACGGCAGCAAGCTTGACGATGGCCTGAACCGGAACCAGTTCGGCGGCACGCTCGGCGGGCCGATTGTGAAGGACCGGTTGTTCTTCTTCGGAGCGTATCAAGGCACGCGGACGCGGCAGATGCCGCCGTCGTTCATCGCGTTCGTGCCGACGGCCGCGATGATGGCCGGCGATTTCACGGCCTACGCCTCTCCGGCGTGCAACGCGGGGCGGGCGATCACCCTGCGACCGCCGTTCAACAACAACAGGATCGACCCCGCGCTCTTCAGCCGGCCGGCCGTCGCCGTGACGCAGCATCTTCCAACCGCCACCGACCCGTGCGGGCAA
>Ga0310810_10010337_pt1 | contig 10864 bp, 12 predicted proteins | sample NCmetagenome_FD_207641 | JGI IMG/M metagenome (GOLD analysis project Ga0310810, IMG submission 207641) | Soil microbial communities from experimental microcosm in Duke University, North Carolina, United States - NC | ecosystem: Engineered > Artificial ecosystem > Soil microcosm > Unclassified ... | reverse complement strand
GAAACATCGAAGCAATGGCGTGCGCCGGACGGGGGCAGCGTCGGAGGCGGATCCGTAAGTTGTTGCGTGAGTGGAACATGATGAGCCGGGATCTTAGCAGACTTTCCGCCGTTTACCGGAAGGCTGGCGGCATTCGCCGGAAAGCGTGGGAGCCATCTCGCGAGGCCGCCGTATGCTCAGGCGAGTCGGTCAACGCGGAGAACGGACATGAGCCATCCAGACGATTCGTCGAGGACACACAACCGTGCAATCCTCCTGGGCCTGGTGTTCATCTTCGCCGGCCTTGCCCTGTTAGCCGATCGTGTCGGCCTGTCGGGCATCCACATCTCCGGACGGTCCTGGCCGCTGTTGTTGATGGTCTACGGAGGCGTGCGATGGCTGACGGCTGTCGAAGATCCGATCCGCCGTCATCACTCGCGATGGACCGCCGCTTGGTTCATCTATCTGGGGTTTTGGTTTTTGATCAACGAGTTCCACGTACTCGGTCTGTGGTACGACACGTCGTGGCCGTTGCTGTTGGTGTGGGCCGGTGTGCGAATGATGTGGTGTGCGATTGAGAACGCGTACCGCGGTCCGGCTCAGCGGATCGAGGAGAGGTAATCATGGACGCTTCGAGCCGGAGCCGGTCGATCGCGCCGCAGCTCGTCATGGGGCTGCTGATCATCGTTATCGGCGTGCTGTTCACGCTCGACAACCTGGGCGTCATCGAAGCGGAAGCGTACTTGCGCTTCTGGCCTGCCGGCCTCATCGCGATCGGGCTCATGAAGTTGTGGTCGGGGGGCAGGGGAGCGTCCTTTCCAGGGCTGCTGTTTTTCTTCGCGGGAGTCTGGTTGCTCCTCCAGGCCATGGAAATCGTGACGGTCAGCTTGTGGAATCTCTGGCCGGTGCTTCTCATCGTCGCCGGCGGTTCAATGGTGTGGCGGGGCATCAATGGGCCCGCTTGGGAACGCGGCGCGGACACGGACAGTCACTCGACAGTCAGCGCCGTGGCCGTGCTGGGCGGTGTCAATCGCGGCAACAATTCGAAAACGTTCCGCGGCGGCGACCTGACGGCGGTGATGGGAGGATGTCAGATCGATTTACGGAACGCTGCCATCGAGGGTGATGCCGTCATCGACGTCTTTGCGATGTGGGGTGGGATTGAAATCAAGGTGCCAGAAAACTGGAGTGTATCGGGGCGCGTGACGCCGATTCTCGGCGGTTATGAGGACAAGTCGCGCCCGCCTCGCGATGCCACCACGCAGCGCCTTATGGTCCGCGGGATGGTGATCATGGGCGGCATCGAAATCAAGAACTGACAGGCCGACGATGCATCCCATCCTGGCGCGAGGCAGCCGGCTGGCGCTATATCTCGGCGCCTGGACGCTCGTGGGCATGCTGCTGGCGGCGCTGCTCGCGGGTCCTGGAGGCCTGACCGCGGCGCGCTCCTTGGCGATTTCGATCCCGCTCGCGCTTGTCTACGCATTCTTCTGCCTGTCCGCGTGGTACGTCGCCCGCAGCACGCCGCTCGGACCGACGGGCGGTGTGCGGCTGATTGCCACCGCGCTGACGGCGTCGGTCATCTCGAGCGCCGCCTGGCTGGTCGTCGCGCGGGGGTGGCTCGAGCTGTTTGCCGAGGGCAGCCGGCTGTCGCCTCCGGAGCTGTTCCCCGCCCTGCGCGCATTGATTTTCGGATTCGGTCTCCTCCTGTACTTGCTGTCGATCTCGGTCAGTTATCTGGTGGCTGCCTTCGAGCGATCGCGTGAAGCGGAACGTCGGGGCCTGGAAGCGCAGGTGCTCGCACGGGAGGCCGAGCTTCGGTCGTTGCGTACCCAGATCGATCCGCACTTTCTCTTCAACACGCTGCATTCGATTAGTGCGTTGACGACCGTCGATCCGACGGCGGCGCGCCGGATGTGTCTCCTGCTGGGAGACTTCCTGCGGGACAGCCTCGCGCTCGGATCGAAGGACCGGATTACCATTGTTCGAGAACTGCAGCTGGCGACGCAGTTTCTCGAGATCGAGCGGGTTCGCTTTGGCGACCGGCTTCGAACCGACATTGGTGTCTCGCCAACCGGCGTATGGATGGTACCGCCACTGCTGCTGCAGCCCCTCGTCGAGAATGCGGTCACGCACGGTGTCGCACACGTGGTTGAGGGGGGCGTGATCCGCATCGCGATCACCGAGAACGGGTCGTCGCTCACGATCGATGTCGAAAACCCCTGCGACCCCGACCGGCCGAAGCGGACCGGCACCGGGCTAGGCCTGTCGAATGTGCGTGCGCGGCTGCAGGCTATCTACGGCGACAGGGCCGGCGTCAGCGCCGGCGAGGCCGACGGCGCCTGGAGTGTCCGCCTGACCTTGCCGGCTGAGCCAGTTCTTTCCGGGCCATCGAATTCGCATGAATGACACGCCGCTTCGAATCGTTGTGGTGGATGACGAGCCGTTGTCCCGCGCGGTGATCCGCGAATTCATCAACGCCCATCCTGGGATCGAGATCGTCGCCGAGTGCGCGAATGGATTCGAAGCGGTTAAAGCGGTGTCTGAACTCAGGCCGGACCTCGTGTTTCTCGACGTCCAGATGCCGAAATTGAGCGGCTTCGAGGTGCTCGAGCTCATCGGTCGCGAAGTGCCGGTCGTGTTCACCACCGCTTACGATCAGTACGCGCTTCGCGCGTTTGACGTGCACGCGATTGACTACCTGTTGAAGCCGTTCAGCGAACAACGATTTGCCGAGGCCCTGGCGCGCGCACGCGAGCGGCTTGCGGCCCGCGACCCCGCGCCAGTCGATGCGCTCGTGGCCGAAACGCAGGCGAAACAGACGCCGCTCGAGCGGGTGCTCATTCGCGACGGATCGCAGGTACACGTGCTGCCGGTGGACAGGATCGATTACGTCGAGGCACAGGACGACTACGTGTCTTTTCGATCGGAAGGAAAATCCTACTTGAAGGATCAGACTCTCGGCGTCACCGAGGGCCTGCTCGACCCCGCACGGTTCGTTCGAATTCACCGGTCATATCTCCTCAACATCGATCGCATTGTGCGCGTCGAGCTGTACGCGAAAGACAGCCGGATCGCCATCCTCCGTGACGGGACGAAACTCCCGGTCAGCCGTGCCGGCTATGCGCGACTGGCCAAATTGCTGTAGGTTCTACAGGGTTCTGCAGGGTTCTGCAGGGTTCGTTCATCCAGTCGAGGCGCTCTTCAAATGTGTAGCGGATTCAAAGTTTTGTTCGCGATTTTTCTTCTGTCCCTTGGCGCCGTCGCGCGGACGATCGCACAGGATGGTCCAAAGAATTCTCCTGACTGGGCGTATGGCGTCCCGAATACGCCGCCGGCTCAGGGCGGGCCGCCGCGTCAGCCCGACACCTCACCGAAGCACGTTCCCGACAGCACGCAGGCATTCACGTTGGCCGAGCTGCGTGACTTCTTCCATGTCGCCGACTGGTTCCCGGGCGATCACCCGCCGATGCCCGAGGTGTTCGTGCACGGCCGTCAGCCCGACGTGCGCGGCTGCGGCATGTGTCACATGCCCAATGGCAAGGGGCGGCCCGAAAATGCACCGATTGCCGGCTTGCCCTACGGCTACGTCGTGCAACAGTTGGTTGATTTCAAGAACGATCTTCGAACCAGCTTTGATACGCGGAAGACGAACACCGCGCAGATGATCCAGGCGGCCAAGGCGATGACCGACGACGAGATCAAGTCGGCCGCGGAATATATCTCGTCGATGAAATGGACCCCGTGGATCCGCGTCGTCGAGGCCGACACGATCCCGAAGATGCGAATCGGGGGGAACGTGTTCTTTCCGATCGCCGATGGTGGCACCGAGCCGCTCGGCAATCGCATCATCGAGACCCCTGAAGACGCGGAGCGCTTCGAGCTGCGCGATCCGCGTTCCGGTTTCGTGGCCTACGTACCCCGCGGTAGCGTCGCGAGAGGGGCCGCGCTCGCCTCCAGCGGCGGGAACAAGACACTGCCCTGCAATGTGTGTCACGGGCAGGATCTGAACGGGCTCGGTCCCGTTCCCGGGATTGCCGGTCGATCACCGAGCTACATCATGCGACAGCTCTGGGATATTCAGCAGGGAAGCCGCAAGGGCGTATGGTCCCCGTTGATGAAGCAGGTCGTCGCGCGCGTGACGCAGGAGGACATGCTCGACCTGGCCGCCTACGTCGCCTCACTCGGGCGGTAGGCCGGTCCCGTCCGGATCGATTTGACAATCGCCTCAATCAGATCTTAAATATCCAGTCAGTAACATTAACTAACTGGTTAATTATTATCTGAGCGATGGCGAAAGCGGGAACCCGGCGGATACGACGGCGGCAGGAGGATCGCAGTGCGGCGTCGCGGCAGCGGCTGCTGACCGCCGCCGCCGCCGAGTTCGCCGCTCGCGGATTCGCCGGCGCCAACGTCGACCGCATCGCCCGCGCCGCCCGCGTCAACAAGGCGATGATCTACTACCACTTCACCAGCAAGGCCGCGCTCTATCGCGAGATTCTGCGCGACATGTTCGAGGCCGTCGCCCTTCGCGTCGCCGACGCGGCCCAGGCGTCCAGCAATCCGGACGACAAGGTGCGCGCCTTCGTCGAGGCCATTGCCATCGAAGCCGAGGCCAGACCGCACTTCCCGCCGATCTGGTTTCGCGAGATTGCTGAAAACGGGGCGCACCTGGATCGGACCACCGTCGGTCACATGAGTCGAGTCCTCGGGGCGCTGCATCGCATCCTCCGGGAAGGAGCCGAGAGCGGCCGGTTTCATCCCGCCAATACCCTGCTCGTCCACGCCGGGATCGTCGGACCGCTCCTGCTCTACTTCGCCAGCGATCAGCTGCGCCGTCGTCTGGCCCGCGGCGGAATTCCTCTGGCGGCATCGGTGTCGCGCGATGAGGTCGTGGCGCACGTTCAGAGGCTGGCGCTGATCGCATTGGAAGGACGGACCGCATGAGCACCGTTCGGTGGAGGCAGGTTTGGGCGGTGATGGCCTCGGCGGTGATGGCCAGCGCGTGCGGCGGGCGTGCCGGGGACGCAGCCGCACGTGCGTCGGGATACGTCGAAGCAACCGACGTGCGCGTGGCGTCGCAGGTCGGCGGCCGCCTCATGGAAGTTGCGGTGGCCGAGGGCGACCGCGTGGCGGTTGGTGCCCTGGTCGCACGGCTCGACACCGCTGATACGGAACTGGCACTGCGGAGGGCAGAAGCCGATCGAGACCAGGCGGTGGCTGCGCTCAAGTTGCTCGAGGCGGGCGCCCGGGGCGAGGACATCCGCCAGGCGCGTGCGCAGGAATCGTCGGCGCAGGCCGAGATCGCGGCGGCGGAATCCGAACTCGAAGGCGCCAACGCCGATCTGCAACGCTTCGACGCGCTGGTGAAGTCGAACGCCGGTTCGCGAAAGCAACGCGACGATGCCGCGACCAGACGCGACGTCGCGGTGGCGCGGGTGAACGCGGCACGCGACCGGGCGCGTGCCGCGTCCGAGACGGTCGCCAGGCTTCGAGCCGGTGCGCGTCCCGAGGAAATTGCCGGCGCCCGGGCGCGCGTCGCGGCCACCGAGGCGCAGATGGCCGTGCTCAGAAAGAACGTCGCCGACGCGGTGCTCACTTCTCCGGTTGCGGGCATTGTCACCGCCAAGCTGGCCGACGCCGGCGAGACTATCGCGCCCAGAACGCCAGTCGTTGCGATCACCGATCTCGATCATGCATGGGCCAACGTCTACGTCGACGAGCCGGTCGTGCCGCGGCTGCGGCTCGGTCAGCCGGTGGCGCTGATCACTGATGCCGGACAGCGCATGCAGGGAAGCATCACGTTCATTTCACCGAAGGCAGAGTTCACGCCGCGCAACGTCCAGACTGCCGCGGAACGATCGAAGCTCGTCTATCGCATCAAGGTGAGCGCGGACAACCGCGATGGCGTGTTGAAACCGGGGATGCCGGTCGAGGCGGAACTGCCGAAGTAGAAGAGTTTCAAGAGCACCAACGACCGCGGCGAGCGAGCGCCCGCCCTTGCACTCTGAGATCGACGGGTGCGACGGCGAGTGAGGGGTGGGGAAGCAAGGTGCGAGCGAGCGCAGCGCAGCGAGCCACGGGAACGGAGCGAGCCGACGAAGCGGCTCGCGAGAGAGCGTGTGGGGGAGTCCGAGGGGCGAAGCCCCTCGGAGTGATTATGACAGAGGCCATCGCGTTCGACCGTGTGGGCAAGCAGTACGGCGATCTGCGCGCGCTCGTGGACGTGTCGTTTACGGTCGAGTCCGGCGAGATGTTCGGACTCATCGGCCCGGACGGCGCGGGGAAGACCACCTCGATTCGCATCGCCTGCGGGTTGTTGGCTGCGGACGCGGGCCAGGTACGAATTCTCGGCCACGATCCGATCCGGCAACATCGCAGCGTCACCGCCGATCTGGGGTACCTGTCGCAGCGGTTCTCCCTCTACGGCGATCTGTCAATCGACGAGAACATCGCGTTCTTTGCCGAGATACACGGCGTCCGCGGCTACGGGCCGTCGCGCGACCGGCTGCTGGAAATGACGCAGCTCGCGCCATTCCGATCACGCCGCGCCGACCGGCTCTCGGGCGGTATGAAGCAAAAGCTGGCGCTCGCCTGCACGCTCGTGCACGAGCCGAAGATCCTGATCCTCGACGAGCCGACGACCGGGGTCGATCCGGTCTCACGTCGCGAGTTCTGGAAGCTTCTGTCCGAATTCCTGCTGCGTGGCCTGACGATCGTCATGTCGACGCCGTATCTGGACGAAGCAGAGCGCTGCGGACGGGTCGCGCTGCTGCACGATGGCCGGTTGCTGGCCGTCGATCGGCCGGAGCATCTGCAGTCGCAGCTCGAGGGACAACTGCTCGAAGTCAGCGTCAACGACGGGCGTCCATCACTCGACGTGCTGCGTGCGGTTCCCGGCGTCGTGGACGTCCAGTCGTTTGGCGATCGCGCACACGTCCGGCTGCCCCGCGATCGCGCCGCATCCGGGCGCGACACGATCGTCAAGGCGCTCGAACAGGCTGGCGCGAGTGGCGCGGCCGTCCGGCCCATCGCGGCGTCGCTCGAAGACGTGTTCATCGATCTCATCGGCGGAACCAAGCCGGCGCCGGGATTGTCGAGAGAATCATGAAGAGCATCGTGGTGTTTGCCGTCGTCTGCCTGTTGACCGGAACTGCTCGAGCGCAGGAGCCGCTGCGGCTCACATTGGACGACGCGATCGCGCGCGGTTTGGCCAACAGCCATCGGCTTGCCGAGTTGCAGGCTCGCAAGGAGGGAGCAGAGGCCGCCGAAGCCGGACGCGGTGCCGCGTCGATGCCCTCGATTTCTCTTCAGGGAGGCTACACCCGCACTAACCACGTCGACGAGTTCCGCATCGTCCAACTGGGACAAGTCGTCACGATCTATCCGGACGTGCCCGACAACCTCCGGACGCGCGTGGACCTGAACTGGCCGGTGTACTCGGCGGGGCGCACCGACGCGCTCGAACGGGCGGCGGAGGCCGAGCGGAAAGCGACGGAAGCGGATATCGCGGCCGCCCGCGCGGATCTTCGGCTGGAAATCACGCGTGCCTTCTGGGCACTCGTGTCGGCGATCGAATCCGAGCACGTGCTGGCCCGGGCGCTCGATACGATCGGTGCCCACGTCGGCGACCTGCGCAGCCGCTTCGATCAGGGATTGATTGCGCCGAACGAGGTCCTGATCGCGGAGGCGCAGCAATCACGCCAGCGCGTGCTTTCGATCGAGGCCACCAATCTTCGCGGCGTCTCCGAAGCAGATCTCCGTCGCCTCAGTGGCATCGACACTTTCGAGCGCATCGAACCGGTTGCCGTGCTCGAGGGCACGTCCGCGCCAACGGGCGGGCTCGAAGGGCTGGTGGGCGAAGCGCGCACGCAGCGGGCGGAGCGCCGGGCGCTCGAGGACCGCCTCAACGCGTCTCGCGCGCGGGAGGAGGCGGTGCTGGCTGAGGGACGCCCTCAGGTCGGGATTACCGGGGGCTACGATTTCATGCGGCCCAACCCCCACATTTTTCCGCGCGCGGACAAGTGGCAGGACTCATGGGATGCCTCGGTCAACGTCAGCTGGCTTCTGTGGGACGGCGGCCGACGAGGCGCCCAGCGGGCCGAAGCGGTGGCGGCGTCGCAGGCGGTTCGGGCGCGCGTCGCGGACTTCGATCGCCAAGTGAGCTTCGAGGTGCAGCAGCGGCGGCTGGAACTCGATTCGAGCCGCGCCGCAATTGATGCCGCGGGCGACGGGGTTCGCAGCGCGGTTGAGGCACAGCGAGTGGTGACCGAGCGCTTCCGCGCCGGTGTGGTGACGAGCACCGACGTGCTCGACGCTGAGCAGGCCGTCCTCGCCGCGGAACTCGACCTGACACGCTCGCGCGTCAATGCGCGAATCGCGGAAGCACGACTGGCTCGCGCGGTGGGAAAGTAAAAAGTAAAAAGTAAAAAGTTAAAAGTGAAGAAATGGCCGCCGCCATCCAAGTTCAACACCTGACACGCAAGTTCGGCGCATTCGTTGCCGTGGACGACGTGTCGTTCGAGGTGCAGGCGGGGGAGATCTTCGGGTTCCTCGGCAGCAACGGGGCCGGCAAGTCGACGACGATCCGCATGCTGTGCGGTCTCCTCCGCCCAACCGCAGGCACCGCGATCGTCGGTGGCGTTGATGTATCTGTCGATCCGGAAGGCGTGAAGCGCCGGATCGGCTACATGTCGCAGCGATTCTCGCTCTACGAGCTGTTGACCGTCGATCAGAACATTCGCTTCTTCGGCGGTGTATATGGGCTGACGCCCGATCGCCTCGAGTCGCGCCGCGCGTTTGTGATCGAGATGGCGGGATTGCGCGGGCGCGAACACAGTCTCGCGCGCGATCTTGCCGGCGGATGGCGTCAGCGGCTCGCGCTCGGGTGCGCGATCCTGCACGAGCCCGCGATCTTGTTTCTCGACGAGCCAACCGGTGGAGTCGATCCGCTGTCGCGTCGTCAGTTTTGGCGCCTGATCGATTCGCTCGCGAGCTCGGGTGTCACGATTCTCGTGACGACCCATTACCTGGACGAGGCCGAGCGCTGCCATCGCGTGACGCTGATTCATGCCGGTCGTCTGGCGGCGATCGGCACAACGAGCGAGGTCAAGCGCGTCTTTGCCGGACGATCGATCGTTGAGGTGCGAACGCCGAGAGCTACGGAAGCGATGCGCGCACTTGACGAGTCCGGGAGCGTCGAGAAGACGAGCCTGTTCGGCACCGCGGTGCATGTGGTGCTGAAAGAGTCGCAGCAGGACGTCGCCGCACTCGAGGCGCACCTGCGCGCGCGCGGCATCCCGGTCGAATCGATTGCACCGGTCGAACCATCGCTCGAAGACGTGTTCCTGGATGTGGTCGAACGCGCGGAGGCGAAACGGAGCGCTCCGGCATGAACAAGGCACTCGCCGTCTACCGCAAGGAGCTGAGCCAGATCGCACGCGATCGACGGACGCTGCTCATCCTTGTCTTCGTGCCGGCGTTCTTCCTGCTGCTGTACGGGTACGCGCTGAACTTCGATATCCGCCACGTCCTCCTGGCGGTGCAGGACCGCGACGGCACGCCCGAGAGCCGCACCGTCGTGGCCTCTTTCGTCAACTCGGGATACTTCGACTTTGCCGGCGCGGTCTACACGCCAGCCGACGCCGAGCGGTTGCTGGACCTGAACGAGGCCAGAGCCGTCCTGGTCGTGCCGGAGGGATTCGGTCGAGATATTCGAACCGGCCGTACGGCGCCGGTCCAGGTGATCATCAGCGGCGACAACGCAAATACGGCGACCGCCGTGCTTGGGTACGCCGGCAGCATCCTTCGGACCGTGAACGAGCAGCTGGCGCCAGGGATGGCCGAGATCGCTGCGCCGCTCTCGGTCGAGCCCCGCATCTGGTACAACCCGGAGCTGCGCAGCTCGCTGTTTCTGGTGCCCGGCCTGATTGCCTATATCGCGATGATCACCGCCGTGGCCTCAACCGCGTTGTCGATTGTGAGGGAAAAGGAAAACGGCACGATCGAGCAAATCCGCATGGCGCCGATCGATACCTTCTCGTTCGTAGTCGGAAAAACGATTCCGTACTTCATCATTGCGCTCGCGTCGGCCGCCCTCATCATCGGCGCATCGATGCTCCTCTTCGGGCTGCCGATGCGTGGCAACTGGATCGCGCTGCTCGTGGCGATGTCGCTGTTCCTGATTGGCGCCCTGGCGACCGGTCTGTTGATCTCTACGGTGGCCGACACGCAACAGCTCGCGTTTCAGATGGCGCTTCTCATCTCGTTTCTGCCGACCATCATGCTGTCGGGGTTCATTTTCCCGATCAACAGCATGCCGAGCGCTCTTCAACTGATCACCCACCTCGTGCCCGCCCGCTATTTCCTGGTCGCGCTGCGCGGCATCGTGTTGAAGGGAACGGCGCTCGACAACCTGCTGCCGCAGCTGGCCGCGCTGACGGTCTATGCGGCAGCCATGCTTGGGCTCGCATCGGTGCGGCTCGCGCGACAACGAGGCTGACGTGCAACGGTTACGCTTTCTCGTCTGGAAGGAGTTCCTCGAGCTTCGTAAGGATCCCAAGCTGTTCGGCGTGGTCGTCATCGCGCCGATCGTGCAGCTCACGATGCTCGGCTACGCCGCCACGACCGACGTGCGCGATGTGCCCGTGGTCGTCGTCGACGCCGATCGATCGCCCTCGAGTCGCGAGCTGATCGCCCGGTTCGAAGGTTCGAAAAACTTCACAATCGTGGACGTTGTGTCGACCACCCGCGACGTCTAGCCATTTCTCGAGAGCGGCAACGCCTGGCTGGCGCTCTCGATTCCCGTCGGCTACGGGGCAGACGTGGCCCGCGGTACACCCGTCAGCCTGCAGCTCATCGCCGACGGCAGCGACTCGAATTCAAC
>Ga0310810_10010336_pt1 | contig 10864 bp, 8 predicted proteins | sample NCmetagenome_FD_207641 | JGI IMG/M metagenome (GOLD analysis project Ga0310810, IMG submission 207641) | Soil microbial communities from experimental microcosm in Duke University, North Carolina, United States - NC | ecosystem: Engineered > Artificial ecosystem > Soil microcosm > Unclassified ... | reverse complement strand
CGGTGAACGTCAGCTGCCCGGCGTCGACCTCGGCGCCAGAGGCAGAGTTGTTGCCGTCCGGCAGCGCCCCGTCGTCGACCGTCAGCGACAGCGTGTCGCCGCCGGTCGGACCCGCGCCATCGGTGATCGAAATAGGCTGGGTCGCGGTATCGTGGTCGCCGTCGCCGTCGGTCAGCGTATAGGTGAACGAGGCATCGATCGGACCGCCGCTCTGGTCGAGACCCGTGTTCGGATCGAACGTCCACGTGCCGTCGGCCTGGAAGGTGTAATGGCCGTTGGCAGTGTCGATGGTGGTCGTGCCGGCCGCCGCGATCGCGTGATCGACGCCACCGATGTTGACCGAGGTCACGGTCGCGCCGTCGGCGCCCTGCGTGTCGTTGGCCATCACATTGCCGCCGAGCGCGCCGGCCGCGTCTTCGGCTAGGGTCTGAAGTGCGTCGTCGACCGCCGTCGGCACGTCGTCGGTAATGTTGACCGAAATCGAGCCGCTGCCGATGAAATTGCCGAGATTGTCGTAGACATCGTAGGTGAAGCTCTCGGCTCCGTTCACGACGTTGCGCGAGTTCTCGTTGACGGAATCGGTGAACGGGGTGTCGAGCGTGTAGCTATACGCACCGGTCGAGCCGTTCAGCGCCAGCGTGCCGTAGGTCCCGTCCGCCGGACTCGTCAGAACATAGCTGTAGGGAGGGGTGCCGCCCGTTGCGCTGATCTGGCCGTTCGTGTCGAATTCGCCGTCCGGCACGAACTGGCTGCCGGAGTATGTGCCGGTGTCGAGGCCCGATTCGTCGACCGAAACGTCGCTGTCCGAAACATTGCCCGCGGTCGCCGTGATGTCGATTGTAAGAGTGGCGGGCGAGGTGTCGCCGTCAGCGTCGACGATCGTGTAAGTGAAGGTGTCGTGGGTATCGACCGCCGTCGAGTTCGGCTTCGATTCATAATCGTAGCTGCCGTCGGCATTGATCGTCAAAAAGCCGAGAGCCGTTTCGATCGTGCCCCCTGGCGCGGCGGTGTGGACGCCGTCGGTAAAGGTGACCACGCCACCCTTGCCGTCCGCACCGAAAACATCGGGCGTGCCGTCGCTGAGAACGTTTCCGCCGACAGAGCCGCCCTCGTCCACGGTATTCGAGTTGTCGAACGCCAGCGGCGCATCGTCGACGACGGTGACCTCGAGATGATCGTTGGCGGTCGAGCCGTCGGTGTCGGTGACGGTGATGTCGAAGCTGTCGGTCAGCGACACATCGTTGGCGCCGGTATGGGCCAGCGTGTTGTCGGTCAGCTCGTAGCTGTAGCTCACCGTCGCCGCGGTGACGTCGCCGTTGGCATCCGTGGTGGTCGGGGTGACGCCGGTGATCGTCAGCGTGCCATAGGCTGTCGAGACCGTCTGTCCGGGAACGAACGCGTCACCGGTGTAGACCGTGTGCCCGCCGACCGAGATCGTGGCCAGGCCGTCCTGCGCGGTCACCGTGAAGGTGCCGCTCTGGGTCAGGGCCGCTGCGTCGGGCGCGGAGCCGTCGGCGAGGTTTGCCTCGTAGACCGTCTGCTCGGCGCCGTTGGCGTTGAGCCCGCCGATGGTTACGCCGTCGTCGGCGCCGTTGATGGTGATCGTCAGCGTCGTCGTGCTGGGATCGCCGTCGCCGTCGGTGATCGTGTAAGTGAACGTCTCGGTCAGGTGCTCGCTCTTGTCGAGGCCCTGGACCAGCGCGTTCGTGTTATCGAGCGCGTAGCTGTAGCTGCCATCGGAGTTGAGCGTCAGCGTCCCGTAATCGCCGGCGAGGCCGGTGCCGACCGTGCCGGCGGTCGCGCCGAACGCAACGGCGGTGACATGCGCGCCATCCGCACCCTGGGAATCGGTCACACCGTCGGTCGTGTTGGCATCGCTGCCGCCCGAACCCGTGAGCACGTTGCCGTCCGCCGTCAGCGGACCATCCTCGGTCACGCTGTCCGCATCAGGCAAGGCCAGCGGCGTATCGTCGACGATATGGATCGTAAAGGGAGCGCTGTCGCTGTCGCCGTCGACATCGGTCACCGTGACGGTGAAGGTGACCGAAGTGTCGTCACCCGATGTGTTGTTCGTCAGCGTAAACGAATAGTCGAGCGTACCGGCGGCAGGATCGAAGGCGGTGATCGTCAGCGTGCCTTCGGGAATGGTGATGACCTGGCTCGCGCCCGTGATCGCCGTGCCGTTGATCTCGACACTGGCCGGTCCATCGGGCGCAGCGAAGGTGATCGTCCCGTGGGTCGTCTCGCTGGTATCGCTGTTATTGTCGGGAATCCCGTCGCTGTCTTCGCCGATACCGACGGGCCCCCCGTCGTGCGGAGGCAGGCCCGTCTCGTCGACGATTGTGCCGTCACCCGTCTCGGGAACGGAAGTCACGACCGCAGGGGAATCGTCGATGTGAATCGTGAGCGTCGCCGTGTCGGTGCTGCCGTCGCCGTCGGTGAGAGTATAGGTGAACCGGTCGTCGACGCCGCCGGATGTCCCGGCATCGCGCACGTAAGTGTAGCTGCCGTCGTCGTGGATGGTCAGCGTGCCGTAGTCGCCGGCAATGACCATGGTACCGCCGTCATCGGCGGTAACGCTCTGGTCGCCATGCGAAACCGCCGAGACGGACGCAGCGTCGGCACCGACCCGGTCGGCCCCCTCGGCGCCACTCGTGGTGCCCTCGCCGGAAATCACGTTGCCGCTCTCAGGGCCGTAGGTGCCGGCAGCGACGGTATCGGTATCGGCGGCGGCAATCGGAGCGTCGTCGACGACGTTTATATGCAGTGTGGCTGTTGCCTGGTCGCCGTCGCTGTCGACGACAGTCACTTGGAAGGGTCCGTCGCTCGTCTGACCCAGCAAGTTGTCGGCCAGGGTATAGCTGAAGCCGATCCGGCCCGCGGCCAGATCGATGCTGGTGATCTTCAGAGTGCCGTCGGCCGAGGTGAAAATCTGCCCGACATGATCGATTGCCGTCCCGTTGACGAGGACCGCCTGGATGCCGTCCGGCGAGTTGACCACGATCGTGCCGTTTGTCGTCTCGCGGGGATCGCTGTCATTGGTGAGATCGCCGTCCGCGGCTTCACCCGTGCCGGCAGGCTCGCCATTGCGCGCCGGCAGCCCGGCTTCGTAAACCGTCGCGACAGCGTCTATGGCGCCGGCCGGATTGTCCGGCGTCTCGACGACAACCGAAGGTTCCTTGTTGACGACGGCCGGAAAGAGCTCGTGCCGGGGCTGAAGCTCGAAGTGCAACTCGGTGTAAGGAAGCAGGTTCCCGAGGCCGTAGGCCGACTGGATCGCGCCTTCGTCCGCCGCAAAATTACCGCCCGAGCTCTGCGCCGGTCCGGCCGCCGGCTGAACTTCGTTGTCGATCAGCAAGGCGGCAATGTTGGCAGGCGGAACGGCCGTGTTGTCGACGACGATCTGGGGCACCACGACAGCGCCGTCGGGGATGAGGATCTTTTCGCCGTCACTCAGAACGATGATAAGGTCGCGACCGTCCGCCTCGAGCGAAACGATGGTCGTGCCCTCTGGCAGGGTGACCGTGTCGCCAGGGCCCGGATTGACGACTTGAGCGCCTTCCGAGCTGACGACGTGGTGTTGATCGCGATGCTGCTGGCCGGGCGCCTCGTTGGTCGCGCCTTTGCCGACGATCTTCTTACTCATAAAGTACCCCCGCAAGACCAAAGCAGCCGGCGGCAGGTTGGCAGCGTGTCGATGATCGACAGGCCCTCCTGCAGCCATTCCGGTCCCACTCCCGGATGCTGCGAAACCCGGCTTGCCACTTTTCATGGCGCACTCGGGTCAGGCGGAGAGCAAAGCAGGAATCCTTACGGTTTCAAGGATGTTAACGATGTTGACGATCTTCCTCAGGAAAGTCGTTTCGGCTAAAATCGCCAAATTAACAGAAGTTTACATACAGAATTGGCGGTTCGGGCTATGTGAGCACTGTCCTGAATAGGGGCGATTTTGGCTGTCGGGGTTTGCGCGGGGCAGGCTCAACGCCGCGGATTCAGTTGCAGACCTGGGCCGAGTCGCAGGCGAATCCACCGCTTCAGATCGCCCGCCCGGGTTTGAAGCATCCCCTTAGATCTGTTCCGATTTCGGACTTGGATCGAGGTCCACATTCTGAGGGATTGTCGATGACCGCGGGTTGCCGCTATTTTCCGCGGGGCAGACATTTCGTGGGGCCAATCGATTCGTTTCGATTGGGAGTTGACCGGGCGCGGCCGTCCACGGGGGAGGGCGAGTTTCCAATGCGCGATATCATGGACGAGGTCGACGCGAGCGTTGAGAACGCCCTGTCGCTCGTCGTCCTGCTTGTGATCTCGGTTCTCGTCGTCGCTCTCGCCGCAACGAGCGTCGGAGGGTCTTCGCCCGCGGGGCAGCAATTGTCCTCTGCCACTTACCCCATAAAGATTGCGATGGGTTGGCAGGGTCCGTTCGAAAGTGGCCGCGGTGGCGGCCCAAATCGAGATCGACCTGCGGCAACGGGAAAGCCTGAGCGGCCAGCCGGCCTTGGCGACGCGGATCCGCAAGCGGCCCTGGCGTCACAAGTTCAGGCGAATTCCGATCCGACCGCTGAAGACCCGGCTGTGGGCGCTTCACGGCTTGCGGGCCCATCGGCCAATGCCGGCCCATTCATCGTAAGCGATTTCAATTTGGGTTCCGGGCCCTCGGCCGCCAACGCGATAGAGATCCGCAAGCCGGTCTTGCTGAACGGCCATGCTGCAGGGACCATTCGGGTCAGGATCGATGCGGCGGCGGAAGTCTATGTTCGCCAAGACGACATCGCCAGGCTGCTCTCCGGCAAGGCGGCCTTTCCCAAGAGCCCCGATCAGGACTTCATAGCCTTGGATCGGATTCGCGAACGCGGCATCGATATTCGCTACAGTGCCGGTCAGGACGCGTTGCTTATCACGACCTAGCTCGACAGCTCGCCGCAACCCCGGTTTTGCCCGGCGCGGACTGCCGCAATTCCAGCTGGTTACTCGATGTTAACGGTCCACTCATAGCTTGGCCGCCCTATCGACGAGGGTGACAAGATGACTTTGCGTGCGACGCTCGAAACGGCCCATCCATCATCGGAGAAGAGGGGCACCGAACGCAGGACATTGCGTCTCCTCACCTCGGTCAAGCGTTCGAGCCGGCAAGGCACGCAAGCACTCGTGCACGACGTGTCCACCGGAGGCATGCTCATCGAGAGCGATGAGAGCCTCGACATCGGCGAATCCCTTTCGGTCGAACTGCCCCGCAGCGGCAGCCGCGAAGCGGAAATCGTTTGGGCCAGCGGCCGCTTCTACGGCTGCCGGTTCACCGAGGAGTTGCCCTCGGCCGTCGTCAGCGCAGCGCTGCTCAAGGCAATACCGGCCCCTGCCGAGCCGCCGCAGCAAAGTTCCGGCGAGGATGACTTTCCAGCGCGCCTTGCCTCACTACGCGAAGCGCGCGGCCTCAGCATGGAACAGCTTGCCGATCGCTTGAGGGTGAGCAGACAGGCCGTCTGGTACTGGGAAACCGGTCATCGGCTGCCCAGGGCCGGAATGCTCAAACGTATCGCCAGTCAGCTGAACGTGGCCGAAGGCGAGTTGCTGCTCAATCCCAAGCAGGCCGGCTCGTCCAAGGGTCCCGAATTCGCGAACTGGAAACGCGAGATCGCCAATCGCCTGCGCATTTCGCCGGACCAGGTAAAGATCCTGGTCGAACTCTGAGCCGCGGTCCGTCAGCCGTAATGGAGAACCTCGACCTTCTCCATCGTCACGAGGCCGATATCCTTCATATCCTCGATGGAATGGAAGAAGGCTCGCAGCTTCTCTTCGGTGTCGACGATCTCGATCACCAGCGGCAGGTTGGAAGAAAGGTCGAGGATATTGGCATTGTGAATGCGCGAGCTCGATCCAAAGCCCATCGGACCGCGCAGCACGGTGGCGCCCGCAAGCCCCTCGTCGCGCGCCTTGCGAACGATGTCCTCGAAAAGGGCGCGATAGGTGCCGCGCGCGCGCTCGCAAGTGAAGATGCGCATCATGTAGGCTTCGCGGGGTATTTCCATCTCGCGGTCCTCGGTTTCCGGCCTGCTCGCGTCGGCGCGATTGAACGATAGCACGGTGCCGAGCCGACGCTAAGTGAAGTCGCCGCCGTGTGAAATCCCCGAGGTCGGCAACGCTCGCAGCTCTCCGAGTCCTGCCCCCCCGCAGGGAGCCGATGACTGCCATGCTCGACAACGGCGGGAGAATGCGTACTGCTGCCGATTGCACTGGAGGCGTTCGTGTTTTCGACCTACTTGTGGATAGGGATGGGTGGGGCCCTCGGCAGCATGGGCCGCTACGGCGTCTCGCGGATCTTCGCGTTCTGGTTCGGGGAAACCTTTCCGTGGGGAACGCTCGTCGTCAACGTGAGCGGGTCCTTGCTCATTGGCCTGCTGGCGGGCCTCACGAGCGATTCGAACAGTCGATTCCTGATTGCTCCCGACATGCGGCAATTCCTGCTCGTCGGCATTTGCGGCGGCTACACGACGTTCTCGTCCTTCAGCCTGCAGACTCTCGCCCTGATGAGGCAAGGCGACATGCTCGAGGCCGGCTCGAACATCGTGATGTCGGTCATCTTCTGCCTTATGGCCGTATGGCTGGGACTGGTCCTGGCCGGCGTGATCAACCAAGTGAGAGCCACCGGTTAAGCGGAAGATCATGAGAACAAAGGTCTGCATCGTTGGCGCCGGGCCCGCCGGCTTGCTGCTCGGGCATTTGTTGCGCGCAGAGGGGATCGCTTGCGTGGTGCTCGAAAGGCGGTCGCCGGAATACGTGCTCGGCCGCATTCGTGCAGGCGTCCTCGAACAAACCACCGTTTCGTTGATGGAACGATTGGGCCTCGACGAGCGGCTCACGGCCGAAGGGCTGGTCCATGACGGCTTCAACCTGGCGGACGGTGAACGCCTGATCCGGATCGATATCGCCGGACTGATTGGCAAACACGTGGTCGTTTACGGCCAAACGGAGTTGACGCGCGACTTGATGGAAGCGCGCGAGGAGCGTGGCCTCGAAGTAATCTATGAAGCGGCTGACGTCGCGCTTCATGATGTCGAGACGGATGCGCCGTTCGTTTCGTTCGTCAAGGACGGTGTCGAGCAACGCATCGACTGCCGCATCATAGCCGGTTGCGACGGTTCGCATGGGCCGAGCCGGCGAGCGATCCCTGCGTCCGTCGGCGCCGAATACGAACGGGAGTATCCCTTCGGCTGGCTCGGCATCCTGGCCGATGTGCCGCCATGCAATCACGAGCTGATCTACGCCAATCACTCTCGAGGGTTCGCCTTGGCGAGCATGCGCAGCCCCACCCGCAGCCGCTACTATGTCGACGTCCCGCTGACCGAGGCCATCGGTGACTGGCCGGACGAGCGCATCTGGGACGAGCTGGCCATCCGCCTCGGTCCCGAGGCGGCCGCGCACATCGAGCGTGGCCCGGCGCTGGAGAAGTCCATTGCCCCGCTGCGATCCTATGTCTTCGCTCCCATGCGCCACGGCAGCCTGATGCTCTGTGGCGATGCGGCGCACATCGTCCCGCCGACCGGCGCAAAAGGGCTCAACCTCGCAGCGTCCGACGTGCACTACGCGGCCGAGGCGCTCACAGCGTTCTTCAAGCGCAACGATGGCGATGCGATCGCGGGCTATTCGAACCGGGCGCTCGCGCGCGTCTGGAAGTCAGAACGGTTCAGTTGGTCGTTGACCCGCCTCATGCATCGCTTTCCCGAAGATGGGCCATTCGAACGAGCGATGCAGGTGGCTGAGCTGGACTACATCGCTTCGAGCCGCGCCGCGCAGACCAGCATTGCCGAAAATTATGTCGGGCTGCCGGTTTGAGCGCATCGGCCGAGGTGAGGCCGCCGACGCTACCGTGAAGTGCTGGCTGCCTGTCCTCTTGCTCGCCGACCGAATTGCCGCGTCATCTTCAGTCGTCCGCTCCCCTTTGTCATCCAGTCGTCGACATAACCTGCGCCCAGCCGGCGTTCGCCCCAAAGAGTGAACCCGATCGCGGCCAGCCATGCCGCACCGACGCCCAGGGCCACCATGATCGGGCTGGTCGTGACTTGGGCAGCGACAAAGCCGGTGGAGCGCGCGAACAGGACCAGCAGGATCAGCCCGACCATCAGGCCGAGCGAACCGCTGGAGCGTCGAGCGGGCTTGCCGAGAACCGTTGCAAGCGACGGGATGGCCATGGCGAAGGCCGGCCACAGCAGGCGCGACCAGGCCACTGCGCGATCGGCGGCGTCGCTGCTCGCGAGCAAGGCCGGGAGGGGCGTGGCTTTGCGCCGTTTGGCGGCATCGAGGGCGCTTTCGTAACGGGATTCGCGGTCGCCGCTGTCGAAATGAAAGTGCGAGAACGACAGCGATTGACCGTTGCCGGCGTTGAACATCCGACCTTGTTCCAAGTCGACGAGGATGTCGTTGCGAAAGTCGAACGCAAGAGTGCCGCGATTGGCCGTGAACGTCGTGTCAGGCGTTTGGAAGAACACCTCGCGCAGCTGACTGCTCTTGCCATCGATGCCTTCGAACTTCACGGTTACGCCGTGGCCGAGATCCGTGAATTTCCCCGGCTCGAGATCGAAGCCGAACTGCCCTTCACGCATTTGCTCGCTCAACGCGTTCAACCGCTGTTCGCCGAGAGGCATGAGCCAGCCCTGGTTCCACAGCAGCAGGCCGGCGACCAATAGCGTCAACAGGACGGGAAAGCGCAGCCAGCGGTGCGTCGAAATGCCGCTGGCCTGAATGATATCCAGCTCATTTCGCAGCGACAGACGCCGCACCGTCAGGGCGATCGCAAGGTAAAGGCCGAACAGCAGCCCAATCCCGCCGTATTCGGGAAGCAACGCGAGCAGGCTCTGCATGACAATGTAGCTCTTGCGTCCAGACAGCCGCACGACTTCGAACAAGCGTGGCAAATGCTCGAACATCATCAGCGAAATGACGATCGCGAAGACCGACACAAATGTCCCGCCGACCTGGTGCAAAAGATAGCGGTCGAGCGTGGTGAAGGCCGACCGCAGCCGCATTTCTCAAGCCGCCCGGCGGTGGGAGAGCAGGTAGGAGTACTCGGAAAAAAGATCCGCGAAATGATCGTTCATCGTTCGCGGCGGCGCCGGCAAGGGCGTGAACGGTTGCTCCAGCGCTCGCAGGATCGCGGCACTGGCAGAGCGGCTGTCGGCCGCGCGATATGTCCACCCGCCGCCCTCTGCCGCGTGGTCGGCGGCGCCACCCCGGTCGGGCACGATGACGGGTATCCCGCTTGCGCGAGCCTCGGCGGCGGCCATGCAGAATGTTTCAGCCTCGCAACCGTGCACCAGCGCGTCGGCGCTGGCGAGCAGACGCGCGAACGCCTTGCGGTCACGCTCGGGCTCGAACAGACGCACGTGGGGATTGCCCGATATCGCCGAGAGCACGGCACGGCTCTCCCGTCCCTCGCCGAGCATCACCAGGCCGATCGGGCGCACCCGGGCGGCTGCGGTGACTGCCTCGATGACCATCGGCCAACGCTTCTCGGGCGCCAATCGGCCGACCGCGACCAGGAGGTGTGCGCTCGGCCCTAGCGAGCACCGCTCGAGCAGCTTGGCGCGCGTCGCGGGGTCGCGAAGCGAAGGGGAAAACACCCCCGCCTCGACTCCCATCGGATTGGTCAGGACGTTGGCGACACCACCGGCGATAAGCCGCGAGCTGAGGTCGCCGCTCGCGCAGATGACGCGATCGAACTGCTGGCCGAGCTGGCGCAGATGTGTCCAGAAAAGCTCCATCTGCCGGTCGATGGTCGAGCGTTTGAAGATCGGCTCCAGCCAGCGATAGGCGTAGGCTGAAAGGATATCGGCATGCATGATCAGCGTGCGCGGGACAGGGGCTTGCCAGCGGGCGCTGAAGAGCGCGCTTCGCCAGGGCGATGACGCTTCCACGATGTCCGGCTCGGCCCGCTCCAACGCGTCGTGCACGGCCGGCTCATCGGCGAAATACCAGTACCGGCGGTCGAGCGGAAATCTCGGCGACGGCAGAATTTCGATGCGGGCGTTCGGCCCGCGCTCGACGATCTCGTGCCGGTCACCCGGCACAAGGATCGTGATGTCGTGACCCAGCTGCGGCCCTGTTGCGAGCTTCTGCTCCACGTAGGTCCTGACACCGCCGCCGCGAGGAGAGTAGAACGCGCAGACATCGGCGATCCGCATCTCCTCACCCCTTCTTCAGCGGCGCGAGGCCAAGGCCATGGCGATAATTGAGGACGATCGACAATCTGGTGAGCGACGAGCCGGCGATGACTTCTGCATGGGCAGCTTTCGGCTTCGACCAGCCGAGCTTCGGGTTGCCGGCGAAGCCGACCCCATCCTCGCTCCAGCCGAACTTGCGGTTCCTGTCGCGGTCGTGGAGCAGCATGACGCTGTAGGCGCCCGGCCCGGGAACGCGGATGCACATCTCGATCGGATCCGTCGCGGGCACTGGGATTTCGACTCGACGAAACACCTTGCCTTGGCTGACGAGGATATTGTCGTCCTGCAAGAAGTCGTGATCGTTCGCCGGATAGACCTCGAGCTTGAGGTTGCCTTTCCGATCCTTCAGTCCGACGACGTCGACCAGCAACGCGGGGCCCTGCTCGCCCGGCCGGCACTGGCCTTCCGCCTTGCCCAGGTCTGGCGTCGATGGGATTATCGCGGCCGTGATCAGCTCAAACGCGCCGAGCGCCACCATCGTCATCACTCGCCCGATTCCTCGCGAAACAGGTCCGATAACGCGAATGTGCTGCCCACCAGGATGTGCGACAGCAGGATGAGGCCAGCCATCAGCGTGAGCAGCGACGCGATCTCGACGTCGTGGCCCAGCATGAACACGGCCAGGCCGGCGAAGACGACATCCTTGTTGG
>Ga0310810_10010335_pt1 | contig 10864 bp, 8 predicted proteins | sample NCmetagenome_FD_207641 | JGI IMG/M metagenome (GOLD analysis project Ga0310810, IMG submission 207641) | Soil microbial communities from experimental microcosm in Duke University, North Carolina, United States - NC | ecosystem: Engineered > Artificial ecosystem > Soil microcosm > Unclassified ... | reverse complement strand
TCGGTGCTGACCGAGGCGGGCACGGTCGAGATGGACGCGTCGATCATGGAAGGCGATCGCCTCGGATGTGGCGCGGTGGCGGGCGTGAGCCGCGTCGCGAATCCCGTGAGCCTCGCGCGGCGCGTGCTCGACGACGGCCGGCACGTGCTCCTCATCGCCGACGGCGCGCACGCGTTCGCGCGCGCGTCGGGCCTGCCGGAGTGCGACCCGGCCTCGCTGATCACGCCGCGACAGCGCGCGCGCCTGGCCGAACGCCGCCCGGCCCGTCCGGCGGGCGCCGCGCGGGGCTCGGGGGGCACGGTCGGGGCGACGGCCCTCGACCGCCACGGCACGGTGGCGGCGGCAACTTCGACGGGCGGCATGGTCGGCAAGCGCCCCGGCCGCGTCGGCGATAGCGCGCTCATCGGGTGCGGCACGTATGCCGAGAGCTCGCTCGGCGGCGTGTCGTGCACGGGCGACGGCGAAGCCATCATCCGCGCCGTGCTGGCGCGACGAGCGCTCGACTATCTCAAGGAGGCGGACGATCCCGTGTACGCGGCCAAGGTCGCGGTCGACCTCCTCGTCGAGGAGGGACGCGGCGGAGGCGGCCTGATCCTCGTCGACTGGCGCGGCCGCGTCGGCCACGCGCAATCGACGGCGCTGATGCCGGTGGGCTGGATGACGCCCGCGCTGGGCGAGCCGGCGCTGCCGTTCTGATGGACGCGTCCGCGAACACACTCGACGTCGCCGCGATCGAGACGGCGCGGCTCCGGCTGCGCGACGCCATTGTCGAGACGCCGTGCGCGTATTCGCAGACGCTGTCCGAGCTGACCCAGACCCGCTGCTACGTCAAGCTCGAGAATCTTCAGATGACCGGGTCGTTCAAGGAGCGGGGCGCCGCGAACCTGCTGCTCCAGCTCGATGCCGACGCGCGCCGGCGCGGCGTGATCGCCGCGAGCGCGGGCAATCACGGTTTGGCCGTCGCGTTCCACGCGCGGCGCCTCGGCATCCCGGCGACGATCGTGATGCCGGAATACGCGCCGCTCATCAAGATCACCTCGGCGCGCCGCTATGGCGCGGAGGTGATCCTGCACGGAGAAAACTACGACGCCGCGTACGAGCGCGCGCGCGCCATCGGGGCCGAGCGCGGCCACCTTTTCGTGCATCCCTTCGACGACGCCCGCGTCGTCGCGGGACAGGGGACGCTCGGGCTCGAGCTCCTGGAGCAGCTCCCGGACGTCGACGCGGTGCTCGTGCCCGTCGGCGGCGGTGGACTCATCGGCGGCCTCGCGCTCGCGGTCAAGGCCAAGCGCCCGGAGGTGCGGGTGATCGGCGTCGAGGCCGCGGCGCTGCCCGCCATGGCGCGCTCGCTGGAGCACGGTGAGCGCGTGCGCGTGGAGTCTGCCGCGACGATCGCCGACGGCATTGCCGTCCGCCAGGTAGGCGCACTGACGCTCGAGCTTGCGCGGCGCTGGGTCGACCGCGTCGTGACGGTGGACGAGGAGGAGCTGGCCAACGCCGTGCTGCTGCTGCTCGAGATCGAGAAGACGGTGGTCGAAGGCGCCGGCGCAGCGCCGCTCGCCGCGCTGCTCAACCGCCGCCTGGATCTGGAAGGCTGTCGCGTGGCGCTCGTCCTGTCGGGCGGCAACATCGACGTGACGATGCTCGCGCGCATCATCGAGCGTGGGCTCGTCAAGGACGGCCGCGTCGTGCGGCTCGGCGTCCTGCTGCGCGACATCCCGGGGGCGCTGGCGCGGCTGACCGCGCTCATCGCCGAGGAGCGCGCCAATATATTGCAGATCATGCACGATCGCGCGTTTTCGCCGCACGCCGCGGTCGGTCACACCGAGGTCCAGCTCACGCTCGAGACGTCGGGGCCCGAGCAGATCGCCGCGCTCAAGCGCCGGCTGGAGGCTGCAGGGTACCGCGTCGAGGAACGCTCGAGCTAGGAGCGAGGGCCGCGGAGATGGCGGCGCGCGCACGCTCGGCAAGCTGATGGGCGGCCGCGCGGGGCTCAGCCGCGACATCCACCGACAGCGGGGCGTGGTAGGTGATCGTGATGTGCCCGCGGCGAGGCAGTCGCCGCCCGGGCGGCCACGACTCGTGCCCGCCCGCGATCGTCACCGGCAGGACCGGCACCGCGAGCGAGGCCGCCAGACGAAACGCGCCCATGTGGAATCGACCGAGCAAGCCATCAACGCTCCGACCGCCTTCGGGAAAGATCATGACCACCGCGTCCTCGTCGACCAGCCGCCGTCGCGCCTCGCGTACCGCGCGCGCGTCGCGCGCGTCGAGGTCGACTGGAAAGGCACGCAGCAGCTTGATGAGCGAGCCGAGCACCGGCACACCGAACAGCTGCTGCCAGGCCATGTAGTACACGCGACGTCGAATTGGGATCGTCGCGAGCACCGGGTCGGCGTACGTCTGATGATTCGGGGTGACGACGAGGGGACCATGCGGGGGGATGTGCTGGGTCCCGCATAGCTCGAGGCCAAAGTAGAGACGCGCGAAGCCATGGACGGCAGGCCGAAACACGTTGAGCACCGGGGTCCGCACGCGCCATAGCCTACCGGACGAGGAGCCCGGCAAAGAAAAAGGGCCGGGATCGCTCCCGGCCCCGAAGTGGATTCCGTTGCGGCCTGGCGTCTAGTCGTCGTCCCCGCCGACCTCCGCCTCCACCGGCTCGAGATCGCGCTGACGTCCGCGGCGCTCGAGCATGTCCTGACAGCGTACGCACGTCTGTACTTCGGGCAACGCCCGAAGCCGCGCGGGTGCGATGTTCTCCCCACACTCCGCGCAGATCCCGTACTCCCCTTGATTCAAGCGATCCAGTGCGGCGGTGATGCGATTGACCCGCTCCACCAGCAGCTCGCGCGTGGCGAACCCGATCTCGCGCCGCTCGTTGGCCTGGATCTCGTCTACCTCATCGGCGAACACCCAGCGCTCGCCCTTAGGGCCAAACAACTCCTCGAGGGCCGCAGATCCGCCGATGTGGCGCAGCCGACCAACCGCTTCCTTGAGGTCCGTCTCCAGCCGCTTCCGGATGTCCATTTTATCGCCTCCGTGTACGTCGGGGCCGGCGAAGTGCAACCGCCATGCCGTACCTGAGACGTCCGGACCAGGGGGAAAGATTCACAGGGAAAACAACAATCTGCGGTCTGACCGGAGGGCTGCGGCGCAGGTGCGCTGGTCAGTTTGCCCGCGGGGCGGACAGTTTCCGTACCCCCGCCTGGCACAACTCACCCGGGAGCGGACAGGTTCGCTAGGCTTCCTGATCCTCGTACTTGCTCTTGAGCGACGCGACCACCGCGGGGTCGGCGAGGGTCGTCGTGTCGCCCAACGCCCGCCCCTCGGCGATGTCGCGGAGGAGGCGGCGCATGATCTTCCCCGACCGGGTCTTCGGCAGCTCCGCCGAGAAAATGATGTCGTCCGGCCGAGCAAGCGCGCCGATCTTCTTCGCCACGTGCGCTTTGAGCTCATCCATCAGCGACGGGCTGCCATCGACACCGCCCTTGACCGTCACGAACGCCGAGATCGCCTGCCCCTTGATGTCGTGGGTCTTCCCGATGACGGCCGCCTCGGCCACGGACTTGTGATCGACGAGCGCGGACTCCACCTCCATCGTCGACACCCGGTGCCCGGAGATGTTCATGACGTCGTCCACGCGGCCAAGCAGCCAGAAGTATCCGTCTTTGTCGACCTTGGCTCCGTCGCCGGTGAAGTAGATGTCCTTGTACGTCGACCAGTACTGCCTGACATACCGGTCGGGATCGCCCCAGATTCCGCGCAGCATCCCGGGCCACGGCTTGCGGATGACGAGGTAACCGGCCTTGGCCTCGCGGCCCTTGTCATCGAGGACTGCCGCGTCAATTCCCGGGAACGGCCGGGTGGCCGAGCCGGGCTTGAGCACGGTGACCCCGGGCAGCGGCGTGATGAGGATGTGTCCCGTCTCCGTCTGCCACCAGGTGTCGACGACGGGGCATCGACCGCCACCGATGACTTTCCAGTACCAGACCCACGCCTCGGGGTTGATCGGCTCGCCGACGGTGCCGAGGAGCCGAAGGCTCGAAAGGTCACAGCGGCGCGGATATTCCTCGCCCCACTTCATAAACGTCCTGATCGCGGTCGGGGCCGTGTAGCAAATCGTGATGCCGTGCTTTTCGATGATGCGCCAGAACCGATCCTTGTCTGGATAGTCGGGCGTGCCCTCGTACATGACCGTCGTCGCGCCGTTCGCGAGCGGGCCATAGACGACGTACGAGTGACCCGTGACCCAGCCGACGTCCGCCGTGCACCAGTACACGTCGTCGTCCTGTAAATCGAAGACCCATTTGTGGGTGGCCGCGATGCCGGTCAGATAGCCGCCGGTCGTGTGGATGATGCCCTTGGGCTTGCCCGTGGACCCGGAGGTGTAGAGCAGATAGAGCAGGTCTTCGGAGTCCATCGGCTCGGCGGGACATTTCGGCTCGACGCCCTTCACGAAGTCGTCCCACCAGATGTCGCGACCGTGCTGCATGTCGACGGGCTCGCCCGTGCGCTTGAGCACGACGACCGTCTTGACGCCTGGGCATTCCTTCAGCGCCTCGTCGGTGTTCTTCTTGAGCGGGACCGTGGAGCCGCGACGGTAGCCGCCGTCGGCGGTGAGCACGAGGGAGGAGTCGGCGTCGTGGATGCGATCGCGCACCGACTCCGGCGAGAACCCGCCGAAGATCACCGAGTGCGCCGCCCCGATTCGCGCACAAGCGAGCATGGCGATCGCCACCTCGGGAACCATCGGCATGTAGATCGTGATGCGATCGCCCTTCCGGACGCCGTGGCGCTTGAGCGCCGCCGCGAAGCGCTGCACCTCGCGATAGAGATCCCAGTAGGTCAGTGTTCGCGCGTCGCCCGGCTCGCCCTCCCAGATGAGCGCGGCCTTCGTGCGCCGCGGTCCCTGGACGTGACGGTCCAGACAATTGTAGGCGACGTTGAGCTTGCCGCCGACGAACCACTTCGCGTACGGCGGCTTCCAGTCGAGCGCCTTCGTCCACGGCTTGAACCACGTCAGGTCCCGCGCGCGCTGCTCCCAGAAGCGCACCGGATTCTTCGTGGCCTCGCGATAGACCGCCTCATTGCGAACGAGCGCCCGCTTCACGAAGTCCTTCGGCGGACGGAATTTGCGGTCTTCCTTCAGCAGGGCCTGAATCGGCTCGTCGGCTTTGGCGGCCTTCGCCATGTCGAACTCACCCTTCCTTGATGATGCTGGGGGGCGCCGGGCTCACCCGACGCTGTTTGCGCGCGACTCCGGACTTCACCGCCGCCTCGGCCACCGCGGCCGCGACGGTCGGGACGACGCGAGGGTCGAACATCGATGGCGTGATGTACTCCTCGCTGAGCTCGTCCTTGCCCACGATCGACGCCAGGGCATGGGCCGCGGCCAGCTTCATCTGGTCGTTGACGCGCTTGGCGCGCACGTCGAGCATGCCGCGGAAGAAGCCCGGGAAGCAGCACGAGTTGTTGATCTGGTTCGGATAGTCCGAGCGGCCCGTGGCCATCACACGCACGAACGGACCCGCTTCTTCCGGCTGGATCTCGGGGACGGGGTTCGCCATTGCGAACACGATCGCATCGCGGTTCATCGACTTGATGTCCTTGAGCGACACCACGCCCGGACCCGACAGACCGATGAAGACGTCCGCGTCGGCCAGCGCATCGCCCGCCGAGCCACGGACCCGCCGCGGGTTGGTGTGCTTGGCGAACCACTCCTTCATCGAGTTCATGTTCTCCGTGCGCCCCGCGTAGATGGCGCCGGCGCGGTCGCAGCCGATGATGTGCTGCGCACCTTCCTTCATGAGCAGCTTCGCGGTCGCGATGCCGGAGGCACCCGCGCCGGTAATGACGATCCGCACATCGCGCAGCCGCTTCTTCACGACCTTGAGCGCGTTGAGCAGTGCCGCCAGCACGACCACCGCGGTGCCGTGCTGGTCGTCGTGAAACACCGGAATGTCGAGCGCCTTCTGCAGCCGCTCCTCGATCTCGAAGCAGCGCGGTGCGGAGATGTCTTCGAGATTGATGCCGCCGAAACAGGGCGAGATCGCCTTGACGATCGTCACGATCTCGTCGACGTCCTTCGTGGCCAGGCACAGCGGCCAGGCGTCGACACCCGCGAACTCCTTGAAGATGAGCGCCTTGCCTTCCATGACGGGGGCGGCACCGTTGGGCCCGATGTCACCCAGGCCTTGTCGGGCTCGTGGTGAATGGCCATGCACACACGCGCCACGCCGGGGGTGTAGGCCATCGAAAGGTCGTCACGCGTCTTGACCGGGATCTTGCCCTTGAGCTCGATCTTGCCGCCAAGGTGCATGAGGAACGTGCGATCGGACACGTGCGCGACCTTCACACCCGGGAGCGTTTTCAGGCGCTCGACCACCTGCTGGCCGTGGCGCTCATCGCTCGCCTTGAACGTCAAATCCCGCGTCAGCGTTTTCTTGCCGACCTCGACGAGGTCGATGGCGCCGATGTCGCCGCCTGCCTTCCCGATCGCCGAGGTCACCTTGCCGAGCATGCCGGGCTGGTTGTCGATTTCGAGTCGGATCGTCAGCGAGTAACTTGCCGTTGGAGCGTTGCTCATGACCGCCTCCTGCCTCTGTGCGCGACGGACTACGGGCCGTCGAATGGGCGGTATTCTACTCCGCGGGCACGACGACGGCGAGGAGCGCGCGCTCTGCGATCGCGGGTGGTGCTAGTCGGCGCCGATGCCGGGCAGGCGCAGTGTCAGCTGGCGCGTGTCGCCATCGACGGTCACCCGGTAGTGGCTCAGGAAGGTATTTCCGAGGATGCCGTCGACACCCGGACCGGGCTCGTGCAGCACGACGGGGACGTCGCGGAGCGCGGCGCCGCCGACGTCGAGCGAACCGGCGATCGCCGAGGGGCCTCGTGTACGACCGCCGAGTGTTTGCAGCTCCACGCCCTCGCGACCGGTCGCGGGTGTCAGACCGGCGGTGGCCGCGAGCGTGGGCCCGACGACGACCACGCTGGCCCCGGTGTCGAGCAGGAAGCGGCCGCGGTGGCCGTTGACCGAGACCGGCACGATCCAGACGCCAAGCCCGGACTCGAGCGGGACCACGACCTGACCGTCGGCCGTCGCATGATGCAGGCTTGCGAGGCCGTCGAGCGCCTCGCGTGCGAGCGTCGACTGAGGCTCGAGCAGGAGCGTCACCTGAAATGCGTCCGCCGCCGAGGCCCGCAGCCCGAGCGCGGCGAGCGCGCGTCCGCGCAGATACTGAAGCTCCGCGTTACCAGGCTGCAGGCTGACCGCCTGGCTCCACAGCCGCATCGCCTCCGGATAGTCGCCGTGCTTCCACGCAGTGGACGCGCGAATGTGCAGGTCCGCGGGCGACAGCGCGCTGCCGAAGACGAGCCACTGACCGACGAGGACGCCCGCGAGGAATCCAAGCACACGCCGCATGCGCGACCGCGTCGCAAATGTCGTACCGGCGTCCGCGCGTCCCCATGCACCGCGTTGCGACCTTCCGCGTTGGCGTAGTAGGCTCGGCCCTTGGGAGGGCGCATGATCGACGTTAGGACGGCGGACCGCGAGCTTCAGACGTACATCCGACCGCAAACCTTTCCGGTCGCGATCCGGATGCTGCGACCAGGAGAGTCGATCCCCGAGCGGGCACGTCGCCCCGCCCGCGACTTCAAAAAGCTCTCGATGAACTGCCAGGTCATCGATATGGCGCGGCGCTATGGCTGGATGCTCGCGCTGACGCGCGAGGACTCGATCTGCTCGCTCGGTATCGCGGCCCTCGGCTTCGAGAAGCCCACGCATCTGCACAACTCGGGCACGTTGTGCGAAGGCATGTACACGGAAACGAAGGAGGCTGGCCAGCGCTCGGAGGCCGCGATCGACCGGTTCAAGCAGGGCGAGTACTCCGGGCTGCTGGTGGCGCCGCTCGACCGGACGACGTTCGAGCCCGATCTCGTCTGCATCTACGCCAACCCCGCGCAGGTCATGCGGCTCACGCAGGCGGCGCTGTGGAAGCGCGGCGGCAAGCTCACGTCGTCGTTCGGCGGTCGTGTCGACTGCGCCGAGATCATCGTGACGACGATGCGCACGGATCGTCCACAAGTGATCCTGCCGTGCTCGGGCGATCGCATCTTCGGCCAGACCCAGGACCATGAGATGGCCTTCACTATCCCGTGGTCGCAGATGGAGGAGATCGTCGACGGACTGCGCAACACGCACGCCGGCGGCATCCGGTATCCCATCACCCAATTCATGGAGTACGAGGCGAAGCTGCCGCCCCGTTACATGGAAGCCAACCGCGTGTGGGACACCGAGAAGGGCAAGGCGACGTATACCAACCGCGATCGCGTGGTCGCGGCGTACAAGCGCTCGTTCGCCGACCGGGTGCCCGTCTACCCGATCGTGGCCTCGTTCGCGGGCACGCTCGACGGGCTCTCCATCGAGGAGTACTGCACCAATGTGCCCAAGGCGATCACCGCCATGCTCAACTATTACGAGCGCTACCAGCCGGACGTCGTGCTGGCCTACAACGACTTGGCGAAGGAAGCGGAGGCGTTCGGCTGCCGCGTGAAGTACTCGGACTACGTCGTTCCGTCCATCGACCAGCACGTCCTGCAGGACGACAAGACGGCGCTCGCCAGGCTCGCGATGCCCGACCCGTACAAGACGGCGCGGCTGCCGGGGTTCCTCGAACAGTGCGAGGCGCTCGTGAAGGCCAAGCCGCCGGCGGCGATCGGCGCGGTGGCGGTGGGCCCGTGGACGATCGCGATGCTCCTGCGCAACCCCGAGACGATGCTGCTCGACACGTTCGAGGACCCGCAGTTCATCCACGACCTCATGCGCGTCACCACGGATTTCTGCAAGACGTGGGGCGACGCCATCGCAAAGACCGGCATCGGGCTGTCGTATTCGGAGCCCACGGCGTCGATCAGCCTGGTGTCACCCGACAACTATCGCGACTTCATCGCGCCCTACCACAAGGAGCTCGTGGAGTATTTCAAGGCCAAGAAGGTGGGCGTGACGACTCACATCTGCGGCACGACCTATCCGATCTTCGAGGACCTGCTCAACGTGGGCTTCACCACCGTCTCGTTCGACCTCGACCAGCAGGGCGACCCGAGCCTGTACGTCGACCAGCTCCAGCGCTTCGTGGAGGTCGCGCGCGGACGCGCCGTCGCCATCGGCAACGTCGACGCGACGAAGTTCGAAAAGACCTCGAAAGACGCCATGGACGCCGACGTCAAGCGGTGCATCGACACGGCCGCCCGCCACTCGGGCTTCATCCTGTCGACCTCGTGCGAGATCCCGCCGAAGTCGGACCCGCAGATCGTGAAGTGGTTCATGGACGCCGCGCACGAGTACGGCCGCTACGACCGCATGTTCAGCTGACCCGTGATCGGCCAGGCGCACGCGCGGCTGGGCGGCGATCGCCTCGTGGCCGGCGCCGGCCGCTTCGTCGAGGACGTCCGCGTGCCGGGCATGCTGCACGCGGCGGTCGTGCGGTCGCCACATGCCCACGCCCGCCTCATCGGCACCGACAGCAAGCGAGCGCGCGAGCTGTCCGGCGTACGGCTCGTCCTCACCGCCGACGATGTCCCGGCCGCCGCCATCATTCCCAATCGGGTGCCCGCGCCGGCGGGCGCCGAGCGATACCTGCAGCCCGTGATCGCGCGCGGCGTGGTGCGCTACGTCGGCGAGCCGGTCGCGCTCGTCGTCGCCGACGACGCGTATGTTGCGCGTGACGCCGCCGAGCTCGTCGACGTCGGGTACCAGCCACTGCCCGCGTGCGCTTCCGTGGCCGCGTCGCTGGCGCCATCGGCGCCGCGCCTGTTTCCGGGCACCGATGGCAACAACGTCGCGACCATCACGATGCGCGTCGGCGACGTCGACGCCGCGCTGGCGCGCGCGGCGGTCGTCCTTCGCGAGCAGTTCCGCTATCCGCGACAGACGGCGGCGGCGCTCGAGACGCGCGGGCTGGTCGCGGTGCCTCCCGACCCGCGCGGCGGCGAGCTGCATCTGATCGGCTCGACGAAGTGCATCCACATCAACCGAACGATCCTGGCGCCGATCTTCGGCATTCCCGTCGGCGCGCTCCGGTTGACGGAGGTCGACGTCGGGGGCGGCTTCGGCGTGCGCGGTGAGCTGTACCCCGAGGACGTCCTCGTGCCGCTGGCCGCGATGAAGCTCGGCCGGCCAGTGCGATGGATCGAGTCGCGACGCGAGAACCTCATGGCCGCCAACCACGCGCGCGAGGTCGGCTACGACGTCGAGGTCGGTTTCGACGCCGATGGCCGGATCCTCGGCATGCGCGTGGTGATGCGCGCGGACATCGGCGCGTACGTCCGCACCGCCGCGCTCGTGCCGGCGGAGTTCGGTGCCGCGCTGCTCCCCGGCCCCTACCGCGTGCCCGCCTACGCCTGCGATCTCTGGTCGGTGGTGACCAACAAGACGCCGGCCGGCACGCTGCGCTCGCCCGGGCGGCCCGAGTGCAACTTCGTCCGCGAGCGGCTCCTCGATGCGGGCGCGGCGCGATTGGGTCTCGACCCCGCCGAGATCCGCCGTCGCAATCTGATCCAGGCCGAGGACATGCCGTACGACTGTGGAACGAAGTCGTTCGGCGTGAGCACGGTGTACGACTCCGGCGATTTTCCCGCGCTCTTCGACGAGCTGCTGCGCCGCCTCGATTATCCGCGCGAGCGCCGCGAGCAAACGGCGATCAACGGTGCGGCCTCGGGTGCGCGACGCGGGATCGGACTCGCCGTGTACGTGGAGAAGACCGGGCTCGGGCCGTTCGAGACGACGCACGTCGAGGCGCGCCCCGACGGCCGCCTGGTGGTGGACACCGGCGCTTCGTCGATGGGACCGGGGCTCGAGACG
>Ga0310810_10010334_pt1 | contig 10864 bp, 20 predicted proteins | sample NCmetagenome_FD_207641 | JGI IMG/M metagenome (GOLD analysis project Ga0310810, IMG submission 207641) | Soil microbial communities from experimental microcosm in Duke University, North Carolina, United States - NC | ecosystem: Engineered > Artificial ecosystem > Soil microcosm > Unclassified ... | reverse complement strand
GGGGCCCGGGGGGGGGTAGGGGGTTTGGGCGGGCTCATGCTGATCTCGGCACAGCGTTCAGGATGATAGGCGCCATTGATTGGCGCGGACCTTCCGGGCCGCGAGCCTCGCGCTCTCCTCGACGCGGCTGGCACGGGTCTCCGGTTTCTTGGCGCTCACGATCCACTGCAGGATACCGCGGCGGACCGATGGAGGAAACGCGTCGAAGCGGGCCGCGCGCCGCCGTGACCAGTCCGAACACCGCGACCAGTGGGAGCAGCCTGCGGGTCATTCGCTCGATCTCCCCGCCGCACGGGGCGGCTCCCACAGCTCCACCCGGTTGCCTTCGGGATCGGACACCCAGCCGAACCGGCCGAACTCCGAGCTCTCGATGCGATCGTCCACCGGGCACCCTTCGGCGCGAAGCGCCGCGAGCATCTCGTCGAGGTTCTCGACCCGGTAGTTGATCATGAACGGCGCGCCGCTCGGTCGGCAGTACTCGGACTGCTCGGGAAACACGCTCCACACGGTGCCGCCCTGGCGGCCGGCGGGGCTCGCCGCGTGGCCGTCGAAGTAGACGTTACCCCACTCGGCGACGGCGAGGCCGAGGTGGTCGCGGTACCATGCCCTGAGGCGCTCGGGCTCGCGCGCCTTGAAGAAGATCCCACCGATGCCGACCACTCGCTCGCCCATGGGGTCTACCCCCTCCGCTCGGTCATGGCCGCGACGAGTCGCCTGGGTGCGACCAGGCGCCATGGGTCGGCGCCTCGGGAAGCGCCAGGCACAGGCGCCGCAGGCGGCTCAGCGCACGAGCCGTCATGCGGCCGGCGGCCAGACCTCGCTCATGAGGCCGAGCAGGTTGCCCTCGGAGTCGTGGCAGAACGCCATCCAGAGATCGTGATCCGGCAGCCGAGCCACTACATGGGGCCCGTCGACGAACGCTGCCCCTCGGGCGACCATCGCCGCGTGCGCGGCCAGGATGTCGGACACCAGGTAGTATACGACGCCGGCCGGGACGAAGGTGTCGGGTGGTTCGGGCCGGCTCAGCATGAGCCGGACGCCACCACAATCGAAAAATGCGAGGCCGGGAGGTGCGCGGAACAGCAGCGGAAGCCCCAGCACGTCGGCGTACCAGGCGACCGCGCGGTCCAGGTCGGCGACCGTGACGGCGATCTGGCCGACCCGCTCGGGGCGATCGAACCTGGGCGCGTCATTCGGCATGGAGTGCCCCTGCGGCTCCTTCCATTCGGCCTCGAGCCGGGTATAGCGTTCTGTCAAAGTAACCGTCGAGGCTCCCTCTGCCCGCCTTCCGCCCTGTCCTGCTGCTCACTTTGCTGCTCGCCGCCACGGACTGCGCCCACAATCCTTCCCCGGCGCCTGTGGCCGGCGCGAGTACCAGCGGCGCGGCCGTAAACATCGACAACCAGGCCGCGTACGACATGGACGTCTACGTGCTGCAGCGGGACGGTAGCGTCCCGCTGGGGTTCGCCCCGTCCAAGCAGGTGACCAGACTGCCCATTCCGCCGGGGTTCATCGCCGGCTCGGGCACCATTCGCTTCGAGGCGCGGCCCAAGCCCGCCGGCCAGCGGGAGCTCAGCGACCCGTTCACGGTGCATCCGGGGGACGAGCTCACCTGGGTCATCCCTCCGCAGTAAGCAGTGGGCGGTCGAGGCAAGACGGCCAGGCGGGATCACGAGGACCTTCATTGCGGGCCGAAGGTCCACTCGGTGAACAGCCCGACCCAGATCATCGCCGCGGCGATGAGCAGGTAGAGTCCCGCCGTCGGCTCGTCGCCGATGAGACCTCGCAGCCACCGCGCCCGATAATTGTCCCAGAACCACCACGGCCGGGCGAGCGTCATCACGGCGAGAAACGACCCCACTCCGACCCAGAGGGTCCGATCACGCGGCCAGCCGAGCTCGGTGGCGCCGAGCCAGAGGATGCCCACCGAGAGCCCGCAGACGAGGAGCAGGAGCATCCCACCGACGAACCCGCTCCGAGACGGCTCCCGGCGCTCCGCGTCGTCCGACGACTCGCTCCACTCGTTCGCGGCGAGGGCCGCGAACAGCAGGCTGAGCAGGGCGAAGGCAATGGCCAGCGATTTCAGGTCAGGCCTCCGCGTCCGCACGCGTGGACCGATGGATGGGTCGGCTCATGCGCGCCACGGGCACCTCGATGCCGTCGGGCAGCGTGAGCGTGAATCGCTGGCCGAGCTCGAAGCCGAGCGCCCGGTACAGCGGCTCGCCCGGCAGGGTGGCCACCAGGGCCAGTCGGCGGAATCCCGCGGCGCGGGCCGCAGCCTCGCAGTGGTCGTACAACCTCCGACCCAGCCCGCGGCGGGCCCAGTGCGGGTGCACGAAGAACGCGCGGATGCGGGCGGGCTCGCGGGCCGGGTCGAGCAGTGGGTCGTCCGCCGGCTTCATCCGGTCGCCACCGTAGAGCGTCCGCCGACGGCTCCATCCGCCCACCGCGGCCAGCCCGGCCGACGCCGTCTCGATGACATAGTAGGTCCCGTCCCGGAGCAGCTGGGTGTCCGCCCCGAAGACGTAACGCAGCAGGCCCGTCACCTGGGCCTCGGTGTAGAAGCCGACGCTCAGCTCGCGCGCGGACCGCGCGATCAAGGCTTCGATGGCGGGCAAATCGTGAGTGCACGCAGCGCGGAGGGTGAGCGGCTCGGACGTGGGCGAGGCGGTCATGAGCAGCCTCGAAGGTAGCGCACGTTCGAGCGCCCGCCAAAGGCTTCGGGCCTAGGGCTCGCCCGGACGGAGGTGAAGAACTTCGATCGGCAACTGGACGGCCAACGCCTCGGCCACCAGGGTGCGGTGGCAGTGCTGGGGATCGGCCTCGAAGCAGAGCAGGCACACCCTGCGGCCGGCGCTCGCCAGCTCCCGGAGCTGGTCCAGCTCGGCCTGCGCTTCGAGGGTGCGGAGGTGCTCGCGAAAGATGGACCGCATCCGCGCGTGGCGGCCTGCTCGGGCGGCCGCCCGCCCAGCCGCCGGCGTACCCAGACCGCGCAGGTGGACGTAGCCGATCCCCACATCCGCGAGGTTGGCTGCCAGGCGGGACTTGCTGAAGCCCGGCCGGCGCGAGCTCGCAACGGCCCGGACGTCCACCAGCAGCTCGACTCCGGCGGCCTGCAGGGCGCGGACGAAGGAGTCGACCGTCGCGGCCTGATAGCCGACGGTGGCCACGGTCGTGCGTCTGGGCTGCCGCATCAGTGGAGCAACCGGCTCATCGCTCGGCCGAGTGCGGGACCCGCGCCTGGGCCTCCTCGTCGAGCAGGGCGAGCTCCGCGCGGTAGACCCGGCGCAGATACCCCGGCGCGAGCCAGCGCTCGGCCCATCCGCCCAGCCCCCGTCGGCGCCACGTGGTCTCGAAGGTGACACGCGACGCGCGGCCGTCGCTCACCGGCTCCACCAGGAATCGGGTCGCGGCGCCCGTGGTCACGTCGGTCTCCACCAGCTCCCGACCGGGGATCGGCTCGGTGACCTCCGCGCGCACACTCCGTACCGCGCCGAACGCCCGAATCCTGAAGCGGATGCGCGTGCCCGCGCCGAGGCCGCCACGCTCGACCTCGAGGCCGTCGAAGTATCGCGGGGGGAGGATCGACGGATGTCCTTCGCGATAGTCGGCCAGGATGCCGTACACCACCGGCGCCGGCGCGGCGACGATGGATGACTCCGAAACACGGATCTCGGGCACGTCAGGCATCCAGGTCGCTGGCCCGCTCGACGATGCGGCCCACCAGTCCGTAGCGAAGCGCCGCCTCGGCGCTCAGCCAGAAGTTCCGGTGGGTATCCTCCTCGATCCGCTCGAGCGGCTGGCCGGTCTCACGCGAGAAGATCCGGTTCAGCCGATCGCGCATACGCAGGATCTCTCGCGCCTCGATGTCGATGTCGCTTGCCGACCCGCCGGCGCCGCCCGCGGGCTGGTGCAGCAGGAAGCGGGTGTTGGGCAGGCAGAACCGGCGCTCGCGCGGCGCGGCGACGTAGATGAGGGCCCCCGCGCTCGCCACCCAGCCGGTGCCGATCATCCGGATTCGCGGGCGGATGAAGCGAATGAGATCGTGGATGGTGTCGCCGGCCTCGACGTGGCCGCCCTGCGAGTTGATGAACAGCGTGATGTCGGCGTCGGACTCGGCGGCCAGGGCCAGCAGCTGGCTCGAGACCGTCGCCGCGAGGCCCTGGGTGATCTCGCCGCTGATGACGAGGGTGCGGGCGCGGAGCAAGCGCTCGACGATGGGATCGTACGGCGGAGCCGGATGGGTCTCGGGCTCGGAATGGTGCAGCATGGGGATCTCCTGAGGTGGGTCGGTGGCGCGCCTACAAAATATCCAGTCCGGCGGCCGGTTTCACGGCCGGCGGCCGCCGCCGAGCGGCCCCTGGAACCGCATCTCGTTGGTGGCGGCGAAGCCGAGGCGCTCGTAGAGCGCCCGCCCCTCTTCGGAGGCGTGCAGCACCAGACGGTCGAGGCGCTCCTCCCGGGCCCAATTGATCACGGCGTGCATGAGCGCTTCGGCGACACCCCGCCGGCGCCAGGCCCGGTCGGTGTAAACGTTGAGCACGATGGCGTGGCGGCCTTCTCCGATGCCCACGCCGCCGCCGTCGAGGCGCTGCGGATGGGGAAATGCCAACCGCCGCTGCGCCCCCGCCCCGCCGATCACGGCACTGCCGTCGGGGGTGAGCGCGAGCCACGCCACGTACTCGCCGCTGGCCAGCGCTTCGCGGAGCCGTACCTCGGTCACGCGCAGCAGGGCATCGTACACCGCTGGCGTCGCCTGGCCCATGTCGCGGAACATGTCGGCGCGGTGGCTCGCGATGACGGGCGCATCGTCCGGGGTCGCCGGTCTGATGCGGATCGGGGGGGCGGCGGGATCCGGCGGCGCCACCGGCTACTCGAACCGGGCGCAGGCGGGGGTCCGCTCGCGCAGGACCGCCTCCTGCCGGAATCGGCGCTTGTACGCTCCGGCCACTTCCGCCACGGCGCCGCGGTCGGCGGCGCTGCCGGTATGCAAGACCGTCACGACCGCGGACCGTTCCCGCTCGACCACGCCGCTCCGGCCCTTCCACTGGCCGGTGCCCTCGATCACCGTGAACCCGCCGGGGAACTTCGGTGTGACCACCGCGTCGAGAAACTCCTGCCACTCGGCGTCGCTCACCGTGCCGCCGTCCGGGCGGTTGCGGCCGAAATAAAGGACGTCGCGCTCCAGCGCGGTGTCCCCGACCGCGCAGGCCACGGGCGCGGCCGTTGGCGGCCCGGACCGCGGGGCGCATGCGCCCGCGGCAAGGAAGCCCGCGATGATGATCGATCGGACGCTCACGCTGAAGTCGGCCCAGGGATGGCCGGGTCGGAGCCGGTGACCTCGAAGTGCTGGACTGTCGGCTCGAACTCGAGCAGGAACTCGCGGTCCTCCGGGTAGTACTTGGCCACCTCGACGTCGTCGCCGGCGAAGGCGCGCACGGCGTCGAGCGAGGTCCAGTAGCTGAGGGTGAGGAAGTGAGCCCGCTCGCCCTCCAGCCGGCGGAACAGGCGGACCCCCAGGTTGCCCGGCGTCCGCTGATAGTCCGGGATGGCCAGCCGTTGCAGCAGGCTCCAGTAGGCATCGTAGTCGGCGGCCCGGGTGACACCGTGCCAGATCCGCGCGATCATGCGGTGGGGCGCACTCCGTCAGCGGGCACGAATCCGCTCCAGGTCCACGATGGGCCCGACCTGCCGCATGCTCATCATGTCGTCGCGGCGACGGGCGACGGCCTCGACCCGCAGGCCGTCCTTCCGGAACCCGTCGGGCAGATTGGTCGGATCGTAGGTCACGCTGTCCTGGCCGCGGATGGCGAAGACGCCGCCCCCGATCTCGAGATGCCGGACGACGCCGGCGATGGTGAGGGTCGGTCCCTTGACCTCGGCCGGTGGCGTGGGCGTGACCCAATCATCGCCGCCCTGACCACAGCCAGCGAGCAGGATGATGATCAACCACGCGGTCCGGTCCATGGAACCTCCGTGGGACGGGTGGTCCGGCCGATCAGGCTTCTACCAGCTCCCACCGTCCGGGATAGCGGCGCACGAACCCGTCCGCGTCGACCTCGAGCTCGGTCGAGAACGAGCCGCCATCGGCCTCGTAGCGGTAGGCCGCCGGCCCGGTCCGGCGATAGACCTGGTCCAGCGGCTCGAGGGCGAATCCCGGAAAGGACAGCCAGGCTGCGCGTACCGCGGCCTCCTGGCCGGGTGCGAGTGCCAGCCGGCGGAGCGGCAGCAGATTGGTCGCGGGCGTGAACGCGAGATCCACGTCCAGGCACCCGTCCAGCTCGGCGCAGGCCCGGCCGTCCAGCTGCCAGCGGCGATCCGCCGTCACCAGCACATCGAGCCGGATCCGTCGCGCGCCCAGCCATCCCGCGACCCACGCGTGCCGGGTCTGCCAGGCGGTATCGCAGACGACCGCGTATTCCATGCGGCACGCCTCGCCGTCGTGCAGGAACACCGCCATGCCGCCGAGCTGCCAGAAGGGCTCGTGGAACACCAGGCGCGCGGCGTCGTGACCCGGCGCATCCAGGCGGCGCCACAGCAGGCTCCGGCCGCGGCCGATCACGACGGCCGGTGCCTTTCGGTTCTCCTGCGGGCCGCGACGATTCCGGACGACTCGCGCATACCTCCATCATAGTCGCCCCGGCGAGCCGGCGCGGCCCTGGGCGCCCGCGGCCGCCCGAAGCCGGCGGGCCTCGGCCTCACCCTCCCGGCGCACCAGCGCCTCGACCCGTCGCCGGAACTCGCCGCCGAAGTAGTCGGGCACGCTCTCGGGCAGGCCCAGCTCGCCCGGCTCGCCGGCCCAGGTGAGGCGGGCCGAGAACGGCTCGAGCTCGCGCCGCGCCGCGGCAAGGGCGAGCTGGAGGGCATGGAGGCCGTCGTCGCCCGTCGCGCGACCCATGCGGGCTCGGCCCAGACCGCGGATACGGTAGGCGCAGATCCACTCGCCCCCGCGTCCCTCGCGCGGCGCGGCGAGCTCGAGCATCACGGGCTGTCGGCCGGGGAGGAGCGAGAGCCGGCGCGAGACCAACCACTCGGGGTCGGCCATCAGAAGGAGGCCGTCTCCCAGGCGGTGAGCTCGAAGAAGTCCTTCGTGGTCACGGTCGCAACGCCGTCATCGAACTCGGCGCAGGTGTAGAGAATCACCGAGACAAACCTGTGGCCCGACCAGACGCAGACGTAAATCCCCGAGTCGATCAGCGGCACGAAGGCATCGTACCCCTCGTTGGCCGCCTTCCCCTGCCCGCTGGTGGCGTGGACGATCGGCTCACCGTAGGTCCGGAGGCCCAGGCGGCCGGTGATCAGGGTGAAGTACTCGCGAATCGCGTCGGCGTCGAGGGTGGCGCGCGCGAAGTAGCCCTCGATCAACAGGCGCTTGCGAAAGATCTCAGGCGCGATCCGGTCCACGGTCTCCTCCGCTCACCGAAACGCCTCGCGGACGCCGCTGAAGACGAACTGTACCGCCACCGCGGCCAGGATGAGGCCCATGATCCGGGTGACCACTCGAATGCCGGTCTTGCCCAGGCGGCCCAGCAGCGGCTCGCCCAGGCGGAGCGACACGTACGAGATGAGCCCGGTCAGGATGATCGAGGCGTATACGACCCCGGACTGCGCGGCCCCGTGCGCCTGTCCGGCGAGGACGATCGCCGTCGAGATGGCGCCCGGGCCCGCCAGCATCGGGATCGCGAGCGGGGTGAGCGCCACGTCCTCCTTGATCTGACCCTCGTACAGCTCGTCCCGGCCTTCCTGCGTGCGCCGTTCGCCGTGCAGCATGTCCATCGCGACGAACCAGAGAATGAGACCGCCAGCCGTTCGGAACGCCGCCAGGGTGATCCCGAAGGCGCGAAACAGCATGGTCCCGGTGGCGCCGAACACGACCAGCAGCACGGTCATCGCGATGCAGGCACGCCGGGCGGTCCGGCGTCGCTCGGCCGGGCTCTCCTGCTGAGTGATGACCAGGTAGGTCGGGATGGCCGCGATCGGGTCCACGATGAAGAGCACCGAGGTGAACGTGACCAGCGCGAATCGGCCGAGCTCCTCCATGGGGCGTCAGGCCCCGGCCAAGGCGGCCAGCTTGAGCACCGTGTTCCAGTTCCGGCCGGTGCCGGCGGTGCCCAGCTTCCGCTCGATCAGCGCGATGGTCAGCCGGGACGTGCCGATCCCGTCGGGGTAGACCACGTACGCCTGCCGCCCATCGCCGCGCACGGTCTCGCGACCGGTAATGGCGGCCCGCAGTCGCTCGATCGCGCCGTCCGGCGGCGGCGCCTTGAGGCAGAGCAGCACCAGGTGCGACGGATCGCGCCGCGCCTCCGCCGTGAAGGGATTGCGCCTGACGATGGCCTGCCACTGGGCCGCGGTCCGCACGAAGAACGCGGTCTCGAGCCGGAGCCGCTGGGCCGCCTCCCGCTCGAGCAGAGACTCGAGCGGGGCACCGGTCGGGCGCGCGTTCCGGAACACGAGGTTCCCGCTCTGCAGCAAGGTCCGGGGCTGGTCGAAGCCCAGTCCTTCCGCGAGCTCGCGCAGGTCCGCCATCCCGACCTTGTTGTGCGCGCCCAGATTGACGGCGCGCAGCAGGGCGATGTGGGTCGGCATCGACCTAGGGCGACGCGGGCGGCTGGCCGGCCAGTCGCGCCGTCTCGGCGTCGAGCCGGGTCCGCAGCGCCTCGAGCAGCGGATCGCCGGCCGTGTAGCGGCGGCCGTACGCGAGATTGAAGGCGTAGTCGAAGTCCGCCGGGTTGTTCCCCTGGGTGTGCTGGAGAATGGTTTCGAGCTTGTCGAGCCCCTTTGCCAATCGCGCCTCGGGCGTGGCGGCGGCCTCGTACTCGTCCCACAGCTCCACGATCTCGTCTCTGAGCGACGCCGGCAGCGGGGCCGTGAGCCGGAGCAGGTCAGCGCGCTCCTGCCCGGCCTTGGGGGCGGCCGCCTGCTGCTCGGGGGCGGGCACGTCCCCGCCCAGCGCCTCGCCCAGATCGTGCACCAGGCACATGCGCAGCAGCCGTGCCAGGTCCACCCCGGGGGCGCCGCCATAGAGCAGCATCGCCATCAGGCACAGCCGCCAGGTGTGCGCGGCGACGCTCTCGCGCTCGCCCTGGGAGGTCCAGCCGCTCCGGGTGACGGTCTTGAGCCGCTCCGCCTCGCGCAGGAACGCGAGGATGCCGTCGAGCTCATCCGCCGAGATCGTCATGGGGGAGATAGTGGCGAGCCCCGGCGGCGCGCGCCAGTCCCGCTCAGCGGCTCGCGTTGCTGAGCAACCGGCCGCGCCAGCTCTCGCGCGGACGCGTGACCCGGACGCGTGGCCAGCTCAACCCGCGCGCGGGCGTCGCCACGAGCAGCGCGAACGTGATCGCGTCCGGCCGGGCGGTCTCGATGCCCGCCACCCCCAGCGCGACGCACGCCACGCGGCCCTTCCCCCATTGGGGCGAGTCGCGCCGGCCGCTGCACTGACGCCAGGAGCCGAGGACCGTGTGGCGGCCGGGGACGGGGATGAGGCTCAGGGCGTAGTCGGTGAGCTTCGCCGCCTCGTCCCGCCGGTCGGGCACGAAGAACGCCGGCGCCTGCGCCGGGAGCGACACGATACGCGGCTCGACGACCACGGTGTCGCAGGGCGAGTCCGTGGTGCACAGCGTGCCCCAGCCCGTCGGATCATGGTCCCACGGCGCGGCCACGACCGCCGCAACCGCCGCTTCACCGATGGCGGCCGCGGTCGGCGGTGTCCGGGCTGCCTGCGACCCGGGTGCCTGCTTGGGCGGTGGCGCCTGACAGCCCACGACCACCAGGGCGAGGACCAGACATGGCGCGCGTCGGTGAATCATGAGCCGGCTCCGAGATAGATGTGCAACCGCACCGCTTAGGGGCGTTTCAGTGGGACCGGCCGCACCGGCCCCTGACCCCTACGAGGCTCTCCCTGCCTGGCTGCGCCCGCCATGGGCTCGCGGCCACCGTCTCGGTCCTGCTGCCGTCCGCGACCAAGCCGTCGGCCCCGTCGCCGTCATCGGCGCGAGGTGGAGTGGACCTGCGGACTGAGTGTGCCCCGGCGCTCGAGATAGACCAGCGGCGCCGGGCCGGGCTCGAATCCCGCCTTACGATACAGACTTTCGGCGTCTCGGGTCAGTAGAGCCAGGCGCCGAAGGCCGTGCAGTCCGGGATGGGCCACCATGCAGTCGGTGAGCCAGCGGCCGAGCCCCTGGCCGCGATGCGACGGCGCGATGACCACGTCGGTGAGGTATCCGAACGTGGCCAGATCGGTGACCACCCGGCCGAAGCCCAGCAGGCGCTCCTCCTCGTACACCCCGAAGCAGAGCGAATGCTCGACCGCGCGGGCGAGTCGGGCGGGCGTGAGGTCGCCGCCCCAGTGGGTAGCGCGGAGCAGGGCGAGGACGGCGGCCGTGTCGAGCCGTCTCCTATCGGTCGAGATCACCCGCCCGTCGCGGGTCCATTCGACAGCCGCATCGTTCATGGGGTCGCCCTATGCCAGGCCGCGTCAGCGACCGCCCGAGAACCGCCGGAGCGCGCGAAAAGCGCGCGCCAGATCGGCGCGCTGATGATTGGCGTTGAGACCGCTGGGGTTGGGCAGCACCCACACGGCCGAGCCTCCGAGCCTCTCCACCTGGAGCCCCGCCACCGCGCGCGGCCGCTCGAACGCCGTGCGGAACGCTCCGATGCCGAGTACGGCGACGCAGCGCGGCCGATACCGCCGGACTTTCGCCGCGAGCCGCCGCCGGCCGTTTCGGAGCTCGTCCCGCGTGAGCTCGTCGGCGGCCGCGGTGGCCCGCGCGACCAGGTTGGTCACCCCGAGTCCCACCTGCAGCAGCCGCCGCTCCTCCCAGGGCCTCAGCAGCCTATCGGTGAACCCGGCGTCGCGCAGGGC
>Ga0310810_10010333_pt1 | contig 10865 bp, 9 predicted proteins | sample NCmetagenome_FD_207641 | JGI IMG/M metagenome (GOLD analysis project Ga0310810, IMG submission 207641) | Soil microbial communities from experimental microcosm in Duke University, North Carolina, United States - NC | ecosystem: Engineered > Artificial ecosystem > Soil microcosm > Unclassified ... | reverse complement strand
CACGCGGCCGGAGAGCGCCGACCTGTCGATCCATTTTCGCGTCGATGCGGAGCGAAAGGTCGTCGACATCCGCTCGCGCGACGGCACGCCGGTGTCCGGTTCGCGCGTCGAAGGCTACCTGGTCGACACCGGGGAACTCGACAAGCCGCTCGTGGGGCTGACGCTCCGGCTGCGCGAAGCCGGCGACGTCAACGCCCGGGTGCGCGTGGACGCGAGCGACGATCTCGCATCGTGGCGCACCATCGTCACGAGCGCGCCGCTGCTGTCGCTGACCCATGACGGGCGCCGACTCGTGCGCGACAAGATCGAGTTCGGGCCGTCGCGCGCCCGGTATCTGCGGCTCACCTGGCTCACGCCGCAGGCGCCGGCGCTGGAAATGGTGCAAGGCGATGTCGGGAGTGAGCTGCTCGATCCGCCGCGCCGCATGCGCAAAGCGGCCGGCGTTGCGGAGAAAGACAATCCGAACGCGTTCGTCTTCGACCTGGGAAGCGTGCTGCCCGCGGAGCGGCTTACCCTCGAGTTGCCCGAGTTGAACACCGTGGTGCCCGTGTACTTCGACGTGCGGACGGCGCCGGAGGAGCCGTGGCGCTCGGTCGGCTTCACGGTCGCTTATCGGTTGCGCCAGGAAGGCGGCGAGGCCGTCAACACCGCGCTCGGGGTGGTGGTCTCGTCGGCAAGATACGTGCGTGCGCGGCTCGATCCGAAGGCCGGCGGCGTCGGCAAAACGCCGCCGACGCTCGTCGTCGGCTGGTATGCGCAGCCGCTCGTGTTCGCGGCGCGCGGCGAGGCCCCGTTCGAGCTTGCCTACGGCAGCCGCCGTGTCGAGCCGGGGGCGCTCGCCATCCGGACGCTCGTGCCGGATTACGTCGCCGGCAAGCCGCTGCCTGCGAACGTCGGCGTGGCGACGCTGGCGGCGCCGCCATCGGAGGCCAACCGCGCGGCGATGCGCGAGCCGCTCGACGCGACTCGGTGGCTGCTCTGGGGAACGCTGGTGGCGGCGTCGGTGCTGCTCGGGTACATGGGCCTGCGTCTCGCGCGGCAGATGAAGCGCGACGAATGATCCCGATGCTATAGTCGATTCACCGTTTCATCCGCGCCGGAATCCCGCTTCCTTCCATGTCCGCTCCGCTCGCAGCGCTCGACTGACGTGTCCGGCAACACGTTCGGCAAGCTGTTCTGCGTCACGTCGTTCGGCGAATCGCACGGGCCCGCGATAGGCTGCGTCGTCGACGGCTGTCCACCCGGCCTCGCGCTGACGCAAGCCGACATCCAACGCGAGCTCGATCGCCGCAAGCCCGGCACGTCGCGTCACGTCACGCAGCGTCGCGAGTCGGACACCGTCGAGATCCTGTCGGGCGTGTTCGAGGACGTGACGACGGGTACGCCGATCGCGCTTCTCATCCGCAACGAGGACGTGCGCAGCCGCGACTATGCGAACATCGCCGAGACGTTTCGTCCGGGCCATGCCGACTACACGTACTGGCACAAATACGGCATCCGCGACTATCGCGGCGGCGGCCGGCAGTCGGCGCGCGAGACGGCGGTGCGCGTGGCGGCCGGCGCGATCGCGCGCAAGTGGCTTCGCGAGCGACACGGCGTGTCGATCCGCGGGCACATGACGCACCTCGGCGAGAACGCGATCGCGTTCGAGGGCTTCGAGCACGTTGGCACCAATCCGTTTTTCGCGGCCAACGTCTCGCAGATTGCCGATCTGGAAGCATTCATGGATCGCCTGCGCAAGTCGGGCGATTCGTGCGGCGCGCGCATCGAGACCGTCGCGACCGGCGTGCCCGTCGGCTGGGGCGAGCCCGTCTACGACAAGCTCGACAGCGACATCGCGTACGCGATGATGAGCATCAATGCGGTGAAGGGCGTGGAGATCGGTGCCGGCTTTCGCGCGGTGTCGCAGCGCGGGACGCGGCATTCGGACGAAATGGCGCCGGAAGGGTTCCTGGGCAACGAGGCGGGCGGCATTCTCGGCGGCATTTCAACCGGGCAGGACGTCGTCGTCGCGATCGCCGTCAAGCCGACGTCGTCGATCCGGCTCGACAGGCATTCGATCGACAAGGCGGGCAATCCGGTCGTCGTCAACACGCACGGCCGGCACGACCCCTGTGTCGGCATCCGCGCGACGCCGATCGCCGAGGCGATGCTCGCGTGCGTGCTGATGGATCACGCGCTGCGGCACCGCGCACAGAACGCCGACGTGCGCGTGGTCACGCCGCGGCTCGCGGCGCAGGCGCCCGACGCGGTGCGAGATCGTTTGCGACGTGGCAGCGCTGTCGACGATCCCGATCCCGACGAAGCCTGAAGTCGGGTTGCACCTCCGACACCCGGGGGCTACACCTCCGACACCGGGGGGTCGACCGTTTTCACCGTGGCGGTGGCGCGGCCGCGCGCGAATCGCACGGCCACGTCGTCGCCCGGCGCGAGCCGGTCCGCGTCGCTGATGATCGCGCCGTCGGCCGCCGTGACGATCGCGTAGCCGCGCTCGAGCACCGCGCCGGGGTTCAGCCGCTCGAGCGCCCCCGCCGCGTGGGCGAGACGCTGGCGGCCCGCGCGCTCGAGCGCGCGTGCGGCGTGCGTGACGCGTGCCAGTTGCGGGCGCGGCCCGCGCAAGCCGAGCACGAGCCGCGCCTCGAGCGCCTGCAGGCGGTGCATGCAGACGGCTTGCCGATGGGCGAACGCGCGCGCCAGCCGGTTGCGCAGCGCCAGCGTGGCTTCCGCCTGCCGGGCAATGCGCGCGGCGGGATGCACAAGCCGGCGCGCGGCAAGATCGAGACGCTGCGCTCGCGCGGATGCCTGATGCGCCTGCGCCCGCGCGAAGCGCCGGGCGATATCGGTGACGGCGCGCCGCAGCGCGGCGCCTTCGGGCACCGCGAGCGTCGCCGCGCCCGTCGGCGTCGGCGCGCGCACGTCGGCGACGAAATCGCAGATCGTGAAGTCGGTCTCGTGGCCGACGCCCGAAACGATCGGGATCGCCGACGCGAACACGGCGCGCGCGACGATTTCCTCGTTGAACGCCCACAGGTCCTCGAGCGAGCCGCCGCCGCGGCACACGATCAGCACGTCGACTTCCGCACGCCCGTTCGCCGTACGGATCGCCGCGGCGATCTCACCTGCCGCGCCGGCGCCCTGCACGGACGCGGGATAAAGAACCACCGGCACGCCGCGGAAGCGGCGGCGCAGCGTCGTGAGCACGTCGCGCAAGGCGGCCGCGTGCCGCGACGTGACGATGCCGATCCGCCGCGGGAACGACGGCAGCGGGCGCTTGCGCGCTTCGTTGAAGAGCCCGGCCGCCGCCAGCGTCGCCTTGAGCTGCAGGAAGCGCTCGTAGAGCGCACCGAGGCCCGCCTGGCGAACGGTTTCGACGTTGAGCTGGAACTCGCCGCGCGCGTCGTAGATCGTCGGAGTCGCGCGCACTTCCACGGCGACGCCTTCGCGCAGTGTGAACGCGAGCCCCTGCGCCTTGTGCCGGAAGAACACGCAGCGCACCTGCGCATGCGCGTCCTTCAGCGTGAAATAGAGGTGCCCCGAGGCCGCGCGACTGCAGCCGGAGATCTCGCCGCCGATCCACATGAGCCCGAGCTCGCGCTCGACGAGCAGACGCGCCGATGCCACGAAGCGCGAAACCGGGACAACCGGCGGTGAGCCGGCCGGGCGCACCATCGGGCGGGTGGCGTCCTCGGCGGGGAACAGGTCGTCGTTTCGCACTGCATCATCCTGCATGGGGGCGTGTCCAAGAATGCGGTGGCAGATCCGGCCGTTGTTGTCTACATCAAACGAGTATTTGTCCAGGACATGATTCAACCGCGCCAATCGCAACCGACACTCGCGAGGCGGTTACGGATCCTGCCGCCGCCGCGGCACGCGCCACGCGGCGCCTGTGGAAGCGTCAAAGCATGTCCTTGAATGGATAGTGGTTTTTTTCAGCCCGATTTTCGTCTAGTGAGCGTTTTTCCAGGCCGGCACTCCACTTAGCGATCGAATTTACAAGATATGCACACTGCTATCCACAGGATTTGTGGAAAAGATCACGGCGCCGCGTACAACCCTCGGCCGCAAACCGTTGCCCGACGCGGTTCTCCGGGGTGCACCCGCAGTTCCCTAGTAAGGCGGCCGATGACGCGACAGCGGCCGGCGATTAGAATTCCCTGCTCCCGAGCTTGTTCATGAACAAACCGCTCCATGCTGCATTGCGGGATCCGGCACCCGACCCGCCGCCGGCTCGTGCCGATCGCAGCGCGAACGAAGAGGCACGGCGCAAGCGCGGGGGCGACCTGTTGCCGCCGTCGTCCGGCTCGAACTTCCTGCGCGCGATCATCGCGGAAGACAATACGAACAACACGTACGGTGGGCGGGTCGTCACGCGATTCCCGCCGGAGCCCAATGGCTACCTGCACTACGGCCATGCCAAGTCGATCGTCCTGAACTTCGGCCTCGCCGCCGAGAACGGCGGCACGTGCCACCTGCGGTTCGACGACACGAACCCGCTCAAGGAAGACGTCGAGTACGAGGACTCGATCGCGGCATCGGTGAGCTGGCTCGGCTACGACTGGGGCAGCCATCGCTACCATGCGTCGGATTATTACGGCGTTCTCTACGAGTTCGCCGAGTGGTTCGTCACCCAGGGCCTTGCTTATGTCGACAGCCAGTCGGCGGAGGAGCTGCGAGCGACGCGCGGCACGCTGACCGAGCCCGGCGTCGCGGGCCCCTACCGTGACCGCACCGTGGAGGAAAATCTCGACCTGCTGCGCCGGATGCGCGATGGCGCGTTCCCCGACGGCGCGCACGTGCTGCGCCTGCGGATCGACATGGCGAGCCCGAACCTCAACCTGCGCGATCCGGTCATCTACCGGATCCGCCACGCCCGCCATCACCGCACGGGCGACCGCTGGTGCATCTATCCGCTCTACGACTACACGCACTGCATCTCGGATGCGCTCGAGCGCGTCACGCACTCGATCTGCACGCTGGAATTCCAGGATCATCGGCCGCTCTACGACTGGATCATCGAGAAGCTCGCCGACGGCGGCAAGCTCGAGCGGCCGCTGCCGCACCAATACGAGTTCGCGCGGCTCAATCTCACGTACGTCGTACTTTCCAAGCGCAAGCTGTTGCAGCTCGTCGAGGAAGGCCATGTCGACGGCTGGGACGACCCGCGGATGCCGACGCTCGTCGGCGCGCGCAGGCGCGGATTCACGCCCGCGGGCTTCCGCATGTTCGCCGAGCGCATCGGTGTCTCGAAATCCGATTCGTGGATCGACATGGGCGTGCTCGAGGAGACGATGCGCGACGAGCTCAACGCCAGCGCGCAGCGCCGCATCGCGATCCTCGATCCGGTGCGGCTCGTGATCGAGAACTATCCGGAAGGCGCGAGCGAGGAATGCTTCGCGCCGAATCATCCCCAACAGCCCGAGCTCGGCGGGCGCATGCTGCCGCTCGCGCGCGAGCTCTGGATCGAGCGTGACGACTTCGTCGACGTGCCGCCGAAGGGATACTTCCGACTGTCACCCGGCGCCGAAGTGCGGCTGCGCTACGGCTACATCATCCGCTGCACGGGTTTCGAAAAGGACGCCGCCGGCAAGGTGACGCTCGTCCGCTGCACGTACGATCCGGCCACGCGCAGCGGCACCCCCGGCGCGGATGCGCGCAAGGTGAAGGGCAACATCCACTGGCTCGCGGCCGATCACGCCGTGCCCGGTGAGGTGCGCCTCTACGATCGTCTGTTCCGCGTGCCCTATCCCGGCACGCGCGCGGCGGAGGAAGTCGAGCCCGCACCGCATCACGCGGTCGCGCTGGCCGGCGACGACGCCGACGGCGAGGAACGCGAGCGCACGTTTCTCGACGATTTGAATCCCGAATCGAAGCGAGTCATCACCGCGCTCGTGGAGCCCGCGCTCGCGAATGCGGCCGCCGAGGAGCGCTTCCAGTTCGAGCGGCACGGTTATTTCGTGGCCGACCTCGAAGATCACCGCCCCGGGCGGCCCGTGTTCAACCGCACGGTGACGCTGCGCGATTCCTGGACGCGAAAGTAGAGTTCCTCGCCCGGCTTGCGCCGCCGGATTCCGGGCTAATATTGGGTTCACGTTCCGGAAAACGGGTAACCCATGAAGCGGATCATCCTGTTCATCGCCACCAATGTGGCGGTCATGCTCGTGCTGTCGGTCGTGCTGAAGCTTTTTGGCTTCGATCGCACGATGGCCGCGCAGGGCTTCCAGTACGGCCAGCTGCTCGTCGTTTCGCTCGTCGTCGGCTTCACCGGCGCGATCATTTCGCTGCTGATGTCGAAGTCGATCGCAAAGTGGACCACGGGCGCGCAGGTGATCGAGACGCCGCGCAACGAAGCGGAGGCGTGGCTGCTCGAGACGGTGCGCAAGCTGGCGACGGGCGCCGGCGTGGGGATGCCGGAAGTTGCCATCTACGACGGCGAGCCGAACGCGTTCGCGACCGGCGCGTTCAAGAATTCGGCGCTCGTCGCCGTGTCGACCGGCCTTTTGCAGTCGATGAACAAGCAGGAGGTGGAAGCGGTGCTCGGCCACGAGATCTCGCACGTGGCCAACGGCGACATGGTGACGCTCACGCTGATCCAGGGTGTGATGAACACGTTCGTGTTCTTCTTGTCGCGGGTCGTCGGCTCGATCGTCGATCGCACGGTATTTCGCACCGAGCGCGGCACGGGCCCGGGTTACTTCATCACGGTCATCGTGTGCCAGATCGTCTTCGGCATTCTCGCGGGCCTGATCGTCGCGTGGTTCTCGCGTTACCGCGAGTATCGTGCCGACGCTGGCAGCGCGCGGCTGCTCGGCCCGCAGCCAATGGTCAACGCGCTGCGGCGGCTCGGCGGGCTGCAGCCCGGACAGCTGCCGCAAACGATGCAGGCGTTCGGCATCGCGGGCGGTCGCGGCATGATGGCGCTCATGGCGTCGCATCCCCCGATCGAAGAACGGATCGCGGCGCTGCAGAAGCAGGGCGCCGTCGCGTAAGCGGAGCGAACGGATGCGCTACAAGATCGAAGTGCAGGACGAGACCGGGATCTGGAGCGACGTCCGCGGCGACGACGGCGCAGTGCTCGTCTACGACGACGAGAACAAGGCGCGCGCCGCGCTTGCGGAGAAGTTTCCGATCCTCGTGCAGATGGAAAAGTACGCGGGCGGAAAGCGGACGCGCGTGATCCGCATCATCGAGGACGAGGACGACTGGCCCATCCGGCAGGAAGGCAAGAAATGACCATAGCGCCGGTCGAGCTGTACGCCGCAAATTCGTCGAACAGCCAGCGTGCCGCCATCATGCTGGAGGAGTGCGGCATTCCCTACCGCGTGCGCGCGGTCGACCTGGCTGGCGGCGAGCAGCGCGGCGACGCGTTTCTCGCGGTGAATCCCGCCGGCGCGGTGCCGGTGATGGTCGATCCCGCCGGGCCCGACGGCAAGCCGCTGACGCTCGCGCAGTCGGGCGCGATCCTCCTCTACCTCGCGACGAAGTCGGGACGCTTTCTGCCGCAGGATCCGGCGCTGCGAGCGGCGGCGTTCCAGTGGTTCATGTTCGCGACGACCGATCTCGCGATGATGTCGACGATGGTCTTCCTCGAGAGCAGCGTCCTGCCCGGCCGCTCGCCGGCGAACGTCGAATTCTTCGAGAAGCGGATCGCCCGCTACTTCGCGGTGGCCGATGCGCGGCTCGCGGGTCGCGGCTACCTGGCCGACGAGCTGTCGATCGCGGACTTCGCGCTCTATCCGGTCGTGCGCGTGCGCGGCCGTCTCGCGGACGCATCGACGACGCCCCATCTCGTCCGCTGGGCGGAGGCGCTCGGCAGGCGCGAAGGCGTTGCGCGCGGAATGGCCGCGACGGAACAGCCGCTGTCAAAAGCAACGGCCGGGTGATCCCGTAGGAGCACACCGGCCGTTCGTGTCGCGCGCAAGCGAAGCGCGCGGTCGCGCGAGCTTCCGTTACTTGAGGTGATTCGAGACCAGCTTGGTCATTTCGAACATCGACACCTTGCTCTTGCCGCCGAACACCGCGCGCAGCTTCTCGTCGGCGTTGATCAAGCGCTTGTTCACGGCGTCCTGCAGCTTGTTCTTCTTGATGTAGTCCCAGATCTTCTTGGTGACTTCGGTGCGGGGCATCGGCATGCCGCCGACGACGGCCGCAAGCGTCGTGGAAGGCGTCATCGCCTTCATGAAGGCAGCATTCGGCTTGCGCTTGGCGGTGGATTTCTTGGCGGCGGGCTTCTTGGCCGCGCTCTTCTTTGCTGCGGGCTTCTTGGCCGCGCTCTTCTTCGCTGCGGGCTTCTTGGCAGCACTCTTCTTCGCGGCGGGCTTCTTGGCCGCCGATTTCTTCGCAGCTTTCTTTGCTGTAGCCATGTTTCTCCTTCCTGTCGGTTGTGCGGGCGGACTACTCGCTTGTTGAGTCCTGAAGCCGGCCTTCCTGTAGAGGCACGACGCTCCATCGGCGGCGACTATACCGCATTTTCAGAGGGAAGAAGGGGTCGCAGAAGGGAAATTTCACTCTGGCGGAACGGGTTGTTGCAACGGCGCGATAGCGTCCGCGCGAGTCGCGATTCGTGCGCGCGACAGGCGGGGTCCTTGTCGTGCGAGCGAGTAGAATGCGTTCTCGTTCCAGGCCGCCCGTCTCCGCTCCCATCACCGATCCTTCGCAGCTCCGCGTCGACTACAAGCGCGCCGCCTTGAGCGAGCGCGACGCCGCTTCCGATCCAATCGAGCTGTTCACGCGCTGGTTCGACGAAGCCGTCGCCGCGGCGATTCCCGAGCCCAATGCGATGACGCTCGCGACCGTCGACGCCGCCGGGCGGCCGACGGCGCGCATCGTGCTCATGAAGGGCGTCGATGCGCGGGGCGTGGTGTTCCACACGAACTACGACAGCCGCAAAGGTCGCGACCTCGCGGCCAATCCGCGCGCGGCCCTGCTGTTCTTCTGGGTGGGCCTCGAGCGGCAGGTCCGCATCGACGGCGCCGCCGAGCGCGTCAGCGCGGAAGATTCGGACGCGTACTTCGCCGCGCGCCCGCGCGGCTCGCAGATCTCGGCCTGGGCATCGCCGCAGAGCGCGCGGGTGGCCGACCGGGCGTGGCTCGAAGCGCGCGTCGCCGAATTCGAGGCGCGCTTCGCGTCCGGCGCCGTGCCGCGGCCGCCGAACTGGGGCGGCATGCGGGTGGTTCCCGATCGATTCGAGTTCTGGCAAGGGCGCACGTCGCGCCTGCACGACCGCCTCGTGTGGTCGAGGCAAGGCGATCGCTGGACGATCGAGCGGCTTGCCCCGTGACCGGCTTCGGCACGCCCGACCGCGAAAGCGCACGGCCAGCGAATCGCGGCGGCACGGCGCGGGCCCGCGTATCGCCGTTCGGCGTGCTGATCGCGCTCGGCATCGCGAATCACCTGACGCTGACCGGGATGCGCGTAACCGTCTCGCTCGACGCGCTCGCGCTCGGCGCGAGCGCCGCGACCGTTGGCGGCTTGCTCGCGCTCTTCGCGTTGCTGCCGATGTTTCTCGGCATCAGCGCGGGACGCCTGGCCGACCGGATCGGCGTGCGCAAGCCGATGCTGGCAGGCTCGATCGGCATGGCGGCGAGCGCAATCATCCCGACGGCACTGCCCGGCCTGCCCGCGCTGTACGCGGCTGCGGCGCTGTCGGGCGTGTCGTTCATGGCGTTCCAGGTCGCCACGCAATACGCGACCGGCGAGATGGGACCCCCGGCCGCGCGCACGCGGAATTACGGGCTGCTCGCAGTCGGTTACTCGACGTCGTCGATCCTCGGTCCGCTCGTGGCCGGCTTCACGATCGACCACGCCGGGTTCCGGCCGGCGTTCGGCGTGCTGGCCCTGGCGCCGCTCCTGCCGATCGCAGTGCTCGCGAGCAACCGCATCGCATTGCCGGGTCCGCACCCGGCGCATGCGGCGCACGTGCGGCGGATGCTCGACCTGATCGGCGACCGCGCATTGCGGCGCGTGTTCGTCATCAACGGCATGACCGCCGTCGCGTGGGAGCTGCACACGCTGTTCGTGCCGATCTACGGCAACTCCATCGGGCTCTCGGCGTCGAGCGTGGGCTTGATCCTGGCCGCGTTCGCGTCGGCGACGTTCGCGATCCGGCTCGCCATGCCGCTGATCGCAAAGCGGCTCCCCGAGCATCGGGTGCTGACGCTCGCGCTGTATGCCGCCGCTGCCGTCTATCTCGCGATTCCGTTCTCGCGCGATGCGTCGACGCTGATGCTGCTGTCGTTCTGCCTCGGACTCGGGCTCGGCGTCGGCCAGCCGATGGTGATGTCGCTGCTGCACAGCCTCGCGCCACCGGGACGGATGGGCGAGGCGGCCGGCGTGCGGATGTCGCTGATGAACTCGATGGCGGTGGCCGTGCCGCTCGTCTTCGGCGCCGTCGGCAGCTCGATCGGCCTCGCGCCCGTGCTGTGGGCGGTGAGCCTTTTTCTCGCGGCCGGGGGATGGGTGACGAGGGGGAGAGGTTAGGCCTGCTTCACATCCTGCGGACAGACCCTAGTCCCTTCGCTTCAGCCTCTCCGCAAACGCCTTCCTGAACTTCGCCACCTTCGGTGCGACGACGTACGCGCAATACGGCTGCCGGCCGTTTCGCACGAAATAATCCTGGTGATAACCCTCGGCCGGATAAAACGTCGCCCGCCCGGCGATCTCGGTAACCACCGGGTCGCGCCAAAGGCCCTCGGCAGTCAGCTCGCGGATCACCGCCTCCGCATCGGCACGCTGATCGGGCGTTTCGCAGAAGATCACGGAGCGGTATTGCGTGCCGACGTCGTTGCCCTGGCGGTTGGGCGTCGTCGGATCGTGGATCGTGAAGAAGACGCGAAGCAGATCGCGAAACCCGAGCACCGCGGGGTCGA
>Ga0310810_10010332_pt1 | contig 10865 bp, 9 predicted proteins | sample NCmetagenome_FD_207641 | JGI IMG/M metagenome (GOLD analysis project Ga0310810, IMG submission 207641) | Soil microbial communities from experimental microcosm in Duke University, North Carolina, United States - NC | ecosystem: Engineered > Artificial ecosystem > Soil microcosm > Unclassified ... | reverse complement strand
TGCGGCCGTGGTCAGCAAGTTGAGGCTGAACCACGCCCGGCTGAGCTCGGCTCCGGCAAAGAGGACAAAGAGCAGAATCGGGAGAATCAGGACGAACTCGACGCTCGCCACTCCCTGCTCATTCGTCACACGTTTCCAGGCGTTCATTGGTGTAGTGTGGCCGGGGTTCGAACCCCGGCCACCTCATGGGCTCTTACGACCCGGCGGCCGTCGCCTGGCTCGACAGTGCCGTGCTGACGGCGTTGACGCCGTTCGTGAGCGCCGTCTGGAACGTCGGAGCGAACGCGGCGACGATCGCCACCATGATGACGATGGCAAGGATGATCCATTCCACCGAGACCACCCCGCGCTCGTTGCGAACCCTCTGACCCAAGAGATTCAGCAGCATCAGCATCGTTCCGTTCCTCCTTGTGAATTGCCGGTCATCTTGACCGGACTTCCGTGCGCTTCACCGCGCGCAACCGCGTCGCTCGACTGGTAGGCCACGACATCGGCGAACCCGTTCATCCCGAGCGCGAGCATCGCTTCAGCAACCTGCGGCTCTGGGATGCGAAGCACGACCGCCGTGCTCCAGCGCAGCCGGCGTCCGCTCTCGACTACCTCGACGGCAATGCCGATCGATTCCAGGACGGAACGGATCTGGGTGATGCCGTGTTTGACCTGGTCGAGGCTCACAACCACGAACGAGCCCGTCTGTCTTTCGCTCGCACTCATCGTTCCTTCGCGCTCTGCCGCCCGATTCGATGGATTCATTGGCTCGCTCCCATCGCGACGTCGAACAAGGCACGAAGCGTGCCGCAGGTGCCTTTCGCGCGTCAGCGCCGTGAAAAGCTCAATGCGCCCGCGCGCTTGTATGCGGCCGACGAGTCGGGATGTAACGCGCACCGCCGACGCCTCGTTATCCAGGAATGAATCACCGACGGTGTCGCGCGTGGATATCGGCGACGGGGCGTCGTTGAAGTCCGCGCCGATGCAGTCTCGAGGGCACGCGAACTGGGCCAGAGCGATCATTGGCAAGCTATTCAGAATCGGATGGCCGCGGCTAGTCCGAAAGATGGAGCAAGCGGGCTTTGCGCGCGATCGTCGCCTGGCCGACGCCCAGATGCTTCGCTGCCTTGGTCTGCGTGCCGTATCGTTGCAGCGCGTCCCGCACAATACCCGCCTCGACCTTCCGGAGCACCTGTCGCAGGCTTGTGTGCCCCGTCGGCGCGGTGCTCGATACTGCCACCTGGGTGATGTCGGGCGGCAGATCCTGGACATCAGCACGCCCGCTCCGGCACGACACGGCCAAGCGCTCGACGATGTTCCAGAGCTCGCGGATGTTGCCGGGGAACGGATAGCGGGCCAGCAAGTGCAAGGCGTCAGGGGTGATCGTCAGCTCTTTGCCGGTACGGGCCTTGAGCATGTCGGCCATCATGGTCACCAGCGGCGGGATGTCTTCAGGATGCTCACGCAGCGGCGGCACCTGCAGGCTCAGCACGTTCAGCCGGTAGAACAAGTCACGGCGAAACGCCCCCTGCGCAACGAGGTGCGACAAGTCCGCGTTGGTGGCCGCGATGACCCTCACATCGACCCTTTTGGGCTTGGATGCGCCGATGGGCCACACCTCGCCGCCCTCGAGGAACTGAAGGAGCTTTACCTGCAACACAAGCGGCATGTCGCCGATCTCGTCCAGAAGGAGCGTGCCGTCGTTGGCGAGCTCGATCAGACCCGTCCGCCCCTTGGCATCGGCGCCGGTGAACGCACCGCGCGCGTAGCCGAAGAGCTCGCTTTCGATCAACCCCGCCGGGATCGCACCGCAGTTCACCTCGCGGAGTGGCGCAACCGCCCGGGACGACGCCTGGTGAATGATCCGCGAGAAGAGCGTCTTGCCCGTGCCGGTCTCGCCGACGATGAGCACCGGAGAATCAACCTGCGCGAACTGGAGCGCTTTCTCGGCGACCGCGCGCATCGCGCGGCTGTCCATGACGATCTGATCGATGCCGACTTCGCTGCGCCGCATCTGCCACCACCGCGTGCGTCCCGCCGGCGGCATCGTCTGGACGCTGCCGATGAGCTGGTTGATGCCGGTCACGTCGCGCGCCACGAGAATCAGGTAACGAGGGCTGTTGTCGGCGCCACACCATGCCCGAAGCGTCACAATCGCCTTGCGGGCGCCGGGCAAATCGGCTGTGTGGCTCACGGCGTCCCGCGTCGAGAGTGCGTCCAGCAGCCAGCTCTCCTGCACGCTGAGGCCGATCTCGGTAGCCGTGATGTCCCGGCCGACGAGCTCATCGCGTGCCACGCCGAGCAGTTGCGCGGTCGCCTCGTTGACGCGCACGATCCGCCCTCGTGTGGTGAGCAGCGCGAGCGCGTCTTGAGCACCGTCGATCAAGGCCGTGAGAGCCTCGGCCTCGGCGGTATGATCGGCCGGCAGCGTGCGGCCGTCGCCCTCGTAGGAGTCTCGAGCGTCGCTCATCGAGCGGTCCACGTCCACGGTTTCTCCGAAGGACGCCGAGCCGGATGGCTCGTCTGCCAGGTCGGTTGCGTCACACGTACGGCAGCTCGAACCCGATCACATCATCATGCTGCCCATCTCTCGGAGCGCCGATTGCGGCAGCACGCGCATGAGCTCGTCCAGCGTGGTGCGTCCCTCGCGCAGCTTCGACAGGGCGTCGGTGGCCATCGAATACGTGTTCTTGCGGGCGGCCATTACGAGGACGTCGTGCGGGGCACGCTGGTTGATCAGTTCGATCTCATCGATGCCGGGCGTCCACAGCTCGGCCAGGGCCATCCGCCGCTTGTAACCCGTCTGATGGCACTTCTCGCAGCCAGCGCCCCGGTACCACTTCAGATCGGTCGGGACCACGTCGAAGACCATCGTCACCAACTCGATCGGCGGCGTGTACTCCTGCTTGCAGTTCCAGCAGATCTCGCGGACCAGGCGCTGGGCCAGCACGCCCAGCAACGAGGACGCGCAGACGCTACCGTCGACGCCGAGGTCCTTCAAGCGGGCGACGGCCCCCAGCGCGTCGTTGGTATGCAGGGTGCTGAGCAGCAGATGCCCGGTCTGCGCCGCGCGAAACGCCAGGGTGGCCGTGTCGGAGTCGCGGATCTCACCGAGCATGATCACCTCGGGATCGTGGCGCAAGAATGATCGCGTGTAGGAGGCGAACGTGTTGCCGATGCGATCGTCGATCTCGTGCTGACAGAAGTACGGGCACACGTACTCGATCGGGTCCTCGGCGGTGAGGATCTTGATCTCCGGCCGGTACAGCGACTTCATGATGGCGAACAGGCTCGTACTCTTTCCCGAGCCGGTCGGTCCGCTGACCAGGATCACACCGGAGGACGACCGAATGAGCCGCAGCAGACGATCGGTCACAGGCGGCGCCAGCTTCAGCGTTGGGATCGAGTCGGGCGCGCTGCGAGGGTCGAGGATCCGGATAACCGCGTTCTCGCCGTAGTAGCTCGGCATGAGGGACACGCGGAAATCCATGGGCACCACGCGACCGTCGACCGCTACCCGGGCGCGGAAGCTTCCGTCCTGCGGCCGCCGCCGCTCGGCGATGTCGAGCGTGGCGAGGATCTTGATGCGGGAAAGGACCTCGATCCGCTGCCGTGTCAGGTCCTCACCGAGCGTGCCGAGATTGAAGTGCTGCAGGATGCCGTCGATGCGAAAGCGCACCTGCAGCCGTGTGTTGATCGTCTCCAGATGGATGTCGGACGCACCACGGTCGACGGCGAGCCGCACGAGCTTCCGTACGATTTCGTCCGGACTGTCGATGCGGTGGCCCGGCGAGCCGTCGTGGGTCGCCTCGTCGGCGCTCTCCGGGATCATGTCGACCGTGGCGCCACTGTCCAGGCTCGCGGCGACCTCCGAGCGATAGAGCCGGTCGAGAGCGCGGCTGATGTGCGCGGACGTCGACGTGATGATCTCGATCATCAGGCCGGTGCTCGCCTGCAGGTCATCGACCAGCCGCGTCTGCGTCGGGTCGTCCATGGCCAGGATGAGGAGGTTCCCGACCCGCGACACCGGAACGCACCGGTGCTTCATTGCGAACTTCTCGCTCACGAGCTTTCGCAACGTCGAATCGAGCATGATCGCGTCGAGGTTGAAGAATCGAATATGGAGCTGCCGGCAGAGCGCCAAGCGCAGGCGCTCCTCGGAGAGATATCCCAGATCGAGGAGTACCTCGCCGAGTGGCCGGTGGCTTCGACGCTGTTCTTCGAGGCCGGTCTCTAGCTGGGTGGCGGTGATTTCGCGGCTTTTCAGAAGGATGTCGCCGAGCTTACTGCTGCGCCGATAGCGTTCGAGTACGGTCAAAAGCTGATCGCGCGTGATGATCTTCTGGGTGATCAGGATGTCACCGAGCGAGACGTACTCATCCGACGTGCGCTGGACCCGGAGTGCTTCCTCCAGCTGCGCCGACGTCACCAAGCCTTCGGCCACGAGGAGCTCGCCGAGCCGCAACCGCACCTCTGCGGCGGTCGATTTCTCGCGTTCGATCGCGGTCTGACGAGTCATGGCGGACCGCCTTTCGCAAAGGGGATGCCAGCGCTGCTCGCGAGGGTTTCACCTCGCGCAAGGCGCGATCGAGACGTGCAAGCTTCGCGTCGATGCCAAGACGCCGTGAGAATCGTGATCGATGGGGGAGGGGTTGACCGTGCACCAACCGTCGGCCATGCACAATGTGCAGACATCGCGGACTTCCACGGGGAGTACCTTTGGTGCCTAACCTCCGTACCGAGTGTCGTGGCGTTTCGGCACGGCGTTCACCGTTCAGAGCCTCTTCTGTCGGCACTTCCACGCTGACTCCGCCCGAAGCCGCCTCCAACCTCCCGACGTGCACGGTATGCTGATGGACCTCCGGCGGGAATTTGCGACGACGCGGACGTGCGATCTCGCACGACGATTTTTCGAACACTATCGTCGTCGCCCACGGGGCACCTGCGGCCGGCGGAGCGCAATGGCGACTGTCACCGCTTCGATGGCTTCATCGGCGAGAGCGTCCGCCCCATGTCATTCAGCGAGAGGAACTGCGGTATCAGATCACCCGCTACGCGTTGATCGCTTCTCTACCGGCCACCGATCAAGAAGTAACCGACGACATGGGTTGGACCGTCAATGAGTTGTTGAACGTTCGGTGATCTCGCCGCGGCATGGACGTTGCCCCAGCGGCCTCTGCCGTCGAAGTTGTTCGGGCGCGCCGGCACCATCGGAACCTCACCATTGCCGTGACCGCGGTGATCGCGGCCGTCTGGTCGGTGTATCGGCGCTGCTGTGAAAGCCTACGAGATCCCGACCTGGGCCAATTACGCGGGCTATAGCGAAGCGCGCCGCGACGCGGCCGATCGCGAAGCCTGCCGGGCGGGTGAGCTCGGCCCAATTGTGAGAGCCCTCTATGGAAGTGCATGGTTCCCCATGAACGATGCCGAACAGGTGGAGTGTAGCCGGAGCACAACGCCCGAGCCGAATAGAGCGATTCGACGTGACCGATTCGACGCTCGGAATACGTGCTCGCTCATTGATTGAATTGCTGTGCCGACTAACACTAGATGAAACGTGGTGCTGGCGAACTCAGAACATGAGTCGGCAGTGCCAGGCAATCCGGTCTGCGACGGACGGGCATCCCGCTAGGTCGCACGCGATCGGTTCGCTGCGGACGTCATGTCCTCACGCCGGCCCGGGCCTCCCCGGCCCTTCGCGAGAGTAGTTCGCGACTCGCGGCGATCGTGGTCGCAAAACGATCGGTGTGGTCGGTCGAAAAACGATCGGTGCGGTCGGTCGAAAACGATCGGTGGGGTCGGTCGCAAAATGATCGGTGCGGTCGGCGACTATCCGCCCGTTTGCGGGCCGCCGGCGCATAACGTGTTGATCTCCTAACGATCTTGCTTCGGTACCGAATTTGCGATGCTGTTCCGGCCGTGGACCGACTCTCTGAGGCCACGGCTGCCGTCCAGTTGCGCGACGCCCTTGGACGCTCGCCGTCCGCGGTTGCACAGTTGGCGCGCGAAAAGACGCACGTACGCATGCTCGGGCTTTCCCGCCTGACAGGGTTCGCCGCCACTTCGTTCGGCAAGATTGCGGTTTTGCGGCTGATGATCCGCGCGCGTGACGCGGTGGCGACGATGCGATGTTGGGCGCGCTCTCGAGGTTCCCGATGGAGCAACGTCCTTGCTCGGCACGGCCAGGGCATGCGGCTGAGGTCGAAAATCTTTTTGAGCTCTGCGCTCGTTATCCTTGTGCTCGCGGGCGTGAGTGTTCTAAGTCTCGCTGCCGTAGGGCGACTCGTATCTGCCAATGCCGACATCGCGAATCGCGCGATTCCCGCGCTCAGCCTCACCGCGTCCACGCGCGAGGCGATTACTCCACTCCTTCGACTCGAGACGCGTGCATTCGTCCTCGGCGAGGCGCGTTATGCGAGTGGGTGGAGGAAGCTAGCGGCGGAGATCGGCGACGATCTTGACCGCATCGCCACGTACGCACTCAGCGACGTGGAAGTGTTCTACCTCGGCAAGGCACGCGCCGCGTTTGACGAGTACCGACGCATCGTAGCCGACGAGCAGGCGCTGATGCGGCGTGGCGACCGGGCACGAGTGTTGGCGCTCGCGGAAAAATCCGCGCGTCTGCGCGCCGAGGAAGTTGAGGAAAGTCTTGACGCCCTCATGGCGGCGACCCGGGCGCGCGTCACCGCGGCGCAGGCAGAGGCGGCGAGAGTCGAGGCACGCACGTGGACCGCGGTGCTCAGCGCTCTCGGCGTTGCGGTTGCCCTGGCGCTGCTCGGAACGGCCATCATCGCTCGCCGGATAACCCGGTCGCTTGAGCTCCTCTCCTCCGCCACCGCGAACCTCGCGGCGGACGATTTTTCACAGCCTATTGCCATCGAGGGCCAGGACGAGATTGCGGCGCTCGCACACTCATTCAACTCGATGGCATGCCAGCTGCGCGAGATGGAGCAGACCAAGCAGAAATTCTTTGCGATCGTCGCACACGAGCTGCGGTCGCCGCTCACGTCCATTCGCGGCGCTGTTGAGCTACTTCATCGGGGCGCTCCCGGTTCGCTCACGAACCGTCAAGAGCGTTTGACAGACATCATCGGCCAGAGCTCCGAGCGCCTTCTCCGGCTCGTCAAAGAAATCCTCGAGGTGTCCCGCTTCCGCGCGGGGCTCATAGAGCTCGATCGGCAACCGCTCGATCTCGCAGCGCTCGTAGATCGCGTCGTCGAAGAGCTTCATCCCCAGGCCGCCGAGGCGGGTGTCGCCCTCGAGCGCGAGCGCTACGGAGCGCAGTTCACTTACATGGGCGATGCTGAACGGCTCTACCAGCTCGTGGCCAACCTCGGCACCAACGCGATCCGCTTTACCCCGCGCGGGGGTCGCGTCGTCGTGCAGATCGTCGACGCGGCCACGGAATTCGAGGTTGTGGTCGAGGATAACGGTGTCGGCATTCCCGCGGCTGCTTTGCCGAACATCTTCGACCCTTACTGTCAGGCGCACCACGACCGAGGCGGCACGGGTTTGGGCCTCGCCATCGTGCGAGGCGTCGCGAACGCTCATGGAGGGCACGTGACCGTCGACTCCTGCGAAGGCAAGGGAAGCCGCTTTAGCGTCCATCTCCCTCGCTCGTCTTGCGCGTCATCGCCGATTCACGACGCCTCGTTAGACCTCGTGGGCGAGAAACGCCGCGTTGAGGTTTCAATAGCGACGACCGAGGCAACATCTCATCCCTGAGCCTTTCGGGACGGGATCGCGCGTTTTGCCCTCTTCGTCCCAAGTACGCTCGAGCGATGCGAGTATCGACCGCCGTTCCGCTTGGACCGCCCCTATTCGGAATCCGATCGATCAACAGTGAGTGACGAGGCCTCCGAAAGACGTCGTTTCGGTCGACGTTCCGAGCGGATCGACGTGTCCCACAATGCGGTATCGAAGACGCATCGACTGCATCGGCGCTGACTTAGGGGTGTACCTCAAGCGGCTGTCCGAGCGCTTCCGCCACTCTCCGTTACCGCACGAGCAATCGAGTCTGGGCGATGGCGAGGGGGCCGCTATCAGCGGCCCCGGTTCGCGCTTGATTACTACAAGCAGATTCCTGAGGTGGCGTTCCAGGTGCGCCCGGCCTTCACGCAGTCTGCAGCGTTCTTGTACGTCAAGTCAGGCCGGTCCGCCGGTGACGCGCTCGGTGGGGGCGAATGATGGCGTGCACATCCCGCAACACCTGCCAGCAGCACGAGAGCGACGATGACAGTTCTCATGGCGCTCCCTCCTTTGATCGGCGGGATAGCAAGTGACACGCCACCGACATGCGGGTGCGCGGGAGTGTCGGAGCTCAGATCACACCGGTACGCCGCAGTGCCGCGATTTCCGCGGCGCCGTAACCTGCCTCCTCGAGAATCTGGTCGGTGTGCTCGCCGAGCGTGGGGGGCTCGCGCTCGATGCTCGGGCTGCCGTGGGCGAGGCGAAAGCCGGCGCCCACGAGCGGCATGGGGCCGTACCGCGAATCGATGGTCTGCACCACGTCGCGGTGCTCGAGCTGCGGATGCTCGAGGATCTCCTCGATCTTCCACACGGTTGCGCATGGGACGTCGGCAGCGGTGAGCCGTGCTTCCCATGACTTGGCGTCGTCCTTGGCGAGCGCGCTCTCGAGGACTTCGCGGAGCGCCGCCTCGTTGTCGGTGCGCGCGCGCCAGTCGCGGAATCGTGGATCGTCGAGCGCGTCGGCCCGGCCGACCGTCCGCATCAGGCTGGCGAACTGCTTTTCGGTCAGCACGGCGAGCACGATGTAACCGTCGCCGGCGCGGAAGCGGTTGGCGGTTGGCTTGCGGCTCACGGAGCCGTTGCCGATCTGCCGCTGTGGGATGCCGGCCACGGTGTACTCGGCGACGGGGCCGGGGATGAACGCGAGCGCGGCGTCCAGCATGGCGACGTCCACGAACTGCCCGCGACCCGTATGCGTACGCTGGTAAAGCGCGCTCGCCACCGCGAGTGCGGCCGTCATGCCGCCGATCGTGTCGCAGATCGCAAAGCCCGCGCGCATCGGCCCGCCCGCGGGATCGCCGGTGATCGACATGATTCCCGACATCGCCTGCAGCTTGCCGTCGAAGGCGGCCGTCGTGCGCTCGGGCCCGGTGTGGCCGAACCCGGACACGGCACAATAAATCAGCCGTGGGTTCAGCGCCGCGAGCGTCTCATATCCGACGCCGAGTCGGTCCATGACGCCGGGACGGAAATTTTCCCAGACGACGTCAGCCCGAGGCACGAGCCGCTTGATCACCTCGATCGCGGCCGGCTGGCGCAGGTCGAGCGTGATGCTGCGCTTGTTCCCGTTCACGGCGAGAAACGACGACGCCATCTTGCGCTCCGCCCACTCGCGGTTGATCAGAAGATGGCGGGACTCGTCGCCGTCGCGGGACTCGATCTTGACGACGTCGGCGCCGAGCAGCGCCAGCTGGTACGTCCCGTACGGGCCGGCCAGATAGCGCGTGAAATCGAGGATGCGGACGCCGGCGAAGGGCTTGCTCACCGGTCGACGGCGTCGCGCTTCGCCTTTGCGATGCTCTTCACCACGTCGAACTCACGCCGGCGAGCCGCGATCTCCTCGGGAGTCATGCGCTCGATGTTGTCGTAGTCGAGCTTCCACGAGGCATCGTCGTCCCAGCGCAGCGGCGACTGCACGGTGGTCCGCGCAGCCGGCGCGGACTCGAGAACGCGAAGCGCGAGCTCCAGCGTGAAGGCTTGCGAATCGACGTCGAACGGCCGGCCGGCACTGTTGCCGAGTGGGAAGTCGCTGAACAGGAATCGCGGCACGCCGCAGGACTCCACGATGTCCTTCGCGCAGCCCATGATCACGGTCGGGATGCCGTCGGCTTCGAGATGTCGCGCGTGCAGACTCACGGTCTGGTGGCACACGGGTCAGCTTGGAACGAGGAGCGCGACGTCGGCGCCGTCCTCGCGGCACCGGCGCAGCAGCTCGGGCGCATCCTGTTCCATCGTGACGCGCTGACTGCGGTTCGTCGGCACGCCGTGCAGCCGCGGCGTCAGCGCGCCCACGCGGCCCGACTTCACCGCCTCCTGCAGCCGCCGCAACGGAAGCCACGTGTGGGGATCCTCGGCCGTGGTGTGGCGGCGATCATAGCCGACGTGGGAGATGCGCACGTCCGGCACGACGCCGCTCGGCTCGGAATACACGGTGTAGAACTTCGCCGCAGCGTTGTAGGGTGCGCGCGGCCCCTGATCGCCGGCGTTCGGCTGGTACGGCGCCGCCGTCGTGACCAACGCGAGCCGTGCCTGCGCCAGCGGTTTCGTGAGCGGAGTGAACGGCACGTCGCGGAAGTGCGCCCATCGATAGGCCGGATAGCCGAGCTTCGAATAGTAGTCGCGCGTGCGCTGCATGTACGCAATCGGCACGTCGTGGTCGGCGGCAAACGCCATCGCGCTCTCCCTGTGCGCAGCATGGTACACCAGCGCGGCACGCCGTGGGCGGTTGGCGCCCGATCGTCGTCGGCGTTCATGCTACGATCGCCGCCGTGAAACGTCTTCTCATCGTCGACGACGAGCCGCTGATCGTGGAAGTTCTGAGCGAGCATTTCAAGACGACCTACGAGATCGATACGGCGTCGAACGGCGCCGACGCGTTGACAGCGGTGCTGCGCGCTCGCCCCGACCTCGTGCTGCTCGACATCAACATGCCGCGCATGAACGGTGTCGAGGTCCTGAAGGACATCAAGAAGATCGACGAAAGTATTCCCGTCATCATGGTGACGGCGAACGAGCAGGTGTCCCTCGCCGCCGACGCGCTGAAGACCGGCGCGTTCGGCTATGTTCCGAAGCCGTTCGACTTTCGTTACCTCGACCACATCATCGCCACGATCTTCGACCGCCAGCGG
>Ga0310810_10010331_pt1 | contig 10866 bp, 7 predicted proteins | sample NCmetagenome_FD_207641 | JGI IMG/M metagenome (GOLD analysis project Ga0310810, IMG submission 207641) | Soil microbial communities from experimental microcosm in Duke University, North Carolina, United States - NC | ecosystem: Engineered > Artificial ecosystem > Soil microcosm > Unclassified ... | reverse complement strand
CACCGCGAGCTCGCTGATCTTTCCACTGATCGTTCGCGGAATGTCCGCGACCTGCACGATTTTCTTCGGCACATGAAGTGGACTCGTATTCGACCTGATCTGCGCTCTAATTCTCTCTCGCAGATCCTCATCGAGAGTCATTCCATCCTTCAACCGGACAAACAGCACGATGCGAACGTCGCCTGTCGCATCATCGGCGATCTCCTGCCCGATTGCAACGCTCTCGACAATCTCCGGTAGCTGTTCCACCTGGCGGTAAATCTCTGCTGTTCCAATTCGCACACCGCCGGGATTGAGAGTCGCATCACTCCGGCCGTAGATGATCATTCCATCGTGCTCCGTGAGCTCACACCAGTCGCCGTGCCTCCAAACGCCTGGAAATTTTTCGAAATAAGCCGCGCGGTACTTCGCACCGTCGGGATCGTTCCAGAACGAGACCGGCATGCTGACAAAGGGCCGCGTGCAAACCAGCTCGCCCGGCTCCCCAACGATTGGGTTACCCAGCTCATTGAACACGTGCACGGCCATCCCGAGCGAGCGCGTCTGGATCTCGCCGCGATATACGGGAGCGATGGGATTTCCACCTACAAAGCAAGACACGATATCGGTACCTCCGCTGACGCTCGCCAGATGGACGTCGTGTTTCACCTGCGAGTACACATAGTCGAAGCTGTGATTTGCGAGCGGACTGCCGGTCGAAAGAATTGTCTTCAACGAAGAAAGATCGTGCGTCTCCATCGGTGTCAGACCATTCTTCTCACACATCGCGAGATATTTTGCGCTCGTTCCGAAAATCGTCAGCAACTCCGACTGGGCCATGTCCCACAGACTTTCATTTTTTGGCGAGAACGGCGCTCCATCGTAAAGAACGATTGTCGCGCCAAGCGCGAGCGAGCTCACCAGCCAGTTCCACATCATCCAGCCGCAGGTCGTGAAATAGAAAACTCTGTCGTCGCGCTTGATGTCGCAGTGAAGGCCATGCTCCTTGAGATGCTGAAGCAGTGTTCCGCCGCCACTGTGAACGAGACACTTCGGAAGTCCGGTCGTCCCCGACGAATACAGTATGTACAACGGATGATCGAACGGCATTCGCTCGAACTCGAGCTCAGGCGGCTCATTCGATCCGGCAAATTCATTCCAGCTGCGCGATCGCGGGACGTTCGATGAATCGGCTTCAACTCCTTCGTAACCAAGAATCACAACTTGCTCGATCGAAGGAATCTTCTCTGCGATCTGCGAAATTCTTTCGCGCAAATCGATGTTCTTCCCCGCGTAGCGATAACGATCCGTGCAAAAAAGAACGCGCGGCTCTATCTGACCGAAACGATCGAGCACGCCTTGAACTCCAAAGTCCGGCGAGCACGACGACCACACTGCGCCAAGACTCGCAGTAGCCAACATCGCGATCATCGTCTCGGGAATATTCGGCATGTATGCCGCAACCCGATCGCCTTTTCTAATGCCCTGCGCTCGAAGCGCAGAAGCAACAAGAGCAACTTCGCGATAAAGCTGGGCGTAGCTCAGCGATTTCTGTCGCCCCGCCTCGCTCCATGCGATAATTGCCTCACGATCATCGCGATATCGCAGAAGATTTTCTGCGAAGTTGAGCCGCGCGCCGATGAACCATCGTGGCCCAAGCTCCGGATCAGGCGGCGCCATTCGATCGAGCCCGCGAACTACTTCATCCCACCGCCGTCCATCCCGCTCATTCGCGATTACATCGAAGAACGCCCACACCTTCGGCCAGAAAAGCTCGGGATGCAGTACCGACCACTCGTAGACTTCGCGATAATCCGCATCCGGCCCGCATGCATAACGCAAAAACGCAGACATTCTCGCCTGCGCAATTCGTTCTTCCGAAGGAGTCCAGATCGGATCAGTCATGGGCTAACAATCAATGAAACGGACCGTAGAGGAATGTGACAGGGGATTATTTCGTGAGGGTAATGGCAGTTTTGTCATGAGCGTCCGGATGCAGATCCAACGAGGCGATGCCCTGAATGGCAAAACTGTCATTCGCTCACGAAATAATCCCCTCTCACATTCCCACGCGATACCTTCCAGAGACTTAGCTAGTCGGCGGCGAGAACTGCTCATGCTGAGTATCGAGCCACGACTTGTGATACGCCTTGTCCTCGATGTCCAACGCCGCCTTCGCGACCTTGAGTGGACGGAATGAATCCATCATCACCGCCAGCTCGTCCGTATACTTCGCGCCAATACTCGCCTCGGCACGCCCGGGATGCGGGCCATGCGGAATTCCATCCGGGTGATGCGTGATGCTCCCGAACTCGATTCCCTTCCGGCTCATGAACTCGCTGGACGCGTAGTACAACACCTCGTCTGAATCGACGTTGCTGTGATTGTACGGAGCAGGCACAGCTTCAGGATGAAAATCGTACGGCCGGGGGCAGAAAGAGCAAACGACAAATCCGTCGCCCTGAAATGTCTGATGCACCGGCGGCGGCTGATGAACCTTCCCGACAATCGGCTCGAAGTCCTTGATGTTGAACGCCCACGGATAGAAGTACCCATCCCATCCAACGACATCGAATGGATGATGATCGAGCACCAGCTCGTTGATTCCACCGTATTGCTTTACGTACAGCGGAAAATCACCCATCTCATCGTGCGTCTTGAGCTCGAGCGGAACTCTGATGTCCCGCTCCGAATACGGCGCTCCTTCCACCAGCTGTCCGAACTCGTTCTTGTATCGCGACGGATAACGCACGTGCCCGCGACTCTCGAAAATCACGAGCTTCGTCTGCTCTCCCTCGAGATTCATGCGAAATCGATGAAGAATCCCGCGATGGATGATCAGATAATCGCCCTCGCGATACGGCATGTCGCCGTAAACCGACTCGAGAGTCCCACTTCCCTTGCTGACGTACACCAGCTCATCGGCCTGCGCATTTCTGTAAAAGAACTCGTCGTTCTTCGTCGGCTCGGCGTATAACATCGCGATGTCTGCATTGAACAGCAGCGGAACTCTGTCGAGCGTCGGACTTCCGCCCGGTTTTACACGGGACGTGAGAAAGTGACGATGATGAAGCGTCTGATCCTCATCAGCAACAAACGGCATCTCCTTCACTCGGCGCACAGACTTCACCGTCGTCGGTGGATGCGTGTGATACAGCAGCGACGACGTACCGTGAAATCCTTCGTGACCCATCAGCTCTTCAGCGTAGAGTCCGCCGTCCGGTTTGCGAAAAGCGATGTGTCGCTTTCGCGGAATGGATCCGAGTGTGTGATAGAAAGGCATTAGTTGCGCACTCTCACAGATTTCCGCGCAGTTCCTGCTCGCGCTCGAGCGCCTCGAACAGCGCTTTGAAATTGCCGGCGCCAAAACTCTTCGCGCCCTTGCGCTCGATTATCTCGTAAAAGACGGTCGGCCTGTCTTCCACGGGCTTCGTGAAAATCTGCAGCAGATATCCTTCATCATCGCGGTCCACGAGAATTCCAAGCTCGCGCAGCGACGCGAGATCCTCATCGATGTGTCCGACGCGATCGAGCACCGTGTCGTAATACGTTGGCGGAACTCGCAGAAACTCGACACCGCGCTCTCTCAACCTCGATACGGTGGAAATGATGTCGTCGGTTGCTATCGCAATGTGCTGCACGCCGGGACCATCGTAGAACTCGAGATACTCGTCGATCTGCGATTTCTTTTTTCCCTGCGCCGGCTCGTTGATCGGAAACTTGATGCGTCCGTTTCCATTCGACATCACCTTTGACATCAACGCAGAGTATTCTGTCGATATCGTCTTGTCGTCGAACGAAAGAATGTTCACGAAGCCGAGCACGTCTTCGTAAAACTTTACCCACTTGTTCATGGCGCCGAGCTCGACATTTCCAACGCAGTGGTCGACGTACTTCAACCCAACAGGCACCGGCTTGAAGACGGATTCCTTCGCAACGAATCCCGGCATGAACAAGCCGCGGTAATTCTTTCTTTCGATCAAGCTGTGAATCGTGTCACCGTACAGATGAATCGCCGCAGATACGATTTCACCGTGCTCATCCTTTATCACCGACGGCTCGCGCGCCGGTTTCGCGCCACGCTCGACTGCGAGTGAAAACGCCTTTCGTGCATCGTCCACCCAGAGCGCGATGTCTTTTACGCCATCGCCGTGTTTCCGAATATGATCGGCGATCTCACCGGTCGATTTAATGGGAGTCGTCAGGAGCAGTCGCACTTTGTCCTGCTGCACCAGATAACTCGCGGTTTCGCGCGTGCCCGTTTCCGGCCCTCGATACGCAACGAGGTTGAATCCAAACGCGCTGCAGTAAAAATGCGCGGCCTGCTTTGCGTTTCCGACATAGAACTCTATGAAGTCCGTTCCATTGATCGGGAACGTATCGGTGTGCTCTTCGCTCGTAGGTAGTGTCGCAGTTGCCATTGTCTCTCCAACTGTCTCGATGTCAGCCAGGTATCATGTCTGGTCTTCGCCAGACTCGTGCCCGTTCCAATCGCCCGAAACCTCGCGACCGCGCGCCTCGGCCAGCTTTCGCGCGATTCCCCGATAGAACGCCGCGTCGGCAGGTTTCTGATGCTCGTCCATGTTGATCGCGGCCAGCTCCAGCGCGAACAGGATGTTGCCCAGATAAAGCTCAGCTACGCTGGCGACCGTGTCCTTCTGGTCAGCCATGCGCTGCTTCCTTACCGGGCCTGCGGAACGGGCGTGACTTCTCCGGTCTGAAATCTCGTGTCAGCCGTAACGACCTTCACGACAATCGCCGTGATGTTGTCGATTCCGCCGTTGTTGTTTGCATCTGAGATCATCGCGTTGACAATTCGCTCTGGGGAAGCGCGCGATTGAAGGAGCTGAAACAGTCTGCGGTCGTCAACCATTCCTGTGAGACCATCGCTCGCCAGCAGGAATACGTCGCCGACTTTGGTTTCACCGGGGATGACGTCGGGATCTATGTCTCCCGACATTCCAATGCAGCACGTGATGACGTTGCTCTGCGGGTGATGTCTTGCCTGTTCAGGCGTGATCAAACCCGCGTCCACCTGTTCCTGCACCAGAGAATGGTCCTTCGTGAGCTGTCGCATGTTGCCGTCGCGCACGAGATAGATTCGCGAGTCGCCGACGTGTCCGATGAGGTAGTGAGTGTCGGAAAGCAACAGCGCTGACGCAGTACTTCCCATTCCAGATTTTTCGAGCTCTTTGGTAGTTCGCTGATAAACTGTTCGATTCGCGAGCTTCAGCGCTTCGGAAAGCTTGTTTTCGGCTTCGCGGCTAGTGAGATCGTTGACGTCTTTGAGCTCGCTCGACAATACGTCGACGGCCATCTGGCTGGCGATTTCGCCCGCGGCATGGCCACCCATTCCGTCTGCTACTATAAAGAGGCCGCGATGCTCATTGGCATCGGCGTGAAGGTTGTCTTCGTTCCCACGCCGCATCCTTCCGGTGTCGGTTCTCGCGGCAACAGCAAGATGCACTAGCGGGCTCTCCCCGCTAAGAGCGGGCGATTGGGGGTTGATTGGTGGCTTTCTGACTTCCAGCGGTGCATCAAACTACCCGTCACCCAAAGGAGCGGCAAGCACCGCATTGCGCTGAAAGTCGCTCCCCGCGCCGATGCTGCGCTCTCCGCTTTGGAGCAGCCACAATCGAGCATAAAGTCCACCTCTGGAAAGTAGCTCACGATGCGTCCCCCGCTCTACTACCTCCCCATGATGGAGCACAAGAATTTCGTCGGACGCGATAATCGTGCTCAGGCGATGGGCGATGGCAATTGTCGTCCGGCCCTCGAGAAGAACGCCGAGGGCATGCTGGATCTCCGCTTCGATCTCGCTGTCGACAGCGCTCGTCGCCTCGTCGAGGAGCAGCAGCGATGCGTCGGCCGCCACCGCGCGAGCGAAGGAGAGGAGCTGACGCTCGCCAACACTCAGGGAGGCGCCGCGCTCGCCGAGCTCGTGCGAGTAGTCCCCGGGAAGGCGCCGGATGATTCGATCTGCGCCGACGCTCGCGGCGGCGCGCTCCACATCGTCGTCAGTCAGCGGGTTGGACAGGCGAATGTTCGTCCGCACATCGCCGGCAAAAAGAAAAATGTCCTGCTGAACGTAAGCAACGAGCGAGCGCACATCTTCGACGGACATCTCTCGAATGTCCGTTCCGTTGATGAGAATGCGGCCGCGCTGTGGCGTGTAGAATCGCATCAGGAGATTCGCGATCGTCGTCTTGCCTGCGCCGGTGTGACCTACGAGCGCCGCAGTTTTTCCCGCATCCACGCTGAAGCTCACGCCTTTCAAGACCCATTCTGGTTCTTCAACGCTCGCAGCGCCGTCAGCGACATGCGGACGATCGTACGCAAACCACACATCCTCGAATTGAACGTTGACGGCACGCCGCTCGCGACGCTGAACGACAGCCAATCGCGCTGCACCCGCGGGCTCAGTATCGAGTAATCCGAAGATTCTCTCCGAGCTTGCCATCGCAGCCTGAAGAATGTTGAACTTCTCCGCCAGATCCTGAAGCGGCTCGAAAAAACGTCGGAGCAGCTGAAGAAATGCGGCAACAGTTCCGACGGTGAGAGTCCCAAGGCCAACACGTGACGCACTCGCAACCAGAAGAAGCGCCAACCCGATCGACAGTAAAATTTCGACCGCGGGAAAATAGAGCGCGTAGACCTGAATCGATTTCAAATGCGCATCGAGATGATCGCGGTTCAAACGGTCGAACCTCGCGGCTTCATTTTTTTCCTGGCCATACAGCTGAACGATTCGCATGGCCGTCAATCGTTCCTGAAGGAAGGCGTTGATTCTTGCGAGCCGGGTTCTGATTTCGCGATAAGCTTCGCGGACGCGCGTGCGAAAAAGGTGAGACACCAGCGCAACGAGAGGAATCACCAGGTGCGCGACGAGAGCAAACCGCCAATCCATCACGAACATCGCAACGCTGATTGCAACGAGCGTGAACAAATCGCCCAAACCGGATACGACGCCAGAGCTGAAGAGCTCGTTCAACGCTTCGACATCCGACGTAACGCGTGTGACCAGACGGCCCGCCGGATTGCGATCGAAAAATGGAATCGACAAGCGCTGAAGGTGCGTGAAAATCTCCATGCGCAAGTCGCGCATCACGCGTTGGCCGAGGAGACTGGTAAGCCAGGTTTCTCCGTAAGAGCAGACGAACTGCAGGGCGAGCGCCCCGAGGAAAAGAAGCGCGCATGTCCAGACGATGGAAAAATCGTGGCGCGGGAGCGCGACATCGATGACGCGCTGAGTGAGGATCGGCCCCGCGAGCTGAAGCACTCCCTCGAGACAAAGAAAAACGAGAGCGCCTGCGACGAGGGGCTTGTAAGGACGCACGTACGCGAGCAGACGACGCATCAAACGTCTGTCGTACGCTTTACCGAGTGCTTCCTCCTCGTGCAGGGTTGCGGGGTGGGACATCAAGGCGTATGCTAACCGCTGCGTTTGCGCCTCGCCACCGTGCCACAGGACGTGGTATGCAGGTTGCACTCCTCCTGTGACTCGGTCCAGGCTTCTGGACTGCCATTCACCTATGGGGGAGATATGAGCTTTCTAGCATGGATCGTCCTTGGCTTGATCGCGGGCGCGATTGCCAAGGCAATTATGCCGGGCAATGATCCGGGCGGGATCATCGTCACGATGATTATCGGAATCGTGGGCGCATTCATTGGCGGATTCCTTGGCAACACGATCATGGGCCTAGGCCTGAACGGATTTACCTGGCAGAGCCTTCTTCTGGCGATTGTCGGAGCGCTCATTCTGCTCTGGATCTATCGCATGACAACTCGCGGCCGCACCCGCGTTCCATAGGACGGGGTTCGTCCGCAGCATTCCGAAGGGTCACTAAATGCCGCTCTGGCTCTACTGGATTCTCCTGGGTCTGGTAGCCGGGTCACTTGCCAAGTTTCTCGTGCCGGGGCGGGACCCTTCGGGGTGTATCGTCACCATTCTTCTTGGGATAATCGGCGCGTTCATCGGTGGCTGGATAGGAACGCGCGTCGGTTGGGGGACGGTCACCACCGGCTCGTTTGATTTCAGATCGATTGCTTTAGCTACGATCGGTGCAATCGTTCTTCTCCTACTCGGGCGTCTGATACGACGAACCTAAAAATCAGCAATCGGCCGTCAAGCCAGCAGTCAGCAGTTCTGCGCATCCAAGCGTCTAACCTGAAGGCTGATAGCTGATGGCTGACAGCTGATAAGAGTGTCGGCTTTTGTTCGGCGTCACACTAGATTGAGAGTGTGAAGGATTCGATCATCATCCGCGGTGCACGCCAGAACAATCTGAAGGGCTTCGACCTCGAAATTCCCCGCCGGTCATTCACCGTAGTCACCGGCCCATCGGGATCAGGAAAATCGTCCCTCGCGTTCGACACCATCTACGCCGAAGGGCAGCGCCGCTACGTCGAATCCCTCTCCGCATATGCGCGCCAGTTTCTCGAGCGGATGGAAAAGCCCGACGTCGACCTGATCGAAGGGCTCTCACCGGCAGTCGCAATCGAGCAGCGTAACCCGACAAAAACATCCCGCTCGACAGTCGGCACTGCGACCGAGATCTACGACTACCTCAGACTTCTCTGGGCACGCATCGGGCGAACGTACTGCTCGGTCTGCGGCCGCGAGATGAAGCCGGACACTGTGCAGTCCGTTGTCGACGCAGTAATGAATCTCCCCGAAGGCACACGCTTCTACGTCGCCTTTCCGCTGCGATTCTCCGATCTCGTTACTCACGCGGTCGTCGTCGAGAATCTCCGCGCTCAGGGATTTCTTCGCGTGAGCATCGACGACGAGGTGATGCACCTCGATGATCTTCCCGCAAAAAAGATCGACGTTCGAAAAGCAGACGAAGTTCTCGTCGTCGTAGATCGTCTCGTCGTGTCCAGGGAATCTGTCGGTCGCCTCACCGACGCAATCGGAACCGCGTTCGCCGACGGTGACGGAGACTGCATCATCATTCCCGCAGATGGCCGCGAGCGAATGATGTTCACAGAGCGATTCGAGTGCGCATACGATCACACACGCGCACCGACGCCTACGCCGCAGCTTTTCTCATTCAACAACCCGCGCGGCGCTTGCCCGACATGCAACGGATTCGGCGCAATTCTCGAGTACGATCTCTCTGTGATCGTACCGAATCCAGAGCGCACACTTCGCGACGGCGCAATCGATCCATGGACGAAGCCGCGCTACGACGGTAAGCGCCGGGCTCTCGCGGAATTCGCGCGCCGCGAGAGAATCTCGATGGATGTTCCCTGGGCGGAGCTTTCTGAGCATCAGAAAAAACTTCTGCTCACAGCGAGAACTCGCGGGTACAAGGGAATCCTTCCCTTCCTCGAGGATCTCGAGGAAAAACGCTACAAGCAGTACATCAGAATTTTTCTGCGACAGTATCAGACGGCACAGGAATGTCCAACGTGTCACGGAACGAAGCTTAAACCCGAATCGCTGAACGTTCGCATCGCGAACATGAACATCGCCGAAGTTGCGCAGCTACCCGTTGGCGATCTCAGCAGATGGCTCGATGCTCTTCAGCTCACGCCATTCGAACAAAGCGTGGCCGACACGATTCTTCGTGAGGCGTGTGAGCGCGTGCGTTTTCTGCGCGACGTCGGGCTCGACTATCTGGCGATGAATCGCGCAACACGCACACTCTCCGGCGGGGAAGCACAACGTATCGGACTCGCCAACTCACTTGGCTCTCAGCTCGTCGATACGCTGTACGTTCTCGACGAGCCGTCGATCGGCCTGCATCCCCGCGACATGGGGCGCCTTCTTACTTTGCTGCATCGACTGAGAGATACGGGCAATACTGTTCTGGTGGTTGAACACGATCCCGCAGCAATCGAAGCAGCGGATTTCATGGTCGAGCTCGGGCCCGGAAGCGGCGAGCAAGGCGGCCGAGTTGTTTTTGCGGGACCAATGTCGCGCGTGTCGGAGAGTCCGCTCACCGGAAAGTATCTGAGTGGCGAGCGCGAGATTCCGATTCCGTTGCAGCGCAGACGCATTGGTCCCCGGTGGATCACATTGTCCGGAGCGCGCGAGCACAATCTCCAAGGGATCGACATCCGCATTCCAATCGGATCCCTGAGCGTAGTCACTGGAGTTTCAGGCTCGGGCAAGAGTACTCTCGTACACGACGTTCTCTATCGCGCACTGGAAACTCATCTCACTGGCGAGCATTCCGCCAAGCGGCATCTGGGTGAAGCGGTCGGAGAATACGACACTCTCACCGGCTGGGAAGCGATCGAAGAAGTCGTGATGATAGATCAAAGTCCGATCGGAAAATCGCCGCGATCAAATCCTGTCACGTACATTCGTGCGTTCGATCAGATCCGCGCGATTTTCGCCGACACGCCGCTCGCGCGGCAGCGCAAATACACGCCGGGGACGTTTTCATTCAACGTTGCCGGTGGAAGATGCGAGGAATGTGAGGGCGCTGGCTCATTGGAAGTAGAGATGGTTTTCATGGCCGACGTTCACGTGCCATGCGATGCGTGCGGTGGAAAACGATTTCAGCCTGAAGTACTCGACGTCCGCGTGAATGGAAAGAACGTCGCCGAGGTGCTCGATCTCACCGTCGATCAGGCAATTCGCTTTTTCATTCGCGAAGAAAAACTCGGCCAGGCTCTCTGGCAGCTGCAGCAAGTCGGCCTCGGATATCTCCGACTCGGACAAGCAGCAACGACTCTCTCGGGTGGCGAGGCTCAGCGTATCAAGATTGCGCGCGAGCTTGCATCTGCAAATCGAAAGCGCGGACGGAAGCTTTATATCATGGACGAGCCGACCACCGGTTTGCATCTCGACGACATTAGAAAGCTGTCGGAAGTGATGGATCGACTCATCGAGCAGGGACACACATTGCTCCTCATCGAGCACAATCTCGACGT
>Ga0310810_10010330_pt1 | contig 10866 bp, 11 predicted proteins | sample NCmetagenome_FD_207641 | JGI IMG/M metagenome (GOLD analysis project Ga0310810, IMG submission 207641) | Soil microbial communities from experimental microcosm in Duke University, North Carolina, United States - NC | ecosystem: Engineered > Artificial ecosystem > Soil microcosm > Unclassified ... | reverse complement strand
AACGCTCAGAGCACGGATCCACAGAACTCAGCCAGTCTCAGGACCACATCCCCTACCAGATTGTCGGGTGTGGAGGCGCCCGAGGTCAGGCCGATCGCGATTGGGCCTGACGCCGGCAGCCAGCCCGAGGTGATCGACTCCGTTTTCGTCCCGACCGGCCGATGTCGAATCTCACCCGGCGACAGGAGGCAATCGGGGTCGGCAATGTGAAAGGTCGGTCGTGAGGCCGAACAGATACGCGCGAGATTGCAGGTGTTGCTGCTGTTGTATCCCCCGATGACAATCATCAAATCGATCGGCGTCTCGCGCAGAAGCGCGACCACGGCATCCTGGCGATCCTGGGTGGCGCTGCAAATCGTGTCGAACGCCTGAAAATGCTCGGAGAGGCCGGTTTCGCCGTACCGGTCGATCATCGCCGCCTTGAGCATCTGCTCGATCTCGAGCGACTCCGACATGAGCATCGTCGTCTGATTCGCGAGACCGACACGCTGCAGATGGCGGTCCGGGTCGAAACCGGGTGACACCGCGTGAGGAAAGCGGGCGAGCACGGGCGCCGCGTCGCCGCCGTGCCGGATGTAGTCGCACACCACCTCGGCTTCGGCGGCGTTGAACAACACGAGATAACGCCCGCCGTGCTCGACGGCCTGCGATGCCGTTGCCTGCGTCTCCTCGTGCCACACTTTGCCGTGGATCACGGCAGTGTAACCACCTTCCGCGTAGCGGCGGACATTCTTCCACACGTTCAGGACCGAACCGCAGGTCGTGTCGATGAGGGTGCACCCGCGCCGCTCGAGCTGCTGCAGCATCGGCATCGTGACCCCGAACGCCGGCAGGATGACGACATCGTCGGCCTCGAGATGATTGATTGCGCCGGGGGTGTCGCTGAGGAAGCGGACGTCCATCGCCCGAAGCTGATCGTTGACGTACGGATTATGGATGATCTCGCCGGTCAGATAGACGGTCCGCTCGGGAAACCGCCGTCGCGTCTGATATGCGTAATCGACCGCGCGGTCGACGCCATAACAGAAGCCGAATTCGCGCGCGAGGTGCACGCTGAGACGGCCGCTGCGATAGGTGAAATCGTCTAATTTGATCTGGTCGACGAGGCCGCTGTGATAGCTGTCCGCCAGCAACCCGGCGACGGCATGCTTCAGATCGAGACCTTTGCGGAAGATGAGCGAAGAAGACAAATTGACAGTCAGCGCAACTGGACGCGAACTTCGCGCACATGCGGCGTCAGCTCGTCGAGCGCGACGAGTTCGCGGGTGTGCGGCCTTTCCAGGGCGAGCTCGAGCTCGGACAGGAACTGTTCGTTGACGTCACTCACGACTGCCGGAACCGGGGCATCGGCCGAGACGGGGATAGCGCTCATCGCGACGGTGTGCGGTGGCGCGGCGGAGGCGAATGGTAGAGACTGCCCGCGCCGATGCCGATCAGGAGGCTCGCGGCGGCGGCGGCGCCAATCCAATGCGGCACGGCGAACGAGCGCGACCGCGGCGCGGACGGACTCCTGTCGCCCGATCGGTGACCGGGGAAGCTGATGACGCGGGCGTGGCGCCCCAGTTGTTCGATACGCCGGGCAATCTGCTGCTGCTGCACACGCGATCGCTCGGACGGAAAGATCTCGTCGAGCTCGGCGTCGGCCTCGAGCCGGAGACCGTCCATGAAGCGTCGGAGGTCGCCGTAGCGGGCGCGGCACGCGCCGCAATCGGTCAGGTGTTCTGCTGCCGGCGGCTCGATCGGTTCGCCGCCCTGTTCGGCGAGGTAGCACTCGAACAGACGGTCTTCCTGGAGGTGACGCGCGCGAAAAATCACGGGTGACCTCCCAACAGACCGCGCAGCTTGCGCGCGGCGCGAAACAAGTGGACGCGCACGGTCGATTCTTTGAGGCCCATCACCGCACCGACTTCCCGCGGCGTACAGTCACCGTAATGCGACATCATGAAAATCGTCCGCTGCCGGCCATCGAGCCGGTCGATCGCTGCGGCCAGCCGCGCGCGGCGCTCGCGGGCGAGCAGCCGCGATTCCGGATCGAGGGGGGCCGTTCCACCAAACGCCGGACGGGTGTCCTCAAAGACCTGAGCGGTGTCGTTCGAGACAAACCAGCGGGCGCGACGCAGCCGCGCCTTCCGCCGATCCAGGCACCCGTTGATGAGAATGCGGGTGAACCAGACTTCGAACGGCCACGCCTCGCGATACGACTCGATGTGGCCGAACACTTTGACGAACGCATCCTGCACCGCTTCGTCGGCTTCAGCCGCATCGTGCAGATATTGGTACGCAATCCGCATGGCGCGGCGCTGGTGAATTGCCACGAGCTCACCGAAACGCTCGCGCGCCGCCTCGAGGTTTCCGTGGACAACGAAGTCCCGAATCTCGATCGCAACACGCGTGTCCTCGGACAGTGGAGGCGCCACCGGGCCCCGGGCGCGGGCTGCGGCACCGGCGGCCGGCGTCGGAGCGGTAATTCGATCGACGGTCGAACGCGTTCGATGGTCACTACTCATACATTCATACGTTACTGCCGGACAACTGTTTACAGTTTACCTCAGAAACGTGTCCGCTTGACTGAGCCGGATGGCCCGAGTAGGATTCGAAAACTCGGCCTATGTCACTGACTCGCCACATCTTAAAGGATTCATTGTGAGCTCCGGCCTCAAACCCACACGTTCTCTCGAACTCGAGGAGATTCCGGGCGCGCGTGCCAAGTGGAATTTGACATCGGCCGCGCTGTACGAAGAAGCGATTCGTCGCGGCGAAGGGCTGATGGCCGACGAAGGACCCCTGGTGTGCCGCACGGGGGAGCATACCGGCCGGTCGCCAAGGGACAAGTTTCTCGTCCGGGAGCCCGGCAGCGAAAAGGAGATCGCGTGGGGCCCGGTGAATCGCCCGATGGACCCGGCGGTGTTCGACACACTCCATCAGGATGTTCTCGCCTCGTTGCAGCGCGCAGAAGTATACGTGCAGGACTGCTACGCGGGCGCGGATGCACAATACCGTTTGCCGATCCGCGTGATTACGGAATACGCGTGGCACAGCCTCTTCACCCGCAATCTCCTGATCACGGATCCCAAGGATGGCTCGCCGGAAGCGGCAACGCCAGGTTTCACGATTATCGATTCGCCCAGCTTCAAGGCCGATCCTGCGCGCCACGGCAGCCGATCGTCCGTCGTCATCGCGCTCAATTTCGCGAAGCGCCTCGTGCTCATCGCCGGGACGAGTTATGCCGGCGAGATCAAGAAATCGGTCTTTACGATTCTCAACGGGTTGCTGCCGCTCGAGGGCGTCCTCTCGATGCACTGCTCGGCGAATATCGGACGCGAAGGCGACACCGCGCTGTTCTTCGGCCTCTCCGGGACCGGCAAGACCACGCTGTCGAGCGACGCCGATCGGCGGCTGATTGGCGACGATGAGCACGGCTGGAGCGATCGCGGCGTGTTCAACTTCGAGGGCGGCTGCTACGCAAAGACGATCCGGCTGTCGGCGGAGGCCGAACCGCAGATTTACGCCACGACGCGCCGGTTCGGCACCGTGCTCGAGAACGTGGCGCTCGATCCCGTGACGCGCGCGCTCGATCTGAATGACGACCGCCTGACCGAAAACACCCGCGCGGCGTATCCCATTTCCTTCATCGAGAACGCGGAACCATCCGGCCGCGGCGGACATCCGAAGAACGTGATCATGCTGACGGCCGACGCGTTCGGCGTGTTGCCGCCGATCTCACGCCTGACGCCGGAGGGGGCGATCTATCACTTCCTGTCGGGATACACGGCGAAGGTCGCGGGTACGGAAAAAGGCGTGACCGAGCCGTCGGCGACCTTCAGCACCTGTTTTGGGGCGCCGTTCCTTCCATTGCCGCCGCAGCGGTACGCCACGATGCTCGGCGAGCGCATCGCCAAACATCACACGCGTGTCTGGCTGGTCAATACGGGGTGGACGGGCGGCGGCTACGGCACGGGACAGCGGATGAAGCTCTCGTTTACGCGCGCCATGATCCGCGCCGCGCTTTCGGGCGCGCTCGATGCCATTCCGTACGAGGGGGACGACCGATTCAATCTGGACGTGCCGACGAGTTGTCCGGATGTGCCAGCCGGCGTCCTGAAACCGCGCAGCACGTGGAGCGACGGCGCCGCGTACGACGCGCAGGCGGCGAAGCTCGCGGGCCTCTTCACGGAGAACTTCAAAGCGTTCGAGGGAGGGGTATCGGCGGAAGTACGCGCCGCCGGTCCCCGGGCGTAAGTGGTGAGTTGGTGAATTGGTGAGTTGGTGAGTTGGTGAATAACCGGGCGAGCGAGCCGAATTCTCCAATTCACCAAGTCACCCGTCCGCCAACTTCACGCGATCGCTATGAGGCCGTGATCGGGCTCGAGATTCACGCCCAGCTCCTGACGGCCTCCAAGATCTTCTGCGGGTGCAGCACCTCGTTCGGCTCCGCGCCCAATACCCACGTCTGTCCCGTCTGCCTCGGACTGCCGGGTGCGCTGCCGGTCCTCAACCGGCGCGCGGTCGATTATGCGGTGCGCGCGGCGCTCGCGCTCGACTGCACGATTCACGACACATCGATCTTCGCGCGGAAGAATTACTTCTATCCGGATCTGCCCAAGGGGTATCAGATCTCCCAGTTCGAGCAGCCGCTGGCGACCGCCGGCGTGATTCGCGCCGGCAGCGATTACTGGAGCCCCGATTACGACATCCGGATCACGCGCGTCCACCTCGAAGAAGACGCGGGCAAGCTTCTCCACGACGGGTTTCCGGATTCGCACCGTAACAGCTACGTGGATCTCAATCGCGCGGGGACGCCGCTCATCGAGATCGTGACCGAGCCGGACCTGCGGACACCGAAAGACGCGGCGGCGTTTTTCGGATACCTCCGGGAGCTGCTGGTCGCGATCGGCGTCAACGACGGCAACATGGAAGAAGGCAGTCTTCGTTGCGACGCCAACGTCTCGGTGCGACGCGCGGGCGCGGCCGCGCTCGGCATCAAAGCGGAGATCAAAAACCTCAACTCGTTTCGGTTTGTCGAGGAGGCGGTTGCCCACGAGATTCAACGCCAGATCGACGCGCTCGAGGCCGGCGAACGGATCGTGCAGGAAACGCGGCTCTGGGATCCTGCCGCGAAGCGCACGGTATCGATGCGCAGCAAAGAGGAAGCCCACGATTATCGATACTTTCCGGAGCCTGACCTGCCGCCGCTCGTCGTCGACGCGGCGCGGCTTCAGCGGGTGCGCCGCGAGCTTCCGGAGCTGCCCGCAGCACGACGGCAGCGGCTGATGGCAGCGTACGCTCTCACCCCTGGCGACATCGTCACGCTGACGCAGGTGGCGCCCGGCCTGGACGTGTACTTCGAAGAGGTGATCGCGGCCGGCGCTGACCCGAAGGCGGTCAAGAACTGGTTGCTCGGCGCGGTGCGCGCCAGGATGAACGAAAACGGGTACGACACGATTCGCCTCCGCGAGCGTCTCGCGCCCGAGCGGCTGGCCGGCCTCGTCGCACTGGTCGACCAAGGCACGATCAGTGGATCGATCGCCAAAGACGTACTCGAGAAGATGTTTGCCTCGGGACGGAGCGCCGATGACATTGTCGCCGCGGAAGGTCTGACCCAGATCGACGACGAGTCGCAGCTCACCGGCTTGATCGGCGACGTGCTCGCGAACAACGCCGGCGCCGTCGCCATGTACCAGGGCGGCAAAGCCACCGCGCTCGGTTTCCTGGTCGGTCAGGTGATGAAGGCGGCGGGCGGCAAAGCGAACCCGAAACGGGTCAACGATCTGCTCAAGCGCGCTCTCGGGTCCGGCTGAAGCGCGACGCGACGCACATTTCCAGACTTTCACGGCGTCCAGCCCGCCCCGCCATGGTAAACTGAGACTCCTCATTTGAATTGATCGAGACCCATCACCTCTCGAAGTTGTACGGTCGCGGCGTTTACGCCTTGCGCGATCTGACGATCACCATCGATAAAGGCGAGTTTCTCTTTCTGACCGGACCGAGCGGCGCCGGCAAGTCGACGTTTCTCCGGCTGCTGCTTCGCGAGGAGCTGCCGAGCGAAGGCGAGCTGAAGGTCGCGGGGCGCGATCTCAACGCGCTCCGGCCTGCGCAGATCCAGACCTATCGCCGCACCGTGGGCTTCGTATTTCAGGACTTCCGGCTCATTCCACGATTGAACGTATTCCAGAACGTGTCGTTCGTCATGCGCGTGCTCGGCGTCGCCGACTCCGTCCAGCAGCGCAAAACCTTCCAGGTGCTCAAGTGGGTCGGCCTCCAGCACCGGATGAACGCGTATCCCGAAGAGTTGTCGGGTGGGGAGCAGCAGCGCATCGCCATCGCGCGCGCGCTCGTCAACGATCCGCAGCTGGTCCTCGCCGACGAGCCGACCGGCAACCTCGATCCCGACCTGTCGTTCGAGATCATGAACCTGTTTCGCGAGATCAACGCGCGCGGCACGACCGTCGTTGTCGCCACCCACGACCGGGAGCTGATTCGCCGCGTCGGCCGCCGCGCGGTCAACCTCGATCACGGGCGCGTCGTGGAGGTCGCCTGATGCGCTCGCTGCGATACGCATTCGAGGAAGCCGTCGCCAGCCTGTGGCGCGGCCGGCAGTCGGGCCTGCTCTCGACGGGGACGATTGCCCTCGCCCTCTTCGTGCTCGGCGGGTTCCTGATCGTGACGGCGAATCTCGAGCGCCTGGCCGTCGAGTGGAGCAGCGCCGCGGAAATGTCGGTCTACCTCGACGATCACGTGACCGAGGCGGAGCGGAACGCGATCGAACGCGCGCTCGCACCGAGCGAGATCGTGGCGGCTCACGAATACGTGTCCAAGGAGAACGCTCTGGGGCGCTTCAAGCAGACGTTCAGCGATCTGGCCGGCTCGATCGGCACCCTCGGGGAAAATCCGCTGCCCGCCTCTTACGAGGTGCGGCTTCGTACGGGACCGGCGGCGGAGGCAGGCGTCGAAGCCCTCGGCGCCAGGCTTCGGGGGACGCCGGGCGTGGCCGACGTCCGCTACGATCGGCAGTGGCTCAGCCGGCTGATGTCGGCGATCGCCGTCATTCGCGGTGTTGGTCTGGTGATGGGGGCGGTGCTGACGATCGCGGCGGCGCTGACCGTCGCCTCGGTCGTGCGTCTCGCCCTGCACGCGCGGCGGGATGAGATCGAGATCATGCAGCTCGTCGGGGCGCCGTCCGCCTACGTCCGCGGTCCATTCGTGATGGAGGGAGTCATCCAGGGCGGCGTCGGCGCACTCGCCGCCGTGCTCGCGCTGGGCGCCACGTTTCTCGCGCTGCGCAGTCCGTATCTCGTCCCGTTGGCCTCGGCCGTGAATATTTCATCGATACGTTTTCTGCCGGTTGAGCTCGCGGTGCTGCTCGTCGTCGGCGGGATGGCTGTCGGCTGTATTGGCGGCTTGGTGGCCGCGTGGGGACGGTAGGCAGAGCCTCTTGAGAGTTGAGCCGCGAGAGTCGAAAGTTGAGATTGATGCTGGTTTACATCTTGACACTGGTTTTCGCACGGCACTAGACTGGTGAGGATCATCGGACAATCCAGCCGGGGGACTACCTATGTCACGCTTCGTGATCGACTCGAGGCCGGCCAGCGCGCACCACTTAATCGAGTTCTACCGCGAAGAGTTCGTCAAACATCATCGATGTCTCCAGGAGCAGCGGCCCTACTATTCGGAAAGCGCCATCACGGATGTTGAAGCGGCGCTGGCGAAGATCATCAACGAGCTCGAGCAGCTCTCCACTCAGGACGACGCCCCCCAACTGGTAAGTTCACTCCTCAAGAAATTTGACGTCGTCACCGGGCTCTCAGCCTGGTCGGATCCGAAACAAACGCACTGACCCCAACAACACTCACACGCGACCAGGTCCTCGCGCTCATGCGAGAGCGGGTTCATCATCCCGCCGCGATGCGCGAGCTCCTGCAGGTTCTCAAGATTCCGCGCGACGATCGGACGTCTTTCAGACGCCACGTCAAGTCGCTCGTCGTGTCCGGCGAGCTGATTCAGATTCGGGGGCACCGCTTTGGCCTGCCCGAGAAGATGGATCTGTACGTCGGCCGCCTGCAGACGCATCCGGCGGGTTACGGGTTCGTCAGTCCCGAACGTCCATTGGAATCGGGCGGCGACATCTATATCTCACCGCCGCATCTCGCCGACGCGATGCACGGCGACCGCGTCGTCGTCCGTATCGAGCGCATCAAGGACGACGGGCGTTCGGAAGGACGAGTCATCCGGATTCTCGAGCGCGCGAACGAGTCGCTCGTTGGCCGTTACGATCGCGATGAAAACGGCATGGGATACGCCGTGCCGTTCGATCGCCGCGTGCTGATGGACATCGTCATCCCTCCAGGGCAGGAAAGCGGCGCGTCGCCGGGCGACATGGTGACCGTGGAATTGACGCGGTGGCCGACGGCGACCCGCGGAGCGATCGGCCGCGTCGCCGAGGTCCTCGGCGACATCGATGCGCCCGGCGTGGACACGGAAATCATCATCCGGAAGCACGGGATTCCCGATGCGCACGGAGCCGACGCCGTGGCGGAAGCGGTCCGGCTCGGGACGGCGGTGTCGGAGCGCGACATTCGCGGCCGGACCGATTTCCGCGGCATCCCGACGGTGACGATCGACGGCGAGCACGCGCGCGATTTCGACGATGCGATCACGATTCAAAAGCTGCCGAACGGACACTTCTGGCTGGGCGTCCACATCGCGGACGTTTCGCATTACGTCCAGGAGGGGAGCGCGCTCGATCGCGAGGCGTATGACCGCGGCACATCGGTCTACTTTCCCGAGCGCGCTGTCCACATGTTTCCCTCGGAGCTCGCAACCGGCCTGTGCAGCCTCAACCCGCACGTCAATCGCCTGGTCCAGTCGTGCCTCATGGAAGTGGACCGCCACGGACAGGTCGTACGCTCGGAGTTCCACGACGGGATCATCAACAGCACCGAGCGGATGACCTACACGGCGGTCAACGGCATCCTGACCGATCAGGATCCGGCGCTGATGGAGCAGTACGCGGCGCTCGTGCCGATGTTCGAGCTGATGCGCGAGCTGTTCCAGATTCTGAACGACGCGCGCCGGCGTCGGGGATCGATCGATTTCGACCTGAACGAGGCCGAGGTCATCATCGATGAAGGCGGCGCTGTCGAAGCCATCATCGCGCTCCAGCGGAACGTCGCCCACCGGTTGATCGAGGAATTCATGCTCCTGGCGAACGAAACGGTCGCGTCGTATCTGGAGGGGCAGAACGCTCCCGCGCTCTACCGCGTCCACGAGGAGCCCGACATCCTGAAGGTAGCCAAATTCGAAGAGTTCATTTCCGGATTCGGGTACAGCCTCGCAGCGCCGCCGGCGGCGCTCCGCCCGCGGCACTTCCAGAAGCTGCTCGAGCGCATTCACGGCAAGCCCGAGGAGAAGCCGATCGCGTTTCTCATGCTGCGCTCGATGCAGAAGGCGCGGTATGCGCCGGAGAACCTCGGTCACTTCGGCCTCGCCGCGTCGAGCTACACGCACTTCACCTCGCCGATCCGCCGCTATCCCGATCTCGTCGTGCACAGGGCGCTCCGCGCGGCGCGGCATGCGACGCTCACCGAGGAGGCGCGCGAGGAGTGGACGGACGAATTGCCGGAAGTGGCCCGGCATACTTCAGAGATGGAGCGGCGCGCGGACGATGCCGAACGCGAGCTGCTGCAGTGGAAAAAAGTGAAATTCATGGCCGACAAGGTCGGCGACGAATTCGAAGGCTATGTCACGGGCGTGGCGGCCTTCGGGCTTTTCATCGAGCTGATCGAGCACTTCGTGGAAGGGATGGTCCACATCTCGACGATGGCCGACGACTACTACCGCTTCGTGGACGGCGCGCACCTGTTGCGCGGAGAGAATACTCAGAAGGTGTACCGTCTCGGGGACAAGGTGAAGGTACAGGTCGTCCGCGTCAACATGGAAGCGCGGCAGATCGATCTGGGCCTTGTGGACATCCTCGAACGGGTGCGAGAAGGAGAGCGCGGGCCGCGCCGGAGCCGAGCCACACCCAAACGGGATCACGGCCGCGCCAAGCAGCGGCCCGGAAGACGCGAACGGCAAAAGTCAAAAGGCAGAAGGCAGAAGTAGCCAGAAGCAGAGGGAGAGCGCGCTGCGGCAGGGACTAAGGCTTGTCGTCTTCCTTCATTCCTTCCTTGAAATTCTTGATGGCGCTGCCGATGCCGCGGCCGAGGCCCGGCAGGCGGTTTGCTCCAAAAATAACGAAGACAATCAACAGGATGACGATCAGCTCGGGCAATCCAATGCGCCCCATAGTGCAACTCCTCCCGCGGATCTGGAAGCGGAGATCGGCACCGATTGTACTACCATTCGTCGCGGCCCTTGCCGGACTTGTCGTGGTGGCTCAGCCGCCGGTCCTGGGACAGTCCGCTCCCGTCTCGACGTTTTCCACCGGCATCAACCTGGTGGAGGTCTATGCCACCGTCACCAGCCGAGATGGCCAGCCGGTCACCGGCCTCACCGCCGCCGACTTTCGAGTCACGGAGGACCAGGTGCCCCAAACCATCACCACGTTTGCGGCGGGCGAGTTTCCCCTGTCGGTGACGATCGCGCTCGACCGCAGCTTCAGCATGGCCGGGGAACGGCTCGCGATCTCGAAACAGGCCGCACGGAGCTTCATCGCGGCGCTTCGTCCGACAGACGAGGTGATGGTCCTCGCCATCGGCAGCGAGATCGAAACGGTGTTCCTGCCGGCCGCCGCGGGAGCGGCTGACGGCAGGATCTGGGCGTCGATTGACGCGTGGGGCACCACGCCGCTCTACGACGCCGCCGCCGACGCGCTGGATGCCATTCAGACCCGCAGCGGCCGACGCGCGTTGCTGCTGATCTCCGATG
>Ga0310810_10010329_pt1 | contig 10866 bp, 10 predicted proteins | sample NCmetagenome_FD_207641 | JGI IMG/M metagenome (GOLD analysis project Ga0310810, IMG submission 207641) | Soil microbial communities from experimental microcosm in Duke University, North Carolina, United States - NC | ecosystem: Engineered > Artificial ecosystem > Soil microcosm > Unclassified ... | reverse complement strand
CGCTCGTTCCAGTAGATCCGCGCCGACGCCTCGTGGGCTCAATCCGGGAAAACCTCGTCCGGCTCCATGGCGCTCTCATCATTGCGGAGCAGCAGACGTATGAACGCCTCAGCGGACCGGTCCCCTCGGCTGAGGTCTTGCTCGACCTGCTGCAACAAGACCCCTGGTTCACATGGCTGCATCCCATCGCCGACCTGCTCGTCCGTATGGACTATCTCCTCGAGGACGAAACGTGCGACATCACGGATGAGAACGTGGCACATCTCATGCGCGAAGTCGACAACCTGCTCCATCCGTCTGTCGAGGGTGAAGGATTCGAGCGGGCATATTACGAGGCACTGGACCGGGCGCCCGATGTGGTACTCGCGCACTTTCGGCTAAGAAAGCTCTTGCCCAAGGCTGCGTAGCCGCCGACGCTCTGTTATCATAAGGCAACATCTCAGGAGGTTGCCTTTGGGCGCCAGAACGTGCGCAAGCATCGCCGTCATGATTGTGCTGATGGCTACCGGCTTCTCGCAGGCGGAACAAGCCGTCCGCATCGAACCACTCGACGGCACACACAGCCACTTGGATGCATCGAGCGGCCGGCACCTTCAGAAAGGCCTCCAAGAATCTCAAGTTCCTGCCGCAGGACAACGTGAGCTGTCCGGCCAGCCGAGGGCACCGTTTGCCGAGCCGGTGCCCCCGAACCGGCTAACGCCCGCACCCGTTTTGCCATTTCATCCCAATCGTTCGCTCATGCCAGCGCCCATGACTCCCATGCCCTTTTCCGGCGGCGGACGCGTCGGCCGCTGACACCGGTGTGGTTCGCGAGTCTTCACAGGGAGCACATTTTTCTTGCGACCTGGTACAATGAGGTCATGGCGCGATCGGGATCATCCACAGAAGCTCGTGAGGGGCTTCGACACATGCTGATGGAAGTGCGGCGGGGTCTCTTGGCATTACATAAAGCGCTCATCATCGCAGAGCAGCTCACGTACGAACGCATCCATGGCCGTGTCGGCTCGACGGGACAATTACTGCAGCTCGTGCTCAATGATCCTTGGTTCACATGGCTACATCCGTTATCGCAACTGGTCATTCGCGTGGACGAATTGCTGGAGGAAGGTGAGGAGCTGAGCACGGTTGAAGTGGAACACTTCCTGGCTGATGTCCGTGCGCTGATTCGGCCCTCCGAAGAAGGGGATGGTTTTGAACGCAGCTATTACGAGGCGTTGCAGCGCGAACCGGACGTCATTTTCGCGCACGTGGAAGTAAAGAAACTGGTGACCAAGGCGGCTGCCTGAAGAGATCCTGACTCTCAAGCAGAGGCGGCCGGTTCGCTGTGAACCGGCCGTTGTGTTGTGTTCACTCTCTACTGCTGATTCTGGCCGGTCTTATCCTTTTCCTTCCCTTTCTTGCCCGTCTTCTTTGCGTGTCCCTTCGCCTTTCCCTTGCCTTGGTTACCCTTCGCCTGCTTGTCAGCTTTCTTCTCCTCTCCCATGGCAGGCGCTTGCCCCGGTGCCTGTGCGGGCGGCGGTGTCATCTCTTGAATGGGGGCCGGCATCTGAGGGGGAGCCTCAGGAGCCTGGGCGAACGCCGTGGCATAGAGCGCGAAAATTGCGGCAGCGGTCAACGTGGAAATCGTCTTCGTCATCCTGTCCTCCTCGTGATTTTCCCAGTGGCGGGGGCCAATCCTCCGCGATGGGCGCCACACTTTAGAGCAATCCAGGTGCCAATTCCACTACTCCGACCAATCCCTGATTTCGAGCAGAGTTGGACCTTTTCAGTGGATAAGGAGGTGTGGCTCCCACTCAGGCCCGCAGCCAAAGAGCTACACTCATGTGCCAATTTGGTCCAGACGCCTCGCTTGCAATGGAAGCATTAGTCATCAGTCCCGGCAGCCGCGTCATCGTAGTATTTCTCTCGAAAGATCGGACAGAGTCCCTTCGCCTGAATGATTCGGGTGACATCGGTGATCATTCCGCTGTTGCCGCATAAATAGACGGCCGACCGGGTCACATCCTGAACCTCCCTTTCGATGAGCGTCGTCACTCTTCCTGAGGATCCGGCCCATGCCGGCCCTGGCCGCGAGAGCGTGATGAAAGACGAACTCCCAGGGCTCAGACGTGCGAGATCGTCTTCGTAATAGAGATCTCTCTGGCTTCGAAGCCCCCAAAACAATCGAGAACGAGTGGGCTGTGGCCGTTCCGAATTGGCCAGCAGCATCGATCGAAGCGGCGCAATCCCAGTGCCTGTGGCGACAAACACCAAATCCCGCCCAGGATCGTCCCGCAAGTAAAAATTCCCCGCCGGTCCGGTAAAGCTGGTGTGATCCCCTTCCTTCAAGCCAAACAGATAGGTGGAACCCGGTCCCTGAGGCACGAGATTAAGGAGCAGTGAAATCCTCTGGGCGGAGCTCGGTGACGACGCGATCGAGTAGGGTCTGGTGACGATCCGGCCAGTTCTAGCGTCGGCAACCTCAAACGAGACGAATTGACCGGCCCTGAACCGGATTTCTGACGGCTCGATCAATTGGAGGTCGATCTGCCGCACATCGTGCGTCAACTGGCGCACAGCCGCGACTGTCGCTGTGAAGCGATGAATGGACATGACCGCGCGCGATATCTCCGAATGCCCTCATCATCTTAACAGGAGTGGAAAGGGAAGACTGGTTGAGACGTTACCAGCGACGGGCCGACGCCAACAGGGTGCCGACCTCGTCTGGCGCAAGCGGCTTTGCAAAGAAGTACCCTTGGCCATATTCACAGCCTAGAGACCGCAAAATCACGAGATGTTCAGCGGTCTCGACCCCTTCGGCAATGACCTCGCGCCCCAGTTGGTGAGCCAGTGCAATAATGGTTTTTACAATCGCGAGCGCATCGTCTTCCGCGCCAAGACGGCGGACAAACGACTGATCGATCTTCAAAAATCGAATGGGCAACTGCTGCAGATGGCTCAATGACGAATAGCCGGTTCCAAAATCGTCGAGACAGGTATCGACGTGTTGCGCCTTGATCTCAGCGAGCACTTGAGCCACGGATTCGGGGTGTTTCATTATCTCCGATTCCGTAATTTCAATCTTGAGACTCGAGGCATCGAGACCGGTACGCTCGACGGTCTGTTTGAGCAGTGCGGTCAGATAATTTTGCGCGAAGTGCTCGATAGAAAAATTGACGCTGACGCTGAGAGGACGGATTCGCGGGAACTGCTCCTGCCACACCTTCAGTTGGCGACAGGCTTCCCCCAGCGTCCATTCGCCAATGCTCTTCATCAGTCCAAGTTCCATGGCGATGTTCAAGAAGGCATCAGGCCTGGTCAAGCCATGCTCTGGGTGCTGCCATCTCAGCAGCGATTCGAAGCCAGCCACCCGGCCCTTCGCCAACTCGACAATGGGCTGGTACGCAAGGCAGAACTCTTTGCGGTCGAGCGCCTGCCGAAGATCTCCTTCGATCTTGAGACGTGCCATCGCCTGCTGATGCATTGTTTTATCGAAGATGACGAATCCTGAGCGGCCGGCCGCTTTGGCTTGCAGCATGGCCGCCGTGGCATCGCGCAACAACTGTTCTCCGCTTTCGTACCCTGCATGGCTGCAGGCGATCCCGATACAGGGCGTCAAGAAGACGTCACCCTGCTCCAGGGCAAATGGCGCGCCGAATTCCTGCTGCAGCCGGTCGGCGACACGCGTCGCATTGCTTACCGCTTTGAGATTGTCGATCAGCAGCGTGAAGGCGTCCCCCTCCATTCTCGCGACCGTATCGACGGAACGGACCCGGCGCAGGATGCGCTGGCTCACTTCGATCAGCAGGCGGTCGGCGGACGAAGGGCCGAGTCCGCTATGGACCATTTTGAAACCATCCAGGTTTATGTGCAAAAGAGCGAAGAGATGGCCTGGCTGACGCCGGCTTTGTAGAAACACGCGCTCCAACCGGTCCATAAACAACGCTCGGTTCGGCAGCCCAGTCAATGAATCATGGAACGTCTCAAGAAAAAGCCGTTGCTCGGCCTGACGCTTTTCTTCGATCAGCCGTCTCCGTTCCAACGCCTGTGCGACTGCATGTCCGAGCCGGCCGAGCCGGTCTTTTAAGAGGTAATCGGCCGCGCCGGCTTTCATACATTCCACCGCCATATCCTCGCCGATGCAGCCGGAGACGATAATGAACGGCAAATCCAAGCCACGCTCTTTCATGAGCCGGAGGGCATCTTGGGCTGTGAACTGTGGCATGGAATAATCTGACAGAATGAAATCCGGAGGCTGATCGAGCTCCCGAAGATAGGCGTCTTGAGTCTGCACACACCGAAAGGAAGGGTCAAACCCCGACTCACGGAGCGCTTCAATCATCAGCTCCGCATCAGCGGGTGAATCTTCAAGGACTAAAAGGTTGAGACTCGTAGACATGCCGTTCCCCCGATCAGGTGTCAGTATAGTGTGGGATGGGCTGACGGCAAACGAAATCCACTGAAACGAGCTTCCGTAGGTAAACACCCTGGTAGGGGAATGGATGACGTGCGATCGGCAGGATTCCGAATCGCAACCCGTAACTGGCTTAGGGGAGCGTGCAGGAAAGCCTCCCTCTTCTATGGCGGGCACACAAACGACCGCTCGGGCACTTCAGTGTCAGAGGAGACGGCCTTCATCCAGCTCGATCACGTCGGCCCATGTCGACACAGAGGGAAGTGCGCCGACCGTCAGACCGCGCTTGGCAGCAATCTCGATGAGACGCCCTTGAAACCGCTGGCGGGCGGCATCGTCTTTCGGCCGGGAAGACAACAACATTTCGTTCCATTGGGTGATTTCTTCGGCTGTCCGCTGCTCGCCTTGCCCATGGACCCAGGCGAGCAATTCCTCGTCCGATCCCCCCGTCAGCACACGCGCTTCGAATGCCAGGGCATCGATTCTGAGAAAATCGATCAGATGCTTATCAAATCCGACAGTGATGTAGTTGTAATCCTGAATCAGGCCCGCGTTTCGCATCCGAATCTTGTCGATGAACCGAGCCAGATGCGCGATTCCGCCGAGAAGGGTCTTGGGACTGCGCGGATAGACGTGAGCCGTCATGCGGTCTGCCTCGCTGAGCGGAGAACACCATACCCATCGGGCAGCGAAAAGTACAGAACGCACACCAACGCGTTCATCGTCTCACAGATGGCTACTCTCTGATCCGTGTAGATGCTCTGCGCCACAGCACGATACCTCATGTGCGTTACGCGGCACAGCGCCTCTCATTCAACAGTTCTCGGAGACGAGCGGCGTTCAGGGGGGCATGAGCCAATGCGTCATTGTTGAAGTACACATATGTATCGATGCCCTCTCTCGATAGGCCCTCAATCAACCGTGCTTCCTGCCGGAGTTGTTCGTCTGCATAGAATGGCGCCTCCAGTGGCGTCCGTCCATGAAAGCGCAGATACGTAAAGTCCGCCGTCAGGCGATTGACCCTCGGATAGCGTGGGCCATCCGCGATGCACAACGCAGCGCCGTGCCGCCTCAGTACTCGGTACGTCTCACTCTCAAACCACGACCTATGTCGGAACTCGAAGGCAAGGCGAATAGATCTCGATGCGTCCGACGTCATCTCAAGGAACGCGGCCAGAGTGGCATGGTCTTTCCGGAAGGAAGGAGGAAGTTGTAAGAGGACGGGACCGAGATGGTCACCAAGTTCTCGCGCGGCTTGCGTAAAATTGTTCCAGTCTCGTTCCGCTTCCCTGAGACGGGCAACATGGGTAATCAGGCGATTGGCTTTGAGCGCGAACACAAAGTTCGGCGGCACGAGGTTCATCCACCGGGTGTACGTCTCGGCGGCGGGCACATGGTAGAAGGAGTAATTGACCTCAGTCGTCTCAAATCGGCCGGCTAAATAACCGAGCCGTTGGGCATCCGGTAACGCGGGTGGATAGAATTGCCCTTTCCAAGCGCCATAAACCCAGCCGCAGGTGCCGATCAGTGTTCGGACCATATAGAGACAGTGTAATAGATGCAGGCCGCCCAATGCCCTAGGCGAATGGGAATTTGACACACACAGCCTTTTGGTGAAGAATCCCCCGTCTAATGGGCATCGCGAGTGGACGACTTTCCACGTGCTGAGGCCGATTATGTCTACACTACTGTCCAACGAGATACGCGCTGCCTCCAAAAGCCATTGGGAGGAAATCCCATGCGGTATCAATCTGCCGCTCGGCGAAGTCGGCACCCGAGAGTTTTTTGAAAATCTCCGCCGGTTCAAATACGAGGTGGACTACCCCGAGATCATCCAGTTCGTTCGGTTTCCGGAAGGAGCGGGCAAACGAGTGCTTGAAGTTGGGTGCGGTCTTGGCAGCGATTCCCAGACGTGGTGTGAGGCCGGCGCAAAGTTGACAGCGATAGATTTCGCAGAGCATGCCGTGAACATGACAAAATACCGGCTGGAGCAGTGTGGACTGCCGGCAGATGTTCGCCAAGCGAGCGCGTTAAATCTGCCGTTTGAAGACAACTCGTTCGACGTCTACTATTCGTGGGGCGTTCTCATGCATACCGGCGGCACCCAGAAGGCCCTCGACGAAGCGTTTCGCGTACTCGTCCCTGGGGGAGAGGCGATTGTGATGCTTTATCATAAGAACTCGCTGCAATATCGCTTCTATGTGCAGATATTGGGGAGAAAGTTCGACGATGGGGCGCCGATTGCGAGTTTTATTCGAGGTCTGAAATGGATCAGCTCTGCCGGATGTTCAAGCTTACCGAACGGGCGACTTACTATTTTCTTCGGACGAATGTATCCCGCTTGGGAGCGTTCCTGCCGACGAAACTCGAGAAGCTATTAGGCAGGTTCTGGGGCTCCTGCACCTACCTTCGCCTTAAGAAGCCGGCCTAATTCGTCGTGCACGAAATTCGGGTGTAGGTAGGCGGTCGCTGATAGACAGAGTACGAGCCAGACGTTCACAATACCTAGAGTTATCCTGCTGGCATTTTCCGTCCTCATCCCTGCTCGCTAAGTCATCACTCGTGCTTCGACCACTTACGACGGTCGTTGACAAATGGGCATACAACAGCAGATCCAATTTGGATCAGGACTTCTCAAGGTAGATGCACGCGGGGAATTCTCGCTGGAAGAGGCAAAGCGGACCTTCGTGGAAATACTGGAGGCCGTCGCCCGCTACCAGGCCCACAAAGTACTCTTCGATGGGCGGCACCTGAAGGGAGAACCTGCACACATCGAGCGCTTTTACTACGGGTATTTCGCCGCGACAGAAACGATGAGTCTTATCGCCAAAGACCGAATACCTGCTACTACGCGCTTTGCCTACATTATGCATGAACCTCTTCGTGACCCCCGGAGATATGGAGAAACCGTTGCCGTTAATCGAGGGATGAATGTTAAGACCTTTGAGACTCCAGAGGAGGCGCTTGTATGGCTTGGACTCACTCCCCTCGAGTCAGATGCTGGCGGCGCTTGAAAAGCGCGGTAGGATATCGCGGAGAACGGCGGATATCAGGCGCATGCCTTCTTGGCCGAGCGAGTGGCTTGCAGATACTTGTCGATGCCCGCCGCCATCTTGCGGCCTTCGGCGATCGCCCACACGATGAGGGACGCACCGCGTTTGGTGTCGCCGCCGGCAAAGACGCCGTCGAGGCTGGTCATGAAGTTCTCATCGACCGCCACGCTCCCTCGTGCGTCGTATTTCACGCCAAGGCTGTCGAGCAGGCCATTCTTGACGGGACCGGTGAATCCCATGGCGAGCAGCACCAAATCCACATCCATCTCCAATTCTGAATTCGGAACCGGTGCGAACTTGCCGCCTTCGAACTTCACCCGTTGCGCTTGAAGCTTGGTGACGTGGCCGTTGTGACCGAGAAATCTCGTTGTCGAGAGACACCATTGCCGATTGCAGCCTTCCTCATGCGCGTGGGAGGTCCGCAGCTGCATGGGCCAAAGCGGCCAGGGCGTTGACTCTGCACGTGTGGGAGGCGGCTCCGGCAGTACCTCGAACTGATGCACTTCCACGCAACCTTGACGATGCGTGGTCCCGAGACAGTCCGATCCGGTATCGCCCCCGCCGATAATGACCACTCGTTTGCCTTTGGCCGTAATGGGCTCATCACTGATGGGGATGCCAGCCGTCCGCTTGTTCTGCTGCGTCAGATAGTCCATTGCCAGATGCACGCCCTTGAGTTCCCGCCCGAGAATCGGCAGCTCGCGGGGCTGCTCGGCCCCCATCGTGAGGCCCACCGCATCGAACTGCGCACGCAATTGCTCACCTGAAATGTCTTTGCCGACCGTGACGCCCGTCTTGAACTCCACACCCTCCGCCTTGAGCTGCTCGAGCCGGCGGTCGATCACCCACTTTTCCATTTTGAAATCGGGAATTCCGTAGCGAAGCAGGCCGCCGATCTTGTCGGCCTTCTCGAACAACGTTACCGTGTGGCCGGCGCGAGCCAGCTGCTGGGACGCCGCCAATCCGGCAGGGCCTGAACCGACAATTGCGACGGTCTTGCCCGTCTTGGCCACCGGCAGGACGGGAAACACCAGCCCCTCGTTGAACCCGCGATCGATGATGTTCCACTCGATCACACGGATGGACACCGGGTCTTCGTTGATGCCCAGCACGCAGGCGCCTTCGCAGGGAGCCGGACAGAGACGGCCGGTGAACTCTGGAAAATTGTTCGTCGTGTGGAGCGCCTTCAGCGCATCTTCCCACCGTCCTCGGTACACGAGGTCGTTCCATTCGGGAATCAGATTCACGACCGGGCAGCCCGTATTCCCCTGGCAAAACGGAACTCCGCAATCCATGCAGCGGGCACCCTGGATCTTGAGCTTGTCTTCGGCGATGGGTTCGTACATCTCCTTCCAATCGAGGACACGCAGCTCGACCGCTTTTCGCTTGGGGCCCTCGCGGGCGTATTTCATGAAACCTTTTGGGTCACCCATGGCGTTTCAGTTTCAGTCTCGTGTTCCTAGTGTACGGCGCTCTTTTTGCGCTTCCGCTCTTCGAGAACGCGTTTGTAATCGACCGGCATGATTTTGACGAATTTCGACAAGGTGGCATCGAACATATTTAACACTTGCTTGGCCTTGCGGCTGCCAGTGTACATGAAGTGCTTCGTGATCAACTCGTGCAGCAGTTGTTTGTCTTCCTTGGTCGAAACCGGCTCCAGCTCGACCATTCCGGTATTGCAGCGGCTCTGGAATTTTCCGGCATCGTCGAGGACGAACGCGATGCCGCCCGACATGCCGGCCGCGAAATTCCTTCCCGTGCGGCCGAGGACGACGACAACACCGCCCGTCATGTATTCGCAACCGTGATCGCCGGTGCCCTCCACGACGGCGCGGGCCCCGCTATTGCGCACGGCAAACCGTTCGCCGGCCATACCGTAAAAGTAGGCCTCCCCTTGTGTGGCGCCGTACAGCGACGTGTTGCCGATGAGGATGGTTTCTTCCGGCGAGAACAAGACGTTCTTCGGCGGAAACACAATGATCTTGCCGCCGGAGAGACCTTTGCCGATGTAATCGTTGGATTCGCCTTCCAACGTCAGCGTGACGCCTCTGGCAAGGAAAGCCCCGAACGATTGGCCGGCTGAACCGGTGAACTTGATCGAGATGGTGTCTTCCGGCAAGCCTTCCAAGCCGTACTTTTTCGCGATCCGGCTTGAGAGCATGGTTCCGGTCGTGCGATTGACGTTCCTGATCGGCAGATCCAATGTGATTTTCTGACCGTTGTTGATCGCCGGCTGGCACAGCTCGATGAGTTTGTTGTCGAGAATGCCGTCAAGGCCATGATCCTGCTTCTGGCAGCAGTAGCGCGGAACCTCAGGACCAACGTCCGGGATCGTCAACAGCGGCGTGAGATCCAAGCCCTTGGCCTTCCAGTGATCGACCGCCTTGGTAATTTTCAATTTATCGACGCGGCCGACCATCTCATTGATCGTCCGGAATCCCAGCTTGGCCATAAGCTGCCGCGCTTCTTCAGCGACGAAGAACAAATAGTTGACGATGTGCTCGGGCTTCCCGTTGAATTTCTTCCGCAATTCGGGATCTTGCGTGGCGATGCCGACCGGGCAGGTATTCAGATGGCATTTGCGCATCATGATACAGCCTTCGACGATCAGCGGCGCCGTCGCAAAACCATATTCCTCGGCACCAAGCAGTGTCGCAATGACCACGTCGCGTCCGGTCTTCATTTGCCCGTCGGTCTCCACGCGAATGCGGCCGCGGAGATCGTTCAGCACGAGCGTCTGATGTGTTTCGGCCAGCCCCAGTTCCCAGGGGATCCCGCCGTACTTGATCGACGAGAGCGGCGAGGCGCCGGTTCCTCCCGAATCGCCGCTGATCAATACCTTGTCCGCATGGGCCTTGGACACGCCAGCGGCCACAGTGCCGACGCCCACTTCCGCCACTAGCTTGACGGACACCCCGGCTTCGGGATTGGAGTTCTTGAGGTCGAAGATCAGCTGCGCCAAATCTTCAATTGAATAAATGTCGTGGTGCGGCGGCGGCGAGATCAGTTGGACCCCCGGCGTTGCATAACGAAACTTCGCAATGTTGTCGTCGACTTTGTGTCCGGGCAGCTGGCCGCCTTCTCCGGGCTTGGCGCCCTGCGCCATCTTAATCTGCAACTCACGCGCGTTCACGAGATAGTGCGTGGTCACCCCGAAGCGGGCGGACGCCACCTGCTTGATGTAACTGTTCTTGGAATCGCCATTCGGCAGCGGCTTGAACCGTTCCGGATCTTCGCCGCCCTCCCCGGTGTTGCTCTTTCCGCCGAGGCGGTTCATCGCGATCGCCAGCGTCTCATGCGCTTCCTTGCTGATGGAGCCGAACGACATCGCCCCCGTGTTGAACCGCTTGACGATCTGGCTTGCCGGTTCGACCTCTTCGAGGGGAATCGCTGTGGGGGCAAATTTGAAATCGAGCAGGC
>Ga0310810_10010328_pt1 | contig 10867 bp, 5 predicted proteins | sample NCmetagenome_FD_207641 | JGI IMG/M metagenome (GOLD analysis project Ga0310810, IMG submission 207641) | Soil microbial communities from experimental microcosm in Duke University, North Carolina, United States - NC | ecosystem: Engineered > Artificial ecosystem > Soil microcosm > Unclassified ... | reverse complement strand
CTCGCCGAGTCGCTCGAGACGAGTGTGCGGGGGAACGCGATCCTCGACGGCGAGGTCGTGGCCATCGATCCCGCCACCGACCAGCCCAGCTTCTCGCTGCTGCAGCGGCGGATGGGAATCCGGAACGCTGTCGCGGCACGGCGGAGCGGGGTACCGGTGGTGCTCTATCTCTTCGACTGCCTCTTCTACGAAGGCGTCAACCTGACGTCGCTGCCGCTGCTCGACCGGAAGGCGGTGCTGCGCGACGTGGTCTGGTTCGACGACCGGATCCGCTTCACCCCATTCCGCTCCACCGGCTCCGACGCGATGTACCGCGACGCCTGTGCCCGCGGCGCGGAAGGGATCATCGCCAAGCGCGCGTCGTCGGCTTACACCGGCACCCGCTCGGGCGACTGGCTCAAGCTCAAGTGCGTCAACGAGCAGGAATTCGTCATCGGCGGATTCACCACCCCGAAGGGCGAGCGTGACGGCTTCGGCGCGCTGCTGGTGGGCTACTACGACGGCGGGACGCTGCGCTACGCGGGAAAGGTCGGCACCGGCTTCGACCGGAAGACACTGCTGACCATCTACGCCGCACTCAAGCGGATCGAGCGCCGCACCCCGCCCTTTGGCGGCGCGGCGCCGTCGGGGCCCGACGTCCACTGGGTCACGCCGGCCATCGTGGCCCAGATCGGGTTTGCCGAGTGGACACCCGGCGGCCTCCTCCGCCACCCGCGGTACCTCGGCATCCGGCACGACAAGGCGCCGGGCGACGTGGTCCGCGAGCGGCCGGTCACTTCACGAGCTGCATCTCGATCGGCGTCCCCGCGATCGCGACCTTGACCAGCCGGAACGGCGCCGCCTTCGTGACGTAGAAGGTCACCGGCTGCGGTCCGCCGCTCAGCTCCGCCCGATACACCGCAAAGGTTCCCGCCGGCACCGTCACCGATTCCTCGCCCGTTACCGCCAGCGTCATCTGCGTGCTGGCCCCCTGGCCCGACGCGAACACCGGCGCCGACCATTTGGCGTCCGCCGCCCAGGGGAGCGCCGGCAGCAGTGCCTGGATCGCATTGTCGTCGATCGTGCCGGCGGCGATCGTCGTATCGATGGCGATGGTCTTCGGGCCGCCCTGGCCCGGCGTGGTGGCGGAGCCCTTCACCCGCTCGCCTGTGTAGGTCACGTCGATCTTCGAGTCCTGCCCCTGGGCCTTGCCGCTCTGCGTCACCTGGCGCATCTCGCCCTTCGCGCCCAGGAGGAGCGTCGTGGTCTGCTGCACGCCCGCCGCGGGAATCTGGGTTTCCTCGGTGTAGCGGAGGCCGTCGGCCGTGGTCTCGAGCACGCCGCGCTGGAATCCGAACGGTCGGCCCTGAAGCATCACGGTGAAGCTGTCGCGCCGGGCCACGAGCTTGCTCACGTCCACCGGCAGCGCCGCCACGCGCGCCGTGAGATCCGCCGGCGCCATCGGCGAGCCGTCCGCGCTCACCAGCCTGATCGGCGCGATGGTTTTGAGCCGGTCGTAGAGCTTCGAGGCATCACCCACCACCACGATCACCGCACCACCGGGCCGGATGGCCGAACGGGCCGCGGCGGACACGGCGGCCGGCGCCACCGCGGCGAGCCGGGTCCGGTACGTCGCGAGATAGTCGGACGGCAGGCCGAGGAGCCGGGCGTTGGCCACGGCGCCGGCCATGTCGTCGGCGGTCTGGAGCGAGAGCGGGAAGCTCCCGACCAGCGCGTCCTTCGACGCGGCGAGCTCGGCGGCGGGCACCGGTTCCGATCCGATGCGCCGGAGCTGGGTCAGCATCTCCCGGAGCGCCGAGTCGGTGACTTCGGTGCGTACCTCGGTGTTGGCGTGGAATGAGCCGATTCCCTTCGGCTGGGTAAAGCCGGAGAACGCGCCGTAGGTCCAGCTCTTCTGTTCCCGGAGAATGCTGAACAGCCGGGACGAAGCACCGCCGCCGAGCACGCGGTTGGCCACGGTGAGCGCGTAGGCGCGCGGGTCGGAGGGCAGGAACGTCGTGTTGCCGATCACGATGTTCGACTGCACCGAGCCGGGACGGTGGACCAGCAGGATGTCGGTCTTCGTCCGGGCGGGCGGCGCCGGCATCGGCCGCGCCGCGGGTGGGGCACCGGTCCAGCCGGCCAGTGCCTGCGTGGCCAGCCGGCGCGCGGTGGCGAGCGTCAGGTCGCCGGCGAGGACCAGCAGCGCGCCCTGGGGCTTGAGGCGAAGGCGTTGGAAGCGGACCAGGTCGTCGCGCGTGATGGCCTCGACCGACTTGGGCACCGCGCGGCGGGCGTACGGATTGGCCCCGTACACCTCGCGGGCAAAGTAGCGCGACGCGAGCGAGGCCGGCTGCGACAGCTCGAGCTGGAGGCCGGACAGCGTCTGGGTCCGGAGGAGCGACACCTCCGAGGCGGCAAAGGTCGGCCGCATCACCGCGTCGGCCATCAGCCCGAAGGCGAGCGCTGCGTTGGGCGTGAGCGCGTCCGCGCGCACGGTGAGGAAGTCGGGACCGGCGGCGGCCCCGATGGACCCGCCCACGCCCTCGATGGCGGCGGCCACCGCCTCGGCGCCGCGACTGCCGGCGCCCTTGGTGAGGAGGCCCGCCACCATCTCGGCCAGGCCTTCCTTTCCTGCGGGGTCGTAACGACTGCCCGCCGGGAACGAGAGCGACATGGATACCACCGGCTGCTCGTGGCTCTCCACCAGCAGTAGCCGGACGCCGTTGGGCAGCACCGCTTCCTGGAACGGCGGAAGCTTGGCGGGCCGCACCGCGGCCGGCGGTGGTGGCGTGGTCGGGGCCTGCGCGGTCGCGGCGGACGCGAGGGGCAGCGCGAGCAGGAGCGCGGGCGCCAGCAGTCGGAGCGTCTTCATTTCGCGGCCTCGGCGGAAACGAGCAGGGTCAGCGAGTTCTCGGGGCGCAGGTACTGGGCGGCAACGCGCCGGATATCGGCGGCGGTGACTGCCATGTGCCGGGCGAAATCGGTGTTCACCGCGCCGGGCGATCCGAGGAACAGATTGGCGCTCTGGAGCGCCTCGGCCACCGCGAGCGGTGTCTGTCGGCCGGTGATGACCGACGCGCGGTAGAGGTTCCGCGCCTTGACCAGCTCCGAATCGCTGACGCCGCTCGCGGCCACGCGGGCCAGCTCGGCCGACAGCACGCGGTCGAGCGAGTCGAGCGCCACGCCCTGGTTCGCCACGGCAAAGGCGATGAGCTCGCCCGGGCCGCGGCGCGGCCCAAACGGATTGAGCAGCACCGGGGCCGCGGCGGCCAGCTTGGTCTCGCGCGCGAGGACGCGATTGAGCCGCGAGCTCTCGCCCTGGCCCAGGATCGAGCTCAGGAGCTCGAGCGCCGGATAGTCGGGACTGTCGTACGCGGGCACCCGGAAGATCTGCAGCACGGCGGGCAGGTTCGCGTTCTTGTCCTCCACCCGCCGGCGCACCGGCCCGCTGCTGAACTGCTGATCGCAGGTGACCGGCGGGATGGCGCGCGGGTTCCGCGGAATGCCCGCGAAATACTGCTCGATGAGCCGCTTCGCCTCGGCCGGCTCGAAATCACCGGTCACGACGAGCGTGGCGTTGTTGGGCGCGTAGTACAGGTCGAAGAAGGCCTGGACGTCGGCGGTCCTGGCCGCGTTGAGGTCGTCCATGGAGCCGATGATAGAGTGCGAATAGGGAAAGCAGGTCTTCGGGTCCATCAGCGTGTACGCCTCCTCGAAGATCGAGCGGCTGTACGGCTGGTTGTCGACCCGGAGGCGGCGCTCCTCCTTCACGGCTTCACGCTGGTTCTGGAACGATGAGTCGGTGATGGCGAGCGAGCGCATGCGGTCGGCCTCGAGCCACAGGCCGAGGTTGAGGCGATTCGACGGCAGCGGCTCGTAATAGTTGGTGCGGTCCTCCGCGGTGCTGCCGTTGAATCCCTCCGACCCGGCGTGCTCCAGCAGCGCCATGTGCTCGCCCTTCTTCACGTGGGCCGAGCCCTGGAACATCATGTGCTCGAAGAGGTGGGCAAAGCCGGTGCGGCCGGCCACCTCGTTCCGCGAGCCGACGTTGTACCAGACATCCACCGCGACCACCTGCGTAGCGTGGTTCTCGGCGAGGATGACCTTGAGGCCGTTGGGCAGCGCGTAGGACTCGGCCGCGATGGGATGCGGCTCCTGGGCGCGGAGCAGCACCGGCACCCCGGAGGCAAAAGCGAGACAACCGGCGACCGCGGCGAAAAGGCGCATGAGAAGTCCGGAACGGGATGAAGGGCGGAACGGTCTGGGACGCGCCTTACGCTACGCCATCGGGGCCGGTTTCGCGAGCGCGGCCGTCCGTGAGGAGCACGCCTGTGGGACGCCGGCTACGATCCGGGTGTGGCGCCGGCGTCCGGCGCCGCAGGGCGGCACCGTGCCCGCTGTCCCAAACCTTGTCGAATCGGCGCGGAGGCGCGGAGTGTGTTGACGGTGGCAGGACGGGTCCCACGCGATAATCCATCAACGAGTTAGGGCACCTGTCACGGATTGCGCGTCAACAAATCGGACAGGAGTGGGGGCGCGACGGTATCAGAGTTGCCTCCATGGAAGGTCATGCCTCCCGCCTGCCCGCCCCGCACTGCCGTCAGCCGACAGGTCAGCCGGTGACACTGGCCGTCGCGCCGCTTCCTCCGGAGCTGCTCGCGTCCGGGCGCGAGCACGATCGGCGCGGCAATGTGGCGGCGGCCACCGATTGCTACGCCGAGGCGATCGACACCGCCATACACGATCCGGCAATACTGAGCGAGGCGCTTCGACGCCTCGCGGTGCTTCACCATCGCCGCGCCGAGGCCGGCACGGCCGCTGACCTGGCGCGGCGCGCGAAGGCGGTGGCCACGGGCGCGGGCCTCACGGTGCTGGCCGCCGAGGCGCTCAACGCGCTCGGCCGCTTTGCGTTCGAGGCGGGCGACCTCGCGTCGGCGAGGGAGCACTACGAGTCGGCGCTCGAGCTCGGGGCCGGCGATCTTGCGCTGGCCATGACGGTCGAACGGAACGTCGGCCTGCTGCACGGAGTGCGCGGCGAATGGCCCGAGGCCGGCGCCCACTATCGCCGCGCCGCGGCGATGGCGGAACGCTGTGAGGACGCCCGTGCTGCCGCGCACGCCTACCATCATCTCGGCCGCCTTGCCGCCGCCGAGCAGCACTGGGAGGAAGCCTGCCGCCAGTTCCGGCGCGCGCTGGGCATTGCCCTCCGGGAGCGCGACACCTTGCTGGAAGGGCAGTGCCTGCTCGACCAGGCCGACGTCCACCTGGCGCTCGACCGCTTCGACGAGGCGCGCGAGGATGCGGAGCGTGCACTCGGGATCTTCGACCGGCTCGAGTCGCTGCGCGACAGGTCGGCAGCCAATCGCGTGCTGGGCGTGGTGTTCCGGGAGACGCGGCGCCCCGCGCTTGCGGAGTCGCGGCTCCGCTCGGCGGTCGAGATCGCCATCAGCACGCATTGCCCCCTGAGCGAGGCCGAAGCGCGGCAGGAGCTGGCGGAGCTCTATAGGCGACAGGGCCGGAGCGCGGACGCGCTGGCGGAGCTCACCATCGCGGACGATCTCTTCAGCCGGCTCGGCGCGCGCGCCGACGTGGCCCAGGTGGAGCGTCGAATCGCGCGCATGCAGGGTGTCGAGCATCCCTGACGCTGGCGTCTCGATCCGGCCGGGCTATACTCCCCGGCCATGACCGGATCCGCTGAAGCAGACGAAGTCCAGCGCGCGCTCGGCACGAGCTACGCGCTCGAGCGCGAGCTGGGCCGCGGCGGCATGGGGGCGGTCTACCTCGCGCGCGACCTGACGCTCGACCGCCCCGTGGCCATCAAGGTGCTCCCGCCCGAGCTGGCCGTTCGTCCCGAGCTCCGCGAGCGTTTCCTCCGGGAGACCCGCACCGCCGCCTCGTTTTCGCATCCCAACATCGTACCGGTGCATGCCGTCGAGGAGCGGGGCGCGGTGCTCTGCTTCGTCATGGGCTTCGTGGACGGCGAGACGCTGGCGCAGCGCATCCGGCGCGCCGGGCCGCTGCCGGCCGCCGAGATCGTGCGGATGATGCAGGAAGTCGCGTGGGCGCTGTCCTACGCCCACGGGCGCGGCGTGATTCATCGCGACATCAAGCCCGACAACATCCTGATCGAGCGCGCCACCGGCCGCGCGCTCGTGATGGACTTCGGCATCGCGCGCTCGGCCACCAGTGCTTCGGCCGGCCTCACCCGCGTCGGCGAGGTGGTCGGCACCCCGCACTACATGAGCCCCGAGCAGGCGTCGGGCGACGTGGTCGACGCGCGAAGCGATCTCTATTCGCTCGGCGTGGTGGCCTTCTCGGCCGCCACCGCGCACGTGCCCTTCGACGCCGACAGCACGCCCGCGATTCTCGCGATGCACCTCACGCGCACCGCGCCCCCGCTGGCCACCGAGCGGCCCGACCTGCCGCCGGCGCTGACCGGCGCCGTCGACCGCCTGCTCCAGAAGGACCCCGCCGATCGCTTCGCCACCGGCGAGGCGCTGGTCGAGGCGCTCGACACGGCGCGCCTGGCGCGGCCGGAGGTGGCGCCGTCGATCCGCGTGTTCCACGCCAAGGCGGGGCAGTTCCTGCGGAACTCGCTCATCATCCTGCTGCTCACGCCGTGGCTGTCGGGCCGCGCGCAGTATGACGGCGACCGCTTCGCGATGCTCGTGATTCTCCTCTCCGGGGTCGTGGCGCTGCTGCTGCAGGTGGTGAGCCAGCTTCGCGACCTGGCGCGGCAGGGTTTCTCCTACGAAGAGCTCCGGCGCGGCGTGCAGTCGATCGGAGCGGAGCAGGAGGAAACGCGTGCGCGCATGCGGGCCGCGCCCGACTGGGCGGTGCGCCGGCGGCGGCGGTGGCGGCTGGTGGCGCTCGGCATGCTGGGGAGCGGCGCCTGCATTGCCATTGCCTTCTCGCTCCGCCGCCTGGTGCGGCCGGGCCTCTACTACACGCCACCCCTCGGCATCGTCCTCGTCGGCCTGGGCGCGGCCGTCGGCATGATCGTTCTCGTCTCGGCGATCGCGGCCGGCGGCGGTGCCGCGCGTCTCGACCGCGCCATCCGCCGGCTCTGGACCAGCCGGGCCGGCGAGCGGCTGTTCGCCCTGGCGAGCCGCGGCCTCGCGACGGCGCGGCTCGCGAGCCCACCCACCATCTCGCTCTCCCAGGGCGCGCTCGGCGCGCTCAATGCGCTCCCGAAACCACTACGGCGCGAGCTGCCCGACGCAGCCACCGCCATCCGGCGCCTCGAGGCCGAGGCGATCGGGCTGGCCCAGCGCCACGCGGGGCTGGAGGCGGCGCTGTCCCAGGCTGCCGCACCGGCCGGAGCGAGCGATGGCGCCGTGGCCGAGCGCCGGGCCCTGCTCGACGAGATCACCGCAGCCCAGCGCGAGCTCAACGCGCGGCGCGATGAGATCTCGGCCCGGCTCGAGCGTGTGCGCCTCCAGCTGCTCCGGCTCCGGAGCGGCCTCGGCACCCTGCAGGACGTGACGCGGGAGCTCACCGCCGGCTGAGGGCCGCGGCTATCATTGCGCATGGCCGACCTCCGCACCGGACTCCTGCGCGCGCTCCGGCATCGCAACTACCGCCTCTTCTTCGGCGGGCAGAGCGTCTCGCTCGCCGGCACGTGGATCACGCGCATCGCCACGAGCTGGCTGGTGTATCGGCTCACCGGCTCGGCGCTCCTGCTCGGGATCGTCGGGTTCTGCGGACAGATCCCGACACTGTTCCTGGCGCCGGTCGCGGGCGTGTTCGTGGATCGGTGGGACCGGCGGCGGGTGCTGGTGGTGACGCAGGTGCTCTCGCTCCTGCAGTCGGTGGCCCTCGGCGTCCTCACGCTGCTCGGCATCATCACGGTGCCCGAGGTGCTGGTGCTCCAGGTGGGCCAGGGCATCATCAACGCGTTCGACACGCCGGCGCGCCAGGCCTTCGTGGTCACGATGATCGCCGACCGCGCCGACCTTCCCAACGCGATCGCCCTCAATTCCTCCATGGTGAACGGGAGCCGCATCGTGGGGCCGTCGATCGGCGGGATCCTCATCGCCGCCGTCGGCGAGGGCTGGTGCTTCATCCTCGATGCCGTGTCCTATGTCGCGGTCATCGCCTCGCTCCTGGCCATGCGCATCGAGCCCGACGGACGCCCCCGGGCCACGGCGCGCGTGAGCGAGGAGTTCCGGACGGGATTCCGCTACGTGACGCAGTTCGTGCCGGTCCGGACACTGCTCCTGCTGCTGGCCCTCGTCAGCATCATGGGCATGCCGTACACCGTTCTCATGCCGGCGATGGCCACCCGCGTGCTGCACGGCGGCGCCAACACGCTCGGTTTCCTCATGGCGGCCACCGGCGTCGGTGCGCTGGCCGCGGCGCTGTACCTGGCCTCGCGACATACCGTGGTCGGGCTCGGGCGCGCCATCGCCGCGTCGGTGATCACCTTTGGCGGCGGGCTCATTGCATTCGGGGCCTCGCACCGGCTGCTCCTGTCGCTCGCCATCCTCCCCTTCGTGGGCGGCGCCTTCATGCTGGCGCTGGCCGGGACCAACACCATCGTGCAGACCATCGTCGAGGAGCACCTGCGTGGGCGGGTGATGGCCTTCTATGCCATGGCGTTTCTCGGTACCGCGCCGCTCGGGAGCCTCCTTGCCGGTGTGCTGGCCAGCCGGATCGGCGTGCCGCTCACCATCCAGCTCGGCGGCGTTGCGTGCGTGATCGGCGGAATCGTCTTTGCCGCCCGCCTGCCGCGGCTCCGGGAACTCGTGCGGCCGATCTACGTACGACAGGGGATCATCAGCGTGCCGGCGGTGGACACCGCAACCTGACCGGCGGGCTGCGCCGCGCCCGCTCTGGCGCACGTGCCCCGTAACGGTATACTCTCCGGTCCCCCTCGCTCACTCTCAATCGAAGACCGACCATGCTCATCGCAACGCTCCTGGCCCTGGCCCTGCAGCAGCAGCCCGCGACGCCGGCTCCCGCGGCGACGCTGGCGCCGTCTCCCATCGCCAAGCTCGTGATTGCGAGCGGCCCCCGCATGACGATCCAGGCGGGCGACAGCACCCGCATTTCCGCCGAGGCACAGGATGCGGACGGGAAGCCGGTGCCCAACGCGGCGCTCCGCTTCTTTGCCGCCGGCAGCGCGCGCTTCGAGGGACGGGTCGATTCGACCGGCTTCGTCCGCTCGGGCTCGACCGGCACGATCCCGGTGACGGTGGTTGCGTCGGTGCCGGGAACGCGGCCCGTCATCGAGCGGCTCGAGGTGGTGATGGTGGCCGGGCCCGCCGCGCGCATCAGTGTCACCCCCGCCGTGGCGCGGCTGGCCCGCGGACAGCGTCTCCGGTTGAGCGCCACGGCCTGGTCCGCGGCCGGGGACCCCCGGGCCGACGCAATGACCTGGCGGAGCTCGGCGCCGGCGGTGGTGCAGGTCTCGCCGGACGGGGTCGTCACCGCGCTCGCGCCGGGCCGCGCCACGGTCACGGCCAGCACAGGGGGCGTGCGCGAGGCGGTGTCGCTGCAGGTGATTCCCACGCCGATCGCGTCGGTGGCGCTGACGCCCGACCGGATGGCCGCGCGACAGGGCGACGTCATCCGCTTCACGGCCACCCCGCGCGATGCCGCCGGCCGGCCCATCGCGGGCCTCCGCCCGCAGTGGAGCATCTCCCCCGGCGAAGGCCAGATCGACCCCGACGGTGCCTTCGTGGGCTACGTGCCGGGTGACTACGTCGTGACCGCGAACTTCGGCACCCGGAGCGCCGAGGCGCCGGTGACGCTCAGGGCGCGCGAAGTGCGGCGGCCCGCCACGATCGTCGGCCGGCTCCCGCGCACCCTGTTCAGTACCGAAGAGGTCTGGGTCCATCCCGATGGCCACCACCTCTACCTCGGGAGCGGCAGCGGTGGCGACCGCATGTACGCCATCGACATCAGCGATCCCGCGAAGCCCACGGTCACCGACTCGGTGGTGGCGAACACGCGCCGCGTGAACGACATCATGACGACGCCCGACGGCCGGTTCCTCGTCTTCACCCGCGAGGGTGCGTCCGACCGGAAGAACGGGATCGTGATCGCCTCGCTGGAAGATCCGGCCCACCCGAAGCCGATCGCCGAGTTCACCGACGGCGTCACCTCGGGCGTGCACTCCGCGTTCATCTTCCGCCAGGCGAAGTACGGCACGCACATCTACCTGACCAACGACGGCACCGGCGCGATGCACGTGATCGACATCAACGATCCGTACCATCCGAAGGAAGTGGCCCAGTGGCGCACCAGCCGGCCCGACGCCGGCCGGACGCTCCACGACATCGACGTGCAGGACGGCCTGGCGTACCTGAGCTACTGGAACGACGGGCTCGTGATCCTCGACATCGGAAACGGCATCAAGGGCGGCAGCCCGTCCAACCCGCAGCTCGTGACCCAGTACAAGTACGACCTCAACACGCTCTATCGCGACGTCGAGGCCACCAGCGGACCCGGCTTCATTCGCGGCACCCACACCGCGTGGCGCCACGGGAAGTACGTCTTCATCGCCGACGAGGTGTTCCCCGGTGCGCCGGTGAAGGGCGCCAAGGATGCGTCCGCCGGCCGCGCCTACGGCCGCCTGCAGGTGCTCGACGTGACCGACCTGGAGCATCCGCGCCCGGTGGCGTGGTACGAGCCGGAGTACGGCGGCGTGCACAATGTCTGGGTGGCAGGCGACACGCTCTACATGGGCGCCTACAACGCCGGCTTCCGCGCCTTCGACATCTCGGGGGAGCTGCGCGGCGATCTCCGCGCCCAGGCCCGCGAGATGGTGCACGTCAACACCGCCGACATGGACGGCCACGTGCAGAACTCCGCCATGACCTGGGGCGTGGTGGTGCACGACGGGCTGGCCTACGTGAACGACGACAACAACGGGCTCTGG
>Ga0310810_10010327_pt1 | contig 10867 bp, 10 predicted proteins | sample NCmetagenome_FD_207641 | JGI IMG/M metagenome (GOLD analysis project Ga0310810, IMG submission 207641) | Soil microbial communities from experimental microcosm in Duke University, North Carolina, United States - NC | ecosystem: Engineered > Artificial ecosystem > Soil microcosm > Unclassified ... | reverse complement strand
GATCGTGCCGCTATGCTCGTTCACAAGCTGCAGCTTGGCGGGATCGGACGGATCGCGCCGCATGCGGCGGCGCGACGTGTCGTCGTAGCCATAAATCTGCGAGGCATCCCACCAGGCAGTGTTCGTGTTGCGCATCGTGCCGGGCGAGCGCGCCATGTAACTCTTGCCCTGATAAGTGAATTTCGGCGGCACGCCTTTCTCGGCCGCCAGGGCGGCTTCCATCTTGTCGCCGGGCCGGCAACCGAGCTGGTCGGCACGCGCCGGCGTGATCGGCTGTTCGGCATTGTTCACCCGCTCGCTCGCACACCCCATGGCGGTCGCGCGCGACAGGTCGTTGCGCGCGTCCTCCATGTGGCTGAACCAGTCATGCGTCATGAACTGGATCCAGTAGGCCGCGATCACATTGAAGAACGGCGCCTTCTTGTAGTCGCAGTTGCTGTCGGCGCCGCTGCCGTGGCCCTTGTTGCAGTCCGCCGCGTTCGACTGCACGCGCGTGAACAGCTTGCGGCTGATCACCTGCGGGTCGGGCTTGAGCAGCGAGAGCCGGTCGCCATGGCGGTTCTTCGCGAGCGTGTCGAGGCCGAGTTCGGGGTAGGTGGTTTCGAATTGCGCCTGCCGCCCGAACAGCTGGCCGGCCGAACCCATCGCGGGATTGCGGATGTCGTTGCAGATGCCGCTGAGTGTGCGGAAGCGGATCGCCTGGCCTTTGCAGGTCTGATCGCCGGTCTTCGGGTCGGTCGTTACGTTCGGATCATTAGCGGGAAGACGCATCTCCTTCCACGTCTTGAGGATCGGACCTTCGATCGTGTCCTTGCCGTTCTTTCGGCCGGTCACGTATTGCTGAAACGTCGCGTTGTCGAACAGATTGAACTTGATCAGCTCCATGCGCTGATACTCGATATCCATCAGCGCGCCGTCGACACCGCGGGTGTTGCGGTCGAGCAGATGCTTGAGCAGCGGCGGGATCGGGATGACGGTGTTGTCGCTCTTGTCGGAGCGCGAGGAGGCATCGCCCGTCGCCCAGTAGTTCGACCAGTCGAGCCAGGGCGTGTTGCGCTTGGCGACCGCCTTTGCGCCGCCGCGGCAGCGAGCCACCGCGTCGAACGAGACCTTGCCCTGAAAGCGTGCGGTGCGCTCCTCGGCGATGAGGCGCGGCCCGCGCGCCAGGATTTCAAGGCACGCCTTGCGGATATCGTTGTCGCTGTCCTCAGCGCGGGCGACCGGGATCGAGGAGAAGGCACCGAGCACAACGATGCCGAGGAACGAAAGGCGCAGAGCCGCTCGCATGAAGGCCTCCCGATGAGATGTCCGCCGTTTGGCAGATCATATCAAGCGAATGAGGCAAAACAATCACACCGGGAAAACGGGAAAGGTCAAATCGAGGCGGTTTTGCTTACCTTGTCAGCTGCTGGCGCAGAAATTCCCGCAGCTCGGCGTTCGCGTCTTTTGCGGCTTGCGGATCGTACTTCAGCTTGTGCCCGAACATCTCCCTGCCATCGCCGACAGCCGGGCCGTCGAATGAATGATAGGCGCCCGGATAGACGATGAACTTGACCGGGGCGCCGCGTCCCGCACGCCGCGCCATCCAGCGCTCGCAATCCTTCACCGGCGACCAGTCATCCGCATCGCCGATCATCACCAGCGCGGGAAGCGCGAGTTCGTCGGTGACGTGTCCGCAATATGGATAGAACGCGACGACGGCCTTGTAGGCGAGGCCGTCCGGCAGACCGTAGACAGCGACCGGCTGGGTCGAGGCGACCTGCAGCGCGACGATGCCGCCCTGCGAACGGCCGACGAGCGCGATGCGCTTGGGATCGACGAACGGCAGCGTCGAGAGATAAACGAGCGCGCCAAGCGCGTCGGCATGCCGGTTGGGGCTTGGCGAAACGCAGGCCTCCTTGATGCCGCGCGTCATAAAGCTGTCGACGACCAGCGACACGTAACCGAGCGAATTGAGGTACCTAGCCGCGGCCTCGCGCGCCGCAGGGCTCAGTCCGGCGCAGCCATGCAGCGAGACGACCACCGGGAAGGGGCCGTCGCCCTCGGGTTTGGAGAGATAAGCTTCGATGGTTTCGGCGCGCCGCGGCGCAATCGTCTCGCCGCGCAAGCGCGCGAGCTTCTGCTGCAGTTCGCCGACGCGGTAGCGGGCGCTCTCGAAGCCGACCAACTCGTCCGCGCAGGCGATCTGCGCCCACACGAGCCCGAGCAAAACCGCCACCGCGCGGATCGTCGACACAGGAAGGCCTCGCTCGCAAGTATAGCTGACAAATTCGTGCGCGGCAGCGGCTGGTGCGGCGCAACGGATTGACCTAAATAGTGCGCCGGTTCGCGGGCGAGTGGGGCGATTATGCGTTTCATCACACCGTACGGCGTTGCGGCTGCCGTTTTTCTGGTGGGTGCCTTTGTGCAAGGCGCCTCGGCCGCGTGCCGCGAGGACCTGATCAAGGCCGACCAGGAGTTTGCCAAGTCACGCTCCGCCCTTCAGGCGTCGGCGAACGCGGCTCCAGCCGCCAAATGCACCGCTTACCGCCGCCACGTCGCCTCGCTGGCGCAGGTGGGCAAGGTGTTTGCCCGCTGCGACACGGGCGCCAACAAGGCCAAGAACGCCGCGCAGACAAAGTCGGCGCTCGCCGATTTCACGCGCCAGATGCACGAAAACTGCAAGAAATAGCTTCCTTCGGCCCGGTCGCCTTGGCCCTTCGGTTCACGGCAGGACGCCAAAGGGTGGCTCGACCGACCGCAGGTCTGATGGTTTCAAAGGGAAACTCCGGCGCAGCATGGGTCGATGCCGACCCATTGGACCGTTTACGTCGCAGGCGCCTGCTCGATCGCACTCGCGATTGTAATCATCGTGATGCTGCTGCTCGCCTGAGTGCCGTGCCCGGCGCGCCGTAAGGCGCGGACGCTGCGGTATCGCAGTCCGGAACGGAAGGCCTTAAGCGCAGATCACAGGTGCCAGATCAACAGCAGCACCGCGAACGTCAGGGCGGCAGCGCAAAATCCGCAAGCATGAATGGCTCGGTCGGACATGCATGGCGTTATGCGGTCGGTTGCGTATGGCGGCAATTGTCCAGGCCGCACCATGCACTGAACCAATGTCTAGAAGTCGATCCTGAGGGCGAATGCAACCGCGCCCATCACGTCACCGCGACAGTGAAGCCAAGGACCACGTACCGGGGCGATCAGAGCGGCAGCGCAGCTCCCGGCGTTTCGATGCGCTCATTTGTTCGTGATCGGGGCATTCCCGGTTCTTCCCCGGATGACACTGCATCGTCATGCGCGCATGATTAGTTTCGATGGGTCAGGGCAGAACCCATGGATGTACTGGTGGCGTGGTCGATTGGCTCGCTCGGCGCGACTGGCGCGGCGGTCCTGATCTGGATGTCATGGGTCGTCTGGCATCGACGCCGTGGCGAGCACGTTGACTGGTGGTGACACGGTTTCGCGTCGTGTGGCGCGCTGATGTTTGCCGCGCCCAGCGCTAATTCTGGCCGCCGGCTAGCGTCGCTTCGACCCGTAATGCGCGACAAGCCAAACCACGCCAAAGAGGGCGGCGCCCCCCAATACGCCTGCCGACCAAGCGACGAGAAGATCCACATTCGCCCCGTTCTGCCCACCGGTCCAGCCATTGCCGTAGCGAAAGTGGGCAGTCAGCCGCGTCAGTAATTCTGCGTAGCGCCGGTCACGTGTCCGTTATTGCGGCGCGGGACGCCTCTTGTGCCGGCGTGCACAAAATCGGCGTCCGCCCGCCTTCTGCGGCGGCGAGCTCTTCGGCCAGCACCGCATACTCGTCGGCAAGGCGGTGCCAGCGGCGTGCCACGTCGGGATCGGCGGCCATTCCCGCAAGGTCCCGGCAGCGTTCAGCTTCGGCACGGTAGTGGAGGGCGATGGCCATGCCCGCCTAATTGCCGCGGCGCAGACTCGTTCCGGCCGCAGATCTGAAAAATTGCTGCTGCGTGGTGAACGCAACGCTGACCTCAGGCGCCGGCTGTCCCGCACCCGCACGGCCTCTAATGGCTGACCGTGAACCAAAGCACGGCCAATGCTCCGAGGGTCACGACGAGCGAGATTGCGCCGACCAGGTAAAGCGTGACTTCCGACTTCCACATGGGTCGGCAAGGGCCGGGGCTTACGTCAGGTTCTATGCTCTGACGGGCACCTGCTATTCCATGCACGGAGAGCAAACCTGTTCCCCCCGCCGATGAGGAACGGCGCCATTTGGGCCTGAAAAAAGGCCGCCAATGCGGGCGGCCTCGGCACGGTCAATTCGGGGGTGTTTTGGTACCATGCATTGGGGGTCTACTGACCCGGCGACGCATAGGCGGCTTGCAGCTCGACGCGTTTCGCCCGGATGGCCATCATCTCGTCGGTGGTGAAGAGGCGCTGCATCTTGATGTTGTGCACCGCATCGGAAGCAGCGGCGACAGCGACGATGGCTGGGGCGACAGCGGGATCGACATCGAAAATTACCATCGCGCCCGGCCCGTCCGCGATCGTGGCGTACATCGACACCACTTTGCCACCGGCCGTCTTGAGCAGCTTCTCGACCGCATCGCGGCGGTTGGTCTTGGGGTTCTTGCCCATCGCTTCGAGCCCCTTGGGGGTGTAATTCACACTGAGACAGAACAGCATGGAGATCCTCCCGAGGTTCCATGATTGGAACTTTGGCAGGCTGCCGGACGACCTGGCGCTGGGCAAGGTCACGGTCGGTTGCAGGGCCGGGACGTACGCGCGGGGCGCGGCATCAGGCGAGAGCCAAGACCGGCGGCCCTGGCGAATGCTGGGTTGCCGGCAAGGACAGACTGGAGGGAATGCGCGATGCGCAATCTTGGGTATTTCGCGGCCATTGCCGTGCTGGTGACGAGCCAAGCCGTTGCGGAAACCGCGCCGGCTCCCGCGCAAGGCCCGGCACCATTGACCAGGCGCATTCCCTGCGACGCCTTCAGGAAACAGGAGGATGGCGCCTGGGTGCCAATCCGCGACGTCAACGTCCAGCTTCCGGACGGCAATGTCCTCACCGTCGGACCGGCGGCGAGCTTCCCGCCGGGACAGTCGATCCGCGGCCTCGATCTCGGCGCGACGCTGGAACGCGAGTGTCGCTCCGGCTGAGACGCGGAGGCGCGGCTTCGTCTGCCGTTCTTTCGGTTATCCGCTGGAAGCGGCCCCGACGCGGGGGTGTGGATGGAATGCGAGAACCCGGCGTCGGGGTCTTTGCCCAAACGGGCACCTGACCTTTGGGCAAATATCCGGGTTCCAGCAATGCGGGAAATTACGCAATTCGGGCGCGCTCCCGAATTGAAAAGCTGACACGAGGGCCCAACACCGTCGAAATCGCCAACTTGGAACCGGACAGCAGGCGACTGGACGAGCGGGCGCATGGCGGCGACAATCTTCGCCGACTCCGAGAAAGCGCCATGCATCAGGACTGGAAGTTCTGGGCTCCGTTTCTCGCCGCCGTGAGCGCGATCATCGTCGCGGTGGTCGCCTCCTACGTGGGCGGCTTTCTCGGAATCCTGATTGCCGGGCTCGCCATCACGTTCGCGGCCATCCGCTACGATCTGGAGAAGAGCGACGTCGGCGGCGGTTTTCCGTCCCCGACCCTCTATGCGCGGCAGGTCTCGGTGCGCGAGAACATGCCGCCGGACGAGCGGAATGCCTATCGGGCGAACCTTCATGCCCTGTGGCGACCGCTGTTCGTCGGCAAGACGATCGGCGTTGGGCTCATTCTTCTCGGACTGGGCGGCTTTCTTTTGCTGTAGAGGCCGTCGCTCAAAAAAGCTCGCGCTGAATTCGCACGTCACCGGGGCGGCAGCGGACGCCGGCAAAAAGACGAGGTCGCCAACTAGGGCGGCCTCTCTGTGGGGCGATCGATCGGCGGTTGGTCAGGTGCGGCACCTTTCTCAGCGCGGTCCAACATCTCCGCCGATCCACCAGAGAACCGGGCGAGGATATGAGAAAAGAACTCACGAAGGCGCCGGGCGACGATTTTGCGTCGGATCATCCCGCTATGGTCTTTCGTGACCATGCGGACCAACCAGCTTAACGGATGTTGCGTTCCCGAAGGTCAGCTATTCAGCCAAGTCGGGGCCGCTTCAAATCAGGGTACTAGGGGTTAAAGCAGGCCAGCACCGCCAGGCCTAGCCGTAAGGGCGCAGCAACACAAAATCCGTCGCGTAGTTGACCCAGTAGATCGGCCACACGGTGGCCCAGACAAACGCCTTCAGGAACGAGAGAGAGCAATTGAGCGTGCCGCTGCAATGGTCCCAGCGATACGTCACCTGGCTCGCGACAGTCAGAACCGCGATGTAGAGGTAGGCTTGGACCAGCCATCGGTTGCCGACGACTCTCAGCAGAAGTTCGTTGTCTTCGCGGAAGCGTTCACGCCAGCTCATCCGGTTTTACTATGCACCCGTCCCCCGTTCCGGAAGGACCGCTCACACACGGAGCAAGCGCAAGGTGGACAGCATCTTCACGCGGTCACTGCCTTGATGCCGGCTTCGCGCAATTGGGATGACTGATTTCGGCCCACAAAGACGAGGCCGCCAACTAGGGCGGCCTACCGAAACTTGACCAGCACCGTTTCGGTGTTGTCGCACGCCGAGCATTCGAACGTGCGCAGGTCGTGGTCAGTGATGTCGGATGGTTCGACGCGTGCGAGTGAGGTCAGCGTGCCGCACTTCGAGCAGAGCGGCCGGCGCAATTGGATTTGGTTCACAGGCTCTGGCTTTTCCAGCATGGCGTGCTCCCGTTGCCGTACAGGCGGGAGCGCAACCGGTCTCTCAGCCACCGGCGCCCCTTAAGGTTCGCGGCCGGTGATGGGGTAGCGTGCGCCCTTGGGGGGGTGTCCAGCTAATTCGCCATCACGAAACTAGGACAGCGGGGAAAGCAAATGAGAACAATGGGGTCGGATTTAGGACACCACCCCTGGTCCGGGCCAAAGGCGCAGCGAAAGCTATGGCTTCAACTACTCGAAGGCAGCTTCGATCTGATCTATCTCGACAAAGACGAGGCCGCCAACTAGGGCGGCCTATTCCAGCGCGGCTAACATAACGGTTGGTTTGGAGCGGACTACTTGTAGTAACCGACGCCACACCCCATCCCGGCGACAGCAGCAACCAAGCTCACTTTCGGCACCCACGCTTGGCTAGAGCCGGCCTTGGGAGAATTGTAGCTGACCTCGGTGATCTGGCCCTCTTTAGCCGCGGCAAAGAGTCTTGGGCCATACACGTCGCCCGTGGGATCCTTGAATGTCTTCGCATCCTTGCCGAGCAACTGCTTGACGTTGGGATTGCCGACCGCGACGAGGAGTCCGTCGCTCAGATTGAAGCAGAACGGATAGAGGTCGCCCACCAGAAAGCCGTTTTCACCCTTGTTGATCTGGTCGAGCGTCTTGGCCTTATCGGCCTTGATGGCCGCAACCGTCTTTTCAAGCATGGCCTTGGCTTCCGCCGCAGTGCCTTGCGCGAATGCCGTAGTCGAGAACAAGACAGCCGCAGCGCCTAGCGCGGCGATCAGGACTTTACGAAGCATGGATCTTTCTCCCTGCTCTTCCCGAAGTTCCATCAGTCTGGAACTGCGACAGCCTGACGCAGGGCAAGGTCACAAGCAACGCGAAAAGGACCATTCACGGATGCAAAAGGGACCATAGGGGTCGAAAGGGACCAGTACCCCACGGCCCCAAAAAGAACATTTACAGAACAGAACAAATCGTGTACATAGCTCCGGCTGGCCTTCGCCGGCGCGGCGGGGAGCGTTTGGCGCTCCGCCGAATCGTGAGCCATATGGGAGCGGGATATGACTGCGGCGCTGCGCGTGGTTGAAGGTTCGTCCATGGACAAGTCGAAAGCCCTTGATGCCGCGCTCAGCCAGATCGAGCGCGCCTTCGGCAAGGGCTCGATCATGAAGCTCGGCAAGAACGAGAAAGCGATGGAGATCGAGACGGTCTCCACCGGCTCGCTCGGGCTCGACATCGCGCTCGGCATTGGCGGGCTGCCGCGCGGGCGCGTCGTGGAAATCTACGGGCCGGAATCCTCCGGCAAGACCACGCTCGCGCTGCACTGCCTCGCCGAAGCGCAGAAGAAGGGCGGCATCTGCGCCTTCGTCGATGCCGAGCACGCGCTCGACCCGATCTATGCGCGCAAGCTCGGTGTGCAGGTCGACGACCTTCTGATCTCGCAACCGGACACCGGCGAGCAGGCGCTGGAAATCGCCGACACGCTGGTGCGCTCCGGCGCGATCGATGTGCTGGTGATCGATTCGGTCGCAGCCCTCGTTCCGCGCGCCGAGCTCGAAGGCGAGATGGGCGACAGCCAGCCGGGCCTGCAGGCGCGGCTCATGAGCCAGGCGCTGCGCAAGCTCACCGCCTCGATCTCGCGCTCCAACACGATGGTGGTCTTCATCAACCAGATCCGCATGAAGATCGGCGTGATGTACGGCTCGCCGGAGACGACCACGGGCGGGCATGCGCTGAAATTCTACGCCTCGGTGCGCCTCGACATCCGCCGCATCGGCGTGATCAAGGAGCGCGACGAGGTGGTCGGCAACCAGACCCGCGTCAAGGTGGTGAAGAACAAGCTCGCGCCGCCGTTCAAGCAGGTCGAGTTCGACATCATGTACGGCGAGGGCGTCTCCAAGATGGGCGAGATCATCGATCTCGGCGTCAAGGCGGGCGTGGTGGAGAAGTCCGGCGCCTGGTTCTCCTACGACAGTCAGCGCATCGGGCAGGGGCGCGAGAACGCGAAGACCTTCCTGAAGAACAATCCCGACATCGCGAAGGAAATCGAGACCGCGATCCGCGGCAATGCCGGCCTCATCGCCGAGAAGATCATGGCCGGCGAAAGCGAAGAGGACGACGCCGCGGAGGGGTGAGCAGGCCTCGCTACATGCGTCATGGCCGGGCTTGTCCCGGCCATCCACGTCTTGTCTGCTGCGCCAAAGGAAGACGTGGATGCCCGGCACAAGGCCGGGCATGACGGATGTGTTCCTAGACTCCTCGACCCCCCGCCGCTAAATAAGCCCTCGAAAAATAAGTAACTTCTGGCTGACGCCGCGCGCGTCAGAGGGCAAAGTTTTCATGAGCGGCGTCAACGAGATCCGGTCGGGCTTCCTCGACTATTTTGCGAAGAACGGCCACGAGGCCGTCGCGTCCTCGCCGCTCGTCCCGCGCAACGACCCGACCTTGATGTTCACCAATGCCGGGATGGTGCAGTTCAAGAACGTCTTCACCGGGCTGGAGAAGCGCCCCTACCAGCGCGCCGCGACCTCGCAGAAATGCGTGCGCGCCGGCGGCAAGCACAACGACCTCGACAATGTCGGCTACACGGCGCGCCACCACACCTTCTTCGAGATGCTCGGCAACTTCTCGTTCGGCGACTACTTCAAGGAGCGCGCGATCGAGCTTGCCTGGAACCTGGTGACGAAGGAATTCGCCCTACCGAAGGACAAGCTGACCGCGACTGTCTACATCGACGACGACGTCGCCTTCGACCTGTGGAAGAAGATCGCCGGCTTGCCCGAAAGCCGCATCATCCGCATCGCGGGCTCGGACAATTTCTGGGCGATGGGCGACACGGGGCCCTGCGGGCCGTGCTCGGAAATCTTCTACGACCACGGCGACAGGATCCCGGGCGGCCCGCCGGGCTCGGCCGAAGCGGACGGCGACCGGTTCATCGAGATCTGGAATCTCGTGTTCATGCAGTACGAGCAGCTGCCGGGCGGCAAGCGCATCGACCTGCCCAGGCCCTCGATCGACACCGGCATGGGGCTCGAGCGCATCGCCGCCGTGCTGCAGGGCGTGCACTCGAACTACGAGATCGACCTGTTCGTCCATCTGATTGCGGCAGTGCATGAGTACATCGGCAGGCCGACGAGCGCCGTGAACGAGGCGAGCCCGCGCGTCATCGCGGACCATCTGCGCGCCTCATCGTTCTTGATCGCGGATGGCGTCCTGCCCTCGAACGAAGGCCGCGGCTACGTGCTCCGCCGCATCATGCGCCGCGCGATGCGCCACGCCGAGCTGCTTGGCGCAAAAGAGCCGCTGATGTGGAAGCTCGTGCCGGCGCTCACGCGCGAGATGGGGCAGGCCTATCCGGAATTGCTGCGCGCCGAGGCGCTGATCTCCGAGACGCTCAAGCTCGAGGAGACGCGTTTCCGCAGGACGCTCGAACGCGGCATGTCGCTGCTCGACGAAGCCTCGAAGTCGCTGAAGAAGGGCGACATGTTCGACGGCGTCACCGCGTTCACGCTCTACGACACGTACGGCTTTCCTTTGGACCTGACGCAGGATGCGCTCAAGTCGCGCGGCATCGGCGTCGATATCGCGGCGTTCAGCGACGCGCTTGACGAGCAAAAGAAGAAGGCGCGCGCATCCTGGGCGGGCTCGGGCGAAGCCGCGACCGAGGCGATCTGGTTTCCGTTGCGCGAGAAGCTCGGTGCGACCGAGTTCCTCGGCTACGACACCGAGGTCGCGGAGGGTGTGGTCACCGCACTGATCCGCGACGGCAAGGAAGTCGCTGAGCTCAAAGCCGGCGAGAGCGGACAGGCAGTGCTGAACCAGACCCCGTTCTACGGCGAGTCCGGCGGGCAGGTCGGCGACACCGGCGTCATGACGGCGGACGGCGTTCGCGCGAGCGTCACCGAGACGCAGAAGAAGGCGGGCGACGTCTTCGCTCACGCGGTCACGATCGAGCAGGGCGCGCTCAAGGCGGGCATGGCGCTGGCGCTCGAGGTCGACCATGCGCGACGCTCCGACATCCGCCGCAATCATTCGGCGACGCATCTCCTGCACGAGGCGCTGCGCAAGGTGCTCGGCGATCACGTCGCGCAGAAGGGCTCGCTGGTCGCGCCCGAGCGGCTGCGCTTCGACTTC
>Ga0310810_10010326_pt1 | contig 10867 bp, 11 predicted proteins | sample NCmetagenome_FD_207641 | JGI IMG/M metagenome (GOLD analysis project Ga0310810, IMG submission 207641) | Soil microbial communities from experimental microcosm in Duke University, North Carolina, United States - NC | ecosystem: Engineered > Artificial ecosystem > Soil microcosm > Unclassified ... | reverse complement strand
TCATCAGAATATTGAAGAAACTGGACTTGATCAAAGTTTGTCCCCTTGACTCCAAATGCAACTGTAGGTCCCAAAATAAAAATTGCTAGCAGTAGGACTAGCATGAATTTCATGATATGTTTTTCAATGAACTGTATTTAACCATGGTCTAATGATACCATAATTAAAAAATTTAAGATTTGTTTATCGCATAGTATTTTATAAAAGAAATTTTATGTACTCATGGTGAACCTTACAACTCTTGTAAAAGGAATACCAGGAATAATTCCAGGTGGCATGTCCGTCAAGGATTTCAGCATGGCAACCCAGACAAGTGAAGACATGTCAAGGCAAATACTTGACAACCTGATGCAAAATGGAATTGGGAGGTTTGAGGACAGTCAGGTTCAGTTTGAAGATTCTGACAAACTCAAGACAAGCATTCTTGCAATAAGCATGGGCGCACCAATTGACGAAATATCCCGAATGCTAGAGTGGCAGGACTTTGAGTCACTTGCAGCAGAGATTCTTGAAAAGCGGGATTTTGATACAATGAAAAATGTCATTATGAAAAGTCCCAGGATACAGATAGACGTAGTAGGTATCAAGTCAGATATTGCAATACTGATTGACTGCAAACACTGGAACAACATGAACCAGTCTGCACTTCAAGAGGCAGTTAAAAAACAAGTGATTCGAACAAAACAATTTGTCTCAAAGCACAAAGTCAAGGGCGCAATTCCTGCAATTGTCACACTATACCAGCACAGTGTCCAGTTTATCGACAAGGTGCCAATAATTCCAATTCATCAGCTCGATTCATTCTGCGATGAATTTTACGGAAACCTCGAAGAGATGCAGAGCTAAAGAAGCGTATAAATGAAAAATCCAGTCGTTATCAGTAAAAATGCCTGGGTGATTCTCATTGCATTATCAAGAGATTTTGAATAGAGTTCAAGCTGATTTCCTCCCATCACTTTGACATTTGTTTCGCTTTCCAATAGCTCATACGATGTGGGTGATGCTGATTGTTCTGCTTTTTTGGCAAGATCTGAGAACCATGCTATCACATCTGGTGCTTTTGATAGACTTCCAAACTCAAAATATCCATGCTTGTTTTTTGCCGTTCGTGCCTTGTAATGTGTGTCAGATGTACAAATTTCAAGAAAGTTAAATCCACTCTTTGAAAAGTGGTTTGCAATCTCTTCACGCAATCCATTTAGCATGTTATTTGCATCAGCCCATGCAAGAAAGAATTTCTCATCACCAATCTTGAAACACATGATTGCAACTTTTCCTGGTCCCAGATCATCTGCCTGGAAATTGAGATTCTCAGAATTTGCATATCCAACTTCAAGTGGCAAAGTCTCTTTTGTTATCAAAGTATCAAGTGTGGACTTGGCAGCATTTAGAAGATCATCTGCATCAAGTTTTTCAATCTCTTTTCCCATCGCATTGTGACTATCAACAATTAGAACCCGCTCATATCCACGATTCTTTCCGTACTGTTCTAGGTCTGATTTAATATAATATGGAATATCTTCCATTCCATGTGGAGATAGCGAGAGAATCAATACTGCAGTCTTGTCAAACAGCATGCCAGTTGTTCGTGCCTTGTTGACCTGGATTGTAACAGGCTTTGTACTAGTAGAGCCTTGCTGCATCTTTTGATTTTGTTTCAGACTGGTAATATACAGATCAACTTGAGATTTGGATGGAAGGTTTAGCGAGTGGTCAGATATGCTGTGCATAACCATTGCTGATGAATCAAGATTTTTGTATATCAAATAAGGAATGTTGCTTCCGCCTATTGGATGAAACGGTCCAGGATGTAAATCAGGAATCACCAGCCTACAGTTTTTGTTTGTTGTCTTGAATAAAATTTGAAATGTAGATACCTTTGAGGGTTCAGAACGCTTTTCCATAAGAGATTCCATTGGAACTGGGTCATCGTTTGTCCATGCTGCAAGATAGGCTTGCAAGAATGCATGTGTGCTTGACAATTTTCCGCTTCCTGCGATTCTATCACTTAACAATGTCCAGATACTTCCAAGAACACAAAACACTATACCGTATTCGATGGCTCTTGGGTCAGACAACATTGGAACCCACATGCTTGTTGGCACAAATGCAAGAAACATTGTAAGAGGTTGTAGTAGACATACAATCCATGCAGTCTTTAGCTTGGCGCCAAGTACTGATGTAAATATTGCAATACGAAAACTTGCAAACAATAGCATTCCTTCTGTGATATAGACTGTTAACAGAGCCGGTTTTGAAAATACATATGCAGAGAGAATTCCGCATAGAATTGTTACAAGCCACAAAAGATTTCCAAATGCAGACATGTGGATTGATTTTGAATATTCGGTCCTCAGAATTTTAGGATCCAAGAACTGGGTTACCACAAGTGCTGCAACTATTGCTACAATTGCAAATGGTAGATTTTCAGTTGATTTAAAATAATTAATGTACGATACTGCAACTATTACACATGCAACTGCAATGGATATTGCAAGTGAGACATAGTATGATGTTGGAGTAAATGTTGTTAGCGTATACCTCTTGTGAATACGAGATACGTCGTCTGAGCTTTCCGTCATGGCGAGAAGAAGAACTTTAGAATCCACGAAATTCCAATCAAAGACGCTGGTATTGCTACCACCACCTCTGGTTTTAACTTGTAACCCTTTGTTTCATCCTCGAAGAATCTTAGCAGTCCTGCGCTTGATGCCGGCAGTGGTGCAGATTTTTTGCTGCTCATAATGTTTCTGCTTCAAGGATCTTTAAATAAATACCTTTTTGTGCCTAGTGTGCCCCAAGTTTCTCTTTAATTACAAGTATCTCATTCATAGTTTGCAAGATCTGTTTTTGTTTTTCAAAATCCTTCTCGTTTTGTAGATCCACTGTTAGATCTTTTAATTTTTGATCCAAGTTGTCAATAGCAGAGTTACCGGTCTTTTCAGGTTTTGTCAGTACAGATTCTACTCTTTCTTCTTTTGCTTCTTTTCCACAGCTGACACATAGTGCGCTGCCATTTTTCATAACTCGTACACCCTTACAATATGGACAAGGATCACTGACAAGTGTGGCCCCACTTAGTAACATTTCAACTGCTTTTTTTGTCAGATCCTTTGACATAGAAATAATGTATACAATCAAATAAAAAAACATAGAGGGATAAACAAGGCTTAATAGTAGGATCACGACCTTTTTATTTCGAATGGCGGTAATCTGCAACACTTGCGGACTTCCTAATGATTTATGCGCCTGTGGCGAACTTGAAAAAGATCAAACACAGATTGTTGTTAGAATTGAAGAAAGACGTTTCAAAAAGAAAGGGACAATGATTGAAGGAATAAATCCAAAGATGAATGATTTAGGAAAAGTTGTAAAAGAACTCAAGGCGCGATATGCTTGCGGTGGCACTGTAAAAGAGGGGTACATATTTCTCCAAGGTGATCATAGAGATACAATAAAGACAACGCTTGTTAAGCTTGGATTTCCAGAAGCAAGTATCGAAGTTCATTGAAATTAAGTTTGGAAACATTAGACAAAATCATAAAAACTCTTTTCATACCATATTCTGGACTTTTATCAGTAATATTTGGAGTAATGATACTGTCATTTCCAATTGGTCTTTATGTCATGTACAACTCGGATATTGGGAAAGAGATCAATTATCAATATCCAATCAACGGGCTTGATATGTTTGTGGGCGGAATTGGTTACAAGGTACCATTCTCTTTTGAGATGGGCGATGCATTTGTCATAGCCTGGACAATTTTTCTGATACTGTTTACAATTTCATATTTTGGTCCAGACGACTCACTTCTCAAGACGCTCTCAAACACAATGTCAAGAGGATGGCAGAGTTTTCGAGGAAACGCCATGGCAAACATGATGGCATGGTTTTCAATCCTGATTTTATTTTCCGTAATAATTGATTCCGTGCAACAGATGTTTGGAATAAAAATTGACTTTCCCACTTCAACAAATGATCTTGTTCGTTTCTTCCAGCTTGGCATATCTCCACTGACAGAGGAGACGGGATTTCGAGTTCTATTGATAGGAGTACCACTATTTCTCATGTATTCACACAGTGCATCATGGAAGACATTTTTCAAGTCGTTGTGGAGGCCTGCAAAATATCTCGGCATTTCAGATTACAAAAAGGCAATGGTACTAATCATAACAATTGGTTTGCTTTTCGGTGTGGCTCATATCATTTCAGGCACACCATGGAGTCCAGGAAAAGTAACGCAGGCAGCAATGGCAGGAGTAATAATTGGATGGGTCTATGTTAGATATGGTCTTGCACCAGCTATTTTGATCCACTGGGCCACAAACTACTTTTTGTTTTCATACTTGTTTTTCATTTCAAGCCTTGGTCAAAGTACCGCAATTACTGATTCATCAAATCCATTTTCAAACACTCTTGAAATAATACTTGTAGGTACAGGAATAATTGCAACAACAATCAAGATTTTAGAACGTGTAAAAACAAGAAAAGTATCTACAGAGCAAAACCTGTAGAATCAAGTATTTTCTTGAGTGCGTTTGCAACATCAGTTTCAGAAAATGACAAGATGAATCTAAGATCAGAAAGATCATCAATATCAAGCATCATTCTCCGAATTAATACCAATGCAGAGCTTGCACTTCGTTTTTCTGCCGTGCTTAGATGTATCTTGTAGCTGTCCTCATCATAATGAGTTTCCATAACTCCAACAGGAGTTCGAAAAAGTGCGTTTGTTCCATCAAATTTTCGCGACGGTACTACCAGTACACACCTCTCAGATGTCTTCATCTGGTATAACGTGTGTATGTCTTCGGGTTCCATGAGAGGGATGTCTTGTGGAAATACCATGGTACCATCAAAGCCTTCTTGTCCAAAGTACTTGTCTGCAAGCAAGACTGCACTGTTTACACCTTGTTCAGATTCATCATAGATTCCAGACGCTCCAAACTTTTTCCCAATGCTTAATGCATCTTCGTCTTTGCTTACAAGAACTGTTTTTTGTATTACATCAGACTGCGTAACAGTCTTCAAGACAGATTCAAGCATTAGTCTACAGATTTGTTCTGTAGTATCAGGTGACAGCCCAAGACGAGTCTTGGCTCGTGAAAAAGTTTTTACCGGAATTATTGCGCCAGTGCGCAAGCTAGACATGTACTTGTTTTAAAATAAAGGATGCAAGTGCTTCTTCATCCTTTTTGTCTTTCATCTTTATTTTAGTCTCGTAAACTTTCATGTCCAAGTTTTCTATTTTTCTTGTTAGTAATCTGTCAGAAGAATCAATCACCATGTGAGATGCAACCTCAGAATACATTTTTGCAAGACCATATACAGAGACCTCCATTCCAGCAGCCTCCATGTATTTTGTTGCAGGACCACTAATTGCAGTGTTTCCAATGATTGGACTTACAACTACAACCTTTTTCTTGGATTTAGAAAGTTCCTTTCTAATTCCCTTGATGGATAAAATTGGTCCAATGCTAGTCAAAGGATTCCCTGGTGCAATTATAACCAACTTGGAATCATGTATTGCATTTACTGCAGCAGGGTTTGCACGTGCCTTGTCAGCACCCACATATTTTATTCCATCAACCTTGTCTTGTCCCTTGTGTTTTACCCAATATTCTTGAAGATGGAGATCTCCCTTGGTTGTCACAATTCGTGTCTCTACGCTGTTATCAGTAACAGGAATAATTTTTGTATCAATTGCAAATTTCTGGCACATCCACTCTGTAATATCAGACAAGTTCTTTCCATTCTTGAGCATATTGGTTCTCAAGAGATGAATTGCGGCATCTCTGTCTCCAATGTTAAACCACGTCTCTTCTCCAAGCATCTCCATCTGACGTAAAAATCCGTATGTATCCTTCTTTATTCCCCAGCCCTTGTCAGTGTCCAAAATATCTGCAAGTCCGTAAAGAATCGTATCAATGTCTGGACAGATATACAGTCCATACAGCCAATAATTGTCACCTACATTTGATATTACAGAAATATCTCTAGTTTGTGTTGCCACACCTCGAACCAGTTTGACAGAACCTGTTCCACCTGCTAGAATTGTAATCATTTTTTTATTTACCCCGTGAAGTTAGTAACCTGCACCAACTAAATATTACTCTTGCCAATGCATGGTACAAAAATTCTCATTTGCCAAAATCAATGCTAAGATTTATTACTATCCTGAAGAAGATTCAGTTTCGTGACTAAGAGATTTCTTTTAGCATCAGCCGTTTTAAGTTTGTTAGTTGTCGGTACAGTTGCTCCAATCTTTGCAACTGTAGATTTTAACGCATACCTACCAATGGAAGGAACACCAATTACACCAGAATTCAAGTTTACAAAGAACGTAGCAATTGATTATTCAAACGGTGGAAAATTAAAGGATCTTTTGAACGGTAAAAACCTGACATTATCATTTACTGATACCTCTGAGAATAACACAAGCATCAAGGCATTCATGGAGGACATAAACACAGAGTTTGCAACAGACAGAAAAACCACTGCAACAATTTCCAATTTGACTATAAATTATCAAGTTCAGATAAACGGTGACGACAAGGGAGCTACCATCGATTACAAGATATCATTAATCCCAGTATTGAATGGATATGTCTTGAGCAAGGGTGGAGGTGATGTACCAACAGTGTTTGACATATCATGGATGGGATTCAAGATGACAAGTCCAGTAGTCATTTCAACTTCAAATCTTGGTGACTTGGACATTAATTCACCTATCGGAATAATAAAGAACCAATTACCAGACGTGTACAATGTTTTGAAAGGAACTCCAGCAGAGAGTCCATTAAGCGCAAATCTAATAGATGCCAGTCCACTAGTTGGATACCCAATTGAAAAATGGAACACACTCTTTGACCCATCATATACAGTCGCAGACTCTGCAGGATATGGGTATGGCGGAAAGAAAGTGGCAGTAACAGGATTTGCATACGGACAAAGTGACCTATATCAAGGATCACTAAAACCACAAAATATTGATGTCGACTTTACTACAGATGCAAAATATCATTTGACAATAGTTGAGAGAGCAAGCTCTGGTACATTAGATGCAGATGGACATGCAAACGGATATGAAGTTCAAGGAGACCCCGCAATTTCAACCACATTACAAACATCCACAACAGGAGGCGGTACAACTGCTCAAGGCCTTTCAACAATGACAATTTATGCAATGGCAGGATTTGCTGCAGTTATTGCGGCAGGAATCTTCTGGTGGAGTAACAAGAAGATGAAAGATTCAATGAAGAGAGGAAAAGACACCAGTCCACCTCCAACATTCCAATATGAGGAAAGAAAGCACTGGGCTGACAAGTTCGACGAAGAAAAGAAATAAAATATTTTTAAAATAAAGTGCGCGCCAGCCGTAACCCTCCTTCTGTTTTCACGATATTTCGCTATGCGGCCTACCTAAACAAAGTGCAGCGCTTATTGTTTGATTTGGCCTTTCTCCGCGTGGGACAGATTTTTCATTCCTGTGCTGGAAACCTCAGGCTTTACCATCATAGTACGCCAGGTCGGATTTTTTTCTGTGCTGTTGCCAATCATCTCTGATTATCCGTCTCCGGATCACACTTGCTGCATGGAGGGAGGAGTTTCCTCTGCCGTGGCAGTGATCGTTCACCGGCTCGCACTGGATACTAGAATCAAGATTAGCTATTTTAGCATTGAGAATAAAAATACATACAATCATGCGTGCCGCATGCTCCACATATCAAAAAATCCATTACAAATCAGACAAGATCTACAAGTAGAGATTTATTCGACCATCCAGTCCTCACGGTAGATATCTCCATGGAGCACGATACGCATGCAGGGCTTGTTCGAAGCCTCTCATTGCTTGACATAACAATGATCGGGATTGCAGCCATGATAGGCGGTGCAATCTTCAACCTAGTAGGCCCAGCAATGCATGAAGGAGGCCCATCTCTTTTGATAGTCTTTCTTGCAAGTGGTGTAATCAGTTTCTTCACAGCTCTGACATATGCTGAGCTAGGCTCTGCATTTCCAGAAGCAGGAGGAGGATACAGGTGGGTAAAGGAAGGACTGCCAAGACCAAATGCATTCATCAGTGGTTGGATAGCATGGTTTGCCCACATGATAGCAGGAAGTTTGTATGCAGTGTCAATTGGAGACTTTTTTGGAAGCATATTGACCAGTGTGGGATTTGCAGCCCAGTATGGCGGAATCCCACTTGAAAAAATTATTGCAATACTTTCAATCATACTTTTTACATATGTAAATTACAGAGGTGTCTCCCTTACAGGAAAAATTGGAAACGGATTAACGTTTATGCAAATTATAATCATCATAGTTTTGATAACGTCTGGAATTTATGCAATGACTTTTGTCAACCACGATTGGGCAGTAAACTTTCAACACTTTGTTCCAAACGGAGCAACAGGATTCATCCTGGCAATGGGAATCACATTTATCGCTTTTGAAGGCTATGAAATAATTGTCCAGGCTGGAGAGGAGGTAAAAAATCCAAAGAAGAACATACCAAAGGCAATTTTTCTTACACTTGGTATAGTTACAGTGCTCTACATAGTTTTCACTTTTGTCTTTCTTGGTGGTATCGATTCATCAAAGATAGGAAAAGAAGTCTGGCAGTTTATCGGAGACAATAAAGATGTTGGAATCGCCAAAGCAGCAGAATATCTCATTCCATATGGAACAACACTTGTCTTTGTAGGAGGACTTGTTTCAAGTATTGCAGCACTTAGTGCAACTACGTTTTCCTCAAGCCGTGTATCTTTTGCAATGGGTAGACAATACAACTTGCCGTACATCTTTAGCTCCATTCATAAAAAATATCATACGCCCCATTTTGCAATAATTGCATCAGGGTTTATCATGTTGATAATGGCATCATGGTTGCCACTTGAACAGATTGCATTGGTGGCAGGTGTCATGTTCCTGTTTCTATTTACGCAGGTAAATTGGGCCGGAATTAACATTAGGAGATTATATGGACACAAACTCGATTATGGATTTAAAATTCCGCTGTTTCCCCTCATGCCAATCATAGGAATAATCTGCAAGGCAGGACTTGCAGTATTTTTGTTAATTTACAATCCGCTAAGCTGGGTCATTGCAATCATCTGGATATTGATTGGGTTCTCAGTTTACAAGTTGTACATATCCAAAAAAGAGATAGAGCACTATGCACCCCTTGTTGCAAACATTGGCCCAGCAGAAAGAAAGAGCTATCGCATAATGGTGGTCTTTAACAAAAAAACAATTGAAAAGCTAGTCACTATTGCATCTGCTATTGCAAAGGACAAGGATGGAGAGATCTCACTTTTGAATGTTGCAACAATTCCTCTCCAGATCCCACTTTCAATGGGTCATAGATTCGCAGAGCCAATCATGAAGACGTTCGAAGAACTGAAAAACAGACCAGGTTTTTCAGACCACAGGTACTTAGTCAGACTGTCACATGATAATACCGAGGCAATTCTTGCGACAACTGAAGAACAAGGAATCAACTTGCTCATCATGGATTTCTTTGATCTCAAAAACAACAGGAAGCTACTTTCACTTGCAACCTGTGACATACTTGGTGTGAATATCAAAAAAGAATTTGAAAAAGAGATGGACCATGTAGTGGTGTCATACGACAAGGGAAGACATTCGGATCTTGGAATTGAGATTGCATATGCATTTTCAAAAGCTGTTGGAAGTAAGATACGAATTATACGTGGTGTAGTAGAATCCCCAGAAGAAGAGCGAGACATTTTGAGCAGAATCAATGAAAAAATGTTTGACCTTGATCTTCGAAAGGTACCTGTTGAAAGAGTATATCCAACGAGTTCTGAAATTACAAAGGACATACTCGAGAACCTCAACAAGGATCCAGAAATAGTAATCGTAGGAGCAGGAAACCAATCAGAGCAAGCATTTAGTCCAAGAACTATGGAGCTTGTTGAAAAATCAAAATACAGCGTTTTTGTAGTAAGAGATTCAAGATTTGCAAGCATAAAGGCACGATACTTTTGGCAAATGATAGCCCCAAGATTAAAGGAAAACAGGGTAATCTACAAGATTTATCGCAGCCTCTACAGATTCATGCCAGTTAGAAAAATTCCTACCGATGAAGAATATTTTGGCTCAAAGATGTAGAGTCACGGTTCCAGACAATATTCTTGTGCTATTTGTACAACATCTTCTGTTGTTGTTGCATTCAGATAGTCTTGTAACAAATATTGATTCAGGTCAAAAAATGTATGTCCCCACTTGAACTTGTCAATTACCGAGTCGGCGAGTTCTTTATAGTCCATAATATACAATGCACCGGCTATTGCTTCAGCAGTTGTGAGTTTTCCCACTTTGGAATAGTTGACTGGGTTTCCAGCAAGTAATGGAGGAAGTTTTCTTGACAGTCCTACAAATCTTTTGAGAAACATTCCTTGAGCCAATTCCCAAGAACAATCAATTGCGGTAATAGATCCTGTCAGGTCGCGGTCATTTTTTAGGACAAACTCTTTTGCAAATGGATTTAAAATCATGTCTTTTCCGGTCAGATGTTTGATGCGTGTTGCAATTCCAAATTTTACAAGCTTGGCAGCAGTACATTTTGAGGGATCGTCTTGCTCAAACATTAAAACCTGAATCTTCATCATATCAACAAAAGAGGTGCCAACAATAAATTGTTTGAGATTATAAAATTATTTTGTACCATATGTGACCTGATAATAGAACCTAGTCACTTGGTCTTTTTTGATAATTTCAACACCCCATTGTCCATCAGACATTACATCACCAGTATGTGCAGGGATTATACTAAACTGCACCAATCTCACTCCTGTTCCCGAGTATCCAACAAGATAATCCATTCCGTTTATTGTAACC
>Ga0310810_10010325_pt1 | contig 10867 bp, 9 predicted proteins | sample NCmetagenome_FD_207641 | JGI IMG/M metagenome (GOLD analysis project Ga0310810, IMG submission 207641) | Soil microbial communities from experimental microcosm in Duke University, North Carolina, United States - NC | ecosystem: Engineered > Artificial ecosystem > Soil microcosm > Unclassified ... | reverse complement strand
CCGCGATCCACCAGTTCAATCTCCCGCTCGAGCATCCCACCCGCGAGTGGGAGCCGTTTCACGCCTTCCACGGTCCGACCCGCACCGTGGGCGACATGAGCTGCCACGCCTCGGTGCTCACGGCGGGACACTCGCCGCATTCGCCCCACAGCCATGCGGAGGAGGAGTTGCTGATCCCGCTCCGGGGAGAATCCGAGATCGTGATCGCGTCATCGCCCACGGATCCGGCGCCAAGGGTGGAGCGGCTCCGGCCGGGGACGTTCGTGTATTACCCCGCGTGGCAGCACCACACGATCCGGAACCCGGGCATCGAGCCCATCGCCTACCTCATGTTCAAGTGGGCCGCGGTGCCCGAGGATCACGAAGAGCCGCTCGCGACCGGCATCCATCGGTTTGGTGACGCGGCACCGCCGGCCGGAGCCGATGCGTTCTGGACGCAGCGCATCGTCGAGGGAGCCACCGGGTATCTGGGCCGACTGCATTCGCACCTCACCGTGCTCGCACCTGGCGGCGGCTACGAGCCTCACGCCGATGCGTACGACGTCGCCATCGTGACGCTCGAGGGCGTCATCGAGACCCTCGGCCGCCGTGTCGAGCCAATGAGCGTGGTCTACTACGGCGCCGGCGAGCAGCACGGGATGCGAAACCCGGGAACGGTGCCAGCGCGATATCTTGTATTTGAGTTCCATGCGCCCGGCGGCGACCCCCTGCCGCCGCCACCGCCGCTGCATCGCGCCGCGGCCGCGCGCGTCGTCCGGCTGGGCAAGCGGGTGGCGCGGCCGGTGTGGCACCGGCTTCGAGGGCGCTGACCCATGACCTGACAAGGGAGAGCGACGTGATGAGCATGCGGTGGCAACGGGCCAGCCTGGTGTTCACCTTCACGTCGCTCGCACTCGCTTTGGCCGCCGGTCCAACGGTGGCTGCGCAGACCGTTCCGCTCCCCACGCCCTCGGCCGCTTCCCCAGCGGGACGCCCCCTTCCCGGTCCAGTCTACGAATCACCCGGCTTCACCCGTGCGGTGGCGCGCGGCACCCGCACGCGCGCCGGCCTCCCGGGCGCGGGCAACTGGGTCCAGCACGCACGCTACGACATCAGCGCCTCGCTCGACGTGGCCACGTCCCGGCTCACGGGCCAGGAGCGGGTGACCTGGCTCAATCATTCCCCCGATACGCTGCGACAGGTGGCGGTATACGTTCGGCAGAACCTGTTCGCCGCCGGAAGTCCGCGCCGGGAGCCGGTGCCCATCACGGGTGGCGTGACACTCACCCGCGTCGTGGCGGGCGGGCAGCCCCTCGATACGCTGCCGCGCGCCCGCCGGCGGGGGCAGGCCGCGCGGCCCGGTTACACGGTGAACGGCACCGTCATGCTGATCCGTCTCCCCGCACCGCTCCTCCCCGGCGACAGCGCGCAGTTCGAGTTCGGCTGGTCGTACGTCCCGGCGCCCTCTCCGTCGGACGGCCGCGAAGGGCGCGAGGACCATCTCTACTTCATGGGCTACTGGTATCCCCAGGTTGCCGTCTACGACGACGTGAGCGGCTGGGTCACCGATCCCTACCTGAACGGCGCCGAGTTCTACATGGACCCCGCGGACTATGACGTGCGGGTGACGGTGCCGCATGGCTGGGTGGTCGGGGCCACGGGAACGCTCCGGAATCCCAGTGAGGTGCTTTCGCGCCGCACGCTCGATCGCCTGGCGGCGGCGCACCGCACGCGTGACGCGGTGCATGTGATTGCCGCCGATGACGGCGGCCAGGGCGGGGGGTTCGCCGCCGGCGGAGCCACGGCCACATGGCACTATTCGGCAGCCGACGTTCGCGACTTTGCCTGGGGCACGAGCGATCGCTACGCCTGGGACGCCGCGTCCGCCTTCGTCCGCGACTCCGCGCGCGGCCGTACCGACACCGTCGCCATCAACAGCTACTACCGCTTGAGTGATTCGGCCGCCGCGTGGGCGGTGGGGGGAGCGCGCTTCACGCGTGACGCGATAGAGCAGCTGTCGGCGTACCTCTGGCCCTACCCGTGGCCCACGATGAGCTCCATGGAGGGGATCCTGCTGAGCGGCGGCATGGAATACCCGATGATGACGCTGATGCAGCCCTGGGCCGACACGCTCTCGCTGGCCGGCGACCTGATGCACGAGACCGGACACATGTGGTTCCCGATGCAGGTCGGCTCCAACGAGACGCGGCATCCGTGGATGGACGAGGGCCTCACGCAGTTCGACGTGGCGCAGGCCATGCGCGTGCTCTACGGCGAGCCGCGGCAGGGCGGCCGGCCGAACGACTCGGAGCAGGGCCAGCGCGGGCGCTACGTCCGCACCGCGCGCGAAGGGCGCGACCAGAGCCTGATGACCTGGGGCGACCTGTTCCCGCTCGATCTCTACTCGATGTACTACGACAAGACATCGCAGGCGCTGATCGCGCTCCGCGGTATCCTGGGCCCCGAGCTGTTCCATCGGACGCTTCGGGAGTATGGGCATCGCTGGCTGGGCCGCCACCCTGAGCCGGAAGACTTCTTCAACACCTTCGATCAGGCGGCGGGGCGGAAGCTGGACTGGTTCTGGCAGACGTGGTTCCACCAGCCGTGGCCGCTGGATCAGGCCATCGCGTCGGTCGTTGCGGCCGGAGATTCGGTGGCGATCACGGTCGAGGATCGCGGCCTGGCGCCGATGCCGGTCCGGCTCGCGATCACGCGGGCGCGCGGTGTGGTCGAGCGGGTGGAGTTGCCGGTTGATGTATGGCTGGGCGGCGCCCGGACCGCGGTGGCGCGGGTGGCAAAGGCGCCGGCGATCGAGCGGGTGGAGATCGACCCGGAACAGGCCTTCCCAGACGTGGACCGGGGGAATCAGGTCTGGTCGGCGCAGCCCCGGTAGGTCAGCGCATCCACCCGCACCACAGCGCGGTGGGTCCACGCGCGGTCCGACATGCCGTCGCTGCACTGCTCCGGCCAGACGCGAGCCTCGATGGATCGGGTGTTCAGGGTGTCGATCCAGCGGAGAGTGTCGCCCATGGTGGTGGCCGTCGGATGGACAAAGCGGATGCCGGCGGTGTCCTCCGGTGTCCGGAACACGAGCCCCACAGGCGTGATGTCGAGCGCCCAGAATGGCTCGGTGCCCACCGCGTGAAAGGCCCCCAGCGGTGCCGCGGCGACAGGCTTGCGGTCCACAACGGGCGGGCGTTCCCCGCCCCCGCAGGAGGCCACCGCGACGGCTCCCGCCGCCAGCAGACCGGCCAAGGTCGCCGGCCGGCTCACCTTCCGCCGGCCGGGAGGTGCTCGGTCAGATACCGGTTGAGCAGCGAGTAGATGTGCAGCGTCGTCCCCGGCCCCTCGAAGATGCCGTGGGTCCGGTTGGGATAGACCATCAGCTCGAACGGCTTGCCCAGCGCCACCAGCCGGTTGACCAGGCGCTCGGTTCCCTGATAGTGCACGTTGTCGTCGCCCGAGCCGTGCACCACCAGCAGGTGGCCCTTGAGCCCCTCGGCAAAGTTGATGGCCGAGCCCTGCTTGTACCCGTCGACGTTCTCCTGCGGGAGCCCCATGTAGCGCTCCTGGTAGATCGTGTCGTAGAGCTTCTGGTCCGGGACCGGCGCCACCGACATGCCGACCTTGTAGAGCTCGGGGTGACGGAACATCATGTTGAGCGTGTTGGTCCCGCCGCCGCTCCAGCCCCAGATGGCCACCCGCGACGTATCGACGTAGGACCGCTGCGACGCGAGCGTGCGGAGCGCGGCGGCCTGATCCTCCGAGGAGAGCACGCCCACCGCGCCATAGACGCTCTTCCGCCACGCGCGCCCCTTGGGCGCGGGCGTGCCGCGGTTGTCGAAGCTCACCACGAGGTAGCCCTCGTTGGCGATCATGCGATGGAAAAGGGCGCCGCTCCCGCCCCACGAGTCGAGCACGGTCTGGCCGGCCGGCTCCCCGTAGATCTGGACCAGCACCGGATAGCGCTTCGTGGAGTCGAACGACGCCGGCCGGATCATCCAGCCGTCGATCGACGTGCCGTCCTGGATCTTCACGCTGAAGAACTCGGTCGCTGGTGTGAGGATCGACGCCAGGCGGGTCCTGAGCGCCTTGTTGTCTTCCAGCGATCGTACCACCTGGTGTGACGGAAGCCGGATCAGCTCGGTCACCGGGGGCATCGCCGCGTTCGACCAGCTGTGCAGCGCCCAGCGGCCGTCGGGAGAAATGTTGTAGCCGTGCGATCCGGCCTGTCCCGCCGGGGTCACCCGCACCGCCTTGCCGCCGCCGAGCGGCACCCTGTAGAGGTAGCGCTGCGTGGCGTTGCCGGGCGAGGCCATCACGTAGAGCACCTTGGCCTTCTCGTCCACACCGGCGATGCTCATCACGTCGTAGTCGCCGTCGGTGATCTTCCGGAACCCGCTGCCATCACGGTTGATCCGGTAGACGTGCCGCCAGCCGTCGCGCTCGCTCTCGATCAGCGCCGACTTCCCGCCGTCGATCCAGCGGAGATCCTGGTTCTCCGCGTCCACCCACGCGTCGTCCCTATCCGTGAAGACGACCCGGCCCTGGCCGGTGGTGGCGTCGCCGATCCAGAAGTCGTTCTGGTTCTGTTTCCGGTTCAGATGCTGGACGATGATGGTGTTCGGATCGGTCCACTCCATGGCCGCGATGTAGCTCTTTGCCGTGTCGCCCACCACGTCCATCCACTTGACCGCGCCACCCGCGGCGGACACCACACCGATGGTCACGCGCGAGTTGGTGGTGCCGGCCTTGGGGTACGGGATGCGGGTGATGAACGGGTAGAGCGAATCGGTGTCGTTGATGAGGAGGAAGTCGCGCACCGGCGAGGCATCGAAGTGCCAGAACGCGATCCGCTTCCCGTCGGGACTCCAGTTGAACGCCTGCCGGATGCCGAGCTCCTCTTCGTACACCCAGTCCGACGTGCCGTTGATGCTGGTGCGGGACCCATCGCTGGTCAGCCGGGTCACGTGACCGTCGGCGACGGTTTCCACGTACATGTCGTTCCCCTGCACGTACGCCACCTGGCTCCCGTCCGGCGAGAAGGTGGCGAACATGAGCGACGAGGCCGGCGCGCCCTTGCCCAGCTTCGTGAGCTTGCCGCTCGCGCGGTCGAGCACCCAGTAGTCGCCGCGGGTGTTGAGGCGCCAGACCTTCTTCGTGTTGGTGAAGAGGAGGAGCTTCGAGTTGTCGTCCGACCAGGCAAAGCTCTGGAAGGGGAGCGGCACGGTGTCGCCCGGCGGGGTGAGCTGGGCGGCGGTGATCAGGACCCGCTTCGCGTCCGTGGCCGTCTCGTGCCGCACGATCTCGCGGCCGCGCCCTCCCACCACCGGATCCAGCGTGATGAACGCCGTGCCGCCCTCGACCCAGCGAAGCTGGCCCACGCCGCGGGAGGAGAATTCGTTCGAGAAGATGCGGGCAACGGTCAGGCTGTCGCCACCGGCACCGGCTCCCTGGGCGGCGAGTGCGGGCGCGAGCGCGGCGGGCGCGAGTGCGCCAAGCGCGAGCAGGAACGGAAGCGCGCAGAAAGCTGCGGGGCGGCGGGCGAGTGAAGCACGCATGCGGGCGGCCTGTGTGTCGGACGTGATGGGGATTGGTGACGGACCACCAAGTATGCGCCGGCCCCGTTTGGTGCGCCACCCTCGGCCCGCTATTCTACGCGCCATATGACCACTTCGATTCAGCCCCTGCCCGCGCCACGTTTCGCGCTCGCGACCTGCACCCACCTCCCCGCCCTCACCGCAAGCGACGAGGTGCTCCGCTCGGCGCTCGAGGCGAAGGGCGCAGCGGTGAGCGCAGCACCGTGGGACCAGATCGAGCCCGGGCCGGGTACGGTGGTCTGCCCGCGATCGACGTGGGACTATTTCCGCCGGTGGGCCGAGTTCCGCCGGTGGCTGGCCCGCTTCGACGAGCTGCCCGGCGCCATCGTCAACCCGCTGGAGACGCTCGTCTGGAACGCCGACAAGATCTACCTGCGGGAGCTCGGGGCCGCCGGCGTGGCCGTCCCTGCCAGCCGCTGGTTCGAGCCGGGAGAGCGTCCGGACAACTCGGGCTTCCTCCGGCAACTCGGAACCGGACGCGCGGTGATCAAGCCGCGCGTCTCCGGGGCGGGCTACGGGACCTACGTGATGGAGGATGGCATGCGGCTCAGCGACGCCCAGTGGCAGCCGCTTGAGGAATCGGGCGCCCTGCTCCAGGCATTCGTGCCCGAGATTGCCGGCGGCGAGATGTCGCTGATGTACATCGCCGGCCGCTACACCCACGCGGTGCTCAAGCGGCCGGCGCCCGGAGAGTTCCGGGTCCAGAGCGATCATGGCGGAACGGTCGAGGCCGTCGTGCCGAGCCCGGCGCTCCGCGCCTTTGCCGAGCGGGCGCTGACGGCCGCAGCCCGCCCGTGGCTCTACGCCAGGGTGGATGTAGTGGAGACCGCGAGCGGCCCCCTCCTCATGGAGCTCGAGCTGCTGGAGCCGGAACTGTTCTTCCTGCACGCGCCCGCTGCCGCGGAACGGCTTGCTCACGAGCTCGTGAGGCTGGCACAACCGGCCGGCCCGGCGTACCGTTCATCGTTGCCGCTCAGCACCTGACCCGTCGCTTCCCCAACATGCGAATTCCGATGCGCCCATCCGCGCCCGCTGTCGCGCCTGCTCTCGCGCTCGCCGTCCTCGCCGGCTGCTGGCTGGCCCCCGCCGCGGCGCTGGCGCAGACGCCACGCGTCTTCACCCACGCCGACACCCTCCGCGGCTCCAACGGCCCCGGCCGCGCCTGGTGGGACGCCGAATTCTATGATCTCCACGTCAGCGTCAACCCCGCCGACTCGAGCATTACCGGCCACAACGCCATCACCTACCGGGTGCTCGAGCCGGCCACCGAGATGCAGGTCGATCTCCAAGTGCCGCTCGAGGTGGACAGCATCGTCCAGCAGGCCACGAAGCTCGCGTACCGTCGCGACGGCAATGCCTTCTTCGTGACGCTCGCGGCCGCCCCCAGGGCCGGCGATCGCGGCACCATCACCGTCTGGTATCACGGCAACTGGCGCCGCACCCCGGGCGACACCGCCACCCGCCGCCGGAACCCCGGTCCGGTGCACTGGGCCGTGGACAGCGCGGGCGCTCCGTGGATTGCCACATCCAACGAAGGGCCCGGCGCCAGCACCTGGTGGCCGCTCAAGGACCTGCCGGCCGACGAGCCCGACAGCCAGCGCATTGCCATCACCGTGCCCGATCCGATGATCGACGTCTCGAACGGGCGGCTCCGCTCGACCACGAAGAATCCGGATGGCACCACGACGTTCGAGTGGTTCGTGTCCGATCCGATCAACACCTACGACGTGGCCATCAATGCATCACCCGCCTACGTGCCGGTGCGGGACGAGTATCGGGGCGAGAAGGGCAAGCTCACGCTGGAGTTCTGGGCGCTCCGGCCCCACGAGAAGGCGGCGGCCGCACTGATGCCGCAGGTGAAGCAGATGCTCAAGTGCCACGAGCACTGGTTCGGGCCGTATCCCTGGTACACCGACGGCTACAAGCTGATCGAGGTGCCCTACCTCGGCATGGAGCACCAGAGCGGAATCGCCTACGGCAACCGGTACCTGCCCGGCTACCTCGGCCGCGATCTCTCCGGCACCGGCGAGGGACTGACCTGGGACTACATCATCGTGCACGAGAGCGCGCACGAATGGTGGGGCAACAGCATCAGCGCGAAGGACCACGCCGACATGTGGATCCACGAGAGCTTCGGGATGTATGCCGAGGCGCTGTATCTCGAGTGCGCGAAGGACCGCGCCTCGGCCGAGCGGTATGTGGTGGGGATCCGGAAGATGATCCGGAACGACATGCCCATCATCGGTACCTACGGCGTCAACGACACCCCGCGCTCGCAGGACCGGTACCCCAAGGGCGCGAACATGCTGATGACGATGCGCGCCGTGGTGAACGACGACGCGAAGTGGCTCGCCACCCTCCGCGGGCTCAACAGCACCTTCGGCCACCAGACGGTGACCGCAAAGGACATCCGCGACTACATGAGCCGGTCCACCGGCGTCGATCTCTCGAAGATCTTCGCGCAGTACCAGGAGACGACGAAGATCCCGGCCCTCGAGTATCGCTTCGACGGGAAGCAGCTCTCGTATCGCTGGACCAATGTCGTGCCGGGATTCGCGATGCCGGTGGAAGTCGGCGTCGCCGCCGAGGGGTACCAGCGCATCCGGCCGACGGAGACGTGGCAGACGGTGGCGTCGAAGCTGGCGCCGGGTACGGAGCTTCGGATCAACCCGGTGTATTACGTGACGGCTGCTCCGGCGTCACCGTGACGTTTCGGGCCCGGGGATCATGCCGATCGTCACCAGCCACCGTTCAGCCAGCTCGGGCCATCGGGTGATCGGCATGCTCGTGGGCCGGAGCCCGAACGCGTGCCCACCCTTCACGTACACATGCAGTTCCGCGGGGACTCCCGCCCGTCTCAGCGCCGCATGGTAGACGAGTGAGTTCTCGACCGGGTCCACCGGATCGTTCTCCGCCTGGATCAGGAGAGTGGGCGGCGTCCGGCGAGTGACCCGGATGTCGGGATTCAACGCGAAGTTCCGCTCGGGCACCGCCAGGTGTCCCGGATAGAGCGCGATTGCGAAATCCGGCCGGCAGCTCGTCGAGTCGGCCGCATCCACATGCGGGTACAGCCGCTTGTCGAAGTGCGTGCTGATCGCGGCGACCATGTGACCGCCGGCGGAAAAGCCGAGCACACCGATCCGGTGGGGATCGATGTGCCACTCAGCGGCCCGGTAGCGCACCAGGCCCATGGCCCGCTGAGCGTCTTCCAGTGCGGTGCGGCAATCCCGGTACGGCCCCGTCTTGGCGCACGGCACCCGGTACTTGAGCAACACGCAGGTGATGCCTCTGGACGTGAGCCACTCGCAGGCTTCCGTTCCCTCGAGATCGATCGCGAGAATGTTGTAACCGCCACCCGGAAACACGATGACGGCCGCGCCCGTGTTCTGTCCGACCGGAACGTGGACGGTCATGGTCGGCTGGGAGACCCGGTCCACGTAGACCCATGGCTTTCCGCCAACGGGCCGCGCACGGCCAGTGGAGTCCGTGACCATCCCTGACACCTCGGGTCCCCTGACGGGCGCTGCATCAGGGGGACTACCCGGCCAGATCGCCAGCTGCGTGTGACCCGGCGACGGCTGCCACGCGCCCTGCGCAGCCGCAATGCCGCCCCCGCCGGCGACGAACACCAGGAGCGCCAGCAGGGTCGCCGCCGCGCTCCTCCCGGTCTTCGTCACTGATCGGGAATCTCCGCCTCGACCAGCTTGGCCAGCAGCACCAGCGACTCCTGCCAACCGAGATAGCACGCCTCGGCGGGGATGACCGCGGGAACCCCCTCCTGAACCACCGACAGCTCGGTGCCGATCGATACCGGCCGGAAGGTGATGGTCGTCTGCATCTCGCCCGGCAGGTTGGGGTCGTCGAAGCTGTCGGTGTAGCGGATCTTCTGATTGGGCGTGAGCTCGACGTAGGTCCCGCCGAACGAGTGGCTCTTCTCCGTCGTGAAGTTGGTGAACGACATCCGGTGCCTGCCGCCCACCCGTGCATCCAGCTCGTGCACCTTGCCGGTGAATCCGTTCGGGGGGAGCCATTTGGCCATGGCATCGGCGTCCAGAAACGCCCGATAGACCCGATCGGGTGGGGCCCGCAGGACGCGGTGCAGCTTGATCGTATTGGTTGACACTGGGTCCTCCTCCAGGCAGATGAATTGCTTCGACATAGTATCCGCCGGACGGACTCGGCGGCAACCGCCAGGTCTCGGAATACTTAGGTATTGACCTTAGTGTCATTCCATGGTAGACTGTTCCCGTCAGATCGAGCTCACCCGAACCATCCCACGGGCAACATGGTCCAAGCCGCAGTGACCGACGACGTCTTCCACGCCCTGTCCAACCCGACCCGGCGGCAGGTCCTGGAGCAGCTGGCAACGGGGCCGGCCACCGTCAGTGAGCTGGCCGCGCCGTTCGACATGAAGCTCCCGTCGTTCGTGCAGCATCTGTCGGTGCTCGAAAGGAGCCGCCTGGTGAAGTCCAGGAAGCGGGGACGGGTCAGGACCTACGAGATCGCGCCGGAGCGATTCAAGGTTGCCGAGGACTGGCTGACCGAGCGGCGGCGTTCGTGGGAGGCCCGGCTGGACCGGTTCGACGAGTACGTCAAACAACTCAAGGAAAAGGAATCAGCATCATGAGCACCGCCGCCACGATCGATCCAAAGCTCGATATCGTCTTCGACCGGTTCATCGACGCTCCCCCGCGGCTCGTGTGGGAGGCGCTCACGAAGCCGGAGCATATCAGGGAGTGGTACATGCCCAGGGACTGGGGCCGCGTGGCGCACACCGAGCTGGATGCGCGGCCCGGCGGCGTCTTCCGCATCGACATTGTCGTGGGAGACGGTCGGGAGGTCCCCAATCTCGGCTGCGTCCTCGAAGCGGTACCGATGGAGCGGCTGGTCTGGACGTCGATGCTGTTCCCCGGCTATCGCCCGGCCGTCTTCGACGACATCCCGATCACGGCCATCATGACGATGAAGGCCGAAGGGGGCGGCACGCGCTACGTGTTCACGGCGCTGCATCGTGACGAGGCCGACGTCGAGAAGAACAGGGAGTCAGGATGGCAGCAGGGGACCGAGATCGCGCTCGACCAGCTGGCGGCGCACATCAAGTCGATGAAGTAGCGGCAGTCGGCCCGCTCACGCACGCACGTAGCGCAGGTGTGTGGCGGCCGGACCGGCGAGCACCGTGTCGATGCGAAACTTCGGCACGGTCTCACCCAGGTTCTCGAAGAGCCGTCGCCCCCGGCCGAACAGGACCGGGGCCAGCGCGATCTCGAGCTCCTCGACGACGCCCATGG
>Ga0310810_10010323_pt1 | contig 10869 bp, 6 predicted proteins | sample NCmetagenome_FD_207641 | JGI IMG/M metagenome (GOLD analysis project Ga0310810, IMG submission 207641) | Soil microbial communities from experimental microcosm in Duke University, North Carolina, United States - NC | ecosystem: Engineered > Artificial ecosystem > Soil microcosm > Unclassified ... | reverse complement strand
TGGCCGACAGCCAACTCGATCGTTTACGGCCAGACCCTGGCCTCGGCCGCCCTGAGCGGGGGATCGGCTTCGGTTCCCGGCACGTTTGCCTTTACGACGCCCTCGACGGCACCGAATGCTGGGACCGCTCCTCAAAGCGTGACGTTCACGCCAACCGACCTCAGTACCTACACCACGACTAACTTCTCGGTCAGTGTGACGGTCGCTAAGGCCAACCCGACCGTGACCGCCTGGCCGACCGCCAATTCGATCACCTACGGCCAAACCCTGGCCTCCGCGACATTGAGTGGCGGTTCGGCAACCCCGGCCGGCAGCTTCGCCTTCACCACACCTTCGACGGCTCCCAACGCCGGAACGGCCCCGCAGAGCGTCACCTACACGCCAATCGACATCGCCAACTACAACACGGCTAGCAGCACGGTGAGTGTCACTGTCGCCAAGGCCAACCCGAATGTGACGGCATGGCCGACTGCCAGTGCGATTACTTACGGCCAGACCCTGGCCTCCTCGACTCTGACCGGCGGTTCGGCAACTCCGGCCGGCAGCTTCGCTTTCACGACGCCCACGACGGCGCCAAACGCCGGGACTGCCGCGCAGAGCGTCACCTACCTCCCAACCGACACCGCCAATTACAACACCGCCAGCAGCACGGTGAGCGTGACCGTAAACAAGGCCGACCCGAACGTGACGGCATGGCCGTCTGCCACGGCGATCACTTATGGCCAGACTCTAGCTTCGTCCACGTTGAGTGGCGGTTCGGCAACTCCGGCCGGCAGCTTCGCTTTCACGACGCCCACAACGGCGCCAAACGCCGGGACTGCCGCGCAGAGCGTCACCTATACCCCGACCGACACTGCCAATTACAACACCGCCAGCAGCACGGTGAGCGTGACGGTCAATCCCAAGGCGCTGACAGTCACCGGCATCACAGCCGACAACAAGCCTTATGATGGTAATACGACAGCCACTCTCAATACGGCCGGTGCGGCGCTGGTTGGTAAAGTGGGTACCGACGACGTCACCTTGAACACTGCCGGTGCGACGGGCGCCTTTGCCGATTCCAATGTGGGGAACGGCAAGTCAGTTCAGGTTAGTGGCTTGACTCTGGGAGGTGCCGACATGGGGAATTATACGCTCACGCAGCCCTCGGTCAGTGCTAACATCACGCAGGCGGGACTGACAGTCGCCGGCATCGAGGCTGAGAATAAGGTGTATGACGGCACCGACACTGCGACGCTGATCCTGAGCAATGCTGTGCTGGTCGGTGTGGTTAGCGGCGACACGGTGACACTGGATACGAATAACGCGGCGGGTGTCTTTGCGGACAAGAATGTTGGCACCAGCAAGGTGGTGACGATAAGCGGCCTGGCGTTGCTGGGAGCGGATGCGGCCAAGTACACCCTGACGCAGCCGGCTACCAACGCCGACATCACGCAGGCGAGCCTGACGGTCACGGGCATCACCGCGAGCGACAAGCCCTATGACGGCAACACCACCGCCACACTCGACACAACCAGTGCGGCCCTGAACGGTGTGTTCAGTGGTGATGACGTGACTTTGAACACTGCCAGTGCTGCAGGTGCGTTTAGTGATGCCAATGCCGGCTCCGCCAAAGCAGTGCAGGTTAGCGGCTTGAGCATTAGCGGCGGGGACGCCCCAAACTACGCGCTGACGCAGCCGACGCTTAGCGCGAATATAACGCCGGCTGACCCCGTCGTAACGGAGTGGCCGACGGCCACCCCGATCATTTACGGCCAGACCCTGGCCTCCTCCACCCTGAGTGGCGGCTCGGCAACTCCGGCCGGCAGTTTCGCTTTCACCACCCCTTCGACGACTCCTGGCGCCGGGACAGCCACGCAGAGCGTCACCTACACCCCGACCGATACCGCCAACTACAACACCGCCAGTAGCACGGTGCTCGTGACGGTCAATCCCAAGGCGCTGACCGTCACTGGCATCACCGCGAACGATAAGGTCTATGATGGCAACACAACCGCCACGCTCAACACCGTCAGCGCAGCGCTGGTGGGTAAAGTTGGTGCGGACGACGTGACCTTGAACACCGCCAGCGCATCGGGTGACTTTAGTGATGCCAACGTCGGGACCGGCAAGACAGTGCAGGTTAGCGGTTTGACCCTCGGTGGCACGGACATGGGCAATTATGCCCTGACCCAACCGACGCTCACTGCCAGCATCACGTCACCTTCACCCGGAAACATCGACGATGGCTTGTCCGTCTGGATTGTTCTGGATACTGGAAGCCATTACCTCGAGATGAGCTTCAGACGAAACAAGAATGCCGCCGCGATGGGATTGCAGTACTCGCCACAGGTCTCCGGCGACAAGCAAACCTGGTTTTCGGACAACTCTCACGTCTCGGAATTGAGTGTCGTCCCCTTTGATAGCCAATTTGATCTGGTCACCGTCAGGGCCTTATCTCCTATAACCACGTTGGCTCCTCGCTTCGCGCGACTGATAGTAGTGGCTACGGTCCCGTCCCCGGTTCAAACCACCTCGCAGGTCTGGATCGGTACAGACACCGCAATCCAAGGCAATGGTGGGAGTGGGACTAAATTCACCACCTTTTCACAGCGTATGATTCGACCGATTGCGGCGGCCGGCACCGTCTCGAGCCTGCAGAATTCAATCCTAACGGACACCAATGCGACCTGGACGGATGGTCAGTTCGGGACCAACGGCATACGATCTTATGTTGAGTTTGACAGCGGTTTGAGCGCCGATATCGCGAATTCCTCGGGTGGCAGCCACACTCTCACTTTGGCTGGCAGTCCGGGAGGGATCGTCTCAATCGGTGACCCTTATCGCATCCGGTCGCACTTTACCATTGCCAGTTTGTTCGGCACGAACAACGAGACGGGTCTCAAGACCGCCCAAAACCCAGCTCAAGCCGATAACATTCTTTTGCAGATTCCTGAAACGCAACAAACCCTCACCATTTTCTACTTCAGTAACAGCGCTGCCCAGCTTTGGCTTCGCGCAGATTTTTCAGCCGCAAGCAATCAGATCATTTATCCCGAGCAAGGGGTGTTGGTGCGGCGCATTGCGCCCGGTAACTTGGACCTGTTCGCCAGTGGTCCAGTAAAATCGGGCAGTGCGATTGTTCCAGTGGAGCAAGGTTTCAACCTCCTGGGAACGCTTCAGAGCATAAACAGCCTCTCGATAAGCGCGCTCGGTTTGTATACAGGCAGCCCACTGACTGGCATCGCCAGCGGGTTGAATCCCACTGCCGCTGACAACTTGCTGGTTGTGCAACCCGACGGATCCACCGCCACATATTTTTACTTCAAAGATACGCATGGCAATGAGAGTTGGTTGGATCCAAGCTTCAATTCGGCTAATGCGGTCCCCATCAATCCGGGTAGCGCCTTCTTCATCCACCGTAAGCCCGCCAATCCCGCTTTTAACTGGTCCATGCCCGCGCAGTGAGCCCAGTAGATTTAGGATTTAAGATTTCAGATTTAAGATTTCGGGTGTTGATAGGTTGGCGGTTGGTTTGACTACCATTAGGCCTTCGCCGCCTGCGCTTACGTTCCGGTGCTCCAAGGTAGCTGTTCTCGGGGACGGCCTCAGCGTCACCCCTTGAGGTTAGCAACCCGCACGTCCCAACTTTACGGTCTCCGCCCCTTTCGGTTGGAGGGTTAGTGACGAGTTTGTTGCACCCTAAGTGCCACGAGGTGGGAACCGTGTCATGGTGAATCAGAGCCTCTAACGGGGATTTTCCAGATCAGCTTCATACTGCAGTAAGCGCCGCCTGCGGCTCTTCCTCCTGGCGAGACTCAGTCTCCGATCGAGATTTGCCTAAGTCATTGACAAGTATGATGCGATATCGGGCTTTGCCTGAGCGCAGACGCTCCAACGCATCATTCACCTTTGACATTGGGAAAGACTCAACGACGGGCGCAATCGAGTGGCGGGCGCTGAATTCGAGCATCTGGTCAATTGCGCTGGGACTACCGGTTGGAGAGCCAGCTACTGACTTCTGTCCCAGAATTAAACTGAATGCCGGCACTTCGAGTGGCTTGAGGACGGCTCCTACATTGTGGAAAGAACCGTTGGGCGCCAGGGTCTCGAGGAACGCAGAAACATCCGAAGGTGCGTTGATGGTGGAGATGATGAGGTCAAGACTCCTGAAGACCTTTTTAAGCGCCCCATCCCGCCTTGTGTTGTGCACGTAATGAGCGCCCAATTGTCGCGCCTCGGCCTCCTTGCGGTCACTGGTGGTGAAGGCATGGACTTCGCAGCCCCATTTGTTGGCAAATTGGAGCGCCATATGTCCCAATCCACCGATGCCAATGATCCCTACACGGGCGGTGGGAGGCACGTTATGAATGAGGAAAGGCGAAAATACAGTGATGCCCCCGCAGAGGAGCGGTCCCACTTTTGCCATGTCCAGCGCATCCGGCAAAGGCCGAACCCATGTCCATTGGGCTCGAACACGATCGGCAAAACCGCCGGGGCGCCCGACAATGGTCCCCTGAGCCGTGGCGCACAGGTGTTGTTCGCCGGAAAGACATTCGTGGCAGGCCAGACAACTGTGAGAGAACCAGCCGAGCCCGACGCGCTGTCCGATCTTGAGCCCCTTTGCCGCCTCCCCCAGTGCGACGACTGTCCCAGTTACCTCATGTCCAGGCACGAACGGGTATTGGGAGATGCCCCATTCGTCGTCGAGCATGGAGAGATCTGAGTGACAGAGCCCGCAATGCGACACCTTGATCTCGACTTCTTCGGGGCCAATTTGGCCGGGATCAAAACTGAAAGATTGAAGCGAACCGTGGGCAGCTGTGGCGGCGTAAGCATTGAATGTTGTCATACATTTAATTTGTGTTGATGTTGATGTTGAGTTTTAGAGTCCTGCGGAAAGCAAGGGTTAGAGTTTTGTCAGCGGAGACTTTGGATCTGGCCTTTTATGGTCGCAAAAGGCTGTTCCGAGCAAAGCTGCGCCGGCGGCGGCTGTGTAAACGGAATAATCGAGCGGAGGCTTTATCCCAATCGCAACGGTCATACTCAACGCGAACAGCAGCAGCAAACCGCAACTGGCCAAAGCGAAACCTCGCAGCCAGAACCCCGCGAGCAAGCCTACCGCGAGAATGGTTTCGAGAAGCGTCGCCAGCGCCGCAACGGGCTGGATAAGTGGACGGGGCAGAAACCAATTAAGCTTCGAAGTGTAGGAGATAAAGTTTGACCAATCGCCCCACGCTACGCCAGGCGCTCCTGGTTTTCCCCACAGACCGAAACGGTCCGCGACTGCAGACAGGAACCCTGCGGCGAGCGCCAATCGCAGCGCCACCGCCGCGGCTCTCGTGGCCTTTGGATTTGTGGATTCTGTAGCTTTCATGGTTTGGTGGCTGAGTGGCCCACCGGTTTGATTTCAAAAATGGTGTCGACGATGATTGGCGCTCCAATAGGCAGGCTTTGCACTCCGAAGACCAGCCGCACATGTCCGGCGTCGTGCCCAAAAATCTGGACAAAAAGATCTGAGGCGCCGTCCGCCACAGGGGCATGCTCTGTAAATTGCTCCGTCGTCGCCATCAGCACCGCCAGCTTGACGAGCTTTTTGAGCCGGTCGATATCGCCGAGGTGTTCCTTTGCGGCCGCGAGCGCGTTGAGCGAAGCGATGCGCGCGGCTTCCTGACCGTCCTTGACCGAAAGATTTTCACCCAGGCGACCAGCAATGGCGAGCTTTCGATTAACGACGGGAAGCGTTCCGCTGAGGAAGAGCAAACTGCCGGTGTCCAAAGCCTCCACGTAAGCGCCTAACGGTGTCGGGGGCGCGGGCAGCACGATTCCAAGGTCGCGAAGGCGCGAGCTAAGAGTAGATGATTTGTTACCACTTGGCGCCGGCATGTGCTCCTCCATCAATTCGAATATTTTCGCCATTCACCATGGGCGCCGACTGCAAATACAACAAAGCATCCACGATTTCGGAGACTTCGACCAATCGGCGCAGAGGATTGAGCCTTTTCAGAACCTCGTGATCGTCATTCGCGTTCATCGGCGTGTCAACAACGCCGGGCGAAATCGTATTGGCCCGAATCCCATCCGCAATGTGCTCCATGGCGAGCGCGCGGCTGAATGCGGGAATGGTGGACTTGGTTATGACCGGCAGCGAGATAGGTGCACCGGCCAACGGTTGATCAGTCAAAACTGTGGAAATGCTCACGATGTGACCGGACTTCTGTTTTCGCATTTGAGTAACAGCCTGCTGCGTTACGAAGAAATATCCGGCGACATTCGTGCCGATCATCTTCTCGAAATCCTCCGGGGTGTATTCGAGGAAAGGCTTCGGCATATAGATCCCGGCGTTGTTGACAAGGAGGTCCACGTGGTCGAAGTGTTTTATGGCCGCATCCACCACTTTGATAGCTGTCTCTTTTTTGCCGATGTCACCGTCCACCAGGACGAGGTCCGCTGAGGGCTTTAAGTCCTTCGATTTGCTTATCGTGCGCGAATTTGCGACGACCTGGTAGGCTCGTTCGAGGAGCGCCCTGGTGATACCCAATCCAATGCCGCTGGACGCGCCGGTAACGATGGCTACCTGCTTTTGTTTGGTATTCTCACTCATATTTCTCCTTTCGTGGTGTTCGTTAGGCGTAGTTTCAATCGAGCGGCCCGGTTGCTGACACTAAGAGCGACGACCGCCGAACTCACCCGCGTGAAGCGATACAAATTCCCGGACACTCATCGCCGGCCTGCCGGTCACCCGCTCTACGCCATCGGCCAGCCGGTCATACCGACCCATCCGGTGCAACTCACCCATTGTCACGACATGACGGGCAAGGTGCTCCGGCAATCCAAGCCTTTGCAGCCCCCGTTCCCAATCCTCGACCGGAGCGTCAGAGTAAGTGACCGCACGGTTCAGCGCGTCCGAAAATTCCCGCGCGACCTCGTCCATGTCCTGTGACCGCGGACCGGTGAGCTCGTATATCTTGCCGAGGTGCGGTGAAGGGTCAGCGAGGACCGCAGCCACTACGCGAGCGACATCAGCTGCGGCAACGGGAGAGGTCTTGCCCCGCCCGAACGGCAGTTCAATACGCCCCCTGTCGCGGACGCCTGGAGCCGCAAGGGGCAGAAAGCTTTCCAGAAACAGCGTCGGACGTATGGTCACGACTGGCAGGCCAGACCACGCGAGGGCCTGTTCGCTGAGCCAATGCAGCCGTTGCTGAGGGCTCGGCGTGGTGTTCTGGATGCTCATCTGGGAGACCGTCATTTGCGACATGTTGACCAGGGCGTCTATCCCGACTTCTAGCGCGACCGCCGCCATGGTCACTGTCGCCTCCAGGTAGGCGGCTGACGCAGACATGCCGAAGTAAGCTCGCCGGCAGCCGCTGACGATACGATAGACGTCGGCCGGTTCGAGCAGATCTCCGACGACCACCTCGGCGCCAGCGGCCCGCAACGCTGCCGCCCGGTCATCCTCGCGGCGGACCATGGCGCGAACCGGAAGCCCACGCTCGCGGAGCAGGCTGGTCACGGTTCGTCCGACGGCCCCGAGTTGACCGGCTGCCCCCGTTACGAGGATTGGTCCGCTATCGGCCAAGCGCGTGATTGGAGTCGTGTTCATGTGAACTCTTTTCGTGCTTCAAATCGCTCGCGCAACTAAATGCCCCGTCTTAGTGAGTGTGAGGCCCAGTGCCAGTCACTGTGAACGTCACCGTCTTGGATTGTCCGGGAAAGACCTGGTGGTTGGCGTCGGCCAAATCGATCCGCACCTTGTGCGGGCCGGGAGGCATCCCGGCCAGGTCAATCGTATTCAGGTTGCTCGCGTCCGCCCACAACCAAGGCAGGTCATCCACGCATATGTGAAAATGCCCCACCCGTGGAGATACGTTGAGAGCGCCCTTCCCGAACACCGGTAAAATGCGCACGTGCTCCACTCGCCATTGGATCCAGACGATGCCCTGAGCCAGCAGGTTCGTAAGCGGGGGATCTACGATCAGCATTGGCGGAGGCTCGTTCTCGATTTCGGCGTACGGTGTGGCACCGCGGATCTCTTTCGCGCTCTGGCCGGAGGCGATCGCGGCGAGCAGGCTGCCAGCCGCGCCTACGGCGACGAGCAATGAAACAGCTGTTCTCGCTGTGATGCGCCGCCGCGATGTGATACCTGGAGTGGTTTCAATTTGATTTCCGATTCTCATATTATTGTTTGGTTTGGTTTTGATTTTGGTATGGCAGATTTTGTTCCGCCGCTTTCGACTAATACGCACTTTGATGCGGTCTTAATTGTGCCCACACAAACAACAACGAGAATTCATCCCGGAATGGCCAACGGAAAAATCGGATTATCAGCGAGGGAAACTAAGGACGGAGCGCGGGGCGTCCCGGCCCGCAGCAGCGCCGAAGCGCCCCGCGCGTTAGAAGCTTTCGAAGCGCATCGTGCTATCAGCGCGCCGCGGGCCGGGACGGCCCGCGCTCCGACGGGTGGAGCTCTTTCACTGTTCCCGCTGTTACAAATTCGCTTCGTTTGCCGCCGCTGGTGCGGGACCGATGAGCAGGGCGGCCTCGTCGAGTGAAATGCGCGCGATGAGCCAGGCGACCCATGATTCTCCGATATCCTCGGCGTCATGTCCTGGCGGAATGCTTGGGGCCAATGCTTCTCCTTTGATGAGCATTTCGCGCGCTATTTCCTTTTGGCCCAGCTGGTCATGCGCCATCGCCGAAATGGCAAAAGCTTTCGCTTTGGCTTGCGGCTCAGCAGTGGGGCTCTGGAGGGCTCTTTCCGCCCATGCGATGGCGACGGAGAAATGTCCCATTCGATAATGCGACATCGCCTTGCAAGCCTGAAAATACGGCAGGGAAGCGTCGCTGCTTCCGAGTGTGACCGCCGTGTCCGCCAGGTTGTCGATCAACTGCAAATCTACTGGGGAATTTGGTAAAAGGAGACAATCCTGCGCCATCCGCTCAGCGATGAAAGGATTCATTGGGTTGGGGAACTTTGTGACCAGTCGCTTGCAGAGTTCTTCGTAGGCGGGAAAGTCCCGGGTTATCACCAGCAGCCCGGCCAGCGTATGATAACGGTAATGCTCGATCGGTTGATTCACCAGGGCCAAGGCAGCATCGGCTCTCGCTTCCCGCCATCGCCCGCGACGGCCGTTGAGGTTAATCCTCTGAACGAGCAGATTCGCGCTCGAAGGTTGTGTGATAAACGCCGGGGACAGCACTTTATTGAGAAGCTCTTCCGCTTCGCCGAATTTCTTCTCATTGATGAGAACACGCACAAGCTTCTCTCGATCCGCCAAAGCTTCCGGATCTTCATCTCCTTTCTTTCGGGATAAAGATAAAGCTTCGCGATGCGCAGATTCCGCTTCTGACCACTGGCGTTCGGCTTCGAACGCCAAAGCCAGCTTGCGCAACGTATACATCGATTCCCCTTCGTCATTGCCCCTCAGTTTGCGCCACAACACCAGTGATTCGCGCCAGATCATTTCCGCTTCCTGCCACTGCCCCTGCTTTTCGAGCGACTCCCCCAAATTTCGCAACGTAAACAACCAATCCGGCTTTTCATCCAGTGCCTGCTTCTTCCACAGGCCCAGTGCCTCACGCAAGAAGGGTTCCGCTTCCGCAGGTTTGCCCTCGTCATTAAGCACTCTGCCCAGAGCATTCAGCGTTTCGATTGTTGCCTGGTCTTCGCCTATGATTTTGCGCTGAATCGAAAGGGTGGCTTTCAAGACCGCGTCCGCGGTCGCCAGTTCGCCTTGATTGCCCAGGAGTTGCCCGAGCGCGTTGAGAGTTCTGGCGACATCCGGGTGCGCGTCGCCGAAAATGTGTTGGCGCAGGACGAGCGCTTCCGCATCTAGCCTTTTCGCCTCATCGAACTGCTGCAAGCCGCTGGCTGCCCAAGCTACATCTTCAATCGCCGACGGTATGAATGGATGTTCCGGCCCGAGCAGTGCGCGTCGAATCGTCAGAACCTTTATTGCGGTCTCTTTCGCTTCACGCCACCGGCCTTCACTTCCGTAAATAATGCTCAGGTTGCGCCACGAATCCGCCACGTCCAGGTGTTCCGGTCCGACCAATTGTTGCCTGATTCGCAGCGCTTGACCAGCCATCTCCTCCGCCTGGAGGAGCTTTCCCTGGTCGCGGTAGACAGCTGCCACATCATTAAGCGATGTCGCCGTGTCGGCATTCTCTTGTCCCAGTAACCGTTGGCGAATGGCGAGGGCCTGGGCATGCGCTTGTTCAGCTTCTGGCAGCTTGTGCTGCGTCATCAGTACCAGGCCCAGGTCGTTTAGTGATGCCGCGGCTTCCAGGCTGTCGGATCCGAATGTCTGCTGGCGAATTGCGAGTGCGGCGCGCTCCATTGCTTCGCCTTTGCTGGGATTGCCAATTTGATCATAAAGTCTGCCGATAAGGTCAAGCATTTCGGCCTGGATTGCCGGCTGATTCGTCAGGTCCTTTCCGATACGCGCAGCCGTTTGATCGAAAATACCCCGCAACATGGTCGTATCCTGGCCTTGAGCGGCCCGAGGGCCCGCGCTATTGAGCATTTCTTCGAGGAAGTTGATTACTTGCTGACTTTTGATGGTTGCACGGACGGCTTTCTGTCGTGCTTGTCTCTCATTTGACAAAGCGAGCGAAACGACGATCAAGCTCACAATCAGGAACAGCGCACTGACACCCGTGGCAGTAAACAAAACCTTGTTGCGTTGGGCCGTCTTTCGAAACCTGTAAATGTTGCTGGGAGGGCGCGCGGAAACGGTTTCGTTGGCAAGAAAGCGCAGTACATCGAGGGACAAACCATGGGCTGTGGGATAACGACGCGTGCGATCCTTCTCCAATGCTTTCATCACGATCCAATCCAAATCACCGTGAACAGTGCGAATCAGCGCAGGCGGTTCGGAATGGCGAGAT
>Ga0310810_10010322_pt1 | contig 10869 bp, 10 predicted proteins | sample NCmetagenome_FD_207641 | JGI IMG/M metagenome (GOLD analysis project Ga0310810, IMG submission 207641) | Soil microbial communities from experimental microcosm in Duke University, North Carolina, United States - NC | ecosystem: Engineered > Artificial ecosystem > Soil microcosm > Unclassified ... | reverse complement strand
GTCGAAGCCCAGCGCGGCGACCTCCGCGCCGGCGCCCGGCGCCAGCCAGGCGGCCAGCGTGACGAGCTCGCGCGCGCCCTCGCCGGCCGGCAGCAGCGCGAGCGCTGCCGCCGCGCGCTCGCGGTCGACGCGCAGCCACGGCGCGAGGCCGAGCGCGGCGGCGGACTCGAGCGCCGCGGCCGGGTCCGGCTCGCCGAGCGCGAGGCGCAGCTCGTTGCCGATCCGCGTCGCCGAGACCGTGCCGAGCGCGCCGCCGGCGACGGCCGCGGCGGCGAGCTGCGCCGTGTGCTCCTCGAGGTCGAAGCCGAGGCGGGCGCGGTAGCGGGCGATCCGCCACAGGCGCGTCGGGTCGTCGGCGAAGCTCGCGTCGTGCAGGACGCGCAGGCGCCCGGCGGCGAGGTCCTCGTGCGCGTGCGCGACGGCCCGCAGCTCGCCGCTGCGCAGGTCGAGCGCGAGCGCGTTGACCGTGACGTCGCGGCGGCGCAGGTCGTCGTCGATCGCGGCCGGCGCGACGTCGGGCAGGGCGCCCGGGTGCGCGTACGTCTCCGCGCGCGCCATCGCGAGGTCGTAGCGACAGCCGTCGGCACCCTCGACGGTGAGGGTGCCGAAGCGCGCGTGCGTCGCCGACCGGGCGCCGAGGCGCAGGGCTATCGCGTCGACGTCGCCCTCGACGACGACGTCGAGCTCGCGCGGCTCGCGGCCGAGCAGCAGGTCGCGGACGGCTCCGCCGACGAGGTGCACGCCGGGGCTGTCGGCGACGGCGTCCAGCAGCCGCCGGCCACAGGGCAGAAGGCGCAGGCGCTCACGCAGATCCTCCATGGCGACAGTCTGACCGGGCTGCTCCGGCGGGGCGGGCGACTACCATGTAAGGGGTGTCCCCTTCGCACCGCGGCAAGCGCCTGCTGCCGCGTATCGCGCTCGGGGTCGTGGTGCTCGCGCTCGGCGTCGCCGCCGCGTTGTTCCTCCTGCTGCGCGGCGAAGGTGACGTGTCGCATCCGGACGTGAACTTCGTCCCGACGACGGAGAGCACGCCCGACACGGCCACCGGGTCTCACAAGCATCCGGCCGACGACGGCTTCGAATGGCCGGTCTACGGCTTTCGCAAGTCGCGCACGCACCACCTGCCGCTGAAGGTCACCCCGCGCCCGCCCTACCGCCAGGCGTGGGCGCTGCGCGGGAAGGTCCTGCTCGAGTTCACGCCGGTGCTCTGCCACCGCAAGCTCTACCTCATGAAGAACAACGGCGCCCTGTACGCGATCTCGCGGCTGTCGGGGCGCGTGAGCTGGAAGCGCAAGCTCGGCACCCTCGCCGCAGCCTCGCCGGCCTGCAGTCACGGCACGGTCTACGCCGTGCTGCTCTCGCACCGCCGCGGGACCGACGCCGGCCGCGTCGTCGCCGTGTCCGCCAAGACCGGGCACGTGAAGTGGTCGCACACGCTGCCCAGCCGCGCCGAGGGATCGCCGCTGCTGGACCGCGGGCGCCTGTTCATCGGCACCGAGGACGGCACGGTCTACTCGCTGCGGGCGAAGAACGGCGCGATCCGCTGGCGCGCGAAGGCCGCCGGCGCCGTCAAGGGCGCGATCGCGCTCGACGCCGGCAAGCTCTACTTCGGCGACTACGGCGGCCAGGTCCACGCGATCCGCCGCTCCAACGGCCAGAAGGTGTGGGCGACGTCGCCGAGCAGCGGCCCCCTCGGCCTCGGCGAGGGCAACTTCTACTCGTCGGCGGCGGTGCAGTACGGGCGCGTCTACATCGGCAGCACGAACGGCGACGTCTACTCCTTCTCGTCGACCGACGGCAAGCTCGCGTGGCGCACGCACACGGGCAACTACGTCTACGCCTCGCCGGCCGTCGGCCAGGTCGGCGGCGGCCCGCCGACGGTCTACATCGGCTCCTACGACGGGCGCTTCTACGCGCTCGACGCGCGGTCGGGCAAGACGCGCTGGGTGCGCCATCTCGGCACGAAGATCTCGGGCGCGGCGACGATCGTCGGCGACCTCGTCTTCGTCTCCGACCTCGACAAGAAGACGACCTGGGCACTCGGTGCCCGCACCGGCGTGACGGTGTGGAAGACCCGCCGCGGCGCCTTCAACCCGGTCATCAGCGACGGCCGGCGGATCTACTTCACGGGCTACACGTCGCTCTTCGCGCTGGACCCGGTCGGGCACCCGTTCGTGCCGCGGGCCAAGAAGCGCAAGCGCTGATCAGCGGCGCACGGCGATGCCGGCGGCGGCGAGGTGCTCCTTCGCCTCGCGGACGCGGAACGTGCCGTAGTGGAAGATCGACGCCGCGAGCGCCGCGTCGGCGCCGGCGTGCAGCGCCTCGGCGAGGTGCTCGAGCGTGCCCGCCCCGCCGCTGGCGATGACCGGGACGCCGACCGCCTCGCTCACCGCCCGCGTGAGCTCGAGGTCGTAGCCGTCGTTCGTCCCGTCGCGGTCCATGCTCGTCAGCAGGATCTCCCCCGCGCCGCGCTCGACGCCCTCGCGCGCCCAGGTCACGACGTCGATGCCCGTCGCCGTGCGCCCGCCGGCGACGAACACCTCCCAGGAACGTGACGTCGCCGGTAGGTCGTCGGTTCCGGCGCCGCGACGCTCCGGCCGTGCCACGGCTTCGTCGCCGGGTTCGCCGACCGGACGGCGAAACACTTGTTTCGCATCAATGGCAAGGACCACGCATTGCGCCCCGAAGACGTCGGCGAGTTCCCCGATGAGCTCGGGGCGCGCGACGGCGGCCGAGTTCACCGACACCTTGTCGGCGCCGGCGTCGAGGACCCCCTGCGCGTCGGCGGCCGAGCGGATCCCGCCGCCGATCGTGAAGGGGATGAAGCACTCGTCGGCGACGCGGCGGGCGAGCGCGACGACGGTGTCGCGCTTGTCGCTCGTCGCGGTGATGTCGAGGAAGACGAGCTCGTCGGCGCCCTCGGCGTCGTAGAGCGCCGCGAGCTCGACGGGGTCGCCGGCGTCGCGGATGTTCACGAAGTTCGTGCCCTTGACGACGCGGCCGGCGTCGACGTCGAGGCACGGGATGACGCGCTTGAGGTGCACGCGCCCTACCGACCGTCGAGCGCCGCTTGGCCCTCGGCGATCGTGAACTTGCGCTCGTACAGCGCCTTGCCGGCGATGACGCCGGTGAGGTTGACCTGGCGCAGGGCGGCGAGCGCCGCGAGATCCTCGGTGCTGCCGATCCCGCCGGAGTACATGAAGCGCCCCCGCACGACCTGGGCGATCGCGCGCACCTCGTCGACGTCGGGGCCGCCGAGCAGCCCGTCCTTGTCGACGTTCGTGAAGACGAACGTCCGCACCCCGCGGTCCTGCATGCGCTCGATGACGTCGGCGGCCGGCATGTCGGTCGTGTGCGTCCAGCCGGCGGTCGAGACGAAGCCGCCGCGGGTGTCGATGCTCACGACCGTGCGGTCGCCGAACTCCGCGACGACCTCGTCGAGGAAGTCGACGTCGGTGAACGCCGCCGTGCCGAGGATGACGCGGGCGACGCCGGCGCCGAACGCGTCGCGGACGGCCTGCACCGAGCGCAGCCCGCCGCCGACCTGCACCGGCACGCCGAGCTGGCGCGCGATCGCGGCGACGTGGTGGAGGTTCTGCGGCGCGCCCGTCCGCGCGCCGTCGAGATCGACGACGTGCAGGTAGCGCGCGCCGGCCTGCACCCACGCCCGCGCGGCGTCGAGCGGGCTGTCGGCGTAGACCGTCTCGGCGTCGAAGTCGCCCTGGACGAGCCGCACCGCCCGACCGTCGGCGATGTCGATCGCGGGATAGAGGATCACGCTACGGCTGCCGCGGTGGAGCAGATCCCGACGAAGTTGCGCAGCAGCGCGAGCCCGTGCGTCGAGGACTTCTCGGGATGGCACTGCGCGCCGAAGACGTTGTCGCGCTCGACGAAGGACACGAACGGCGCGCCGTACTCGCCCATGCCGAGGACGATCGACTCGTCGTCGGGCACGGGGACGAAGGAGTGCACGTGGTAGAACGCCGCCGGGTTCGGCAGCCCCGCGACGAGCGCCGACTCGCGCTGCCAGGTCACGGCGTTCCAGCCGATGTGCGGAAGCTTCAGGCCGGCCGTTTCGAGGCGCACGATGCGGCCGGGGAGCAGCCCGAGCCCGGTGGAGCCCTCGTGCTCGACGGACTCCTCGAAGAGCAGCTGCATGCCGAGGCACAGCCCGATGACCGGCACGCCGGCGGCGGCGCGCTCGCGGACGACGTCGTCGAGACCGAGCGCGCGCAGGCGGCGCATCGCCTCGGGGAACGCCCCGACGCCGGGGACGATGAGCCCGTCGGCGGCGCACAGCTCGCCGGCGTCGGCCGTCTGGGCGATCTCCGTCCCGATGTGCGCGAAGGCCTTGACGACCGACCGGCGGTTGCCCATCCCGTAGTCGACCATCGCGATGCGCGCCGTCATCGCGGGGACCCGCCTTCCGGCTGCACCCCGGCGACCGTCGAGCAATGGCGCGCGGTCATGCGGTGAGCGTCCCCTTCGTCGAGGGCACGCCGGTCTCCGTCGGGTCGATCGCGATCGCCGCCCGCAGCGCGCGGGCGAAGGCCTTGAACGACGCCTCGATCATGTGGTGCGCGTTCGTCCCCGCCTGGACGTCGAGGTGCAGCGTGATGCGGGCGTTGTTGACGACCGCGCGGAAGAACTCCTCGAGCAGCTCGTGCTCGAAGCCGCCGGTCTCACCCGGCGGCAGCCCGCCGTCGTCGAGCGCGAGGAACGGCCGCCCGGAGACGTCGATCGCGCAGGCGGCGCGCGCCTCGTCCATCGGGACGACCGCGTGGCCGTAGCGGTAGATCCCGGCGCGGTCGCCGAGCGCGGCGTCGAGCGCCTGCCCGAGGACGATGCCGACGTCCTCGACGGTGTGATGCGACCCCGTCTGCAGGTCGCCCGCGGCCTCGACGACGAGGTCCAGGCGCCCGTGGCGCGCGAGCAGGTCGAGCATGTGGTCGAGGAAGCCGACGCCGGTGCTGCGCGTCCCGGCGCCGTCGCCGTCGAGGCCGAGCGTCAGCGCGATGTCGGTCTCGCCGGTGCGGCGCTTGCGCTCGGCGGTGCGTGCGGGGGCGTCAGTCATCGGAGGCATTGTCCCCCACGCGCGCCTCCATCGACTCGGCGTGCACGACGAAGCCCTCGGCGCGGGCGATCGGCGCCCCCGCGGCCGCCAGCGCCGCGGTCGCGCCGCCGACGTGGACCTCGCTCATGCGCCGGCGGAACTGGCGCGGCGACAGGCCGGAGGCGAAGCGCGCCGAGCCGCCGGTCGGCAACGAGTGGTTCGAACCCGCGACGTAGTCGCCGAAGGCCGTCCCGCCGGCGGCCCCGACGAAGACGCAGCCCGCGGACCGCACGCGCCCGGCGAGGCGCTCGACCGCCGGGCCGACGAGCTCGAGGTGCTCGGGCGCGAAGGCGTCACAGAACGCCAGGCCCTCCAGCAGCGATGCGGCGTGCACGAGCGCGAACGCCGCCGGATCGGAGTGCTGGCGTGCCGGCCAGAGCGCCTCCAGCGCGTCGCGGACGGCATGCAGCAGCGGCGACGAGCCGCTGACGACGGCGACGGGCGCGCCCGGGCCGTGCTCGCCCTGGGCGAGGAGGTCGAGCGCGATGAGGTACGGGTCGGCCGTCGCGTCGGCGAAGACGAGCACGTCGCTCGGGCCGTAGAAGCCGTCGATCCCGACCACGCCTGACACCTGGCGCTTGGCCTCCTGGACGATGAGGCTCCCGGGCCCGGCGATGACATCGGCGCGGGCGATCGTCTCGGTGCCGTAGGCCAGCGCGGCGATCCCGTGCGCGCCGCCGATCGCGTAGACCTCCTCGACGCCGCACAGCGCGCAGGCGCCGCGGATGACCGCGTCGACCGGGCCAGGCGTCAGGACGACGACGTCCTCGACGCCGGCCGCGCGCGCGGTCACGACCCCCATCACGACGGTCGACGGGTACGGGGCGCGCCCGCCGGGGACGTAGATCGCGGCGCGGCGGACCGGCACCTCGCGCAGGATCACCCGGTGGCCCTGCGGCAGGGTGACCTCGACGTCCTGGCCGACCGCGGCGCCGGCGACCAGGCCGACGTTCTCGATCGCGACGTCCAGACCCGCGCGGACGTCGTCCGCGAGCAGGCGGGGGTCGAGCTCCTCGGGCGCGAGGCGCAGCGAGTCCGGCGGCGGCGCGCCACCGGCGTCGAAGCGCGCGACGAGCTCGCGCAGGGCGCGGTCGCCGCCGTCGCGCACGGCCGCGACGATCTCCGCGACGGCCGCGCTCACCGACGCCGGCGCGGGCGCGAGCGCCCGCACGGCCGCCGCGGCGGCGACGACGTCGCCGCCGACCTCGAAGCGCTCAACGCGCACGGAGCTTCTCCAGCATGCCGTCGATCGCCGCGGCCTTGAGCTTGTGCGAGACGGGGTTGGCGATGAGCCGCGCCGTCGAGACGTAGATCTCCTCGCGGATGACGAGGTTGTTCTCGCGCAGCGTCGTGCCGGTGGCCGTGAGGTCGACGATCGCCTCGACGAGCCCGGTCAGCGGCGCGAGCTCGACCGACCCCTTGACCTCGACGATCTCCGCCTGGCGGCCGGTGGCCTCGAAGTACGCGGCGGCGGTCTTGTAGTACTTCGTCGCGACGCGCATGACGCCCAGGCGGCGCAGCGCCTCGACCGACGGATCGGGGCCGTCGACCGTCGCGAGCACCATCGTGCAGGCGCCGTAGCCGAGGTCGAGCAGCTCGTAGACGTCGCGCTCGGACTGCTCCATGAGGACGTCCTTGCCGGTGATGCCGACGTCGGCCGCGCCGGCCTCGACGTACGTCGGGACGTCGGAGGGGCGCATCGTCACGATGCCGACGTCGGCGAAGAGGAGCTTGCGGTCGTTGGAGCGCACCTCGGCGCAGTCGAGGCCGATCGACTCGAGCAGGTCGAGCGTCTCGCGCATCAGCGCGCCGCGCGGCACGGCGATCGTGAGCCCGAGCCCGCCGCTCATGCCCGCTCCTCTCCCGTGAGGGCGATGTGCAGCGCGTCGATCGACAGCGCGAAGCCGACCGCGGGCAGCGGGCGGCCGAAGCGCCCGAGCAGGTCGTCGTAGCGGCCGCCGCCGCCGATCGGCGCGCCGAGCGCCGGGTCGTAGACCTCGAACACGGCGCCGGTGTAGTAGCCCATCTTGCGCACGAGGCCGAGGTCGAAGATCACGCGCTCGGCGACCGCGGGCGCGAGCAGCGCATAGACGTCGCGCAGCCCGGCGACGGCGCCCGCGACCGGGCCGTCGCCCTCGGCGAGCACCTCGGGCCCGCCGCGCAGCTGCGGCACGCGCAGGAGCAGCTCGGCCTCGGGGCCGGCGAGCTCCAGCCGCGAGAGCTCGGACTCCAGCGCGACGAAGTCGCGGGCGACGAGCGCCTCGAGCAGGCGCGCGCCGGCCTCCTCGGGGACGGCGAGCGCCGCGAGCAGCGCGGGGTACAGCGAGGCGTCGCCGAGGCCGATCCGGTAGTCGCGCAGGCCGGCGGCGTCGAGGACGTGGCAGAGGACGGTGAGCGCCTCGGCGGTGCCCTGCGGCGCGGGCGCGCCGACGAGCTCGATTCCGGCCTGGAGGAACTCGCGCATCTGCCCGCGGTGCGGGCGCACGGCGCGGTAGACGTGGGCGAAGTAGCAGAAGCGCAGCGGCGGATCCTCGTTGGCGTAGCGCGTCGCGACGAGGCGGGCGATCGGCACGGTCATGTCGGTCCGCAGCGCGAGGACCTTGCCGTGGTCGTCGAAGACGCGGTAGGCGGGCGGAGCGCCGCCGCCGCGGGCGAGGACCTCCTCGTACTCGAGCGCCGGCGTCCAGACCTCGCCGTAGCCGTCGCGCTCGAAGACCCCGCGCACGGACTCCGTGATCGCGCGCAGCTCGCGCATCTCGTCGGGCAGCACGTCGCGGGTGCCGGAGGGAATCGGGTGGATCTGGGGACGCACGAGGGGTGGCAATCTAGTCAGGTGGCCCGCCCGGCGATGGCCGGGCCGTCGCGGTGCTAGTGGATCCGGCCGGAAGTTCGGCGAGGTTTTGCCGGACCTCCGGACGGGTCCACTAGGCGTGGACGGGCTCGGTCGCGACGCGCTCGATGCGTGCGCCGAGGTCGCGCAGGCGCTCGTCGATGCGCTCGTAGCCGCGGTCGATCTGGCGGATGTTGCCGATCTCCGAGCGCCCCTCGGCGCAGAGGGCGGCGATGAGCATCGCCATGCCGGCGCGGATGTCCGGCGACTCGACGCGCTCGCCGCGCAGGCGCGCGGGGCCGCTGACGATGACGCGGTGCGGGTCGCAGTGCGTGATGTCGGCGCCCATCAGCACGAGCTTGTCGGTGAAGAACATGCGGTTCTCGAACATCCACTCGTGGATGAGCGCGTTGCCGTCGCACTGCGTCGCCAGCGCGACCGCGATCGACGTCAGGTCGGCGGGGAACGCCGGCCACGGCCCGTCCTGGACGGTGATCTTGTGTTCGCCGACGTCGCTGGACATCACGAGATCCTGGCCGCCGGGGATGAGGACGTCGTTGCCGTCGAGCTCGCTGCGCAGCCCGAGGCGGTCGAAGACGAGGCGGATCATCCGCAGGTCGTCGGGGATCGTGTCGCGGATGCGCAGCGCGCCGCCGGTGGCGCCGGCCAGCGCCATGAACGAGCCGATCTCGATGTGATCGGGCCCGACGGTGTGGTCGCAGCCGTGCAGGCCCGCGGTGCCGTTGACCGTCAGGACGTTGGAGCCGATGCCCTGGATGTCGGCGCCCATCTTCACGAGCATCCGCGCGAGATCCTGGACGTGCGGCTCGCATGCCGCGTTGCCGATGACCGTCGAGCCCGGCGTGCGGGCGGCGGCCAGCAGCGCGTTCTCCGTCGCCATGACCGACGGCTCGTCCATGAAGACGTCGCCGGCGCGCAGGCCGCCCGGGGCGCTGATGACGATGTCGCGCGCGTGCTCGACGGACGCGCCGAGGGCGGCGAAGGCGTCGAGGTGCGGATCGAGGCGGCGGCGGCCGATGACGTCGCCGCCGGGCGGCGGCATCCGGACGTGCCCGAAGCGGGCGAGCAGCGGCCCGGCGAGCAGGAACGAGGCGCGAATGCGCTCGGACAGATCGCGGTCGATGACGGCCTCGGCCGTGACGTCGGCGGCGCAGAGCGCGACCTCGTGGTCGCTGAGCCAGGTGATGCGCACGCCGAGGGCCTCGAGGAGGGAGAGCATCGCCCCGACGTCCTTGATCTTCGGGACGTTGCGGACCACGACCTCATCCCCGGTCAGGACCGAGGCGGCAAGGATGGGCAGGGCACCGTTCTTGTTGCCGGCGGGCACGATCGTGCCGGACAACGCGGTGCCTCCGTCGATGACGAACTTCTCCATGAGCAGTGGCCTCCCGGCGACGGATGCGGAGCCGGATGGCTGGGCTAGGGTAACAGCCATGTCCTCCCGGATTTCGCGCGACGAGGCCTGGTCCCTGCTATCCGAATGGGTCAGATCCGAATCCCTCCGGCGCCATTGCCTGGCCGTGGAGGCCGCGATGGTGGCCTACGCCCAGCGCGACGGCGAGGACGCCGAGCTGTGGGGCGTGACCGGCCTGCTGCACGACGCCGACTACGAGCGCCACCCCGACATGGACGACGCCGAGGCCGGGCATCCGCGGACGATCATGGCCGAGCTCGAGCGGCGCGACGCGCCGCCCGAAATGGTCCGCGCGATCGCAAGCCACGCCGACTATCTCGGCGTCGCGCCGGAGTCGGCGATGGAGCGCACGCTCGTCGCGGTCGACGAGCTGTGCGGCTTTCTCGTCGCCTGCGCGTACGTGCGCCCCGAGGGCATCCACGGGCTCACGCCCAAGTCCGTGAAGAAGAAGCTCAAGCAGCCCTCCTTCGCGGCGGCCGTCAACCGCGAGGACGTCCGCGGCGGGGCCGACAAGCTCGGCGTCGACTTCGACGCGCACGTCGCGTTCGTCATCGCGGCGCTCGACGCGCGCGCCGACGAGCTCGGGCTCCACGGTCGCGACGCGGCGTAGAACGGCTCCTGCAAGACCCGTTGCAGAACGGCAGGGGATTTCTGGCTTGCCAGAGCCAAACCACCGCGCGGACGGCGACTTCCGTCCGCAGGGGTACGTATGTTCCCGAACACGTGTTCGCGTCTGAGCCCCCCACCTGGACCTCCCGCCTGCGCCGCGCCGCCGCGCTCGTGAAGGCGTTCGCGCTGCTCGAGGACCCGCCGCGCGACGCTCGACGGGCAGCCACCGCTCGCCTGCCCGCCTCCGCGGCGCCGCCTTCCGCCCCCGCGGGGCCGTCTTCCGCGCTGCGGCCGGCTGCGGTCGGCGAGCGCGCGCCGCACAGCGACCGCGGCCGTGCCCACCCGCACCGCCTGGCGCTCGTGACCACCGCCGCACCGCGCCGGCCAGGAGCTCCGCCGGCGCGCCCGCAGCCGTGCACGATGCCGATCGTGCGCACCCCGCGCCGCACGCAGCGCTCGAAGGCCTGAGAGCGCCCGAACGCATGCGGTGCGTTCACTGCACAACGACCGAAGGGCCGCCCTTGCGGGCGGCCCTTCGATGCTGAATAAACCGGCGGCGTCCTACTCTCCCGGGCCCTTGCGGACCAAGTACCATCGGCGCTGAGGGGCTTAACTGCTCTGTTCGGAATGGGAAGAGGTGTCTCCCCCTCGCCATAGCCACCGGAGAACGGTGAGAGCCCCCTGGGCCCTTCAAAACTGCACAGTAGCCTTCGTTGTACGACGGGTACCAAAAAGTCATCCGTCAAGCCCTCGACCCATTAGTACCGGTCTCCTTCGTGCGTTACCGCACTTCCAGATCCGGCCTATCAACCTGGTGGTCTACCAGGGGTCTTACTCCCTCATGGGGATGGGAGAGTTCATCTCGAGGCCGGCTTCCCGCTT
>Ga0310810_10010321_pt1 | contig 10871 bp, 10 predicted proteins | sample NCmetagenome_FD_207641 | JGI IMG/M metagenome (GOLD analysis project Ga0310810, IMG submission 207641) | Soil microbial communities from experimental microcosm in Duke University, North Carolina, United States - NC | ecosystem: Engineered > Artificial ecosystem > Soil microcosm > Unclassified ... | reverse complement strand
GCCGGCCGGCGAATTCGACAGTGGGGGCGGGATCGATGTCGTCGAACCAGAATCCGGCGGTGATCGGAGGGCGATCGCGCATCGCCCACACCACGAGCCCGATGCCGCCGAGCAGGGTCACGATCGCAACGATCAGCGCCTGCCTGCCGCTGCCCATCACAAATCGACCCGGTCCAGCGCGCGCACGGGCTGTGCGTTCGTGACGTAACCATCGATGCCGAAGACCGCCAGCGCAATCCAGACGATCGTGAATCCGATCAACTGGGTCGGCGCGAACGGCTCGCGGTAGACGAACACGCCGAGGAGGAACTGAATGGTCGGCGAGATGTATTGCAGCAGTCCGATGGTCGAGAGCGGCACCAGTTGCACCGCCGACGCAAACAGCAGCAGCGGCAGCGTCGTCACGAACCCGGCGCCGGCAAGCAGCACCGTGGTTCGCGTTCCAGCGTGGCCGAACGCTCCGGAGCCGTTCAGATCGACGGCGACGAGAAAGATCAGCGCCGGCACGAACAGGATCCCCGTCTCCACGGTGAGTCCGAAGAGCGGCGTCATCGGCGCCTTTTTCTTCACGAGGCCATAGGTGCCGAATGTACCGGCGAGGACCAGCGCGATCCATGGCAAGGTGCCATACGCCCACCACAGATACAACACGCCCGACGCCGCGATCGCCACGGCAACCCACTGCAACGCCGTCAGTGACTCGCGCAGAATCACCACACCAAGCAGGACGTTGACGAGCGGCGTGATGAAGTAACCGAGGCTCGTGCCGATGACGAGCCCGTGATTGACGCCCCAGACGTACAGGAACCAGTTCAAGCCGATGAGCAGCGCCGCCGCCGAATAGATCGGCAGCACCACGCGCAGGTTGATCATCCTGGCCAGCACCGTACCAGGGGGCTGCCGCGAGCGGCGCCGGGCATCTCGATACATGCTGCCCAGCACCAGCGGGATCAGCACCAGGCATGACCAGACAATGCGATGGGCAACGATCTGGAGCGCGGGAATGGCTTCGAGCGCGGTCCAGTACAGCGGGAACAGTCCCCACAGGACATATGCCGCTACACCACGCCAGACGCCGGAGGCCCTCACCGGCGAATCATGCGTCGAGACGGGTCGTCGCGTAGGCGCGGGCGGCTTCGAGTTCCCGCAGGATCTCCTGCTCGCTGAGGACCGTCGAAGACGACTTGGCGCGGCGGAAGATGCGATCGACCATGTCTTCGTCGGCAGTCACACCGTGGCATTCGAGCCAGAAGACGACGTTCGATTTGCCGGACATCGGACCGATCTCGATCTGCTGGCTGCGGCCGACGAGTCGCGCCGGCACACCGGAATACACCGTGTCCGCCAGCTCGGGATCGTTCTTGCGGAACGCCTTGACCACCGCCGCGGCGTGCACGCCTGTCGCCGTGCGGAAGGCATCACGGCCGAACACCGGATAGTTGTCGGGCACCGGCTCGCCCGTCGCGTCCGACACCGCGCGCACGAGATCGTTGAGCCGCGTCAGATCGCGATCAATCCATCCCATGAGCACCAGGTTCACCATCAGCAGGTCCATCGGCGTGTTCCCGACACGCTCGCCGATCCCGAGGATGGTGCCGTGCACGCGCGAGGCTCCGGCCTCGAGCGCGGCGAGACTGTTGATGGTTCCCATGTCGCGATCGCGATGACCGTGCCAGTCGATCCCCACGTCGCCGGCGCCGGCTGCGTCGATGACGGATCGCGCAAACCGTACGACCGCGCGTGCGCCGGCGGGAGTCGCATGGCCAACGGTGTCGGCGATGCAGATGCGCGCGGCGCCCGAATCGATGGCGGTCGTGAACAGCCGCCGCAACGTCTCCGGCTTGGATCGCGTGGTGTCTTCGGTCACGTACATCACGCGGAGGCCCTGCGCCACGGCGAAGCCGACGGCTTCTTCCGTGCACCGCTGCAGGTGATCGACGGTCCAGTCCTCCGCGTACTGCCGGATCGGACTCGAGCCGATGAAGCAGCAGCATTCGATCGGGAGTCCGGTCCGCTGCACGATCTCCGCAATCGGCTGGATGTCGGCGATCAGCGTGCGCGCGGCGCAGTTGGCCTGCAGCCGCAGCCGTCCCTCGACGATGGCGCGCGCGAGGACTTCGACGTCGCGAACGACGTGCGCGCCGGCGCCGGGTAAGCCGATGTCGGCCGTGTCGATGCCGATGTCGTCGAGCAGGTGGAGAATATGGATCTTCTGATCGATGGATGGCGCGCGCGCCGACGGCGACTGCAGGCCGTCGCGCAGCGTTTCGTCATTCAGGATGACCAGCGGCGGCCGCGGCGAGGGCTGGTCCACGTTCCAGTCGTAGATCAGGGCCTTATCCACGCTCGCCCCGCGCCATGACGACCGCGGCACCGATGCCGGCGACGACGACGGCACCGGCCGATGCCAGTCCCAGCCGCACGCCGCGACGAATCGCCGGCCGCATGACGGCATCCACTGAGACCCCTCGCTGATGACGTGCGTACGCGGCGCGCGCCTGCTCGGCGTACGCATGAGCGCCGTGGGCGGTCACGCGATCCTGGACGACGCAGAACACTGCGAGCGCTGCAAGGAACGTGAACACGACCACGCGGCGGACCACGCGGCAATTATAGGTCCCGCCTTCGCGGCTGCCGGCTTCGACGAGTCAGGTGCCGCCTGCGCCGTACCGGCTCCGGCGGGCAAGCCCGTTGACGCCGTGCCGGCTCCGGCGGGCAAGCCGTTGACGCCGTGCCGGCTCCGGCGAACAAGCCCGCTTGCGCCGTCCCGGGCGTGTGTCTTGCTACGTTGTGACTCGATCAGGAGGATGGCCAACCCATGAATATTCGAGACGTGATGACGACGAATCCGCGGACACTTTCACCCGAGGACAGCATTCAGAATGCGGCCCGCATCATGCGAGACGAGGACACCGGTGCGGTGCCCGTCGTTGATGCCGGACGACCGGTCGGCATGCTGACCGATCGCGATATCGTCATCCGCGCCGTAGCGGACGGCGGTCAACTGAACCGTCCGGTTCGCGAGATCGTGACCACCGGCGTCGTCTGTGTGACGCCAGAGATGTCGACGCGCGAGGCGAACGAGCTCATGAGCGAACACCAGGTGCGCCGCCTGCCTGTGGTCGAGGGCGACCGGCTCGTCGGCATCGTTTCGCTTGGCGACCTGGCGGTGAAGGAAGGCAAGGACCGCCGCACCGGCGACACGCTGCAGGATATTTCGGCGGGCGTCAAAGAACGCGGCTGAAGAGATCGAGCTCCCAGGCCGCGAACAACAGCGCCAGCACCACCAGGATCACCATCACGATGATCGGGACCCGCGACCGCCGGGGGCGTTCGAACAGCGACCCCTCCTCCGGCGGCTTGACGCGCGGTTCCGTCGTCGCGTTCCCGCAGCGATAGCAGATCAGGGCCTTGTCGGCGATGGTGGCGCCACAGTGTTTGCAGATCATGTCGGGCTTCGGGCTTCGGACTCCAGGCTTCGGGCCTTTGCGCAACGATCGTTCGCTGCGGCCCAGCTACTAATCGTACTATTGCAGTACCCGTAGCCCGAAGCCCGGAGCCTGTAGTCCGACATGATTCCCCTTCGCGACGTCATTCCGTCGCGCACCACGCCGTACCTCACCATCGCGATCATCGCCCTCAATGTGCTCGTGTTCGCGTACGAGTTCTCGCTGGGCGACGCCGCCAACACGTTCGTGCTCGCCTACGGATTGATTCCGGCGGCGTTCTCGTGGGCGACGGTGCTGACCTCGATGTTCGTGCACGGCGGCTTGCTGCACGTCGCGGGCAATATGTGGTTCCTGTGGATCTTTGGCGACAACGTCGAGGACCGCTTCGGCCACGGCCGCTATGTCTTCTTCTACCTGCTGTGCGGCACGGCCGCGGCGCTGGCGCAGACGGCGATGAGTCCGGACTCGATCGTCCCGATGGTGGGCGCGAGCGGAGCGATTGCGGGGGTGATGGGAGCCTACTTCGTGATGTATCCCCACTCACGGATTGTCACGCTGGTGCCGCTCGGGTTCTTCACGCAGATCATCGAGGTCCCGGCGATCTTCTTTCTTGGCTTCTGGTTCCTGATTCAATTCGTGAGCGGCGTCGGCTCGGTGGCGACCGCCGCGACCCACGCGCCGACCGGCGGCGTCGCGTTCTGGGCGCATGTGGCGGGCTTCGTCATGGGCCTCGCCGGCGTCCCGCTGTTCCGCCGGCCCGAACGCCAGCGCGTCGAGTGGTGGAACAGCGAACCGCCGCGGTCGCAGCTCTGACGACCGTCACAAAAGCCGCCACGACGTGAGATAGCCTCCGCTACCTCCGCGCCTGCTACTTCTCGCCCGTGTCCACCAGCTTCAGCAGCAGGTCCTGCGCGCGTTCGAACGAGGGCGCGATCTCGAGCGCGGCGAGCGCTTCCTGCTTCGCTTCGGTGCGATTGCCGACGGCGAGCAGCCCTTCGGCCAGGTCGGTGTGCGCGGCGGCTTTGTCAGGCGGATTGGCCGCGAGCGCGGACCGGAAGGCGCGCACGGCGCCGGCGGAGTCGCGCTTCTGCATCAGGCTGTGGCCAAGACCCGCCTCCGCTGCGGCGTCGAACGGATCGACGTTGACCAGCCGCTGATATGCATCCTCCAGCGATTGCGCGTCGCTGCCGCCCTTCGTCAGCGCCACCAGCCGCCGCGCCGATTCCACGTCTGCGTGATCGACCTTCATCACGTCCTGGAGTGCGCGGATCGCGCGGGCGGTGTCGCCCTGCTTCTCCGCGATGGCCGCGATCAGCTTGTTCGGGTTGTCGTCGCCGGTCGCCTTCGGAATCAACGCTGACGCGCGTTCGAGCGCCGTGATCGCGCCAGCGTGGTCGCCCGACTTCTCCAGCGACTTGGCCAGCGCCATCTGCACCGCGAAGCTGTCCGGGTTTCCCGCCGCGACCTTCTTCAGCTCGTCGAGCTCCGGTGGTGCCTCGCCCTCAGGCCGCTTCAAGGCCCGCAGGATCGGCTCGTACTTCTTCTGCATCGCCGCATCGAACGAAGCCTGCACCTGATCGATGTTCGCGCCAAAGACCTCCTGGAATGCCTGCTCGTCGGTGATCCCCTTCGCGTAGGACTTCACCAGCGCCTGCAGCGCCGGCTCGCCGTAGGCTTGCGCGAAGTGCTCGGCCACGAGCGACGCTTCGTAGTACGCGAGCGAGATCAGCTTCGGATCGCTGAAGGCCTCGTTCAACGCATCGAGCTTGATCGTCTGGCCCTTGCTGAGCGCGGACGCGAACGACACGTCCATCTCCCAGCCCCACTCCGGCCGCCCACGTTTCTCTTCCCACTGCGAGATGCCCTCGCTGAGCCAGCGCGGGATGCGGTTCTTCGACATCTGCAGCGTGATGACGTGCGTCAGCTCGTGCCACAGCGTCGGCTGCCAGTTGTATTCGCCGGGCGGCCGCGCATGGGGCGAGTCGAGCGCCACGACCTTGCCGAAGCAGACGCCAAGCGCGCCGATCATGCCGGGCAGCCCGAGCGTGCGCACGGCGAAGTCGTCGTGCACCGGAAACATCTCGATCAGAATCGGCCCCTCGGGCGTGAAGTTCCAGCGTTTCGACAGCGTATCGAGCGCTTCCCTCGCCAGCGGCACCGCCTGCTCGCGCATCACACCCGCTTCCGCCGGATCGAAGCGCATCGTGATGTTGCCGTCCTGCACCGTGACGAACGTATCCACCTTGTCGAGCATCGCCAGCAGGTTCTTCGTGACGACGCTGCTGTAGAAGGGATCGAGCTTGTAGGCGGTCTCGAGTTCCGGACGGGCCCCGGCTTCGTCACCGACGCGCAGCAGCTCCACGCCGAGGTCGGCGTGCGCCCGCGAGCTGTTCGGGTCGAGCTCCAGTGCCTTCTTCGTGAGCGGGATGGCTTCGGCGAAGCGGTAGTTGCGCGTCGCCACGTCACCCGCGACGCGATACACCTCGGCGTAGACGGGATTGATCTTCAGGGCCGCATCGACGCGCTTGGTGAAATCAGGCTGCCGGTCCTCGAGGAACGCGAGTGCCGCGTCCAGCGTGATCACTTCGAGGCTGTTCGGATTGACACCGAGCGCCTTGTCGATCGACGCGTGTGCGTCCTGCCGCTCGCGATTGTCGAGCGCAATCTCCGCCGACAACTGATACGCCGGGACATAGTTCGGGTTGATCTTCAAGGCGCGATCGAGGGCCTTCAGCGCCGCCGGCTGATCGAGGTCCGAGACCAGCCGGGCCATGCCGGTCAGCGCTTCGGCGTTGTTGGCGTCGGCCTCGAGGGCGATCTCGAACGACTTCTGTGCCGACTCGTTTTCGGCTTTCTCGAGGAACAGCATGCCCCACGCCGTGTTGATCTCCGGGTCCTTGGGGGCCAGGCGATCGGCATCGCGGAACAGGGTGTTCGAGTCCTGGAACTGGCCCAGCGCGCGCGCGGCCTGTGCCTGGCGCAGCACGTCCATCGCCGTCCGTCCCTGCGGTCCGTTGACGATCCGCTGCAACGTGCGGGTGCCGTCGGCTTTGCGACCGAGGTATATCTGCAACAGCCCGAGTTCGAGCGCGGCGTCGCTGGTCGGCGCGGACGTCACCGCCGGGGTGAGCGCCTTCTCCGCATCCTGGTAGCGACCGCGCGCGATCAGTGCGCGCGCGCGCAACGCGATCGAGCGCGGGTCGCGCTCGTTCTGCAGGAGCTTGTCGGCCTCGTCGTACTGTCCGACTTTGATGAGATTCGCCGCGTTGTCGGCGGGGGTGTTGCGCGTCTGAGCCTGCGGCAAGGTCCCGCTCGTCAGGAGCAGTGCGCCGATGGTCAACGCCAGAAGAAGAGATCGTCCGGACATATGTCAGTTAGACGCGTCACTGCGCCGACAGAGGCGGTTACGGTACTGGGGGCCAGTATAGCGTCTAGCGCAGGTCGAGAGCCTGCTCTTCGGACCTGATCCGCCGGCGCAACAGCTCACCGAAAATCAGCACGCTGCCGATGCCGGTGAGGGGGGCCGACACGAGCAGCGCAAAGCCGATGAGCTCCCCGACGACGGCGACGTAGTTCGGGTGCCGCAGCCAGCGATAGGGACCCGCGTGGACCAACGGCACGCCGAGGAGCACGAACACACGGAAGGTCCATCGGCCGTCGAGCGATCGAATCGCCCACACCTTCAGTCCCTTCGCGATGACGAGCACGATTGCGCCGGCGATCGTCAGGCGCTGCGTTCCACCGGACGTCGCGATGACGTGCAGCCCTGGCCGTGACGCCAGCAGGCCTTCGGCCGCCATGGCGACGAAGAGGGCCGGGTAGGCCACACGCATGACGGGATAGACCGGATCGAATGCGGCGACGGCACCGCGCGCACGCAGCGTCCGTTCGTTGCGCCGCGACACCTGCAGCTCGATCAGCATGATCGACAGCATCACGGTCAGCGCGACGATCGGGATCACGGTGTGCCGCCTTCGACCGCAAGCGAGACGTCGCCGGCAATGGCAATCAGCGAGCGCACGGGGGTGTTCCAGTGCGTCGCGATCGCCGCGGCGAGGGTCACGCCACGCGGCGAGCCGACGAGCGCACGCAGCGCACGGTTGATCCGCCACTTGCCGGCGAAGGCGCCGCGGCGCGCGGTCAGCAGCGCCTGATGTTGCGGTACGCCCGTCTCGATCTCACGCAGCGCCGACTGCGCGGCGAGCATACCGCCGGCCAGCGCGAAGCGGAGTCCGTCGCCGGTCATCGGATCGACGAATCCAGCGGCATCACCGGCCAGCAGCATCCCGGGACAGCCCGCTGCGCGCGCATCGACGCCCAGCGGCCCGAGCACGACCGCGTCGGAGACAGGCCGTGCCGACGTGAAACGATCCCGAAGCGCCGATTCCGAAGCGATCGCCCGTTCGATCACGCCTGCCCCGGTCGCGCGAGCGACGGTGTAATCGCGTACGACACACACGTTCGCGATCCCGTCGGGCAACGGCGCGATGCCGAGATAGCCGTCGCGGCGCACGTGCATCTCGCCGCGGTGCGAGAGGCCGGCCACGCCCTCGTAGTACGCCCCGAACGCCCATCGCCTGGGCCGTGTGGCGAAGCGGGTCAGGCCGACAACAGAACCGAGGCGCGACGCGCGACCATCGGCGGCGATCACCAGGCGCGCGGGCCAGCGCTCTTCGACACCATCGTGCGCGACCACCACGCCGCACACGCGCCCGTGTCGCTCGACGATCGGCCGCCGGGCGTTGAGGCGATCGTCGAAGCGGACGCCCGCGGCGATGGCCGAATCGAGCAACAGATGGTCGAACACACGGCGCGTCAGCGCCGCGCCGGAGACTCCGTCGGGATAGTCGGCGGTGACAGTCGCCCCGTTCGGTCCGGTCACGGTCATGCCGGAGACCGGGATCGCGCAACTGCGAACGGCGCGGCCAGGGCCGGCCGTGTCGAGCAGCGCCAGCGCGCCAGGATTCACGGTGTCGCCACAGAGCTTGTGCCGTGGAAACGTCTCGCGATCGATCAGGTGAACGTCGAGACCGGCCCGGGCGAGCGTCAGCGCCGCAAGACTCCCGGCGGGCCCGGCGCCGACTACGAGGACCTCGGGGATCAACTTGCCACTCTTAACTCCCAACTCCCAACATCTGACGCCGGACCAACTCCCAAAAAGGTCCACGCGGCTCGACAAGTTCGTAGAGGCCGACCTTCAGGGCGGCCCGTCTTGGGAATTGGACAGGCGTCAGACGTTGGGAGTTGGGAGTTCATCACGCACGCCCAATCACCAGTGCGCTGTTCTTCGAGCCGAACCCGAGACAGTTGCAGAGCGCCGCCTCGATGTGCGCGCGGCGGGGCTGCTGCGGGATGAAGTCCATCTCGCACGCCGGATCGGGATCGTCGAGGTTGATCGTCGGCGGCAGCATGCAGTGCTGCATGGCCAGGGCGGTCGCCGTCACGCCGGCGGCGCCGCTCGCCCCCTGCGGGTGGCCGATCATCGACTTGATCGACGAGCCGGGCACGCGATCGGCCAGGTCGCCGAACACCTGGCGCACGCAGCGCGATTCGATCGCGTCGTTCAACTGCGTCGACGTGCCGTGATAGCTGATGTAGCCAATCTCCTCACGCGGCCGGCCGGACTTCTCGAGCGCGGTCTCGATGCACCGGATGATCTCGCCGCCATCCGGATCCATCTGCACGCGGTGGTAGGCATCGCACGTCGACCCGTAGCCCTCGATCCGCGCATAACAGGTGGCGCCCCGCGCACGGGCCCGATCCTCGCGTTCGAGCACGAGCATCCAGGCACCTTCCCCGAGCACGAACCCGTCACGGCCGCGATCGAACGGCCGTGACGCCGCACCGGGACGATCGTTGTAATGCGTCGACACGGCGCGCATGCGTGAGAAGCCAAAGATCATGCCCGGCAGCACGCAGCCGTCGGTGCCGCCGGACAGGAGGACGTCGTATTCGCCGGCGCGAATCAACGACGCCGCGTAACCGATCGCATCGGTGGAGCTCGTGCATCCACACGAGAGCACGTGACTGATGCCGCGCAGGCCCAGCGAGATCGAAATCTCGCTCGACACCATGCCGCAGATCCCGACCGCGATCGCATATGGCGTGACGTGGCGCCCGCCGGTGGTGAAGAAGTCCTCGTACTGCCGTTCGCCGACGTCGATACCACCGCCGCCACTGCCAATGAGGACGCCGGCGTGCGGTTCGCCCGCGCGCAGCCCCGCGTTGTTCCAGGCTTCACGGGCCGCGATCACGCCGAACAGCGCGGCGCGTGAATAGCGCTTCGGATCCGCGCGGCCGTCGCGGTCCTCGTCGCCCTCGAGCGCCTCCGCGGCCTCGATGGTGACGGGGGGTACCGCGGCCGCGACCTGACACGGGTAATCCGACGCGTCGAACTGCGTGATCGCGCGCGTGCCGCTGCAGCCATGACTGATGTGCTGCCAGAACACGTCGCGTCCGACGCCGAAGGGTGAGACGACGCCGATGCCGGTGATGACGACGCCTGGCCCGTTCACGGCGCCCGCGGAGCTGACGGAACGGGCGTTCATGCGGTCACTATAATCGAGGCCGTGACGCTACTCGGCGGACGGAGCACGACGGCCGGCCGCGTCTTCGCCTGGGGTGGGGCCCTGCTCTTCGCGGCGGCGCTGGGTTATTTCCTCTATGCGTACGCGTTTACCTTCGGGGAAACCCAGCACCGGCGCGCGCCGGTCGCGTCGTCCCACCGCGGGGCCGGTGAGATCGCGTGGGATGTTGCCCTCTTCACCGTCTTTGCGCTGCACCATAGTGTGTTCGCGCGCGAGCGCGTCCGTGCCTTCGTCGCACGAACCGTGCCCGCCTCACTCGAACGCTCTGCCTACGTCTGGATCGCCAGCGCCTTGTTGATCGTCGTCTGCGCGTACTGGCGTCCGATCGCCGGTGTCGCGTGGCAAATCCCGGCTGTAGCCGGCTACGCCATCATGGTGGCAGGCAGCTGGCTGACGCTGCGGAGCGCGGCGGCGATCGACATATGGGAGTTGGCTGGAGTCCGGCAGGCATGGCTGACTCCCGACTCCCAACCTCGAAGCGTGCCCAACGCCCAAAAAGAGACTTCGCAGACGGGTGACTTCCGGACGGCTGGCAGCGGGGTGGACGAAGCCGGTGGGAATTGGGAGTTCAAGACCACCGGCCCGTATGGCTACGTCCGGCATCCGATCTACTCGGGCTGGTTTCTGCTGGTGTTCGGAGTCCCGACGATGACCGCCACACGGCTGGTCTTCGCCCTCGTCAGCTGCGCCTACCTGCTGGTCGGGATCACCTTTGAGGAACGGTCGCTGCGGCGCGCAAGTAACGGCAAGTATGACGAGTACATGCAACGCGTCCCGTCGAAGCTGGTGCCGCGGATCTACTGATCCTCGTCGTCCTCCTCGACGTCCTTCGGCA
>Ga0310810_10010320_pt1 | contig 10871 bp, 8 predicted proteins | sample NCmetagenome_FD_207641 | JGI IMG/M metagenome (GOLD analysis project Ga0310810, IMG submission 207641) | Soil microbial communities from experimental microcosm in Duke University, North Carolina, United States - NC | ecosystem: Engineered > Artificial ecosystem > Soil microcosm > Unclassified ... | reverse complement strand
GTAGTAGATGAGGCAGCCCATGACCGGGAATCCCATGATGATGAAGATCCACCAGTAGGGCCGCCCCGTCTTCAGCGCGTGATACGCGAAGCACGCCTGGATGACGAGAACGACGATGGCGAGGGGCATTCGCTGCCTACGCCGCCTTGAGGCTTCCCTGCAGCTCCTCGGCCGGCGTGCCGTTCTTCCACGGCAGCGGCACGTCGTAGGCCTTCGTCAGGCAGTCGTCGGGCAGGCACTGGATCGGCGAAAAGTCGCGGTGCGCGATGTAGCCCGGGCGCTTGAAGCGGCGGATGTGGTTCGAGACCGCGCATAGCGACAGGTACACGCTCACGCGGTTCCACGGCGAGAGGTTCGACGTCGAGGCGTGCACGAGGCAGCCGTGGAAAAGGATCATCGAGCCCGCCACGCCCTTCGGCGCGACGATTCCGCCGCGCTCGACGAGCCTGGCGATCGTCTCGTTGTTGATGGTCCAGAGCGGGTAGCTCGTGGTCGTGAGGTCGTGCGCCGCGTCGAGCACGCCCAGCTTGTGGCTGCCCGGAATGAACATGAGCGGCCCGTTGAATTCGTTCACCTCGTCGAGGAAGATCGCGACGTTCATGGCGCGCGCCTCGGGCATCTGGTCGTCCGCCCGCCAGGTGCCGTAGTCCTGGTGCCACTGCCACACGTCGCCGTCGAAGGCCTGCTTGCCGTTGATCTTGAACTGGTGCATGTACACGTCTTCGCCGAAAAGCTGCTTCACCGGCTCGACCATGCGCGGGTGACGCGCGAGGCGCGCGAAAGGCGCGCTGTACATGTGCGCTGCGAAATTCGTGCGCACGACGTCGCCCGTCTTCTCGCGCACGTTCTCGGGACGCCGCTGCGCATAGAGCGCGGGCACCTCGTCGAGCAGCGTCTTGATCTCCTGCGGCTTGAAGAGAGCCGGGAAAAACAGGTAGCCGTCGCGATCGAAGGACTCGATCTGGGTCGGGGTCAGTTTCATGGGCGAACCTCCTGCGCCCGTGTATTATAGGTTCTTCCTTGAGGAGGGAGACCATGTACTTGATCCGCATGCTGCTTTTGATCGCCGTGGCGATCGCCGCGCCGGCGCAGGCCGTGACGCTCAAATGGGCCGCGCAGAACGACATCCTGACGATGGACCCGCATTCGCAGAACCACGCCACCACCAACGGCATCATGCAGCACGTCTACGAGGGCCTGGTCCGGTTCGACAAGGACTTCTCCATCCAGCCCTGCCTCGCGGCCAGCTGGAAGGAAGTCTCGCCCACGCAGTGGCGCTTCAACCTGCGCAAGAACGTCAAGTTCCAGGACGGCACGCCTTTCACGGCCGACGACGTCGTCTTCTCGTACACCCGGATCCTCGAGCCGCAGGGCACGATGCAGATCTACGTGCAGGGCGTGAAGGAAGTGAAGAAGATCGACGACTTCACCGTGGACCTGATCCTCTCGGGCCCGAACCCGGTGCTCCTCAAGAACCTGGTCGATTTCCGCATCATGAGCAAATCGTGGTCGGAGAAGAACAAGTCGACGCACGTGCAGGACTACAAGGCGAAGGAGGAAACCTACGCCTCGCGCAACACCAACGGCACCGGTCCCTACATGATCAAGGCGTGGGAGCCCGACAAGCGCATCGTCATGCAGGCCTACCCGGGCTGGTGGGACAAGATCAGCGGCAACGTCACCGAGGTGATCTACACGCCGATCAAGTCGGACGCGACCCGCGTCGCCGCCCTGCTCTCGGGCGACGTCGACCTCCTCACCGACCTGCCGACGCAGGACGTGGCGCGGCTGCAGAAGGACGCGAAGCTGAAGGTCATGGAAGGCGCCGAGAACCGCACCATCTTCATCGGCATGGACCAGTTCAGCCCCGAGCTCAAGTACTCGGACGTGAAGGGCAAGAACCCCTTCAAGGACATCCGCGTGCGCAAGGCGCTCAACATGGCGGTCGACCGCGAGGCGATCAAGCGCGTCACCATGCGCGGCCTGTCGATCCCGGCGGCGATCATGGTCGCCCCCAGCGTGCACGGCTGGTCGAAGGACCTCGATCAGCCCATGAAGGTCGACGCCGAGGGCGCGAAGAAGCTGCTCGCCGAGGCCGGCTACCCGAACGGCTTTTCCTTCGAGCTCGACTGCCCGAACAACCGCTACGTGAACGACGAGGAGATCTGCCAGGCGCTCGTCGGCATGTGGGCGAAGATCGGCCTGAAGGCGAAGCTGCTCGCGCAGACCATGCCGCTGTGGATCGCGAAGATCCAGAAGTTCGACCACGACGCCTACATGCTGGGCTGGGGCGTGGCGAACTTCGACGCGAACTACTCGCTCTTCTCGCTGCTGCACACCAAGACGACCGGGGCCGCCGGCAGCTTCAACCTCGGCCGCGTCAGCGACCCGAAGCTCGATTCGCTCATCGACGCCATCAACATCGAGACCGACGTGAAGAAGCGCGACGCCATGATCCGCGAGGCGCTCACGATCACGCGCGACCAGTACTACTACGTGCCGCTGCACCACCAGCTGCGGCCCTGGGCGATGAAGAAGAGCGTCGAGACGGTCTACAAGTCCGACGACCGCCCGGAAGCGCGCTACGCGACGGTGAAGTAGCCGGCTAGAGCCTGTTTCGGTAGAACCGCCCCGCTTTCATCACCGCAAGGAGCCCCTTCTCGGGCTTCCTCAGCGGGGCGAGGTCCTTCAGAGGATCTCCTGCCGCGACGATCAGGTCGGCGGCCGCGCCGGGCGCGATCACGCCGAGCTTTCCTGACTGGCCGACCAGCTCGGCGCCCACGCTGGTCGCGCTCTGCAGGATTTCGGCCGGCTTCATGGCGGGCAGGCGCAGGCCGAACTCCTCGGACTGGAAAGCGTGCATGTGGCCGAGGAGGTCGGTGCCGAAGGCGATCGGGATGCCCTCGGCTTTTGCGCGCCGGATCGCGTCCACGCCGCGTGCTTTCACGCGCTCGAGCTTCTCCAGCATCTCCGGCGTGAGCCCGAGATTCGCATCGGCAGCGAGGGCCGAATAGGTTGCGAGCGTGGGCACCAGGTAGGCGCCTTCGGTCTTCATCGCGCGCGCCGAGCGCGCATCGAGCAGGTTGCCATGCTCGATCGAGCGCACCCCCGCCCCGACCGCGCGCTCGATCGAGCGCGGCGAATAGGCGTGCGCCATCACGTATTTGCCGGCGTTCTCGGCTTCCTCGCAGATCGCGCGCATCTCCTCGACCGAGTACTGCGCGCCCTCGATCGGGTCGTTGGGGCTCATCACGCCGCCGCCCGCCATGACCTTGAGGTGGTTCGCGCCGTTCCTCAGCTGCTCGCGCGCGGCGCGGCGCACCTCCGCCACGCCGTCGCAAATCGCGCCAAAGAGCCCGAGGCCTGCGCAGGTGCAGAACATCGTTTTCGCGCCGCGCGGCCGCGCATCCGCGTGCCCGCCGGTCTGCGTGAGCGGCCAGCCGGCAATGAAAAGCCGCGGCCCGGCGAAGAGCCCGCGCTCGACCGCTTCCTGCAGGCCGAAGTCGGCGCCCGCGGCGTCGCGCACCGTGGTGAAGCCGCGCAGCAGCATGCCTTCCAGAATATCCTTGGACAGCGCCGTGATGAGCGAGGGCGGCTGGGCCGAGAGGCGGACGATGTCATGCGTGGTCGCAGTCACATGCACATGGCAGTCGATCAGCCCGGGAAGCAAGGCCTTGCCCTTGAGGTCGAAGCTCCTGAAATCCGCCGCTTTGACGTTTTGGAAGGCGACGTGCGAAATCCGCTCGCCCTCGATGAGGACGGTTGCGCCGCGACGCAGGACTCCCTTGCGGCTATCGAACAGGGCCGCGTTGCGAAACGCGATGCGGTTCACTTGCGTGCGGGCGGGACCTGGAAGAAGACCTCGTCGCCCTTCACCATGCCGAGCTCGTAGCGCGCGCGCTCCTCGATCGCGTCGAACCCCTGCTTGAGATCCCTCACCTCGGCGGCGAGCGCGGCATTCCGGGTCTCGAGCTGCGCGTTCTTCTCGTGGCGCGCATCGAGCTGCCGGTCCACGTCCCAGACGCGCAGCCACCCGCCCTTGCCCAGCCAGAGCGGGTACTGGATCGCGACGATGAGCCCGGCGAGGATGCCGGCGAGGATTCTCATGGCCTGAAGGAAAACGCCTCCGCGCCGGGATAGCTCACCGAATCGCCGAGGTCTTCCTCGATGCGCAGGAGCTGGTTGTACTTCGCGTTGCGATCGGAGCGCGAGAGCGACCCGGTCTTGATCTGCAGCGCATTGGCGCCCACGGCGATGTCGGCGATGGTCGTGTCCTCGGTCTCGCCCGAGCGGTGCGAGATCACCGTGCCGTAGGCCGCGCGCTTGGCGAGCTCGATGGCGGCGAACGTCTCGGAGAGCGTGCCGATCTGGTTCACCTTGATGAGAATGGCGCTCGCGACGCCCTTCCTGATGCCTTCGCGCAGGATCTTCGTGTTGGTGACGAAGACGTCGTCGCCGACGATCTGAACCTTCTTGCCGAGCCGGTCGGTGAGCAGCTTCCAGCCGTCCCAGTCGCCCTCGGCCATGCCGTCCTCGATCGAGCAGATCGGATAGCGCTCGGCCAGGTCCGCCAGGTAGTCCACGAACTGGGCCGAAGAAAGATTTTTACCTTCCGACTCCAGCGTGTACTGCCCATCCTTGAAGAATTCCGAAGCCGCGCAGTCGAGCGCGATGCGCACGTCCTGGCGCGGGGCGTAGCCGGCCGCGGAGATCGCCTCGAGGATCAGCTCGATCGCCGCCGCGTGGGTGGGCAGGTTGGGCGCGAAGCCGCCCTCGTCGCCCACCGCGGTCGACATGCCCTTGCCGTCGATGATCTTCTTCAGCGCCTGGAAAACCTCGGAGCCGCAGCGCAGCGCCTCGCGGAAGGACTTCGCGCCGACCGGCACGATCATGAATTCCTGCATGTCGAGGCTGTTGTTCGCGTGCGCGCCGCCGTTGACGACGTTCATCATCGGCACCGGCATCTGCATCGGCCCGGCCCCGCCGAAGTAGCGGTAGAGCGGCAGCCCCGATTCCTCGGCCGCCGCCTTGGCCGCGGCCATCGACACGGCGAGCGTCGCATTCGCTCCGATGCGCGACTTGTTGTCCGTGCCGTCGAGCTCGACGAGCGTCCTGTCGATGAAGGCCTGCTCCGAGGCGTCGAGCCCGACGATCGCCTCGGACACCTCGGTATTGACCGCCTCGACCGCCTTCAGCACGCCCTTGCCGCCGTAGCGCTTCGCATCGCCGTCGCGCAACTCGATCGCCTCGCGGCTCCCCGTCGAGGCGCCCGAAGGCACGGCGGCACGGCCCATCGCGCCCGATTCGAGCAGCACGTCCGCCTCCACGGTGGGGTTGCCCCGCGAGTCGAGAATTTCCCTGGCGACCACATCGACGATCGAGCTCATCAGCTTTTCACTTTCTTCTCAGCGAATCCGTTTTTCTTCACCACCGCGTCGAGCGCGGCGAGCGTCTCGAGCAGCTCCCCCACCATGGCAAGCGGCCAGGAATTCGGCCCGTCGCAAAGCGCCTTTTCGGGCTGCGGGTGCGTCTCCATGAAGACGCCCGACACTCCGGCGCCCACCGCCGCGCGCGCGAGCACCGGAATGTACTCGCGCTGGCCGCCGCTCGCCTCGCCCTGCCCGCCCGGCAGCTGCACCGAATGCGTCGCGTCGAACACGACCGGGCACCCGGTTTCGCGCATGGCCGCGAGGCCGCGCATATCCACGACCAGGTTGTGGTAGCCGAAGCTGAAGCCGCGCTCGCAGACGAGCACCTGCTCGTTGCCCGTGCTCTTCGCCTTGTCGACCACGTTCTTCATCTCCCAGGGAGAGAGGAACTGGCCCTTCTTGATGTTGACCGGCTTCCCCGCGGAAGCCGCGGCTTTGATGAAGTTCGTCTGCCGGCAAAGGAACGCGGGCGTCTGGAGGACGTCGACCACGTCCGCGACCTCCTTGATCGGCGTGTCCTCGTGAACATCGGTCAGGACAGGGACCTTCACCTGCTTCCTGATCTCGGAAAGTATCTTCAGGCCCTCGGCCATGCCGGGACCCCGGTAGCTCCTGCCCGAGCTGCGGTTCGCCTTGTCGAAGGAGCCCTTGAAGATGTACGGCATGTTCAGCTTGCCGGCCTTCTCCTTCACGTGCCCCGCGACGTCCAGGCAGAGCTGCAGACTCTCCAGCGTATCCGGGCCGGCGATGAGGAAAAGCGGCTTGTCGAGGCCGGCTTCGAACCCGCAGAGCCTCACGCTGCGACGACGGACAGTGTCCCGCCGGGGCGCTTGGCATTGGCGCGGTATTTCAGCGCGGCGTTGACGAAGGCGCGAAAGAGCGGATGGCCGCCCCTCGGCGTCGAGGTGAATTCCGGGTGGAACTGCACGCCGAAGAAAAACGGGTGCCCGGGCAGCTCCATCATCTCGGGCAGCTTCTCGCTCGGGGTGCGCGCCGAGACCTTGTAGCCCTTCGCCTCGAGCTGCGGCACGTAGATGTTGTTGACTTCGTATCTGTGCCGATGCCGCTCGTTCACTTCGGGTCCATAGATCTGAAAAGCGAGGGTCTCTTTTTCGACGGGGACCTTCTGCGCGCCGAGCCGCATGGTGCCGCCCATGTCCGACTTCTCGGTGCGCTGCTCGATCCGCCCGGTGCGGTCGAGCCACTCGGTGATGAGCGCGACCACCGGGTGCGGCGTCGCCGGGTCGAATTCGGTGCTGTTCGCGCCCGCAAGGCCCGCCACATTGCGGGCGAACTCGATCGTGGCGAGCTGCATGCCGAGGCAGATGCCGAGGTAGGGCACGCCCTTCTCGCGCGCGTAGCGGATCGCGGCGATCTTGCCCTCGGTCCCGCGCTTGCCGAAGCCGCCCGGCACGAGGATCGCGTCCATCTTCTCGAGCACGCCGGTGCCGTTCTTCTCGATCTCCTCGGAGTCGAGGTAATGCACGCGCACCTTGCTGCGCGTGTGGATGCCGGCGTGGGTGAGCGCCTCGTTCAGCGACTTGTAGGAGTCCTGCAGGTCGACGTACTTGCCGACGAAGGCGATGTCGACCTCGTGCTCGGGATGCTCGAGCGCGTGCACGAGCTGGCGCCAGGCCGAGAGGTCCGCGGCGCGCGCGAGGATCTGCAGCTTGTGGCAGACGATCTCGTCGAGCATCTGCTCGTGCAGCATCATCGGGACCTTGTAGATCGAGTCCACGTCCCAGGCCGAGATGACGGCTTCCTTCTGCACGTTGCAGAAGAGCGCGATCTTGCGCCGCTCGTCATCGGGCAGCGGCCGGTCGGTGCGCGCGAGCACCACGTCGGCCGAGATGCCGATCTCGCGCAGCTCCTTGACCGAGTGCTGGGTGGGCTTGGTCTTGATCTCCCCCGCCGAGGCGATGAAGGGGACGAGGGTGAGGTGGATGTAGCAGACGTTCGAGCGCCCGAGCTCCAGGCCCATCTGCCGGATCGCCTCCAGGAACGGCAGCGACTCGATGTCGCCCACGGTGCCCCCGACTTCGACGATGGCAACGTCCGCCTCGCCCGCGCCCCGCTTGATGAACGCCTTGACCTCGTCGGTGATGTGGGGGATCACCTGGACCGTCCCGCCGAGGTAGTCGCCGCGGCGCTCCTTCTTGATCACCGACTCATAGACCTGGCCGGTGGTGAAGTTGTTGGAGCGGCGCATCCGCGAGGACTGGAAGCGCTCATAGTGGCCGAGGTCGAGGTCGGTCTCGGCCCCGTCCTCGGTCACGAACACCTCGCCGTGCTGGAACGGCGACATCGTGCCCGGATCCACGTTGATGTAGGGATCCAGCTTGATGTTGGTGACGCGGATGCCGCGGGATTCGAGGATTGCGGCGAGAGAGGCGGCGGCTATTCCCTTTCCAAGACTGGAAACGACGCCACCAGTAACAAAGACGTACTTCGTCATTACCGCCTAGTAGGGCGTGGATATGGGATTTTACAGGAATCACCCGCGCCTCACAAACTCGATGCGTAGCAGGAGCGAAAGAGCTCGGCCATCGCGGCCACGTTCGGCGCCTGCAGGATGTTCTCGGTCGCGCAACCCGGCGGCCCGAAGTACTCCTCGACCCGCAGGGCCGTCCCGCGCCAGCGCTCCGGCATGTCGATCGCCTTGGCCGAGTCCGGATTGGGGAGAAAAAGGCAGACGCGCCCGGGAAAGAAGCCGGCGCGGTAGCGGCTCGCCGCGGCCACGGTGGCGCGCTCGACCTTGCCGCGCCTCACGAGCACCGGATCCTCGGCCGCCGCGCGAACGCCGGCGCGCCGCGCGGCCAGCCTGCGCAGCCCGCTCAGCACGTACTCGCGCCGCGCCTCGAGCGGGCCGGTGCCCAGCTCGCGCGCATGCTTTGCGACGCGCGCGCAGCCGTTCTCGACAAACTCGCGCAGGAACACGAGCGGCCGGTAGCGGTCCGGGTGTGGCGTGGCGAAAAGGGCCAGGAAACGGATCAGCACGCCCGATTCCTGGAGCTGGCGTGCCAGCTCGAGCGCGATCGTGCCGCCCGCGCAATAGCCGGCGATGACGACCCCTTCGGGTCGTAAGCTGCGGATTTGGCTCGCAAAGTACGCCGCCAGGTGCTCGATGCGCGTGAGCGGCTCGCTATGCTCGTCGGAGCCCGGGGGCTGCAGGCCGAAGAAGGGCTGCTCGGGGCCGAGCGCCTCGGCAAGGAGCCGGTAGCAGTACACGTCGCCGTTGTGCCCGCCGACGCCGAAGATCGGCTCCTTCGTCCCGTGCGGCTGCAGGGGCACGATCGCGCGCTGCTCGCGCACCTGGCGCTCGACCGAGCGCAGGAAGTGGAGGATGTCGGGCTTGTTTTGCCGCAGCAGGTCGGAGAGCTCGACCGTGAGCGCGCCGGCCGGCGCGTCGCAGCGAAGCAGCTCGCCATCGGCCCAGACGCGAATGTCGCGGCGGCGCAGCTCGTCGAGGATGCCCTGCACCGTCATAGCGTCACCTCCACGCGCGCTCCGGCCGCTCCGGCTTGCGAGGAGGACCCGCCCGAGGCCCAGGCGAGCGCATCGACATAGCGCGCGAGCTCGGCCACGGTCGGGGCATCGAGCAGTGCCCGGAGGGGCAGCTCGATGGAAAAGCGCTTGCTCAGCTCGGCCACCACGCGGATCGCGAGCAGCGAATGCCCGCCCAGCTGGGCAAAGCTGTCATGAATGCCCACCGCGGCGAGACCGAGGGCGTCCTCCCAGACGCGGGCCACCGCGCGCTCGGTGTCGTCGCGCGGCGCGTCTGCAACCGTGGCGGCGACCGGGCGCGGCGTCGCCGGAGCGCTGATCGCTACTGGCGGCTGCGAATCCATCCTCACCCATTGGTCGATCCGCGCGAGCAGGTCCCCGGTCGAAACCACGACTTGCGGCGTGCCACGAAGGGCGAGCACGGCCTCCATCATGGCGGCGCCTTCGGCCTCGCTCATCCCGAGGCCCTTCAGGGTGGCCCCCGCCTCGGCATCGCTTTCGCCACCCAGCCGCCAGACGTCCCAGTTCACGCTCAGCCAGCGCACAGCGGAAGCGCGGCGCTGCCGGCGCGCGAACGTATCCATGTAGAGGTTGGCCGAGGCATACGCGGCCTGTCCCAGTCCGCCCAGGAGGGAGGCGAGTGACGACATGAGCAGGCAGAAATCGACCGCCCTGCCCTCGAGCGCCCGCTCGAGCGCCCGCAGACCGAGCGCCTTGGCGCGGAAATGGGAGTCGCAGCTCGCCCCGCCGACCTCCTTGAGCTCCTGGTAGCCGTCGCGTCCGACGATGCCGGCGGCATGGATGACTCCGTGCAGCGCGCCGAAGCGCCGCGTCGTCGCATCGAGGGCGCGCCGCAGCGCCGCGGCATCGGCCACGTCCGCGGCGACATAAAACGCCTGCGCGCCGTTCTTCTCGAGCTCTGCAAGCGCCGCCTCGGGCGGCGCCGAACGCCGGCCCACCAGAGCGAGCCTCGCCTGGTACCTCCGCGCGAGATAGGTCGCGATCGCCATCCCGACCTTGCCGGTGCCGCCGGTCACCAGATAGACCCCGCCCTGCCGGAACGCGGGCGCAGGCGGCGCCGGCGCGATGCGCTCGTAGGCCTGCACCCAGCGCTGGCCGTTCCGATAGGCCACGAATTTGTTCGCATCAGGATCGAGGATTTCGGCCAGCACCCGATCGGCAGCCGACTCGTCCGAAGCCTCCAGGTCGATGTGCCTCACGCGAACGTTCGGACATTCCTGGCCGATCACGAGGCAAGGTCCGAGCAGCGTCGCTTTTTCAGCCGAAAGAGCTTCACTGCCGAGCACATCCTGCACGCCGTCCGAGAGCACGCACAAGTCGATTTCGTGGCGCAGCTTCGCCGTGCCGAGCGCTTTCACCAGGCGCGAGAGGCTGAACAAGCCGGCCGTCAGCGCGGCATCGAGCTCCGCGGAAACGCCCGTCACTCCCCAGGCATGCACGATCGTCGCGGGCGCCAGGCCGTCGGCGGCGAGCGCGCGCAGCAATTGCCCATAGTGCTCGGCGTTTTTCGGGTCGAGGCTGAAGCGGCGCGGATCTGCGCGGTGGAAACGCTTGCCCTCGGTCGCGATCACGATCGTGTGTCCGGCGGATGCCGCCTTCGCCGCGAGGCGCTCGGCCAACCCACCGCGGTCCGCGAAGACGAGCCAGTTCGACGGCGCGCGCTCGCGAGCATTTCTCGGCAGGAGACGCTTCCACGAAGGAACGTAAAGCCACTGCGCCGTATCCGGATTGCGCGGCACGCTCGCGCTTGCCGGAGCCAGGCCCGCATCGGCCGCGGGCGACGCCGGCAGCCCCTCGGGTTCCTGCGGCAACCAGTGCAACTTGCGCTCGAAGGGATAAGTCGGCAGCGGCACCTTGCGGCCACCGCCCGGCATCGCCGCCCATCGCAGGTCCGCTCCCAGCGCCCAGAGGCGCCCG
>Ga0310810_10010319_pt1 | contig 10872 bp, 7 predicted proteins | sample NCmetagenome_FD_207641 | JGI IMG/M metagenome (GOLD analysis project Ga0310810, IMG submission 207641) | Soil microbial communities from experimental microcosm in Duke University, North Carolina, United States - NC | ecosystem: Engineered > Artificial ecosystem > Soil microcosm > Unclassified ... | reverse complement strand
AACCGGCAGCCCCTCTTTCTCAAGGAATGCGCCGAGCGCATCGACCGCCGCGCGGCTCTCGAGCTCGAACGCGTAATGGTGAAAGCCGATGTCGCCCTTGCGGTGCTTGCGCTTGCGGCCCGCGCCGTCGGCCTGCGCGATCCAGAACAGCGTCTTGCCGTTGCTCCAGCCGGCGAAGCCGCCCATGTCGTACTTCAGCCTGAAGCCGAGGAAGCCGAGCACCTTGGCGTAGTAGTCTTTCGAGCGCGCGAGATCGGAAACGCTCAACACCAGATGATCGATGCCGACGACGCGGGGCATGGGAGGACTCCGTCATGACCGGACTTGTTCCGGCCATCCACGTCTTCCTGCGCGACCATCAAAGACGTGGATGCCCGGGTCAAGCCCGGGCATGACGACACATGCGGCTCGGGATCACCGGGTCTCGCGCTGCGCGCGGCCCGGTGATGACGCCTCGCGGCGTCACTTCGCCTTCTTCAAATCGTCATAGGACCACACGAAGTCCTGGCCCGCTTTCGGCAGATGGCAGTCGAGGCAGACGCCGGCCGGCACCTTGTCGTTCCAGACGTGGTCCTTGGTGAAGATGCGGTATTCCCAGTCGCCGTTCTTCTTGTCGGCCGGGTACTCGCCGCCCCAGCCCTTTTCCTTGCGCATCACCGCATACTGGCGCAGGTCCGCCTTGATGAAGCGGCCGTTCGCGTCCTTCTCGGGATTGCCCTGCGCGTCGAGCTTGGCGTTGTAGTGCACGCCGGTGAACACCGTGCCGTCGGGCATCGGCTTGCCGGCCTTGGCGGCGTCGATCGCGGCCTGCGGTGCGTAGAACACGTGCACCTGCTTGCTCGGCTTGTCGACGGAGAGATATTCGACGCCCTTCGCATAGTCCTCCGGAAACGTGAACTTGTCGTTGGCCGCGCGCACGCCGATCGCCGATGCCGTCAGCGCGCTGACGGCAAGCGCCGCCAGAAACTTGGCTTTCATGGAAGACCTCCCGCTGGTTTTGCCCGCGCGAGGATAACACCGCAACGCGGGCGCAATTCCAGCCGGAGAGGTCAAAATTTGGTGAGGCGGCCCGCGTGCGCGCGCGCCGCGGCGCGAAACTTGCCCGCCTTTTGCGGGATGACCAGCGTCGCGGGCTTGCTCATCAGCCCCGGCAAGTCGGGCGGACAGATCGCGTCCGCGCCGCGCTCGCACAGAACCGGATTCGGCCGGTCGGCATCGTCCGGCAGCGGATTGGCCGCATGCGCCGTGATGATCCAGCCGAGCATGAGTGCCGCGAAGGCGGCGCCGGCTGCCGCAAGCATGCGTGCGCAGAGAATGAGCAGAGCTCTGAGTGTGAACATCGCCTGATCCTTCTTGTTGGTGGCCGCTCCAACCGGAACGCTGCGGTCACGGGAGGGCGCGGCTCTACAGAAAGGCGCCCGCGCGATCTTGGGCGTGAGTGCAGGGAAGAGGGCCGAGCGTGAAACGTTGCGTGAAAATGCGGTTGCGCGGTTTGACAGCGCCGCCGGCGCGCCACCATTGTGGCGCGCTCGAAGCATTTCCATGAAGCGCAGCATCAGCCGCATCCTCACCACGCACACCGGGAGCCTGCCGCGCCCGGCCGATCTCGTTGCGCTGCTCAACGCGAAGGAGCTGGGCGAGGACTACGACCGCATCGGCCATGACGCGCGGGTTGCCCGCGCGATTTCCGAGATCGTGGCGCGGCAGGCCGCGACCGGCATCGATGTGATCGACGACGGCGAGCACTCCAAGGTGAACTGGATGGCGTATGCGCGGGCGCGCCTCTCCGGGCTGGAGGAGATCGACGCACCGCCGAAATTCCGCGGGGCCACGCGCGACTCGCTCGCGTTTCCCGGCGCCTACGAGGACATGCGCGTGATGCTTGGCAGCCGCTCCGGCGCGCTGGTGGCGAAACGGCAGGTGCGTCCCCGCGCGCAGGTGTGCACCGGGCCGATCGCGTATGTCGGGCAGGCGGAGCTTGCGGCGGACATCGCCAACCTGAAGGCGGCGCTGAAAAGCGTGCCGAACGAAGAGGCGTTCATGACGGCGATCTCGCCGTCCAATCTCGAGCTTTATTACGAGAACCGCTACTACGCTTTGCAGGAAGAATATCTCGCGGCGCTCTCCGAGGCGATGCGTGTCGAATACCTGGCGATCGTCGAGGCCGGCCTCCTGCTGCAGATCGACGATCCGCGCATGGCGACGCACTACAATCGCACGGTCGATGCGTCCGTCGAGGAGTGCCGCAGGTTCATCGCGCTGCGCGTCGAAGCGGTGAACCATGCGCTGCGCGGCATTCCGCCGGAGCGCGTGCGCTTCCACACCTGCTACAGCGTCAACGTCGCGCCGCGCGCGCATGATTTCGAATTGCGCCACTTCGCCGACCTGATGCTGCGTATCAATGCCGGCGCGTACCTGATCGAGGCGGCGAACCCGCGCCACGAGCATGAATGGCAGGTGTGGCAGGAGGTGACGCTGCCGGACGACAGGATCCTGGTGCCCGGCGTCGTGTCGCATTGCGTGCAGCTCGTCGAGCATCCCGAGCTGGTGGCGCAGCGCATCGAGCGCTTCGCCTCCGTGGTCGGGCGCGAGCGCGTCATCGCCGGCACCGACTGCGGCTTCGGCACCTCCGGCGCGGGCGACGAGGTGCACCCGGAGGTCGCCTGGGCGAAGCTCGCTGCGCTGGTGGAAGGAGCGCGGATCGCGAGCGTGAGATTGTGGAACTAGCTCCCGGCAGACTTTGCATCCTTCTGGGAAAAGTCGCTATTCCCAAAATTCTTTGAGGCTCTAAACTCGTCTTTGTAAGCAGCATTGGCCGCTAGGTTGGATGTCCATGAGTGAGCGGCTGGGCACATTGGATCGGGCGCTCGACTTCCTGCATGGCGGCGGGCGCGTAGGCGCGCTGATGCGCGCGCACGATTGGTCCCAATCCCCGCTTGGCCCGCCCGAGACATGGCCGCAATCGCTGCGCTCCGTCGTCGGATTACTGCTTCAATCGCGCTTCCCGATGTTTGTCGCGTGGGGCAAGGAGCTTGGTTTTCTCTACAACGACCCCTATGCGGAAATCCTGGGCGCCAAGCACCCGCGCGCCCTCGGCATCCGCTTTTACGACATCTGGTCGGAGATATGGTCCGACATCAGCCCGCTGATCGATGCTGCGATGGCGGGCGAGGCGACCTATCGCGAAGACCTTCCGCTGCTGATGAATCGCCGCGGCTTTGACGAGCAAACCTGGTTCACATTCTCCTACTCCCCGGTCCGCGACGAAAGCGGCAAGATCGCCGGCATGTTCTGCGCAGTGGCAGAAACGACCGGCCGCGTGCTCGCCGAGCATGCGCTGCGCGAACTAAACGAAAACCTGGAACGCCGCGTTGAAGTCGCGCTCGCGGAACGCAAAGTGTTCGCCGACCTGGTCGAGACCACCGATACATTCGTTCAGGCTGCGGATCTGAATTTTCGCTGGCTCGCCATCAACAAGGCATCCGCCGACGAGTTCGAGCGGTTGTTTGGCGTGCGGCCGCAGGTCGGCGACAGCATGCTCGACCTGCTGGCCGACCGGCCCGAGTATCTGGCCTCGGTGCGGGCAATCTGGAGCCGGGCTCTCGGCGGCGAGGAGTTCACCGAAACCGGCGAATTCGGCGATCCTTCACGCGAACGCCGGGTCTATGAAATGAAATTCAACACCCTGCGCGACCGCGAGGGCAACCGTATCGGGGCCTACCAGTTCGTGCAGGATGTGACGCAACGGCTGCGTGATCAGCAGCGGCTGCAACAGGCTGAAGAAGTGATGCGGCAGGCGCAGAAAATGGAATCCCTCGGCCAGCTGACGGGCGGCGTCGCGCACGACTTCAACAATCTGCTGGCGGTCATCTCGGCCGGCCTGCAGATGCTGCAGCGACCTACGGACCCCGCGCGACGCCAGCGTATCTTTGAGGGCATGCGCCATGCGGTGGAAAGAGGCAGCGGTCTGACACGCCAGCTGCTGGCCTTCTCGCGTCGCCGCCCCCTCAATCCCGAATCGATCGATTTGGCGCAGCAGATCGAGGGAATGCGCGAGATGTTGAGCGGTTCTCTGCGCGGCGACGTCGATGTGGAAACCAAATTCGGTGACGGCTTGTGGCCGGTTGAAGTCGATGCCGGAGAGCTCGAGCTTGCGATCCTCAACCTGTGTGTCAACGCACGCGACGCGATGCCCGACGGGGGCACGATCAGCATCACGGCAGAGAACGAGTCCGGCGTGGATGGAGACTTCGTGCGGTTGGCTGTACGCGACACCGGAGGCGGAATGCCACCGGAAGTCATGGAGCGAGTATTTGAGCCGTTCTTTACGACCAAGGACGTAGGCAAGGGTTCGGGTTTGGGCCTCGCCCAGGTTTATGGGTTCGCCACCCAGTCCGCCGGCAGCGTCGGGATCAACAGCGAACCTGGACGCGGGACCATCGTGACGCTGCGGTTGCCACGTTCACACCGGCAGCCGGTTGTCGCTGCGGAGCCGATTCATCCAGCGGCGGCCGTCCCGGTCCTCCCGCCGCAGGACGGACGCCGCGGGCATGTCCTGCTCGTCGAAGACGACAAGCAGGTCGCGGCGCTGACCCGTGAGATTCTCGACAGCATCGGTTTCGAGGTCACCCACGCGCCGAGTGCAGGAGCGGCGCTGGATGCCTTGGCTGGTGGCTTGAACATCGATGTCGTGTTTTCCGACATCATGATGCCGGGGGGCATGAGCGGGCTCGATCTCGCTCGCGAGTTGCGGCGCAAGCGGCCGGACCTGCCGGTCGTTCTGACCACCGGGTATGAAGGCGCGGCCGGGCGCGTGGAGCGGGAGGGCGTTGCTCTGATCCGGAAGCCCTACGAAATCGAAGCCCTGACGATTGCGCTCGCCGCACGCATCAAGCCTACTTGGTCGTAGCGCCGGATTGCCGCTCTGCGCCTTATTGCCGCAACGCCGGCGCCACCAGAAACGGCGTCATGCCGAGCACGACGCTGACCAGCGCGAAGACGAACACGAGCTCGTAGCTCTGCGCCCAGTCGTGCAGCAGGCCGCCCGCCCATGAGCCGAGCGCGGAGCCGATGCCCTGGCCGATCGTGATCGTGCCCATGATGGTGCCGACGCGCTTGCCTCGGAAGATCGACATCGCGGATGCGGCGACCAGCGGCCCGCGCGATCCCATCGTGCTGCCGAAGCAGGCGAGGAAGCCGCCGAGCAGCCAGACGCTTGGGTGGCGGCTGAGCGACCACAGCATGAGGATGCCCGTGATGGTGAGACCGTAGGCCAGCAGGATGGCGCGGCGGCGGCCGAGCAGTCCGTCGAGCCAGCTCACGGTCAGCATTCCGATCAGCAGCAGCACGCCGGAGAAGCCCCACGCGGTCGCGGCCTGCAGCGGTGGAAATCCAACCTCGACCAGGTAGGTCACCACCTGCACCGAGATCGAAAACATGCCGAGCGCGGTGAAGAAGAAGATGCAAAACAATGCCCAGAATGCGTGATGGCGCAGCGCACTGCCGAGTGTCCAGTTGTCGTCGGGCGCGTGCGAATGTGCAACGCGCGCCACGTGGCCGGCCCCGGTAGTGATGCGCCGCCATGGCAGCAAGACGAGGGGCACGGCGGCTGCGAGCATCGCGCCGCCGAGGATGTGATAGGCGCCACGCCATCCGGCGTGGTCGATGAGGAGTTGCGCAAGCGGCACCAGCAGCAGCACGCCGGCGCCGGCCGCCGATGAAACCACCGCGAGTGCGGTTGGCAGCCGCGGGCCGAACCAGCGGCTGACCAGCAGCGAGCCGGTCACCTGCCCGAGGCACGCGCTGCCGAGCCCGGCGGCGAGCCCGATGCAGAGCTGCAATTGCCAGAGCTGCTGCGCGAAGGCCGCGACGGAGAATCCCGCGCCGAGCAGAACGAGACCGATGGCGTAGACCGCGCGCGGGCCTGAATGATCGAATAATCGCCCGACGAACGGCCCGGCGAGGCCGACGCAGAGCGCGCCGATTGAATAGACCGAGACGGTCTGCGCGCGGTCCCAGCCGAACGTGCCGGAGATGGGCAGCAGGAAAACCGTGAACGTTTCGCTCGCGCCGCGCGCCAGCGCCATCAGCAGGAAGGTGAGGGCGAGGACGAGGAGGGCGAGGCGCGGCGTATTGTGGGGCGGCGGCGCGGGGTTCGGGGACGAATCTTTGTCCATGAATGCGCGGCTACGGCATTGCCTTATGCCGCGCAAGTCACGTCACTTCTCGGTCCTCATCCTGAGGTGCGAGCGAAGCGAGCCTCGAAGAATGGATCGGGCTACGAGCATGGTTCGAGACGCGCGGGTTTCGCTGCGCTCCTCACCATGAGGGGGGAGTTTTGTTTACCGCCCCTTCCGCTTGAACCCGCCGCGCATGCCGGGGCGGCCGAGCGTGGAACGGCCGCCGGGACGATGAGGGATGGCCTCGCGGCCCGGGCCCATCTCGTTGAGGGTCGGCTTGCGCGGGCCGCGTGACGGGGCGGGGAGGGCCGGCCGCTTCGCGGTTGGATCGTCCACCACGGCGAGCTCGGTCGCGCGCAGGCGCTTGATCTCGTCGCGCAGCCGCGCGGCCTCCTCGAAGTCGAGATCGGCGGCGGCGGCGCGCATGCGCTGTTCGAGATCGGCGAGCACCGCCTCGAAATTGTGCCCGATCGTCGCGCCTTCCTCGGCGAAGCCCGCGAGCCCGCCCTCGGTCGAGACCAGCACGTGGTCGCGCTCGTACACGCTGTCGAGAATGTCTGCGATGTTCTTCTTCACGCTCTCCGGCGTGATGCCATGCGCGGTGTTGTACTCCTGTTGCTTCTCGCGGCGGCGGTTGGTCTCGGCGATCGCGCGCTCCATCGAGCCGGTGGTCGAGTCCGCATAGAGGATCACCTTGCCGTCGACGTTGCGCGCGGCGCGGCCGATGGTCTGGATCAGCGAGGTCTCGCTGCGCAGGAAGCCTTCCTTGTCGGCATCGAGGATCGCGACCAGTGCGCACTCCGGAATGTCGAGGCCCTCGCGCAGCAGGTTGATGCCGACCAGCGCGTCGAACGTGCCGAGGCGCAGGTCGCGGATGATCTCGATGCGCTCGATGGTGTCGATGTCGGAGTGCATGTAGCGCACGCGGATGCCCTGCTCGTGCAGGTACTCGGTCAAATCCTCGGCCATGCGCTTGGTCAGCACCGTGACCAGCGCGCGGTAGCCGGCGCGCGCGGTCTGATGCAGCTCGCCGACCAGATCGTCGACCTGGGTGCGTGCGGGCCGGATGTCGACACGGTCTGCGGGCGCATCGCGTCCCACTCCTCGAAGCGCAGCGGCCGGTTGTCCATGCAGGAGGGCAGGCGGAAGCCGTATTCGGCGAGCGTCGCCTTGCGGCGGAAGTCGCCGCGATACATGCCGCCGAGCTGCGGAATGGTGACGTGGCTCTCGTCGCAGAACACCAGCGCGTTGTCGGGCACGTATTCGAACAAGGTCGGCGGCGGCTCGCCCGGCTTGCGGCCAGTCAGGTAGCGCGAATAGTTCTCGATGCCGGCGCAGCTCCCGGTCGCCTCCATCATCTCGAGGTCGAAGATGGTGCGCTGCTCCAGCCGCTGCGCTTCGAGCAGGCGGCCCGCGGCGTTGAGCGCATCGAGCCGCCATTTCAACTCGGCCTTGATGCCGGAGATCGCCTGGATCAGCGTCGGGCGTGGCGTCACGTAGTGCGAGTTCGCATAGATTTTCACGAACGAGAGCTCGTCGGTCTTCTGCCCGGTGAGTGGGTCGAACTCCTCGATACTCTCCACCTCGTCGCCGAACAGATTCACGCGCCAGGCGCGGTCTTCGTAGTGGGCCGGGAAGATATCGAGCGTGTCGCCGCGCACGCGGAATGAGCCACGGTAGAAATCGTGCTGGGTCCGCTTGTACTGCAACGCCACCAGGTCGGCGATGAGCGACCGCTGGTCGATGCGCTCGCCTTTCTTCAGCGCGAAGGTCATCGCCGAGTAGGTTTCGACTGAGCCGATACCGTAAATGCAGGACACAGACGCGACGATCACGACGTCGTCGCGTTCCAAGAGCGCGCGCGTCGCCGAATGGCGCATGCGGTCGATCTGCTCGTTGATGGAGGATTCTTTCTCGATGTACGTGTCGGTGCGCGGGACGTAGGCTTCCGGCTGGTAGTAGTCGTAATACGAGACAAAATACTCGACCGCGTTATCGGGAAAGAAGCTCCTGAACTCGCCATAGAGCTGCGCGGCGAGCGTCTTGTTCGGCGCGAGGATCAGGGCCGGGCGCTGCGTTGCCTCGATCACCTTCGCCATCGTGTAGGTCTTGCCCGAGCCGGTGACGCCGAGCAGCACCTGGTTGCGGTCGTGGCGCTGCACGCCCTCGACCAGTTCGGCGATCGCCTGCGGCTGGTCGCCCTGCGGCTTGAAATCGGACTTGATGACGAGGCGCTGGCCGCCTTCGGATTTCTCCGGGCGCGCCGGGCGATGAGGCGTCCAGGCGACGGCGCCCTTGAATTCGGCGCGGCCCTCGCGCAGCAGATTTTCCAGCGACTCCGCGGTGGCGCTCACGCCCATCGACTGGATGTCGCCGCGCGCGAACGGCCGCCGCTCGCGCTTCGGCCGCTCGAACTGCGGCTCGGGAAACGAGACCGCATCGCCATCGAGCCCAAGTGCACGGGCGAGCTCCGGCGAGGCTTCGATCAGCTCTTCGTCGCTGGTGTATTTCGCCTGCGGGGCTTCGGAGAAGCCCGTTGCCGCATGTTCAGTGTCTTTACCCTCCCCCTTGCGGGGAGGGTCGGCGCGCAGCGCCGGGGTGGGGGTCGTGCGGTGATCTTCTGCCTGCCCCCCACCCCCGACCCCACCCCGCCATTCGCTTCGCTCTTGGGGGGAGGGGAGTTGAGAGTCCTGCGCACCTTCCCGCGTCGACTTCCGCGCCCGGTGCGCGGCGGAGAAATCCTCGCGTCTGTCCCATGAATTATCGGCCGGCGGGCGTAGCCCGGTCCTGGGCTCGGCCTCCTTGGCGGCAGGGCCGGGCAGCCGGCCGGTACGCGGGCTCGGCTTCTCCTGCCCGGTCAGCCCCGTCTGCGAGCCCACGCCCGCGGTTCCCTTCGCGATGCCCGGATTCAGCAACTGCTCCAGCGCCGGCGCGATCGGCGCGAGCGGCTCGCGCGCCGCCTTGGCACGCGTCACGCGTGCCGGATCCTTCGGCCTCTTCGAGTCGGGCTTTTTCGCCATGTGGCGAATATGGGCCGTGGAGCGCGGCGAGGAAAGGGCGCCGCGGCAGCTGCGAACAATTGATCTTACTCAACAATCCGAAATGCGGAGTGCGCGATTGATGCGGGCCGAAGCCTTGGAGCGCGAGCATGGAACTTGAGCGCCTGTTGCGCCGCACGCTGGTTGTCGTCGCGGTCGCGGGACTAGGCACCGGCGCGGTAGCCTACGCGGCGCAGCGCCCCGGCCTTGCCGATATCGCGTGGACCATCGGCACGGTTCCGGTGATCGCCGCGCTTACGATCTCGATCGTGCGCGACGTCCTGGCCGGCCGTTTTGGTGTCGATGCGATTGCGCTCATCTCGATGAGCGGTGCGCTTGCGCTTGGGCAGCCGCTCGCAGGCGCGGTCGTCGCCCTGATGTATGCGGGCGGGAATGTGCTGGAGGATATCGCGGTGGCGCGCGCGGAGCGCGACCTACGCGCGCTGGTCGATCGCGCACCACGCGTGGCGCATCGCAAGAAGGACGAGACGATTTCAGACCTTCCGGTTGGCGATGTCTCGATCGGTGATGTGCTGCTGGTGCGCGCCGGCGAAATCATTCCGGTCGACGGTGTCGTCAACGCCGAAACGGCGACCATTGATGAATCGGCGCTGACCGGAGAGCCTATCCCGGTGACGCGCCACCGCGGCGCCATGATCTACAGTGGCACGCTGAATGCGGGCGCCACCTTCGAGATGACGGCCACCGCCGTTGCGGGCGAAAGCGCTTATGCGGGCATTCTGAGGCTCGTCACCGCAGCGCAGGCCGCGAAGGCGCCGTTCGTGCGGCTTGCCGATCGGTACGCACTGGTGTTCCTGCCGGTCACTGCCGCGGTGGCGCTGGTCGCATGGCTGTGGTCGGGCGATCCGCTGCGCGGGCTTGCGGTGTTCGTTGCGGCGACCCCGTGCCCGCTCATTCTGGCGGCACCGGTCGCTTTCATCGCCGGCATCGCACGGGCGGCGCGACGCGGCATTCTGGTCAAGGGGGGCGGCGCGCTCGAGGCGCTCGCCCGCGCTCACACGGTGCTGTTCGATAAGACCGGAACGCTAACCGTTGGCGGTGCGCGATTGCTCTCGATCGATACTGCGCCGGGCGAGGATGCGCAGGAGGTGCTGCGGCTCGGCGCGTCGCTGGAACAGGCCTCGCATCATGTGCTGGCCGGCGCGATCGTCGAGGCGGCGCTCACGCGCGGGCTTTCCCTGCAGGTGCCGCGGCAGGTGCGCGAGAGCATGGGCTCGGGCCTCCAGGGCCTGATCGATGGCAAGACCATCGGCGCGGGATCGCGCGACCTGATCCTCGGCCATCGTCCTCCCGAAGACTGGATGCTTCGCGCGGAACGCCGCGCCTCATGGCGTTCCGCGTTGGTGGTATTCGTCGCGGTGGAGGGCAGGCCGATCGGCGCGCTGCTGCTCGCCGACGAACTGCGCAAGGAAACCCCGCAGGCAATCCGCCTGCTGCGCGAGGCTGCCATCAAGCGCATCGTGATGGTCACGGGCGACCGCGCCACAGCGGCGCAGACGGTCGGGGCCGCCCTCGACCTCGACTCCGTGCTCGCCGATCGCGTTCCCGCCGACAAGGTGGAAGCGGTGCGGTCCGAACAGCGGCTCAATCCCACCGTGATGGTGGGTGACGGCATCAACGACGCGCCGGCGCTT
>Ga0310810_10010318_pt1 | contig 10872 bp, 7 predicted proteins | sample NCmetagenome_FD_207641 | JGI IMG/M metagenome (GOLD analysis project Ga0310810, IMG submission 207641) | Soil microbial communities from experimental microcosm in Duke University, North Carolina, United States - NC | ecosystem: Engineered > Artificial ecosystem > Soil microcosm > Unclassified ... | reverse complement strand
GTGTTTCAGCTGCATTTGGTTTGATTCGTGAACGTGAACGTGAACGTTACCGGCTTTAAAATCACAAACCGGTAACGGTAACGCAAACGTTCACGTTCACGAAAAGCCCATGCAAATGATATACCCCTGATAAATCAACCAATAATCAGCATCATTATCTTGAATACACAGGTACAGCATTTGCATTCGAGTTTGCTGGAAGGCATCATTATTCTTCTTATTTTGGTTGAGATTTTTATCAGCGTGTTTCAGCTGCATTTGGTTTGATTCGTGAACGTGAACGTTACCGTTACCGGCTTTAAAATCACAAACCGGTAACGGTAACGCAAACGTTCACGTTCACGAAAAGCCCATGCAAATGATATACCCCTGATAAATCAACCAATAATCAGCATCATTAGTTTACATCTCACCCCAAAAATGCCAAAATAGACCCCAATTTTGAGTGAATAATAAATATGCAGCATAATGCACAGCTAGTATTAAAGTCAGGTGAAGTGTTTAACGGTAATATCCCTGAAAATCAGGCTCATGTTTCGTTTGGTGAAGTCGTTTTTAATACTGGTATGGTGGGTTATGTTGAGACCCTGACCGACCCCTCTTACGCTGGTCAAATCCTTGTTTTTACTTACCCTTTAATGGGAAATTATGGTGTCTCCGGATCTCTAGGCTGGGAGTCTGCCAAAATTCATGCCAAGGGTGTTGTGTTCGCTGAATTATCCCCGTTTTACTCCAATCACGCCGCGCAAAAGTCACTGCAGAAGTGGCTGGAAGAACAAAATATTCCCTACATGACCGGTGCTGATACCCGGGCGCTGACCAAGTGCCTGCGGGACAAGGGTGTGGTTCCCGGGGCGATTGCTCCAGCCGGGCAGAAGCCGGGAGACTTTGCCGATTTTGAACATACCCACTGGGTGAAAGAAGTTTCCATCAAAGAAACTGAAATCCTGGGCGAGGGTAAGAAATTAATTATCGCAGTTGATTGCGGTATGAAAGAAAACATCATGCGCAATCTTCTCAAATATCCTGTGCGCGTGAAGCGAGTTCCGTACGATTACGATTATTCAAATGAAGAATTTGACGGCGTGTTTTTATCAAACGGTCCTGGTGATCCAGTGACTTGTCAGGAAACAGTAAGCGTATTAACCAAGGCAATGGAAAAGCATAAACCGATTTTCGGAATTTGTCTCGGCACGCAAATGATGGCGCTTGCTGTCGGCGCGAAAACTTACAAATTACGTTTCGGGCACCGTTCGCAAAATCAACCGTGTCTGCATATTCCCAGCAACCGCAGTTATCTGACATCGCAAAATCATGGTTATGCGATTGATGAAAAATCACTGCCGGCTGGCTGGCATGTTTCTTTCCGTAATCTCAATGATCAAAGTGTCGCGGGAATTGAACATGAAACGTTACCATTTTTCTCAGTGCAGTTTCATCCCGAATCTGCTCCAGGCCCTGAAGATACTCAGTGGCTGTTTCAAAAGTTCATGGATTTAGTCATAAAATAAAATTGATGAATGAGGCGCGCATGCGGTTTAAAGGCAAAAAAGTCCTACTCCTCGGCTCGGGCGGATTACGCATAGGCCAGGCTGGCGAATTTGATTATTCAGGTTCGCAGGCGATCAAGGCGCTGAAAGAAGAAGGCATTAAAGTCGTACTCGCCAATCCAAATATCGCGACAGTGCAGACAGATGAGCACATGGCGGATAAATTATATTTACAGCCGCTGACTGTCACCAGTATTAAACAAATCATTGATAAAGAACGGCCGGATGCAATTTTGCTCGGCTTTGGCGGTCAGACCGCGTTGAATCTTGGTATCGCGCTGGAAAAAGCCGGCGTGTTATCTGATTACGGTGTCGAAGTGCTTGGTACGCAAGTGAGTTCCATTCTCGAAACCGAAGACCGTGATTTATTTAAAATTGCGCTGGAAAATATCGGCATCAAGTCGCCAAAAAGTTATTCTGCCACCAACGTTGAAGATGCACTCGCTGCTGCGGAAAAAATTGGTTATCCAGTAATGATGCGTTCTGGGTTTTCACTCGGCGGTTTAGGTTCAGGAAAAATTGCTAATAAAGCAGAATTAACGCGCCGTGCCACAGAATGTTTTGCGACGGTGCCGCAAATTCTCATTGAAGAATATTTACTTGGCTGGAAAGAATTCGAATATGAAATCGTGCGTGATATTGACGGCAATGCGCTGACGATTTGCAACATGGAAAATCTCGATCCCATGGGTGTGCATACCGGCGAAAGTATTGTGATTGCGCCGGCACAAACCTTGAGTAATGAAGATCATCAAAAATTACGTAACATGGCGATTACTGTCGCCGGGCATTTTAAAATTGTCGGCGAATGTAATATTCAATACGCCGTCAATCCAGAAAACGGTGATTACCGCGTCATTGAAATGAATGCGCGTTTGTCGCGTTCATCAGCGCTTGCTTCAAAAGCAACTGGTTATCCATTGGCATTAGTCGCGGCGAAATTAGCACTGGGCTGGTGTTTGCATGAAATTAAAAATAGCGTGACACAAAAAACTTGTGCCTTCTTCGAGCCTGCGCTTGATTATGTTGTCGTTAAAATTCCGCGCTGGGATATAGGTAAATTCAAAGTGGCAGATCGCACTATCGGCACAGAAATGAAGAGCGTCGGTGAAGTCATGGGTATTGGCCGCACATTCCCGGAAAGCTTGCAAAAGGCTGTTGGCATGTTGAATATCGGTGCCTCGTGTTTAAGCGATTATCCCCATGAAATTGAAGATGTAGAGCGCGAAATTCAATTTCCGACTGACAGGCGTATTTTCGCACTTTATCAATTTTTCCGTGATGGTGGAACTGTTGAGCAAGCTCATGAACTCAGCAAAATTAATTCATGGTTTTTGTCTCATATTCATGCCTGTGCACAAGTTGAAAATCGAATCCGCAATGAAGTATTCGATGACAATCTACTTTATGCAGCGAAATTAATGGGTTTTTCGGACGCCTCAATTGGCTTTATAGTCGATCTGAAAGAAGATGACGTTCGTGCAATGCGACTGAAAGCGAATATTATTCCATACGTCAAACAGATTGATACACTGGCAGGCGAATTTTCCGCGCAAACAAATTATTTATATCTCACGTATCATGGCTGCGAGCATGATATCAAACCTTCTGATATCAGACCGGTGATTGTCGTGGGTTCCGGTCCTTATGCAATTGGGTCATCAGTTGAGTTTGATTGGTGTGCGGTAAATACATCGCGCGCGCTGCGAGAATGCGGTAAGAAATCCATTTTAATTAATTCAAACCCGGAAACAGTATCCACAGATTATGACGAATCTGACCGCTTGTACTTCGAGCAATTAACGCTGGAGCGTGTGCGTGATATTGCAGATTTCGAACAGCCAGAAGGTATTGTTGTTTCGGTGGGCGGACAAATTGCAAATAATCTCGCGCTACCACTGGCAAAGCGTGGATATCATTTGCTGGGGACAACTGCAGAATCAATTGATAAAGCAGAAGACCGCGAAAAGTTTTCTGCACTGTTGAATAAACTTGAGATTGATCAGCCTGCCTGGGAGCGAGTGATCAGTCTGGAAAGTGCCAAACGTTTTGCTGATGAAATCGGATATCCTGTATTAATTCGCCCGTCATATATTTTATCCGGAGCAGCAATGAATGTGGCATATGATGAATATTCATTGCAGCAATATTTAAAAGAAGCATCGCTGGTATCTACTGAGCATCCAGTCGTCATTTCCAAATTTATTCAAGATGCGAAAGAATTGGAAGTTGACGGCGTGGCATTGAAAGGTGAAATCGTAATAGAAGCGATTGCCGAACATGTTGAAAATGCCGGCGTACATTCAGGCGATGCCACGATTGTGATTCCACCGCAGCGTTTGTATCTGGAAACGATTCGCCGTACCAAGCTCATTACGCGGGAAATTGTGCGTGCGCTGCAAATTACCGGCCCGTTCAATATGCAATTCATCGCTAAAAATAACAATATTCAAGTGATTGAGTGTAACCTGCGTGCTGCGCGCTCATTCCCGTTTGTATCGAAAGTCACGGGTTATAATTTTATTTCAATTGCTACGCGCGCGATTTTAGGCATGCATACGCCAATCAATTATGAAACCCTGGAGCTGGATTATGTTGCAGTGAAAGTTCCGCAATTTTCATACAGCCGCCTGAAGGGTTCTAATCCAGTTGCGAATGTAGAAATGGCATCAACCGGAGAGGTGGCATGTATCGGAGAAGATTTGTATGAAGCATATTTACGCGCCTGGCTGTCAGCAGAACAAGCACTGCCTGAAAAGAAACGCTTGCTGGTTTCCATTTCAGATAATTACAAAGCGCGTTTGCTGCCGTTGTTGAAAGAACTGGATGAGCAGGGCTGGGTGTTGTATGCAACAGCAGGTACCCATCAATATTTGTCAAAGAATGGTATCGGATCATATTTCGTCTGCAAGGCCAGTGAAAAACAGGAACCAAACATTCAAAGCCTGATTAACGGGCGCAAAGTTGACTTGATTATCAATCTGCCGACATCAAACAAGATTGATATTCAGACTGACGGTTACATTATCCGCCGTATGGCGGTTGATCATCACATTCCATTAATCACCAACTTGCAGATCGCGCAAATTATGCTGCAATGTCTGGTTAATTTTAAAGGCAAACCACCGGAGAGCGTTTTATCATGGCAGGAATATATTCAGAGGCACAGGCGTCAATTGCCCGCGATTCGAGCGATAGCCTGATGAAAAATTCATTTTACATGCAAGATATTTTGTCGATGAAAGATTTGTCGTCAGAGCAAATTTCATTGGTATTGCAGAGCGCTGCGGAGCTCAAGAAAAAACCGCAGCATGATGTACTGAAAAATAAAATCATTGCCAGCTGTTTTTTCGAACCGTCCACACGTACCAGATTGTCATTCGAATCTGCGGCAATGAAAATGGGTGCAAAAGTCATTGGGTTTAGCAGTGACGAAAGTTTGTCTACCAAAAAAGGTGAAACTTTATATGACACGATGCGGGTGATTTCTGGATATGCAGATCTCCTCGTCATTCGTCACCCCAAAGAAGGCGCAGCTCGTCTTGCTGCCGAAGCGTCTACTGTTCCAGTTGTAAATGCTGGTGACGGTGCCAATCAGCATCCAACACAAACATTAGTAGATTTATTCAGTATCCAGGAGTCTCAGGGCAGACTGGATGATTTATCAATTGCACTTGTTGGTGATTTGAAATATGGCCGCACGATACATTCTTTTGCGCAAGTCTGTAAATTATTTAATATGCGCTTATTTCTGGTTGCACCAGAGCATTTAACATTGCCTGATGCTATCTGCGATACACTCAAACGCGAAGGCGTTCGGTTTTCATTCCATCAAACACTTCAGGAAGTAATACATAAAGTGGATGTGGTTTATATGACGCGTATTCAAAAAGAGCGCATGTTGGCGTGCGAATTCCAGGCGTCAGCGGATAAAATGATGTTGAACCTTGATATGCTCGCACAAGCCAAGCCCAATTTGAAAATATTACATCCATTGCCGCGCGTCGATGAAATTGATGTTGCAGTAGATAATACGCCGTATGCATATTATTTCCAGCAGGCTGAAAATGGCATATTCGTGCGTCAGGCATTGTTATCCTTGATTTTAAGCGGGAGGTAAACATGACCAAGACATTATCTGTTTCAGCAATACAAAATGGCACGGTGGTGGATCACATTACAACTGACCAGACACTCAGAATCATGCACATGCTGCGACTGCTTGATAAAAAACATACTGTCACAGTCGGATTCAATCTTCCCAGCAAAAGCATGAAGCTCAAGGATTTGATCAAGATTGAAAATCATGAACTCACGCCGGAAGAGGCAAATCAAATAACAATTTTCGCGCCGGATGCAACGATTAATATCATCAAGAATTATGAGGTTGTGAAAAAACTGACAACCCAGCTGCCTGAAAGTATAAAATCAATTTTCATCTGTCCTAACCCGAACTGCATTATACATTCTGAGCCGGTAGAAAGTTTTTTCTATATTCACGAAAACGGTAAAGTGATGAAACTCACATGTAAATACTGTGAAAAATCATTTGAGCGCAACCAGGTTAAAGTCAAGCAATGATAGTCATTAAAAACGCCCGTGATCTTCACGGCAATCGTCGTGATCTGGAAATTCAATCAAATGAATCCAAAACATTGGATGCTTCCGGCTTGACTCTACTGCCGGCTGTCATCGATCCGCACGTACACTTTCGTACACCCGGGCTTGAGCATAAAGAAAACTGGGTGACTGCCGCACGAGCTGCAATTAATGGCGGATGCACCATGGTATTTGATATGCCGAACGTGCTGCCACCGACAATCACCGAAGAATTGTTGATCGCAAAAAAAGAATTGATTGAAAAGCAATTGCTCGAAGCGGGTATTCCACTGCGATACGAACTATATATCGGCGCGGATAAACAGCATCTTGATCAGCTCGCAGTCGTTAAAAATCAGGTGATAGGCATCAAAGTATTCATGGGTTGCAGCACTGGAAATCTGGTGATTGATGACGATGAAAGCCTGCATCGCGTTTTTGAAATTGCAGCAGCAAATGACATGCTGGTCGCCGTGCACGCTGAAGATGAACAAATGATGCATGAACGCAAGGCAAAATATTTTCGTGATGGGGATTATTCCTGTCACTCTGATATCCGCAATATTGATGTGGCGGTAAAAGCAGTTGAAAAAGCTATCTCACTTTGTGAAAAATATAAAACGCGGTTGTACGTGCTCCATGTTAGTTCTGGCGAGGAAGTTGAATTAATCCGCAAAGCAAAGCAGCGCGGATTACCAGTATTTGCAGAAACAACGCCGCATCATTTATTTTTTGATACCGGCGTGTATCAGGAATTAAAAGGTAAAGCATGCGTGAATCCAGCTTTGCGTGATGCATCACAGCGTGAAGCATTGTTTACAGCTATCAAAGAGGGTGTGATTGATACAATCGGTTCAGATCATGCGCCTCATACTATCGAAGAAAAATCACAGCCTTACGGCCAATGTCCTTCTGGAATGCCGGGTATCGAATTTATGCTGCCGGTACTATTAAACGCACACCATCATGGTTTGATTTCACTGCAGGATATTGTGAACGTAACTTCCCAAAACGCACGCAGTATATTCCGTCTGCCGGAATATCAGGATTGGGTGCTCATCGATCTGGGTAAATCTGCTGTTGTGTCGCACACTGAAAGCAAATGCGGGTGGTCGCCTTATATGGGAGTGAAATTTACGGGCTGGCCCGTTTATACCATCATGCGAGATTATCTTTACATTAACGTATTGTGTGCTTGTGTATGAAGCCTCTGTCCTGTTATGTAAAATCGGGCACAAGCTGGAGTCGGTCAAGACTGAGGATTCTATACCAGCTATGCCCACGGCGATTCATTTGAAAGAGTAAACTGTCTGATAATATGAGGCACTCGATTAACTTTATCAAAGCTGTAATTTAATTCAGTTAAGTCCAGCATGTGCCCGATTTTACATAACAGGGCAGAGGCTTTTCGGGACCACTTATCTCCTATGCAAAATAAATGAGTTTGAATATACAGAATATTGACGATAATGTATTGGTTGCCAGTCTTTATGTTCCGCTAGAAAATCGTTGAATGCACCAGCCTCACCGCGCTTTGGGTCACCTTTAAAACAAAAATAATCATCAAATAATATAAACGTCCCTGGTTGGATCAGTGGTTCGAGCGCATCAAGTGCGACTTTGGTGCCATAATATAAATCACAATCAATATGGATCAATGCAGCCTTCTGATAATTATAGATTACTTCTGGCAGTACTTTATCAAATAAGCCTTTATGTAGTTTGGGTTCTGGTAATTTTAAAAGATCAAAAATAGTGTAAATTGAATTTTGCGTGATTGGTTCGTCCCATGCTAACAATGGATGCTGGTCTTCATAATTGCGTCCAAATAACCCCTTATACCAGCGAGGATGTTCTTCTGCGTCAGGTAAACCTGAAAAAGTATCGAAACCCACAAAGCGGCGCTTCATCAACGCATCGTTTTGCAGATATGGGTAATAATGCAAATTAGATTTGTGACAATAAGACAGTAAAGCCAGGCTGCGTCCGACACCCACACCAAATTCAAAAATATCGCCTGGTACTTGTTCATTATCAATTATCAACATCGCCGCATAAAATGTAGCATAGCGCCTGTCTGTTTCTAGCCAGGTGCGAAGCTGTTCCGGTATGCTTACCTGCTTTTTAGATAAAAATTTCTTTATCAGATCCATGATAGTTAATGCTCACATCCATCTTGTTACGTTCAAAAATTTCGTTACGTTATGATATTATATTTGTAGAGAAAATAAACGAAATATTTGATCATTTTTTCGCAATTTCCATTTCCCATTTTCAACTGCGCATATAATCTAGCGCCTATTTTTTGATAATTGCATTATTTATCTTGTTATGATTAATTTGGCATGATCGAATCGTAAAATAATTATAATAAAGGAACCAATATGTTTCGTAATTTAACATCAGGACAAATTCAGAAAAATAAACATTCTTTCGTTACGTCATTTGGTGATGTATTCCCAATTGATATGCTGAGAATCATGGATTTAGTGCATATTAAAAGTGCTTTATGGGAGCCTTTGATGACGATTGATATGTACACCGCGCTGCCAGATCATCCTGATCTGATGGGGCTTTTGAAGAATGTCGCTGCAAGATTGCATGATTTCGAAACTGAAATGATGGCGAAGGAATGTATTGATTTTGCGAGCGATGCTAAAAATGCTGCTCGAATATATGGAAAAGGGCCGGTGGGTGAAGTATTCATGCAGCTCAATGCTATTGTTAGCTTTTACCTGGGCGAATATGCAGCAGCGGCAAAATATGCTGGCATCCTTGGCGATGTTTATTATGCCAGTCATCAATCAGAAACTGACTGGAAATCCGGGCATTATAATAAAATTGCCGGGATAGCATTTGCCAAATGCGGTAATGCCGAACAGGCCTGCAGACATTTGCAGCAATATCTAGATGGTAATTGCGGCCAGAATCAATTTGAACAAGCTGAGGCCGTGAATTATCTGTTAGACAATAATTCATTAAAATTGTGGAACTATGGATTGATTAACAGATTTAATAGTCTGCAGAAGGAGACTGCAAAGAACCCTGCAACGAAAGAATTAAGTGAAGAATATTCAAGATTTCTGAGGATTATGGAAGAGATCTCTGATGCAAGTGAAAGTTCATGCACCGAACAAACTGCCAGAAATAATGCTGAAAAATCTGCAATTGCATTGGCAGAGGAAATGTTTTCCGCGCAACTGCCAAAACCATATACATTAACTTCGTGTGATGTAAAAAGTGTGTTGCAGGAGTTAGCAGCTTTAAGACGTCAGCTCAAGGTATCGCAAGGTAAGTTAAGAAGCGAAATTTCAAATAATACGCGACAATCTGAATTGCAATACCAGTATGACCGGGATCTTAAAAATTTGAATCGCGCAATTACAAGTATTGATGAACGATTGATCGATCAAATGACTTTGAATGATGTTTGTGAGCTCATTACATGTGATGATTGTATTAATCATCATCCAGGCGTGTCTACTTTGTTTATGAAATACCCCAACCAATTTAGTGCCAAAATCAAAAATTTTGATGACTTGCTAACATTGGTCAATAGCGACGGCCAAAGTTATGGTGGTGGTGGCCTCTGTGCATATTTAGTTAATTGGACAACTGGTGACGAACGAACGCGTTTATATACGATGATTTATCCACGGCTCAATGAGTTGAAAGAACATCCAGCTAAACCGATCTATGATTCTCACGTCAAAGTTATTCAAGACTTAGTTGAGCAGGCTAATCAACTTCAAAAACAGGAAAAAAAGCAAAATACAGAACAAAATGTCAGCAGCAGTTTTTTTGCAAATACTCGGCAAGCAGCCACGATCAGCGATGAGCAAATGGCGCAAAGTGCCTTTAGCAAGTCGACATTGTGAGTCAGTAAATAGCTATAAAAAAGCGCAGTTTATCATATGGCTGCGCTTATATTACCCGGCACCCATCCATTGTAATCAGCAATACTGCCAATTAAACAATAACTTGCGCTGCGGTTATTTACCGAATTTTCACCTATACTACTAGAAATATATCAATAATTATAATGATCATGAGGGTGGAATGAGGCATCATGACAGCCTTGGGCATATAAAATTAAACAATAATTTGCGAATGATTTTGCGTAAGGCTGGCTGCCGCTACGGAGATCTGAATGATTTAGCTAAGATCATTATCAATAGTAATAATAAAACAGCTCAATATGCAGTATCCATGAATGACATCCTTGCTGTAGCGCTTGCGGTCGAGGATGAAATTATCAGAATTGAACAGTGTGAACCAGATAAAAAAATACTGCTTGAATTATATCGAATTCGTTATGAATGCATCAATCGGTGTCTAAATTATCTTTTGGAAAATCATGAGGTTTCAAGTACATCATTTGGCAAAGCATTACTTTCCTATGTGTCATTGCATTTAAGTCAGCGTGAAAGAGACACATTAAGATCAAATGGTATTGAAGAAATATCTATTCCTACCGTTATCACAGAAGAAGTTACATCTATATCGAACGCGAGGTATCGTGCTTGCCTGCATTATACCATTGAGCATTTTAGATTGAGTGAGGTTGTGAATTCAAATTCAAATTCCAGTGATGAGGGATCATTAGAATTAACTGTATTCTATGATGAGCCAGCCGAGCGTAAGGATCCGCGTCCAATTCCAAGTTTGTACAGGCGTGCTAAATTAGATTTTAATTCTATTAATTTTGATTCTATTCCCCTGT
>Ga0310810_10010317_pt1 | contig 10873 bp, 7 predicted proteins | sample NCmetagenome_FD_207641 | JGI IMG/M metagenome (GOLD analysis project Ga0310810, IMG submission 207641) | Soil microbial communities from experimental microcosm in Duke University, North Carolina, United States - NC | ecosystem: Engineered > Artificial ecosystem > Soil microcosm > Unclassified ... | reverse complement strand
GCCGCCGATGGCGTATCGAACGGATCGACCGCGTCGTGTGACGCGGGCTGCTGGGCCCGCAGACGCGCGATGACCGTGCGAATGTCCTGATCGGTCAGGACCTTCCGGTCATCGGCGATCGCCATCAGTCCCCGGTACACCTGGACCAGCTCATCTCCATCCAACTGGAAACCCAGATCGGCACAGTGGCGCTGCACCGCATGGCGGCCCGAGTGCTTGCCGAGCACGAGCGGATTCCACGGTGCGCCTACGTCCTCGGCGCGCATGATCTCGTAGGTGCGCCGATCCTTGAGCATGCCGTCCTGGTGAATGCCCGCCTCGTGCGCAAACGCATTGCGGCCGACGACCGCCTTGTTCACCTGCACGCCCTGACCTGTGAGCTTCGTGAGCATCTCGCTCGACGGGTAGATCTCTTTCGTCTGCACGCTCGTTGTGAACGGCATGTGATCGGCGCGGATATGCAGCGTCATCACAATCTCCTCGAGCGCTGCGTTTCCGGCGCGCTCGCCGATTCCGTTGACGGTGCATTCGACCTGACGCGCACCACCCTGAATCGCCGCGAGCGAGTTGGCGACGGCGAGGCCCAGATCGTCGTGGCAGTGCGTGCTGAAGATCACCTTGTCGGAGTTCGGCACCGCCGCGCGAATCCGTTCAAAGAAGGCGCGCGTCTCGTCCGGCGTGGTATAGCCGACGGTGTCGGGCAAATTGATCGTGGTCGCGCCGACAGCAATCACTGAGTCGACGACCTTGCACAGGAAGTCGAAGTCGCTGCGGGTCGCGTCCTCGGCTGAGAACTGCACATCGTCGGTGTGCTGACGCGCGAAGCGGACGGAGTCCACCGCCGCCTCCAGGCACTGCTCGCGCGACATACGCAGCTTCACCTTCAGGTGAAGGTCTGACGTCGCGATGAACGTGTGAATGCGTCCCTGCGCCGCCGGCTTGATCGCCCACGCGGCCTTCTCGAGATCGGCGCGATGACACCGCGCCAGGCACGCAATCACGGGCCGGCGGATCTCGGTGGCAATCTGGCGGACGGCCTCTGCGTCAGCGGGCGACGCGATCGGGAACCCCGCCTCGATGATGTCCACGCCAAGGGCGTCGATCTGGCGCGCCAGCTGTAGCTTCTCGGCAGGCCGGAGCGAGAACCCGGGCGCCTGTTCGCCATCGCGGAGCGTGGTATCGAAAACTCGGACGTGATCAGCCATGGGACATTTCCCCTCAATTGCCAGTAAACGCGACTGGTCCCGATAATGTCAAACTGATAATTATTCTCGTTAGATTATGATCCCTTATTCAGGAGGGAACCCCGTCACACAGCGGAGAGCCAGTGGAACTGACAGAATTACGTGTGTTTTTGATGGTTGCGGCCGAACGGAGCTTCTCCAGGGCCGCTATGAAGCTACACCGGACTCAGCCGGCAGTCAGCCAAGCGGTCCGCCGCCTGGAGGAGAGCGTCGGGGAGCGCCTCTTCGACCGGGCCACCAAGGACGCGTCCCTGACCGAGGCCGGGCGCCTTCTCCGGGACTACGCCGAGCGCCTGCTCCGCCTGTCGGAGGAGGCCGAGGGAGCCGTCAAGGATCTGCGCGACCTGCGACGTGGGCGGGTCCTCATCGGCGCGAACGAAGCGTCGGTGCACGCAGTGCTGCCCCTCATCGCGAGGTTCCGGGAGGCGCATCCGCTGGTTCACGTGGACGTGCGCCGCATTCCCGCTCGGCAGGTCGGCGCGGAAGTCGCGCAAGGCAGCCTCGATTTCGGTGTGCTCACATTCCAGCCGGCAGAGACCGGCCTGAGCTCCATCGTTCTCGGGCAGGACGAGCTCGTGATGCTCGTCCATCCGTCACATGCCCTGGCGCAGAGTCGAGAAGTCACCTTGTCCGAATGCGCGCGCCAGACCGTGATCGCACACAACGATCCGTCACACGTTCGCGATCGAGTCCTGCGGCTCTTCGAGCAGCATCACATCCCCGCCAACATCCTCGTGTCCTTGCCCAGCCTGGAAGGGATCAAGCGCGCGGTCGCCATGCAGATGGGCGTCGCGCTCCTGCCACGACGCTGCGCTGAGTCAGAGATCGGGCGTGGTGAGCTCGTGGCGCTGGCGATGCCGGAGATTCGTCTGCGGCGGCAAGTACGGCTTGTCTATCGGAAGGGCGGCGAACGCTCGCACGCCTCTGCGGCATTCCTCGCTCAACTCGACGAGAAGAAACGCCACGCAGCTGTGTAGTCATGTAGCGGCGAGCCTTCAGGCTCGCTGTCCACAAGGCGGGTCTGAAGACCCGCCTCTACCTGTCCCTTCAGAATCCAGACACGTACGGCAGGGCCGCGGCTTTCGCGTTGACTTCCTCGTAACGGTCCAACAACAGGGCCGTCGTGTCCCACGTGCCCGCCGCGAAGGCGTCGCGAACGTTCGGCGGTAACGACACCGGGCAACGGAAGTCGCCGGCCTCGCACGTGCCGGCCATCAGGTCGATCTTCAGCTCAGTCCGGGGGGCTTTCTCAACGAGATCCTGAAGCGTCTTGAGATCCGCAGGCGACGCGGTCACGCACGGCATGCCGATCATCGCCGAGTTGCCGAAGAAGATCTCGGCAAACGACTCTCCGAGGATCGCCTGTATGCCCCATCGCTTGATCGCCTGTGGCGCGTGCTCGCGCGACGATCCGCATCCGAAGTTGTTGTTGACCAGCAGGATCGACGCGCCCTGGTAGGCGGGCACGTCGAACGCATGACGATTGTGTCCGGGGCCGCCCATCTTGCGATCGTCTTCGAACAGGTGCGTCTCCATCCCCTCGAAGGTGATAGCGCGCAGGAACCTCGCAGGGACGATGCGGTCGGTATCGATGTCGTTGCCGCGCATGGGGATCGCACGGCCGCTGATTGTCGTGATGCGTTGCATCAGTCCAACTCCCGCACGTCCATCACTTCACCCGCCACCGCCGCCGCAGCCACCATCGCCGGGCTCATGAGCAACGTGCGTCCGGTAGGACTACCCTGCCGGCCCTTGAAGTTGCGATTCGACGAGGACGCGCACACCTGATCGCCTTCGAGCTTGTCCGGGTTCATGCCCAGGCACATCGAGCAACCCGCGCCTCGCCATTCGAACCCTGCCGCCCGGAACACTTCGTCGAGGCCTTCCTTCTCGGCTGCTTTCGCCACGCTGACTGATCCTGGCACCACGAGCGCCTTGACGTGCTTCGCGACGTGCTTGCCCTTGACGATGCTCGCGGCTTCGCGGAGATCGGAGAGCCGCCCATTCGTGCACGAGCCGATGAACGCGACATCGACCTTCATTCCTTCGATCGACTGACCGGCAGTGAGCCCCATGTAGCTGAGCGCGTCGGCGATGGCCTTCGGATCGCTGGCCTGCGCAGGCGCCGGGACGTGATCGTGCACCCCAATCGACTGACCCGGATTCACGCCCCACGTCACGATCGGCGTCAACTCACCCGCCTTGATCTCCACGTCATCGTCGTAGACCGCATCCGCATCGGACGCGATCGATCGCCACCATGTCTTTGCGCGCTCGAACGCGTCGCCCTGTGGTGCAAACGGGCGCCCCTTCATATAGTCGAAGGTCGTCTCGTCCGGGTTGACGTAGCCGACGCGCGCACCTCCCTCGATCGACATGTTGCAGATCGTCATGCGCTCGTCCATCGACATGCGATCGATGACGTCGCCCGCGTACTCGTACGCGTAGCCGTTGCCGCCCTGCACGCCGAGACGCTGGATGATCGCGAGGATCACATCCTTGGCGTAGACGCCTTTCGGCAGCGCACCGGTGACACGAATGCGACGGACCTTGAGCGGCTCGAGCGCGAGGCACTGCGATGCGAGCACGTCCCGAACCTGCGATGTGCCGATGCCGAATGCCACGGCTCCGAACGCACCGTGCGTGGAGGTGTGACTGTCCCCACACGCGATCGTCATGCCGGGCTGCGTCAGACCAAGCTCGGGACCGATCACATGCACGATGCCCTGCCGGTCGTCGCCAAGCCCCGCGAAACGAAGCCCGAAGTCGCGAACGTTGCGCTCGAGCGAGGCCATCATGTCCTCGGCCATCACGTCGAGGAACGGACGCGTGCGCACCTTCGTGGGCACGATGTGATCAACCGTCGCAAACGTACGATCGGGACGCGCGATCGTCCAGCCGTTCCGGCGCAATTCGTCGAACGCCTGCGGCGAGGTAACTTCGTGCACGAGATGCAGACCGATGAAGAGCTGCGTCTGCCCGCTCGGCAACTGGCGAACCGTGTGGAGATCCCACACTTTCTTGAGAAGTGTTGTACCCATCAGTGTCGATGCACCTTCATCCTAGCACCAGCATTACTTTCTCCCCGACACTGACGGATGGCCTGTCAGCGCGCACCGCCACGGACGCTCGACGCCGACGCGGATCCCGATCCGGCGGCTCCAGTCGATCGCGCCTGCCGAGAGCCCACGGTCCTCGATCCAGAGAGGCGCCTCGGTCAGATCCAGACGGTTCTGCTTCAACGTGATCCCGAGCGCCTGTGTCAGATTTCCAGGGCCGCGACAAAGACCGTGTTCTTCCGTGCGTCCACCGGCACGCGCGCGTCGTCGTTTCATCAGTTCGATACCGTCGAGCGGCGCCAGTGCGCGAATGAGGACGGCCGCCGGTGAGCCTTCCGCCTCCGTCACCGCATTCACCAGGTTGTGAATGCCGTAGTTCAGGTAGACGTACGCGCGACCGGCCGGGCCATACAGCGGCGCATTGCGCATTGTTGGACCGGGTGCCGCGTGACACGCGGGATCGTCTTCGCCGATATAGGCCTCGACTTCGACAATCATCCCCGCCGCCCGGCCGGAACGCGTCTCGTGCACGAGGACCTTGCCGATCAACTCAGAGGCGACAGTGAGGGTTGGTCTCTCGTAGAACGCGTGTGTGAGTCGTTCCGCCGTCTTCATCTAGCGCGCAGCGTAGGCGTTGGAGCGCCCCGTCGCGAGCACATCGCGAAGTGCGCGGCCAGTGTGCGAGGCTTCGACCTGCACGATCTGTTCTGGCGTACCGGTCGCGACAACCTCGCCGCCGGCGGCGCCACCCTCCGGGCCCAGGTCGATGACGTAGTCGGCCGTCTTGATCACATCCAGGTTGTGCTCGATGACGAGCAACGTATGCCCGGCTTCGACGAGCTTCCGAAATGCCGCGAGCAGCTTCGCGATGTCATCGAAGTGCAGCCCGGTCGTCGGCTCGTCGAGGATGTAGAGCACGCGCTCGCCGCCAAACGACGAGAGATGCGCCGCGATCTTGATCCGCTGTGCTTCTCCACCTGACAGCGTAGTGGCTGGTTGGCCGAGTCGCAGATACCCCAGGCCGATCTCGTCGAGCACCTGCAGGCGGCGCAGCACCTTCGGTGAGGTGCTGAAGAACGTGAGCGCCTCGCGCACGGTCATCTCGAGCACCTGATGCACGGACCGGCCGCGATACTTGACCTCGAGCACCTGCGGCTTGAACCGCTTGCCGTCGCACTGATCGCACGGCACGAAGACATCGGCGAGGAACTGCATCTCCACGCGCACTTCGCCCTCGCCCTGGCACGCTTCGCAGCGCCCTCCAGGCACGTTGAAGGAGAAGTGGCTCGCGGTCAGTCCGCGCGCCTTCGCATCCTTGGTCAACGAGAACAGCTCGCGAATCGGATCGAACGCCTTGAGATATGTCACCGGGTTCGAACGCGGCGTGCGCCCGATCGGCGTCTGATCGACGAGCGCGACGTCGGTGATGTATTCGAGGCCTTCGAGCTCGCTGAACGTGCCGACGCGGCGATCCCAATCGCCCTTGGCGCGCTTGATCGCGGCATAGAGCACGTCGTGCACCAGCGTCGATTTTCCCGATCCGCTGACCCCTGTCACACAAGTCAGGGTGTTCAAGGGGATGGCGATATCGACGTCCTTCAGGTTGTGCTCGCTCGCACCCCTGAGCCTGATCTTCTGCCCGATGCCCTTTCGTCGAGGTGACGGCACGGGAATCGCCAGCTCGTTGCGGAGGTACTTCGCCGTTAACGAGCGCGTCTCCTGCAGCAGCCCGGGCAGCGTGCCCGAGTAGACAACGCGCCCGCCCTGTTCACCTGCGCCGAGGCCCATGTCGACGATGTGATCGGCGACGCGGATCATGTCTTCGTCGTGCTCCACGACGAGGACCGTGTTGCCCTGATCGCGCAGCTGGCGAAGGATGTCGATCAGCCGCTGGTTGTCGCGCGAGTGGAGCCCGATCGACGGCTCGTCCAGCACGTAGAGCGTGCCCACGAGCGCCGACCCGAGTGACGTCGCCAGGTTGATGCGCTGCGACTCGCCTCCAGAGAGGGTCGATGACAGCCGATCGAGTGACAGATAGTCGAGGCCGACGTCGCTGAGAAACGAGAGTCGTCTTTGAATCTCTTTCAGCACCTTGTCAGCAACGGCCGATTCCTTCTCGCTCAGCTGCAGCGCGGTGAAGAACTCACGTGCGGCGTCTACGGTCAGGGCCGAGACCTCGTCAACCGTACGGCCGCCGACGCGCACGTTCCGCGCCTCACGTCGCAACCTCGAGCCACCGCAGTCGGGGCACGTCAGGTAGCCGCGATACCGGCTGAGGAACACACGGACATGAACCTTGTATTTCTTCCGCTCGAGCCACCGGAAGAATCCACGGATGCCTTCGAAGTCGCCATCCCCCTCGACGACAAACTTCCGCTCGTCGTCTGAGAGCTCTTTCCAGGGGACGTCGAGGCGGATGCTGGATTTCCGCGCCGCGCGCTTCAACTCTGCCAGCTGCGCACGGTAGTGCGGCTTGCTCCACGGCTCGATCGCGCCCTGATTGATAGAGAGATTGGGATCCGGAACGACCAGATCCATGTCGAGCTCGATGATGTTGCCGAAGCCGTGACACGTCGGGCAGGCACCGAAGGGGTTGTTGAACGAGAAGAGCCTTGGCTGGGGCGTCTCGTACCCGATGCCACAGGTGCGGCAGTCGAAGCGCTCTGAGAACACGATTCTCTGGTCCTCGGTCCCCGGGCCCCGGTCTCCGGTCTTCGAATCCCGAACCCCGGATCCCGAATCCCGACCGAGCACTATCGCGAACGCAGCGCCCCCCCCTTCGCGATACGAGGTCTCAATCGAATCGGTCAGGCGGCTGCGCAGATCACCTTCGACCTTGACGCGATCGACGACGACTTCGAGCGTCGCGCGGTTGGCGAGCGTTGCGAGATCGAGATCCTCGAACGTGACGGCCTTGCCATCGACCAGCAGACGACCGAACCCTCGACGCCGGAGCCCGTTGATCGTCTCGCCGATGCCATCGACACCGTTCCTGGCTGGTTCGAGCTCGTCCGATTCGTCGTCGCCGCTCTCGTCCGATGACGCCGGGCTCGACGCGAGGCTCGAGACGACCGGGATTTCGAAGCCGATTAGCAGACGCGTGCCCTCGGGCAGCTCTCCCAGTCGTTTCGCGACGATTTCCGCCGTTTCGCGAATGACTTCCTGCCCGCACTGGCGGCAAAACGTTCTGCCGACGCGCGCGAACAGCAACCGCATGTAGTCGTGAATTTCGGTTGTCGTGCCGACCGTCGAGCGCGGGTTGCGAACGCTGTTCTTCTGGCGAATCGCGATGGCTGGACAGATCCCCTCGATGCGATCGACGTCCGGCTTTTCCATCCGCTCGAGGAACTGCCGGGCATACGCCGACAGCGATTCGACGTATCTACGCTGCCCCTCTGCGTAAATCGTGTCGAAGGCGAGCGACGACTTCCCGGATCCGCTGACCCCGGTGATAATCGCCAGCTTGCCCGCGGGCAGGGTGACGTCGACGTTCTTCAGGTTGTGCGTCCGCGCCCCGCGTACGGTCAGCGGGGTTCGGGGCTTCGGCGTCTGCGTCGGGGGTGGAGTCGCCGTGTTCGAGATGGACACTGTGACGAATTCCTTGGGATCCGTAAACCGCCATCGTACTACCGTGCCCGGATTTGCGCAAAGCCTCCGGCGCAACGGGTAATCGACGCGGCTCCAGGCGTGCAAGCGCAACGGCGTTCTGCGTGGCGGACACCAGGAACGTGAAACCCAGGCCGCCGATGGCGATGAGTCCGCCGAGGTCGAACAGCGACATGTGTCCGCCGAGGCCGAGATTGACGTGCGGATCGTTGCGCAATGCGATGGTTCCGATCGCCAGCAGAATCCGCAGTTCTGTGGGGCCGACGCCGCCAAACGACATGCGGAATACACCTCTGACGGCCGTCGCGAGAAAGACTTCGCCGGACACAAGCAGATACGTCACGAGCACTGACAGCGCGATGACCGGCGACATGTAGGCCGACGCCGCCAGCCCGCCAAAGAGAAGAGTGGCGCCGACGAGATCCACGACGTGATCGAGATAGAAGCCGTATTTCGGGCGCTCGACCTTGCGAACGCGCGCGAGCGTGCCGTCGAGACTGTCGCCGAACCAATTCACGGCGAGAGCGAAGACCACCAGCCAGAGCGCGCGCGTGTCCCAGCGCGCGAGCACGTATCCCGCGCTTGCGACGGCCATGGCTGCCATTGCAAGCCCGGTCAGATGGTCTGAATGAACCCACAGCGGCAGTCGCTGGGCGATGGCAATCAGCAACCGTTTTTCTACTTGTGCCAGCAGGCTTCGATGGTCGCGAACGTGTTCCGACATTCGTGTGCTCCTACTGACGAAGGTGCAAACCACAGATTGATCGGCTCACCCAACGACGTTGGCGAACTACCATTGCGAATACATGCCGGAAACCGGGCTCATTCTCATGCTTGCGGCCGGGCTGGGCGCCGCGCTCATCGGGGGATACTTCACGCAGCGGCTTGGCTTATCACCGATCGTCGGTTACCTCCTGGCTGGAGTCGTCGTTGGCCCCTACACGCCCGGCTACACGGCGGATGTTCATCTCGCCGAGCAGTTCGCTGAAGTCGGCGTCATCCTCCTGATGTTCGGGGTCGGGTTGCAGTTCCATCTCGACGAACTGCTGGCCGTGCGGCGAGTGGCGATCCCAGGCGCGGTCCTGCAGAGTCTCGTCGCCACCGCGCTCGGCGCACTGACCGCGCACGTGTTCGGCTGGGGCTGGGCGGCGTCGATTGTCTTCGGCCTGTCGCTCTCCGTTGCCAGCACCGTGGTCCTGATCCGCGTGCTCTCGGACAGTCATCAGCTTCACACCACCGCGGGTCACATCGCGGTTGGATGGTTGGTCGTCGAAGACGTGTTCACGGTGATCGTTCTCGTACTGCTGCCGGCACTCGCAGGCGCGCCCACGTTCGCGTCGATTGGCATCAGCCTGGGCATCACCATCCTCAAGGTCGTTGGTCTCGGCATCATCGCCGGCGTGCTCGGCAGCCGCGTCATCCCAATGATTCTCGACCGCGTCGCCGCCACGCGATCGCGAGAACTGTTCACGCTGGCGGTGCTGGCACTCGCGCTCGGCCTTGCCGTCAGTGCCGCGCTCGTCTTCGGCGTCTCGATGGCGCTCGGGGCGTTCATTGCAGGGATGATCGTCGGCCGATCCGACTACAGCCTTCGTGCCGCGACCGATGCGCTCCCGATGCGCGACGCCTTTGCCGTGCTCTTCTTCGTCTCGGTCGGCATGCTGCTGCGACCCATGGCACTCCTCGAGCAGCCGATCCCGGTACTCGCCGCGCTCTTCATCGTCCTCGTGGGCAAACCCGCGACGGCTGCGCTCGTGACGTGGGCCATGAAATATCCGCTGCGCACGACGTTGAGCGTGTCGGTCTCACTGGCCCAGGTTGGAGAGTTCTCGTTCATGCTGGTCACCATCGGGCGGACGCTCGGCATTGTCCCGGCCGAGGCGCTCGACGTCGTCGTGGCCACGGCGATTGTTTCGATCACGCTCAACCCGCTCGCGTTTCGCAGCATCGAACCTCTGATGCGCAGGCTGGGAGGCATTCGCTTCCTTCACCCCGAGGTCGCCGAGCCGACAGACTTTGGCGCCTCGTCATCACTCGATCCCGGCGGCCGTGCGATCGTGATCGGTCATGGGCCAACGGGACGCACGGTCACGCGGCTGCTTCGCGAGAACGGCATTTCCCCCACAGTCGTCGAGCTGAACATAGACGTCGTACGCGAATTGCGCGATAAGGGTCTGTCGGCGGTCTACGGCGACGCGAGTCGCACAGACACGCTCGTCTCAGCAGGACTTCCCCACGCCGCGACGCTCATCGTCAGTGGAGCCGACACGGGCACGCCGGGCATCATCCAGTGCGCGCGATCCATCAACCCGACCACGCATATCTTTGTGCGCAGTCAGTACCTCCGAGAGGTTCCGCCGCTGCGACACGCGGGCGCCGAGCAGGTCTTTGCGGGCGAAGGCGAGGTCGCCCTCGCGATGACGGAAGCCGTGCTGCGACGCCTTGGAGCCACACCCGATCAGATCGATCGCGAGCGTGCGCGGGTCAGAGAAGAACTGATGCCCGCCGATTCAGAGGTAAGCCCCGTCTGAAGAACAAGGCCGGCCTACGCTGCAGGACTAACCGACATTCTTCAACGCTTCTCGCACGCTGAGAGTGCTCAGGCGCTCGCGATTCGCCTTCACATACCGCTTGACTTCACGCGGATCGGTCCACGCGTACTGACGAAGCGCCCAGCCAATTGCCTTGCGCATGAAGAATTGCGTATCGGCGAGGTTCGGCTCAATGCAGTCGTACAGCAGCTTCAGATCGGTCTCGCGCTTGAACCCGAGCTGACACAGGATCGCCGCGCGCCGTTTCCACATGTCCTGGTCGCGAGCCCAGCGACGCATCAACTTCGACATCGGAGACGGCTCTGCGCGCAGGACATCACCCAACTGCCGGCCGGCAATTGCATCGACGAAGTCCCACCACGCGCCGGTGACGATCATCTCTTCGAACATCGGGATCGAATCCATCGTGCGA
>Ga0310810_10010316_pt1 | contig 10873 bp, 7 predicted proteins | sample NCmetagenome_FD_207641 | JGI IMG/M metagenome (GOLD analysis project Ga0310810, IMG submission 207641) | Soil microbial communities from experimental microcosm in Duke University, North Carolina, United States - NC | ecosystem: Engineered > Artificial ecosystem > Soil microcosm > Unclassified ... | reverse complement strand
ACGCGCGGCGTGGACGTCGCCTCCGCCCAAGGCGACGAAGGGCGTGCTCGCCAAATACGTGCGCCTGGTGAAGTCCGCATCGGAAGGGTGCGTGACGGACGAGACATAGGGACGTTCGGATCGTTCGTCGTTCTTGAGCAACTCCTCGAACGACGGCGCATGGAAGGCCGAATCGACCATCGCGGAATCATCGTTTCGGACGCCCTCGCCGGCGATTCGGCGCGTCTCGCGTGCCATCGTCTGGTCCTTGTCGCCCAATCTTGATTCGGTCGATCAGTTCTTCGTGGAGCATCCGCATCCGCGCATAGAGTTGTTCGAATTCGGTGGTGACGTGACGTTCGAGCTTGTTGAATCGGTCATCCACTTGATGAAATTGCGACGCAATCTGCTCGAATCGTTCGTCAATCTGCTCGAATCGCGCATTCGTTTCCCGTCGAAATTCTGCCAGCTCGTTTGGTAGGTTCTGCAAGCCCGCCACGGTGTCCTCGAGTGCCGTCACGCGTTCATCTAATGACCTTGTCGCCATCGCGCGTCCCAGGATGATGACTGCGAGGCGCGTGCCCGCGAGGTGACGATCGAAATCAGGCCGACGACGGTAGCATCGTCGATGCTCGTACTCAATGGCGTTGCGATTCGTGCGATACGAAACCGGTGGGGTAATTGAGCAAATTGCTATGGGCGCAGCGAGCCGAAGATGGCGATGCCTCCTGGAAGCAGGGATGGCGTAAGCGAGACCCTGCGCGGGACATGGCCGACGCTGGCGGCGCGGCCGGAGACGATGCCGATCGCGGTGCCGAAGATCACGTCGGACGCCCAGTGCTTGTTGTCGACCATCCGTGAGACGCTGACGTAGGCGCCGATCGCGTACGCCGGCGCACCCAGTTTCCATCCGAAATGTTCGCGCAGCACTTCCGCGGTTGCAAAGGTCGCAGACGAGTGTCCCGATGGAAACGCGTGCGACCCACCGCTGGGTCGCCGGCGCGGCGTCGCCGCTTTGATCCCCTGCGTCAACACGCCATTCACGATCTGCGCGTCAATCAAATCAGCGCCGGCCGAGGCGATGCGCGGTTTCGTCCATATCCGACCCACCACGTACGTGCCGAGGGCAAAGGCACCCTGCTCGATGCCGTCGCCGACGCTGGCGCCGGCGCGAAAGAAGTCATGGCGTCCGCCCGATGGTTCGTAGATGTGTTGGGCGATCTCCTCGTCCTTGGGGTGGATCGCGGCGCTGCCGGCGCCGCCGACCCCGACGATGATGCCGTTGGTCGGCGTGAACAGATGCGCGAAGTCCGCGGGCAGCGACGTGAAGAGCGACGTGACGGATTGGGCGCGCGCGGGCGCTGCACAGAGCGAGATGGCGAGCGCCAGGGCGGCGGTTGTACGAACGGTGCTGATCAACGACCTGGAAACCGTAATGCTACGCCGAAATCGACGTGGCGCGTGAAGAACGTTCCAGCGATTTCGACGCCCGCGCCCCGCAAGTGGTTCTCGGTGACACGCGTAATCCTCGCATCGGCGACGCCATACACGAACTGCCAGAGGTGGTATTCAACGCCCGCGCCGAGCTGCCATGCAAACCCGCCTCGCTGGTATTGCTCCTGGTGCACGTTGCGAAAGGTCGATTCCACGTGCGGCGTCGAAATGCCCGCGCCGCCCCGCAGCACCGCCGTGCAGCGTCCTGTGCAGCCCGGTGAGAAGCGATAGGTGACGTTGCCAAGCAGGAAGTTCAGGCCGTGGGACTGCTGAAACTCGTCGACGGGAGACGCGCCCGGATCGATCTTCGCTATCGCTTTCGCGTGCGTCCATTCAACCTCGCCGCCGAAGCCGTTCGTCGCCGCCGGCATCCAGCCCGCTCGCACGCCGTAGTACCACGGCGACCGGAACGCGTCGCCCTTGTAAGCGACGTCCTCAATGGAGAAGGGGGCGCCCGAGGCTGGCGTGACCGTCAGGGTGTTCGACGAAGTCGCTGCCGCTCCCATGTAGCCGGAGAACAGCCAGTCCGCGTTCGCGCCGCGCGGAATCGCCAGAAGACCGAACACGAGCGTGAGAACACAAGAACCGAACCTGAACGTGAACACGAACCGAGACCCTAGCACACGGAAGAGTGCATGTCTGGGGTCAGTCAACGAAGCTCGTTGGTCGGCAGGGGCACGGTTTCCGACGTCGTCGGTGGAGGCGCCACGCCCATCATCTGACGGAGCTGATCTCCCTCCATCACCTCGATCTCGAGCAGCCGTCTCGTGACAACCTCCAGCGTGTCACGCTTGCTCGTCAGAATCTGGCGGGCCTGGGCGTGCGCGTCGTTCATGATGCGTTTGACCTCCGCATCGATCAGTCGCGCCGTGTCTTCCGCGTACGCGCCGCGCTCGGGACCGATCGGGATGTCGAGAAACTTGCTGCGTTTGTGGCCGTCGTAGTTGATGGCGCCCACCGCGTCGCTCATGCCCCACTCGGTGACCATCGCGCGCGCGATGTCGGTCGCCCGCTGCAGGTCGTTCTGTGCGCCGGTCGAGATCTCGCCGAGGGCGATCTCCTCAGCGGTCCGTCCGCCGAGCAGGACGGCGAGCTGATTCAGCAGATCCCTTCGCTGCATCAGATACCGATCCTCGAGCGGCAGCTGCATCGTGTAGCCGAGCGCCCCGAACCCGCGCTGCACGATCGAGATCTTGTGAACTGGATCCATGCCGGGAATCGCCGTCGCCACGATCGCGTGTCCCGATTCGTGATACGCGACGATCTCGCGCTCCTTGTGGCTCATGACGCGCTTCTTTTCGAGCCCGGCGATGAGCCGATCGATCGCCTCGTCAAAATCCTGTGGTTGGACCGCGGTTTTGTCCTTGCGCGCGGCGAGGAGTGCCGCCTCGTTGACGAGGTTCGCCAGGTCGGCGCCGGCAAAGCCGGCGGTCCGCGCCGCGACGATCTTGAGATCCACCGCGGGCGCCAGCTTGACGTTCTTCGTATGGATGCGCAGTACCTCCTCGCGTCCCTTCACGTCCGGCTTGTCGACGAGAACCTGACGGTCGAACCGTCCGGGTCTGAGCAACGCGGGATCGAGCACTTCGGGCCGATTCGTGGCGCCCATGATGATGATCGCCTTCCGCGAATCGAAGCCGTCCATTTCCGCCAGCAGCTGGTTCAGCGTCTGTTCGCGTTCTTCATGCGATCCCATCGGGCTCTGCACGCGGGCGCGGCCGAGCGCGTCGAGCTCATCGATGAAGATGATGCACGGCGCCTTCGCTTCGGCCTGGGAGAACAGGTCGCGAACGCGGGCGGCGCCGACGCCGACAAACATCTCGACGAACTCGGAGCCGCTCAAGCTGAAGAAGGGAACTTTGGCCTCTCCGGCAACAGCGCGGGCCAGCAGCGTTTTGCCGGTGCCGGGCGGGCCGACGAGCAGGACCCCCTTCGGAATGCGTCCGCCCAGCACGGTGTATTTCTTCGGATTCTTGAGGAACTCGACGATCTCCTTGAGCTCCTGTTCGGCCTCGTCGACGCCGGCGACGTCAGCGAAGCTCACCTTCACGTCGTCCTCGGAGAAGACGCGATGCTTGCTGCGCGCGAACGACATGACGCCGCCTTCCGCGCCGCTCATTCGCCGGAAGAAGAAGCTCCAGACGCCAAACAGCAGCACCAGCGGAACAATCCACCCGAGGATTTCCGGTAGCCATCGGCTCACCATTTCGCCCGTGTACTTCACGCCGGCGGCGTCGAGGTCTTCCACCAGCTTGGGATCGTCGATTCGGGTCGTGTTGAACGCACGGCCGCCGTTGGTCTCGCGCTTATACGTGCCGCGAATCGATTGGTCGCCGACAAACACTTCGGCAACCTGGCCCGCGCGGACGCCCTGTTTGAACTCGCTGTACGAGATCTGACGCCCCGCCGGCGCCATGAACCACGCCTGGGCAAGCGCCAGCAGGAAGAGCAGACCGAGGACGTACCAGACGACGCCTCCCGGCCGGCCGGGCGAAAGCGAGCGCCGGTCGCCGGGACGCCGGTCCCGTGGATTCATGCCCGGAGGAATTCGTGGATTGGCCATTACGCGGCGGCCTTGGTGCCCGCCTTTTCGAACGTTAACTCATTGTCGCCGACATCCACCATGACGCGGTCACCTTCGTGAAAATCCCCCTCGAGGACGCGCATCGCAAGCGGATCCAGCACGCGGCGCTGAAGGGTCCGCTTCAGCGGCCGCGCTCCATACATCGGGTCGTATCCTTCGCTGACGATGAACCCCTTTGCGGCATCGGTCAGCTCGACGTGGATCTTCCGATCTTCCAGCCGTTTGAGCAGGCTGTGCACCTGGATGTCGATGATCTCCTTCATGTGCTCGAGTCCGAGCGAATGGAAGAAGATGATTTCATCCACGCGGTTGAGAAACTCCGGCCGGAAATGCTGGCGGAGCGCTTCCGTGACCTGTCGCCGAACGCCTTCGTTCAGCTCGCCGCTGTGCTCGGCGATGAACTGGCTGCCCAGGTTGGACGTCATGATTACGACCACGTTCTTGAAGTCTACCGTTCGTCCCTTCCCATCCGTCAGCCGCCCGTCGTCGAGCAGCTGGAGCAGCACGTTCAGCACCTCGGGATGCGCTTTTTCGATCTCGTCGAACAGGACGACCGAGTAGGGGCGCCGCCTGACGGCTTCCGTGAGCTGGCCCGCCTCGTCGTATCCGACATACCCGGGAGGCGCACCGATCATCCGTGACACCGTGTGCTTTTCCTGGTACTCGGACATGTCGATCCGAATCATCGCGTGCTCGTCGTCGAACAGGAACTCGGCAAGCGCGCGCGCGAGTTCGGTCTTCCCGACGCCGGTCGGGCCGAGGAAGATGAAGCTGCCGAGCGGACGGTTCGGATCCTGCAAGCCAGCACGGGCGCGACGCATGGCATTGGAGACGGCTCTGATGGCCTCGTCCTGTCCGACGATGCGTCGGTGCAGACGTTCCTCCATGTGAATCAGCTTCTGGACTTCGCCCTCCATCAGGCGGCTCACGGGAATGTTCGTCCACTTGCCGACGACTTCCGCAATGTCCTCCTCGTCGACTTCTTCCTTCAGCATGCGCGGACCTTTCGGCGCGTCGGCGCCGCCGCTGTCCGCCTGTTGAATGCGTTTCTCCAGATCGGGAATCCGGCCGTACTGCAGCTCGGAAGCCTTGGCGTAATCGCCGACGCGCTGTGCCGCGGAAAGCTCGTTGCGGGCGTCTTCGAGCTGCTGCTTCAGCTCGCTGGTGCCTTTGATGGCGCTCTTTTCGTGCTCCCACTGCGCCTGGAGACGTCCCTGTTCTTCCTTCAGGTTGGCGAGTTCCTTCTCCAGCCGTTCGAGCCGCTCGACCGACGCGCGATCGCGTTCCTTGCGTAGCGCCTCGCGCTCGATTTCGAGCTGCATGATCCGGCGGCGGACCTCGTCGAGCTCCGCCGGCATCGAATCGATTTCCATGCGCAGCTTCGAGGCGGCTTCGTCGATGAGGTCGATGGCCTTGTCGGGCAGGAACCGATCGGAGATGTAGCGGTGTGACAAGACCGCCGCCGCGACGAGCGCCGCATCCTTGAACTTGACGTTGTGGTGAATCTCGTAGCGTTCGCGCAGGCCGCGCAGAATCGAGATCGTGTCCTCGACCGTCGGCTCGTCCACCATCACCGGCTGGAAGCGACGCTCGAGCGCGGCATCCTTCTCGATGTGCTTCCGGTATTCGTCGATCGTGGTGGCGCCAATGGTGTGCAGCTCGCCGCGCGCGAGCATCGGCTTGAGCATCTGCGAGGCGTCCATCGCGCCCTCGGCCGCGCCCGCGCCGACGACCGTGTGCAGCTCGTCGATGAACAGGATGATCAGGCCCTCGGACTCGGCAATCTCCTTGAGGACCGCCTTCAGCCGCTCTTCGAATTCGCCGCGGTACTTGGCGCCGGCGACAAGGGCCCCCATGTCGAGCGCAAAAATGCGTTTGTTCTTCAGGCCTTCTGGCACGTCGCCGCGAACGATCCGCTGCGCGAGCCCTTCGACAATCGCCGTCTTGCCGACGCCGGGTTCGCCGATGAGGACCGGGTTGTTCTTCGTCCGCCGCGAAAGGACCTGAATGACGCGACGCACTTCCTCGTCACGGCCGATAACCGGATCGAGCTTGCCCTTCCGGGCCAGGTCCGTGAGATCCCGTCCATAGCGGGCGAGTGCCTCGTAGGTGGATTCCGGATTCTGCGAGGTCACACGCTGATTCCCGCGGATTTGTGTTAGCGCCTGGTACAAAGTGTCTTTGGTGATGCCGACGCTCTTCAGCAACTGCGCTGCAGGGGAACGTCCCGCTTCGCTCGCGAGCGCGAGCAGGAGGTGCTCGGTGCTGACGTATTCATCCTGGAGCCGCGTGGCCTCGGCCTGCGCCGACTGACCAATCAGGTTCATCCGCGGCGACAGCCGCACGTCGGCGCCGTAGGCCTTTGGAAGTGAGTCGAGCAGCTTGCGGGCATCGGTCGCGATGGTGCGCGGGTCGAGCGTCATCTTGCGCACGAGCGAGGGAACGATGCCGTTCTCCTGTTCGAGGAGCGCGACAAGCAGATGCTCGGGGGTGATTTCGGCGTGGGTGCCTTCCGACGCCAGGTTCTGGGCGGTGACGACCGCTTCCTGCGCCTTTTCGGTGAACTTGTTCAGATTCATGGTCGTTTGTTCTTTTTCACGCGGCGCTGTGCTTACTGGCGGCGCCGTCGCCCAGTTTGGCGAGCGCCTCGTAATGCGCCCGCTCTTCGGAAGTCAGATTCGTCGGCAGTTGCACTTCGACGCGTGCGTAGGCGTCGCCCTTGTCGTCGCTCTTGCTGATTGCCGGCATTCCGTATCCCTTTAGACGGAAGACCTGGCCGTTTTGTGTCACCGCCGGAATGCGCAGCCGTACGGTCTTGCCCGCGATCGTTGGCACCTCGACCTCGCCGCCGAGCACCGCGGTCGTGACGGGAAGCGGCACCTTGACGTAGAGATCGCGTCCCTTGCGTTCGAAGAGCGGATGCGGCGCGAGGCGCACGCGCAAATACAGATCTCCAGACGCCGCACCGCCGCTGCCGGATTCGCCTTCGCCCGTGATGCGGACACGGGAGCCGTCGCCGACGCCGGCAGGTATGCGCACGTCCACCGTGCGCGCGTGACCGTCGTGCTTCAACGACAGGCGACGAGTCGTCCCGTGGTACGCGTCCTCGAGCGACAGCTCGATCTCATGTTCGACGTCACGTCCCTGCCGCGAGCGGCCGCGTCCACGCGTTCCGCCACGCGGGGAGGTCTCCGCGCCGAAGCCGCCGCCGAAAAATGTGGTGAAGAAGTCCGAGAAGGGATTCTGGTCCCCGAACATCTCCTCCATTTCTTCCTGCGTCATCGTGCGGAAGCCGCCCTGGCCGCCGCCGACGTTGACGTTCCACTGGCCGGCGAACGGATTCGGCCCGCCGGTGCGCTCGGCCTGTTCGTACGCGCGCCAGTTCGCGCCCAGCTCGTCGTATTTCTTCCGCTTGGCGGGATCCCCGAGCACTTCGTACGCCTCGTTGATCTCCTTGAACTTTCCTTCGGCCGTCTTGTCGCCGGGATTGACGTCAGGGTGATGTTTGCGGGCGAGCTTGCGGAATGCCTGCTTGATCTCCTTGTCCGTCGCCGTTTTGCTGACGCCAAGGGTGGCGTAATAGTCTTTGAATTCCACGCTACAGACCCACCATCTCGTTCAAACGACGGATCTCCGATGCCAGCTGGCGTCGCCCCGCGCCCGTGCTCAATGCGTGTTCCTCCATCAGCGGTTGAATGCGATGCACCACCTCGGCGATGGAGAGGAGACGCTGGACACCCGCCAGGTTGATGCCGACTTCGTCCACCAGGTGCTTGATCAGGCGCAGCCGATCGAGCTCTTCGCGCGAATAGAGGCGCATGCTGCCGATCGTGCGTGAGGGCTGAATGAGTCCGAGACGTTCATATTTCCGGAGCGTCTGCGGATGCATTCCGAGGCGTTCCGCCGCCATGCTGATGAGATACAGATCCTGATTGACCGCCATACCTACAACATCCCAGGCTGAGTCGTATTAACGCACCACATTACACGATTCGAGTCTAGGGCTTGATATGTCCTATGTCAAGGTAATGAGTCACTCCGCATTGCGAGTCGGAGTCACGCTGCGCCTCGTGCGCGAGTCGGAGTACGAATGCGGCTCGTGCGCGAGTCGGACTCGCGTGACGACCTGTGCGCGAGTCGGAGTCGTGACGCGCGGGGTAGGATCGTAGCTCTTCGATGGCGGGGTCCGATCTCATAACGGTGGCGCTGCTGGTGGCGCTCGAGGCGATGCTCAGCGCCGACAACGCACTCGTCATGGCCGTCATGGTGCTGGGCTTGCCTCGCCGCCAGCACAAGAAGGCACTTCGGTACGGTCTGGTCGGCGGGTTCGCGATGCGAATAGTCGCGACGCTGCTTGCCGTCTACCTGATTCGTATCGCCTGGGTGAAGCTAATCGGTGGCCTCTACCTCCTGTATCTCACCTATTCGCACTTCTTCGGTCATCGGGAGGAAGGCGTCGATCGACGGGCGCCGCCGCCAGCCAGACCGATGTTCGGCTTGTCGGCGCTCTGGGCGACGATCGTCCGCGTCGAACTGGTCAACCTGGCGTTCTCGATCGATTCGATTCTCGTCGCGGTCGCGATGTCGCCGAAGACGTGGGTCGTCATCACCGGCGGCATCCTCGGCATCGTCGCGCTACGGCTGGTCGTCGGGCAGCTCATCTCGCTGGTGCAGAAATACCCCACCCTCGTCGACGCGGCGTTCATCATCATCGCGTGGGTCGGCGTGAAGCTCGGGCTCGAATATTTTTACGCCGTCGGTTATATCCACTTCGAGGTACCGCGCTCAGTCTCGCTGGGCTTGATCATCGTGATCTTCGCCGTCGCGTATATCTACGCGCGATCCAAAGGCCCCGTCCCGTACGCGATCGATCCGATGGAGGAGCAGGCAGCGGAGCTGTTTACGTCGGAAAACCCAAAACCCACATCCCAGAACCCGAATCCCCAATAGGCGTGGGGCTCTACTTCCGCCCCGCAGGTGTGAGTTGCACCTCGTGGCGCTCGCCGTTCCGCGTGAAGACCACTTTCACCGGAACGTCAGGCTTCAGCAGTTCCAGCGCGAAGGTGTAGTCATAGATATTCGTGATGGACTGTCCCGCGATCTCGATGACGATGTCGCCCTTCATCAACCCGGCCTTCTCGGCAGGACCTCCGCCGACAACGCCGGCCAGGAGCAGTCCCTTCGCTTCGGTCGTGTAATCAGGGATCGTTCCAGTCGTGACGCGCACGCCGGCGAGCGTGGCACCCGTCTGCGGAGGATCCACTTTCGTGAATGCCGGCGGCATGTCGATGTTCGCAACACCTTGAATCACCGCGACGGCAAAGTCGACGATGCGATCGAGATCTTCGTAGTTGATCTTGTCGGCGGTGTCGCTCGGACGGTGGTAGTCGGGATGCGAGCCTGTCGTGAAGAAAAGCGTTGGAATACCTGCCTGATTGAAGTTCGAGCTGTCCGTCGGCTGGTAGGGATCCGGAGAAATATTCAGATCAAATCCGGCAGCGACGTTGGCGCGTTCGAGAATGCGAGGCCACACATTGCTGCTGCCTGTGCCGTCGACGGCGAGGCGGTTGTTCTGCATCCGGCCGACCATGTCGAAATTGAGGTAGGCGGCGACCTCCTTCATCGGCACCGGCGGATTCATGATGAAGGCGTTCGAACCGACGAGGCCGATTTCTTCCCCTGACCACAGCGTGAACATGATGTTCCTGGGCCGCATCGGCTGTTTTGCCAATGCGTCGGCAATCGCCAGCACGGCTGATGTGCCGGAAGCGTTGTCGTCCGCGCCGTGATGGATCTGTCCCGCTTCGTCCTTGTTGGCGAGGGAAGTTCCACGTGTGCCGTGACCGAGATGGTCGTAATGGGCGCCGACGATCAGCCAGGTCTTGTCGGCAGTCGGGACTCGGGCGTCGCCAGTCGCCGGCAGATACGCGATCACGTTGCGGCCGGTCTGCCGCTCGCGCACCACTTTGGTCATCAAATCGACCGAAGCGGGAAGCGTGAAGCCTGCCACGTGCGGATTTCCCGAGTCGAGTTCCTGCTGTGCGGCGGCAAGCGATTTCGCGGCGCCGGCAAACAATGCGTTGGCCACGGCGCCACTGATGGTCGCCGCTGGAATTCCGGAACCCGAGAGGGCGGTGTCGGACGTCATGCGAAGCGTCTGACCTGCGTTCGGTGAACGAGGACCGGTGACGATCAGCAATCCTTTCGCGCCGTGCTGCCGCGCCGCGAGCGCTTTGTAACGAAGATCGGAGTAGCGGGCGAGCGTCGCCTTGGTCTTCGCATCCGTTTCTTCAGGGAAGTAGTGAAGGACGAGGACGATCTTGTCCTTCACGTCGAGGCCGGCATAGCTGTCGTAGCCGAGGTTCTGCGATTCCGGGATGACGAGGCCGTAGCCTGCGAACACGATTGGTCCGCTGACCGTCGCATCGTCAGAGAAGGAAAGCGCCTGAAGCTGCTCTGCTCCGCGAAACGTCTGCGTCGAGTTGCCCGCGCCGTGGATCGTCATGGTCGAACCGCCGTCGCGGGTGCCGGCGGTGAATTCGAACGAAGCAAACATCTCGCGTCGGCCGGGCAGCGGCTTGGCGCCGGCGCGGGACAGCTGCGCGGCGATGTAGTCGCCGGCCAGCCGCTCTCCCGGCGATCCAGTGTCGCGTCCCTCCAGGCGATCAGATGCGAGGAATTCGACGGCTGCTCGCGTTCGCGAGGTGATAGCCGTCTGCTGGGCGCTGACGGATGTCGAGAGCAGGAGAGCAACAAGCAGAATGCGTTTCATAAACTGCGTACCTTGAGCCGCTTCGTACTCAGGGTCTGACCCTC
>Ga0310810_10010313_pt1 | contig 10875 bp, 8 predicted proteins | sample NCmetagenome_FD_207641 | JGI IMG/M metagenome (GOLD analysis project Ga0310810, IMG submission 207641) | Soil microbial communities from experimental microcosm in Duke University, North Carolina, United States - NC | ecosystem: Engineered > Artificial ecosystem > Soil microcosm > Unclassified ... | reverse complement strand
ATCGGCCTGACCATGGTGGGGCAGGCCAAAGGTTATCGCACGGTGATCGTTATCCCGGACACACAATCCGTTGAAAAGATATCCCTGCTGCGCACGCTGGGAGCGGAAGTCATCACGGTGCCGGAAAAGCCATACAGCGATCCGGGCAATTATAACCGGCAGGCGCAACGGCTGGCGGAGGAGAACGGCTGGTACTGGGCCAACCAGTTCGACAACGTGGCCAACCGGCTGGCTCATTACAAAACGACCGGTCCGGAGATCTGGGAGCAGACCTCGGGAGAAGTGACCGGCTTTGTCGCTTCCGTCGGCACCGGCGGCACGCTGGCCGGCACCGCCCTCTTCCTCAAGGAACAAAACCCGAAAATCACAACCGTTTGCGCCGATCCCTACGGCGCCGCGATGTATTCCTGGTTCAAAAATGGAAATTTGGAAACCAAGGACGGCGAGTCTTTCGCGGAGGGCATCGGTCAAATGCGAGTCACCGAAAACCTGAAAGGGATCGTCATAGACGACGCCTATCGTGTAACCGACCAGAGCGCGCTAAGCATTGTCTTCCAACTGCTGCGTGAGGAGGGGATTTTTGTCGGCCTCTCTTCGGGAATCAACGTGGCCGGCGCGCTGCGCCTCGCCAGGGAAGGCGGTCCCGGCCAAGTGATCGTCACGCTCTTGTGTGATTCGGGCGTGCGCTACATGTCCAGGATTTTCAACCCTGAGTGGTTGCGCGCCCACGGTCTGGACCCGGAGGTGCCGGTGACTATCAACTGAGCAATCCTGTGAAAACGCGCATCCTCGTGCTCGGCGCGCACGCCCGCGCGAACTCGAGGGCTTTTCTCCCGGCAGAAATCGCGAGCCGTTTTGTCATCGGGGCGTCTGATTCGCCGCCGGCACTTTGCCGCTGTAGATGAATTCTTCGCGACTCAGCATTCCATCTTTGTTGGTGTCGAAGAGGAGGAAACGTTGCGGTGCCTTGTCGGGATCGGGTTGATTGGCCAGAAACTCCTCGCGTGAAAGTTGCCCGTCTTTGTTTTTGTCGCGACGATCGAACATTGCGGCGCGATCCTGTTTTGACTTTTCCGCTGCGGCGCGGTCGCGCCATTGCGGTTTGGCTTCCGGAAACTTTTCCGAAAGAACAGCGCGCAGCTTCGCCACGAGTTCCGGTTTTTCCGCGGCGAGGTTCCTGGTCTCGAACGGATCGGTTTCGTAGTCGTAAAGTTCGAACTCGGCGGTCTCGGCGGCTGCGTCTGGAACTTTCCATTCGACGAGCCGGTATCGCGCGGTGCGAAGCGCACGGCCAATGCGCTCGCCACGTGGATAGCAGTGCATGACGTAATCCTTCGTCGGCGCGGACGGGTCACGCAGCGTAGCGGCGAAGCTTCGTCCTTCGACATCGGCAGGCGGAGGCAGTCCAGCGAGTTCGGCGAGCGTCGGATAAAGGTCCACGCTTTCGACCAGCGCGGTGGCGCGTCCTTTGGCAATGCCAGGTCCGGTGACGATCAGTGGAATGCGCCCGGCCTGTTCGTAATTGGTGTGTTTGCACCACATGCCGTGATCGCCCAGATGCCAGCGGGGATCGCCCCAGACGACGACAATGGTGTTGTTCGCGAGCTCCAATTCGTCCAGCGCGTCCAGCAGTTTGCCAAGCTGCGCGTCCACATAACTCACCGCGGCGTGATAGCCGTGAATGAGCGTGCGCGCTTTGTCATCGTTCAATGGTCCAACCTCGGGAATGTCGGAATATTGCCGAAGCTCGCCCCAGGTCGTCGGTGCAAACGGAGGTGCGCCCTCCGGTGGCGTGCGTCGTTCCGGCAGCGCGAACGCGGCGCGCTCGTAAAGATCCCAGTACTTTTTCGGTGCGCAGAATGGCAGGTGCGGTTTGAGGAATCCGACCGCGATAAAGAACGGCGTGCCCGGGCGATCTTTCGCGGCACGCAGACGCGCGATCGCCTCGGCGGCGATTCTTCCATCGGGATACATCTCGTCCGTGACATCCGCCGCTTCGTACGCTGCCCCACGCGGAAGTTTCTCCGGCGACTGATTGGAAAACAACGCTTCCTCGCGCGTGAGTCCCTGCTTCGCGCGGTTCTCCGGGAGCACGTAGAAAATGCTATTCGCCGGCCAATGCGGTACGCTCCACGAGGCTGCATCTTCGTGGTTGCCGTGACCGACGTGGAAAATCTTTCCAAGACCTTCCGCGCGATAACCCTGCTTCATGAAATGTTGCGTAAGCGTGATCGCGTCGGGCGCCGTTTTGCGGAAGTTCGTCCCGAGATCGTAAATGCCGAGCGTGGTCGGCCGTCGGCCGGTCATGAGCGCGTTGCGCGATGGTGCGCAGACGGCCTGGTTGCAATACGCGCGCTCGAAGATCATGCCGCGGGCAGCCAGTCGATCGAAGTTCGGTGACTTAATGGTTTGATCGCCGTAACAGCCGAGCGTTGGTTTGAGGTCGTCCACGCAGATAAAAAGGACGTTCGGCTTTTCGGCGGCGCGCGCCAGGACGCATGAAACGAATGCGACGAATGCGGCAAGGCAGAGTGATTTCATTTCGCTGCGTCGGTAATTTCGGAGAGCAGTTTGAAAAAGGCGCGTTTGCGCGGACTGCTCAGGCCCCAGTTCACGGGGACGCTTTGGTAGCCGTCATCCAAGCCTTCGCCTTTCATACGAAAATCGAAGTAACCCCATGAGGCACCAGCAGCGATGGCGGCAACGAAGTTGTTCGATGGCTTGTCGAAATCGAAGTGATCGTCTTCGTTGAAAAGAATCGGCATTGGATGATAGGCGGCGACCGCGCGTGTGCGGCGCACCATTTCACCGATGCGCGCAGGATCACCCACGCCGTTGCCGTGGAGAAGGAGGAAATCAGAAACGCGCACGACATTTTCGCCCGGAATCGTGCCGCCACCATAGCTCGTGCCCACGAGGAGGCGGCGCCCATCGCGCGTGGTGGATTTCACGCGCGTGATGAGTTCGTGAACCCGCTCCGGTTTGAGGATCGCGTGATCGTAGCTGACGTTGCACTCGTTGTTCACCTCGACGAGCACATTGCGCCAGCTACCCTCGAGCAGCCATTGCGTCGCGGCATCGGTGGCGCGCAACACGGAGGCTTCGTCGGCCAGGCGTTCATCCTGACCGAAATAGAAGTACCCGACGATGGCGACCATCCCGAGTTCGTCCGCGCGATCGAGGATTCGCCGCAATCGCGCCGCATAGTCATCGCGCAGCGTGCCATCGGATTCGAAGGCTGAATTGTGCCAGGGCTGATCGTGCGAGTAGCCCTGCGGCGAGCCGCCTTGAAAGTTGATCGTGAAAGCGAGGAGGCCGTGCCGCCGCCACTGAGGCATCGCGGCGATGAATTCGTCCGTGTTGCGCGCGGCATCCCACTTGCCGGTGTCGGGATACGCCCAGCGCGCCACCGTTTCCGGATTGCGATCATCGAAGATGCCCTGCACCATCCGCGAGTTCAGCAGCAACCCTTCAATCTTGTGCCCGCGCCATTCGCGCCCGGCGTAGGTCGGCGATCCATTGATGTGAAAGGCCTCGCCGACGATCGAGACAGTGGTTTGGCGCTCGATCGCGTCTGCCGGGATCAATGCGATGGAAAGTAGAATGGCGACGCAGAGGCACAGAGACTTGGCGTATGCTGCATTCATAGGCAGTAATCCGTTAGACCGGATTGGCTGCCATTGAATCGTGTCTGGCGAGAAGATTCTCGGCGCGCTCGCGGTTAGCGTTTTGGTCGCGGCAGGAAAGCGTCGGTCAGTGCATCCGGCCACGACTGGCTGATGACGCGCGGCGTTCCACCGATGGGGCGGAGCACGACTTCCGCACGACGCGGACCTGTGAGGACATCGCCAGCGCCGACGACATAGCAAAGCTCATCTGCTTTCCGCCAAGTCGGCGCTGGCACACCGAACGAATTCTCGTATTTGTCCGTCTCTTTGTAATTCGCAATCGGCCCCTGCAACGGCGTGACGTCGCCGGTTTCCAGCGAGAGCACCGCCACTGCGCCGTTCTCTCCGGGCAAGGCCACGAATCGGCCATCCGGGCTGACGGAGAACCGGTCCACGCGCGACGGCAATTTTGCCTGGGCCGCCGGCGCAACGACGCGCTCGATTGTCACGGGGGCACCGAGTCGCAACGCGAATAATGTGACTTCGCGAGCCGTCTCCGTCGCGGGCAGGCTCATGGCGCATCCGGCGAAAAGTACGCGGCCATCGGGCAAACAGGCTACGTGATTCGGACCATTGGAAAACAGAATCCCGGCGAGGTCCTCGGAATCGGGAGGTGTGGCGAGAATCGCTCCAGACGCATCACACACGCGACGACGGGTCAGCGTCCCGAGTTGCGCCTGCTCTTCGAGAGTAGCGAATGGGACGGTGGTTTTCTGGTAAAAAAGCGTCTGCCCGTCGGGAGACCACGCGGCTTGCACGACACCCGCATCGACGCGCACGGGATCGCTCTCGGCGTTTACCGCCACGACGTACAAGACAGGCCGCACGGGTTCATTGCAGACAAACGCGACGGTTCGGCCATCGGCCGAGGGGCTGACCCAGGTAATTGCGTCGGCTGTCTGCACGAGCGCCTGCTCGGAAGACGCGTCGCTTGGCAGGACATTGCGAATGACCAACCGGAAAACTTCCGGATCCGATTCATCGTTTGGCATCTGCCCAGCCTCGAGGAGCGGCGTGACATCCTGCGCATAACGATCGCGCAAATAAACGATCGGCATGGTGAACTGGCTCGGCCCCACGGTAAAAGACGATTGTCCTGTCGAATACTGTGCCGCGAAATCGAGATGCTTCGCCCATTCTTCGACCTTCGGGTCACCGTCGCCAAATTTGCTCCAGTCGCCTTGATACGCGCGAATCATCGTCAGGAGTTCGTTGGCAGCGCGAATCACTGCCGGGGCACGCTCCGGCCCGAGCAACGGCGCATATTCATCCCAACTACGGGCTTTGACCGCGTGCAACGCGAGGACGCGCCGCGAGTCCGGCATCCAGGCCTGCGCCTGGATCAAGCCTTGCGCGCTCGGACCTTTGAAGGGTTCGGCAATGATCGCGCCCGTGGCGTTCACGACGACGGTCTTTTCATCGTGCCGCACGAGGCCCTGCTCTCCGTCCGGTGACCACAGAATGTATTCCTCGGGATCATTGCAGGCTGCGAGCAACAGGGCGAATGCGCATGCAGTGGCGCGCGGAATTATTCGGCAAAATCGGAAGACGGTGTTCATGCTTGTGATCAACGGGTTGATTGTTTCGTGGCCGCCAGCGCAAGAGCGCGCTCTTTGGACCAGAATGGGAGCGCACGCACGGCGGGATCGATGGCCCGACCAGCGGCAGGTCGCACCGAGGCGCTGACCGGCGCGGCCACGAGTGTCGGCTCTTGGGGAGGCGCCGCGATTCGCATCACACCCAGCGTGAGGCCGATTCCCGCAACAAACGAAGCAGCAACGGCCAGCAGCCGGAAATTGCGGCGCGGCGGGAATGTCGCGACCGTTGGCAGCGGCAGCTTCAGCATTGGCAACGGGCGCTTTAGCGCGCCGGCAACCAACGCAACGGTCTCCTGTAATTGCACGGCCAGGCGGGCAGCTCCCGGATTGGCTGCAAGATGCTCATCGAATAACTCGAGCATCTCAGGCGTCAGGTGTCCGAGCGCGCGGTCGATCAGGAGGGCTTCGAGTGTTTCTGTTTTCATACTAAGTGGATTGGGAGTTGGCGAGTGCCGCGCGCAGCCGATGCACGGCGTGATGCAGACGCGAGCGGACCGTACCGATTGGAAGGCCCAGCACTCCGGCGATTTCCTCGTACGAAAGTTCGTCGTTCAGCCGCAGTTCGAGCGTTTCGCGCAATTCCGGCGTGAGCTGGCTGATTGCCTCGCGCACCGCCGGCAATCGTCGATCTTCGGGAGTCTGGTTTTCAGCTTGCGCCTCGATTTCAATCAGCGGCGCGAACTCCGCCGGGCGTCGATAATATCGTGCGAGAACGTGCCGGGCGATGCCGAAGAGCCAGGCGCGCGGCAAGGTGACTTCCGACAAACGTTCCGCTGAGCGCACCGCTTGCAGAAAGGTCTCCTGAAGCAGGTCTTCCGCAGCTTCCACGGTGCTGCGCCGCGCGAGGTACTGCAGGACCTCGAGACCATGGTGCTGATAAAGCGAAGCGACATCGCAGGATTCTGAGCGCATCGGGCGGAGTGAGTGTCTGCCAGGAAGTGACGGTGGAGGCACAAAAAGTTCACGCAATATTACAAAACACGTTCATCGTGCTGGCCATCCGCCGCGAATGCCGATAACGTTTCTCTAGCCACCAACTCCCGTGATGATTCCTCGCCGCTCCTTCCTCAAGACCGGCACCGCTGCCGGCGCTCTCGCCACGCTTGGCGATCTCGGCTTTATGGCAAAACTGCCGCCGCTCTCTGCTGAAGAAGTGCAGTTGGATGCGCGGGTGGTCCGGCTGCACCCGGAGATCGAGCCGCTGGTGCGCCTGCTCGAAGAGACGCCGCGTGAACGCGTGCTCGAAGAAGTTGCCGCCCGCATCAAACGCGGACTCAGCTATCGCGAGGTTCTCGCGGCGCTCCAACTCGCGGGCGTGCGCAACATTCAACCACGGCCCGTCGGGTTTAAGTTCCATGCCGTGCTCGTCGTAAACTCTGCGCATCTTGCAAGTCTGGCCTCGCCGGATTCGGATCGGTGGCTGCCGATTTTCTGGGCGATCGACCAATTCAAATCGTCGCAAGCGGCGGATGTGAAGGAAGGCGACTGGACGATGGCGCCAGTCGATGAAGCGGCGGTTCCTCCGAGCCATCGCGCGTTGGAAGCTTTTCGCGAAGCGATGGATAATTGGGATGAGGCCGCGGCGGATGCCGCTGTCGTTGGTCTCGCGCGCACCTCGGGAGCCGACGAATTGTTCGAGGTGTTCGCGCATTACGGCGCGCGTGATTTTCGCGACATCGGCCACAAGGCGATTTATGTGGCGAATAGCTTTCGCTGTCTCGACATCATCGGCTGGCAGCACGCCGAGCCGATCCTGCGCTCGCTCGCCTACGCGTTGCTCGAAGGCGCGCGTGACAATCCGGCAAAGAGCGATCTGCCGGCCGATCGGCCGTTTCGGCAGAATCTCGAAGCGCTCAAAAAAGTGCGCGTCGATTGGCGCGATGGCAAAATCAGCGCCGATGCGACGAACGAGGTGCAGCACGCGATTCGCGCGGGTTCGTCGGCGGATCTGAGCGATCTCGCCTTGAAACTTCTTAACGACGGCGTCGCGCCGCAATCGATCCACGATGCGCTTTACGAGGCCGCGGGCGAACTGCTCATGCAGGCGCCGGGCATTCTTTCGTTACACGCGATGACCAGCACCAACGCGCTGCATTATGCGTGGCATCGCGTCCGCAGCGATGAACTGCGCCGACTCATTCTGCTGCAGAACGCCGCGTTCCTGCCGACCTTCCGCGGAAATCGCGGTGACAAGGAGCCGCACCTCGATGTCCTCGAACCGCTGGAGCCAACGGGAACGGGGGATGAAGCGGTCGCCGAAATCTTTGCCGAGATCAGCAAGGATCGTCTCACCGCGGCGCGCAAGGTTCTTGCCTATCTCAAGACCAATCCAAATCCGAAACCGATCTCCGACGCGGCCCGCCGGCTCATCTTCCTCAAGGGAAACAACGCGCACGATTACAAATTTAGTTCCGCCGTCCTCGAAGATTACGAGCGGCTCGGATCGCCGTGGCGCGAACGTTTGCTCGCGGCGAGCGTCTTTTATTTCCGCGGATCGGGCGACAAAGACAACGATCTCGTGCAACGCACGCGCGCGGCGCTGGCGTGAGCGTTTCGAGCTGAGCGGATTCCGATGAAATACCGAGCCACATTCGTCGCCGTCGCCGCGATGAGTGTGGTTTTTTTGTTAATGGCCGGGGACTCGCCCGGACCAAAGCTGACCCGCCTGGCCAACGGCGAGGTGCTCATCGAACAAGCGACGGCGCCCGGTTCCTACCAGCGCATCGAGGCCGCAACCGACCTGCAATCGTGGACGCCGCTTGTCACCTTGCTCAGCACCGGCACGCTTAGTCACATCGACTCAGCGGCCCCGTATTTCAGCCAGCGTTTCTATCGCGTGCAAACGCTGGCCAGCGCGCCGGTCCTCACCGGCGATCATCTGGTGACCGCGGCGGGCGACGTCATCATTCATCCTGTCAACCACGCCTCATTCGTCATGAGCTGGAATGGAAAGACCATCTACAACGATCCCGTTGGCAGCTCGACGCTCTACGCGAGCTTTCCACGCGCGGATTTGATTCTCGTCAGCCACAGCCACAGCGATCATTACAGCAATACAACGCTCGCCGCGGTCCTCGGCGCCGGCGGGCGGATCATCGCTCCGCAGGCCGTTTACACCGCAATGACTTCCGCGTTGCGGAGTGCGACGACGATCATGCTGACGGGCCAACCGAATCCCGCGAACAACACACCTCCGCAGAGTGTGATCGGTCTTACCGTCGAGGCGCTTCCGGCTTACAACAGCTACCACCCGCTCGGCACCGGCAACGGCTACGTCCTGACAATTGGCGGCAAACGTATCTACATGAGCGGCGATACGGGAGACATCCCGGAGATGCGCGCGCTGACAAATATCGACATCGCTTTCGTCTGCATGAACGTGCCCTTTACGATGACTATCGCGCAGGCCGCGAGTGTGGTTCGCGATTTTCGTCCGCGGGTTGTTTTCCCGTATCATTACCACAATCAGGACGGCACCTATGCCGATCTGGCCAGCTTCAAGCAAATGGTCGGCACCGATCTTGGCATCGAAGTCCGTCTGCGCGCCTGGTATTAATCTCAACCGCAACCTCAACACCAAAATGAAACCATTCACCGTCATCCTCGCCATTCTCGCCCTGACCATCGCCGCGCCTGCACAGGATTGGGCCAAGGCCCGCCTCGAAAAATCTCCGCGTCACCTCGAATGGGTGAAAGTGAAGCATGACAACCGCGAGGTGAACTGCTTCATCGCCTTTCCGGAAGTGAAAGAGAAAGCGACGGCTGTTGTCGTGATTCACGAAATCTTCGGCTTGAGCGATTGGGTGCGCGGTGTCACAGATCAACTCGCGGAAGCCGGCTACATCGCCATCGCGCCCGATCTTCTTTCCGGCACTGCGCCTGGTGGTGGCGGGACCGCAGAACTTGGGAGCGGCGACGCCGTCCGCAAGGCAATCAGTTCGTTGCCGCCCGACCAAATCACCGCCGATCTCAACGCCGTGACGAGTTACGTCGCGAAACTTCCCGCGGCGAACGGCAAAGTTGCGGTCGCTGGATTCTGCTGGGGCGGCGGACAGACGTTTCGATTTGCGACGAACAACAAGGAGATCAAAGCGGCGTTTCCGTTTTACGGCACGGGTCCGGACAATGCGGAGGACGTCGCGCGCATTACGGCGCCCGTTTACGGATCCTACGGCGGCAATGATGCGCGCGTGAATGCCACCATTCCAGCATCCACCGACTTGATGAAGAAGGCCGGCAAAACGTACGAGCCGGTGATCTACGACGGCGCAGGTCACGGCTTCATGCGCGCCGGCGAAGATCCCGCGGGCAAGGAACCGGACAGGAAAGCGCGCGAGGCAGCGTGGAAACGTTTGAAGGAACTGCTCGCCAAACTTTGATCGAGGTTTGCCGGTTTTGTTCCGGTGAACCTTCCATTCGGCCTGGTGCGAAGCGTTGCGAGCGCTGATCTATTTGCGCCGCGCCGTCCCCGAGCGGCTGCCCGTGCACGCACTTGGCGTCGCTAGTTTCTCGTTGCACTGTCCGCGCACACGTGAAACGACGCTCCCGGAAAAAGCACTCTTTGAATCCCGAGTCACTCGCGGGGCGGAGTCCGTCGCGAAAGGAATGGCTGGTGGCCTGCATCGTGGCGATTCTCGCGGGCGTGGCGTTTGGTTTTTGGTTGCGGCGGCCTGTCCACGTGGCTGCGGTCAAGACCGAGGTCTTCACCGGACCAGTCGTCGCTGACCAACGGACGGTCTTTGCCACCTACGCCGGCTCCGCGAGTTGCCGCGAATGTCACTCACAAGCGTATGCGGACTGGGCGCAGTCGCATCACGGCCTGGCAGAACGGCCACTGCGCGCTGAGCTCGATCGCGAAGCCTTCGATCCACCGCAGACGGTGCGGCATGGAACGCAGACGACGGAAACGCGCATGAATGATGGGCGAAACGAAGTTGTCACGCTCGGCGCGAATGGAAAGGTCGAGCCGTTCGCGGTCGCGCGGGTAATTGGCGTTGATCCGCTGCGGCAGTTTCTCGTCGAATCGACCGAGGGTCGGATGCAGACACTCGAAGTCGCCTACGACCCGCACCGACACGACTGGTTCGACATTTACGGCGATGAAGATCGCAAACCCGGTGAGTGGGGCCATTGGACCGGACGCGGCATGAACTGGAATTCGATGTGTGCCAGTTGTCACAACTCGCGCGTGCGCAAAAACTACGATACACATGCGGACCTTTATCGCACCGCGATGGCGGAGATGACCGTCAGTTGCGAATCCTGCCACGGACCGATGAAGGCGCACGTCGATTGGCGGAAACAGAACGGCGCAAGCACACAGGCTGATCCGACGTTGCGCAAACTCTCTCGCGATCAAATGTTCGACACTTGCGGGTCATGTCACGCGCGCCGCAGCGAGATCACCGGCGACTTTTTTCCCGGAGAAAAATTCAGCGACCACTTCGCACTCACCGTGGTGGACGATAGCGATCTGTATTATCCTGACGGACAAGTTTCGGGAGAGAACTACGAATACGGTTCATTTCTCGGCAGCAAGATGCACGCGGCAGGAGTCCGCTGCGTCGATTGCCATCAGCCGCACAGCGCGAAGACGCTTGCCACCGGAG
>Ga0310810_10010312_pt1 | contig 10876 bp, 11 predicted proteins | sample NCmetagenome_FD_207641 | JGI IMG/M metagenome (GOLD analysis project Ga0310810, IMG submission 207641) | Soil microbial communities from experimental microcosm in Duke University, North Carolina, United States - NC | ecosystem: Engineered > Artificial ecosystem > Soil microcosm > Unclassified ... | reverse complement strand
GCGAGCAGCGCCTGGTTGCGGCGCCGCTCCTCGCGGCTCGCGGCCTCTTCCTCGCGCTTCTTGGCGAGCGCGGCGGCCTTCTCGGCCTTCGCCTGCTCCTCGCCCTCGGGGTCGATGCGGCGCACCATCAGCCCCTGCCGGTTCAGCTGCTCGACCGGGCGGCCGATGCACTGCGGCGGGATCGTCGAGGCGTAGTACTTCTTGCCGTCGGCGGCGGTGCAGCGGTAGGTCGGTATCTGCGCGGCGACCGGCGCGGCGAGCGTCACGGCGGCGCCGAGCGCTGCGATTCTCATGAGAGACATCGCCATCCTCCCAAGATGCGAATGGCGCATTCTACCGCTCGGGGCTGCTGTTAGAATCCCCGCGCCCATGCACTTCGCCGACCAGGCCGTGACCGCCGAGATCACGGCGCGCATGCTGCTCGAGGTGAAGGCGGTGCTCTTCTTCCAGGACAAGCCGTTCATCTTCACGTCCGGCTGGGCGAGCCCCGTCTACATCGACTGCCGCAAGCTGATCTTCTACCCGCGCATCCGCAGCCAGCTGGTCGAGTTCGCCGTGGCGACGCTCGCGCGCGACGCCGGCTTCGAGCAGTTCGACGTGGTGGCGGGCGGCGAGACCGCCGGCATCCCGTACGCCGCCTGGATCGCCGATCGGCTCGGGCTGCCGATGCAGTACGTGCGCAAGAAGCCGAAGGGCTTCGGCCGCAACGCGCAGATCGAGGGCGACATCCGCGAAGGCGCGCGCACCCTGCTGGTCGAGGACCTGACGACGGACGGGCGCTCGAAGATCAATTTCTGCAAGGCGTTGCGCGATGCGGGCGCGCTCGTCGAGCACGTGTTCGTCAACTTCTACTACGACATCTTCCCCGAGTCGAAGAACACGCTCGCCGAGCTCGGCGTGCGGCTGCACTACCTCGCCACCTGGTGGGACGTGCTCGCGGTGGTGAAGAAGGGCGGCTACCTCGAGAACGCGCAGATCGCCGAGGTGGAGAAGTTCCTGCACGAGCCGGCCCGCTGGTCGGCCGCGCACGGCGGCGTCTCCAGCTTTCCATCCGCGTAATAACGCTCAACGTCAACGGAGTCCGCTCGGCGGCCCGCAAAGGCCTGTTCCGCTGGCTGGCGGCGCAGCGCGCCGACGTGGTGTGCCTGCAGGAGATGAAGTGCCACGAGGCCGACCTCGACGCCCGGCTGCACGGCCTGAAGGCGTTCTCGTCCTGCTATGCCTTCGCCAGGAAGAAGGGCTACAGCGGCGTCGCGCTGCTTTCGCGCCGCGCGCCCGACGAGGTGCGCGAGGGCTTCGCGAGCCGCGAGTTCGATGCCGAGGGTCGCTACGTGGAGGCGCGCTTCGGCCGGCTGTGGGTCATCTCGGTCTACCTGCCTTCGGGCTCGGCCGGCCCGCACCGCCAGGCGTCGAAGTTCCGCTTCCTCAAGCAGTTCATCCGCCACCTCGCCCGCCTGAAGGAACGCGGCGACGAGGTGATCATGTGCGGCGACTGGAACATCGCGCACCGCGAGATCGACCTGCGCAACTGGAAGTCGAACCAGAAGAACTCGGGCTTCCTGCCCGAGGAGCGGGCCTGGCTCTCCAAGGTGTTCGACGAGCTGGGCTACGTCGACGTGTTCCGCCGCCTGAACGACCGGCCGGGCGAGTACACCTGGTGGTCGAACCGCGGCCAGGCGTGGAAGAAGAACGTCGGCTGGCGCATCGACTACCAGATCGCCACGCCCGGCATCGCGGCGCGCGCCGCGAAGGAGTCGATCTACAGGACGCGGCGCTTCTCCGACCATGCGCCGCTGACGATCGACTATGACCACCCGTTCTGACGGCTGGCGCGCGTACTTCGAGGCCGGGCCGCTGGCGGCGCTCGCCCTCGGCATCTCCTCGGGCTTCGCGTTCTCGATGATCGGCGCGACGCTTACCACGCGACTCGCCCAGCACGGCATCGGCAAGAGCGCGGTCACCGCCTTCGCGCTCACCTTCCTCGCCTACAACTTCAAGTTCCTCTGGGCGCCGATGGTCGACAACCTGCGCCTGCCGCTCATCGGCCGCTGGGGGCAGCGGCGCAGCTGGCTGTGGCTCGCCGGGGTGCTGGTCATGGCCGCGGTCGCGGGGCTCGGCCTGGCGGATCCCGGAGGACCGCTTTACTGGGTGGCGGCGGCGGCGCTCGCGGTCGGCTTCGCCGGCGCGACCTTCGACATCATCATCGACGCCTATCGCATCGAGCTGCTCGAGCCGCGCCAGCTCGGCGTCGGCTCCGGGATGTCGCAATACGGCTGGCGCATCGGCGCGGCGGCGGCCGGCGGCCTCGCGCTGGTGCTCGCCACGCGGCTCGGCTGGAGCGCCGCGTACGCCGCCTGCGCGGCGTTCGCGCTGCCGGCGATGCTGGTCGGGGCGCTGATGGGCGAGCCGCGCCGGCACCGCGAGCCGGCGCCGCGCCACGGCGTGCTGCAGGCGGTCGTCGCCTACTTCGGCCCGATCGCCGAATTCCTGCGGCGCGAGGGCGCGCTGGTGGTGCTGCTCTTCGTCCTGATCCACAAGATCGGCGACACGCTCGCCAACCTGTCGCTGCGGCTGCTGTTCCAGGACCTCGGCTTCACGAACGACGAGGTGGCGTTCTACGACGTCGGCGTGGGCTTCGCCGCGCTGCTCGCCGGGGTGTTCGTCGGCGGCGTGCTCTACGACCGGCTCGGCATGAAGCGCTCGGTGCTCGTCAGCCTGGTCCTGATGGCGGTATCGAACTTCAGCTTCGCCGCGCTCGCCGCGGCCGGCCACAGCAACGCCGGCATGGCGGCGGCGGTGGCGTTCGAGAACTTCGCGAGCGGCATCGGCGGCGTGACGGTGGTCGCCTACCTGTCGGCGCTATGCAACCTGCGCTTCACGGCGAGCCAGTACGCGCTGCTCTCGGCGCTCGCCAGCATCGCCGGCCGCCTGCTCACCGGCACCACCGCCGGCGCGCTCATCCAGGCGATCGGCTACGTGAACTTCTACCTGCTCACGGCCGCGGTCGCGCTGCCGGGCGTGGCGCTCTTCTGGTTCATGATGCGCTCGGGGCTCGCCGATGTGTCGGTCGGCTCGGCGGGCAGGGAGCCGGCCTAGGGCGCGAGCTTCGCGCCGTGCTCGCGCAGCAGCTCGCGCAGCAGCGAGCGATGGCAGCGCCGCTCGTTCTCGCAATAGCAGCCGATCGACAAATTCGTCCGTCGCGAAAGCGCGGCCAGCACCTCGAGCAGGTGCCGCGCAGCGGGCGCGCGCATTTCCCGGCGATAGTTGGCCGCGAAGCGCTTCCAGCGCGCGTCGGTCCAGGGCTGCGAGCCCGCCCAGCCGACCCATTCCTGGCAGGCTCAGAGCCCGCGCCGGCGGGCTTTCACCACGTACTGGGCGCCGAGCAGTCGGGCGAGCCGCCAGCGGGCGAGCGGCTCGAGCGCGCGGTTCAGCGAGTCGGAAAGCGCCGGGCGCAATTCCTTCAGCGGGAAGAAGACGAAATTGCACGCCGCGCTTTCGATCGGCTCCAGCCCGGCGCGCGCGAGCTCGCGGTCGAACGCCCAGGGCAGGCAGCGGTTCGGCACGCCGCCGGCCGGGCGCGGCCGCCCGCGCAGGCGGCGCGCCATGCCGCGCGCGCCTTCGTACAGCGAGCGTGCGAAGTGGTAGCTGCTCGCGCGATTGGGCAGCGTGAAGACCGCGATGCCGCCCGGCTTGAGCACGCGCGCGGCATTGCGCAAGGCACGCTCGTAGCGCGGGAGGTACTCGAGCACGCCCATGGCGAGCACCGCGTCGAAGCAGGCGTCGGGGAACTCGAGCTGCTCGAAATCGCCGGCCGAGAACCGGCAGCGCCCCGCGAACGGGTGGCCGGCCATGCGCAAGCGGGCGCGCCGCACCATCTCGGGCGACACGTCGACCCCCTGCACGTGGAAGCCCATGGCCAGCAGGTCCGGGGTCATCACCGCCGGGCCGCAGCCGACTTCGAGCAGGCGGCCGCGCGCTTCGGCCAGCATGCCCGTGACCAGCCGCTTCTGCGCGGCGAACGAGAACTGGCGCTCGCGGTCGCGCACGTACTCGAGCGCGAGCGAGTCGAAAAGCGCTCGCACCTCGTCCTTCGCCGGTAAGTCGCGTGTCGTGCTGCGTGTCACGCCCCCAGCGAAGCAGTATATGGGCCGATGGGAGGGGGCCTGGTCCGGCCGGACTAACCCGAACAGCGGTACACGGCGATGCTGCCGAGCAGGTTCGGCAGCCAGGTCACCGGGCGGCCGCCGTGCAGGACCAGGCGCTCGCGGATGCGCACGCCGAGCCGCCGGCACAGGTCCTCGAAGTCGCGGATCGTGCAGTGGTGCACGTTCGGCGTCTCGTACCACTCGTAGGGCAGGGTATCGGAGACCGGCATGCGGCCGAGCGCGACCTGCAGGCGCGCGCTCCAGTGGCCGAAGTTGGGGAAGCTGACGATCGCCTCGCGGCCCACGCGCAGCATCTCGCGCACCAGCAGCTCGGTGCGATGGATGGTCTGCAGCGTCTCGGACAGGATCACGCAGTCGAACGAGCCGTCGCCGAAGAGCGAAAGGCCGCTCTCCAGGTCGACCTGCAGCACGTTGACGTCGTTCTGCACGCAGGCGAGCACGCGCGCGTCGCTGATCTCGACGCCGTAGCCCGGCGCCTGGCGCGCCTGCCAGAGCGTGCGCAGCAGTTGGCCGTCGCCGCAGCCGAGGTCGAGCACGCGCGCGCCCGGCTGCACCCACTTCACGATCGCATCGAGGTCGGCTCTCACAGCTCGATGTTGGCGAAGTACGCGCGCAGCGCGTTGTGGTAGCGCGGGTCTTCCAGCAGGAAGGCGTCGTGGCCGCCCGGCGCGTCGATCTCGAGGTACGAGACGATGGCGCGATTGTCGAGCAGGGCGCGCACGATCTCGCGCGAGCGCGCCGGGGTGAAGCGCCAGTCCGACTTGAACGAAACGACGAGGAAGGCCGCCTGGGCGCGCGCGAGCGCCGCCGAGAGGCTGCCGCCGTAGTCTGCCGCCGGGTCGAAGTAGTCGAGCGCCTTGGTGATCCGCAGGTAGGTGTTGGCGTCGAAGTAGCTCGAGAACTTCTCGCCCTGGTAGCGCAGGTAGGACTCGACCTCGAAATCCACCTCGAAGTCGAAGCCGGGCGCGCCGCGGCGCAGCAGGCGGCCGAACTTCTCCGCCATCGCCTCCCCGGAAAGGTAGGTGATGTGGCCGATCATGCGCGCGATGCGCAGCCCGCGCGCCGGGACCACGCCCTTCTCGTAGTAGTGGCCGCCGTGGAAATCCGGGTCGCTCATGATCGCCTGGCGCGCCACCTCGTTGAAGGCGATGTTCTGGGGCGTGAGCCGCGGCGCCGCGGCGATGACGATCGAGTGGCGCACGCGCGCGGGATAGGAGAGCGTCCACTGCAGCGCCTGCATGGCGCCAAGCGAGCCGCCGATCACCGCGGCGAAGCGCTCGATGCCGAGGCGATCGGCGAGGCGCGCCTGCGCCTCGACCCAGTCCTCGACCGTGACCACCGGGAAATCGGCGCCCCAGGGCTTGCCGGTCGCCGGGTTGAGCGAAGCGGGTCCGGTGGAGCCGAAGCAGCTGCCGAGGTAGTTCGAGCCGACGACGAAGAAGCGCCGCGTGTCGAGCGGCTTGCCGGGGCCGACGAGGTTGTCCCACCAGCCGACGTTGCCGGGCTCGCCTTCGTAGAAGCCCGCCACGTGGTGCGAGGCGTTCAGCGCGTGGCACACCAGCACGGCGTTGCTGCGCGCGGCGTTCAGCTCGCCGTAGGTCTCGTAGGCGATGTCGTAGGCGGGAAGCTGCGCGCCGCTCTTCAGCTTGACCGGCTGGTCGAAATGCGCCGTCTGCGCCCTGACGAGGCCGACGGAGGAGGGATCGTGCGGTGCGTTCATCGTCTGTTTAGCGGTATTTATTTCGCGCCCGCAAGCGGACTCAAATCGGCGCGCCGGCCGATTATATCGGCTTCGTCAGCCGTTCGATCTCCTCGGGCGCCAGGCCCACCTCGCGCAGCACCTCGGCGGTGTGCTCGCCGAGGCGCGGCGCGTGGCGGCGGTACTCCGGCGGCGACTCGGACCACTCCGAGGGCACGGCCATCGAGCGGATGGCGCCTTCGGTGGGGTGTTCCCGCACCTTGAAAAAACCGGTGGCCGCGAGGTGCTCGTCGGCGACGATGTCCTCGAGGCCGTTCATGCGCTGCACCGGGATGTCGGCGCGCTCGAGCGCCTCGAGCCACTCCGCGGTGCTGCGCTTCTTCAGCTCCTGCGCGACGAACGCGTAGGCCCGGTCGTAGTTGCGGCTCCGCGCTTCCTGCGTCGAATACTCGGGGGAAGAGGCCATCTCGGGGCGGCCGATGACTTCGAAGAAGGCGCGCCACTGCTTGTCGTTGTAGATCAGCGTGCAGATGTAGCCGTCCCGGGTCGGGTACGGGCGGCGGTCGGGAGCGAGCATGCGCGCGTAGCCCGGCTCGCCGACCGGCGGCTGGAAGGTATAGCCGCCGAGGTGCTCGCCCAGCACGATCTGCAGCAGGTGCTCGAACATCGGCACGTCGACGCGCTGTCCCCTGCCGCTCTTTTCCCGGTAGTAGAGCGCCGCGCTCACCGCGCTCGCCACCTGCTGCCCCACCGAGCGGTCGGCGACGATGATCGGCGCATAGCGCGGCGTCTCCGCGCCCTGCTGCCTGAGCAGCGCCGGGATGCCGGCCGCGCCCTGGATGAGATCGTCGTACGCCGCCTTCGCCGCGTACGGCCCGCGCTGGCTGTAGCCGAAGCAGCCGACGTAGATGATCTTCTCGTTTTCCCGTCTCACTTCCTCGTACGACAGCCCGAGCCGGGCCATCGCCTGGGGGCGGATGTTGTAGACCAGCACGTCGCAGGTCCGCGCGATGGCGAGGCACGCCTTGCGCGCCGCGGGCTGCTTGAGGTCGAGCACGACCGAGCGCTTGTTGCGGTTGGCGTTGAGGAAGATGTGGCCCATGCCCGGGTTGCGGAACGGCCAGGCGTGGCGCATCACGTCGCCGGAGGGCGGCTCGACCTTGATCACGTCGGCGCCGAAGTCGCCCAGCATCTGGGTGGCATAGGGACCCATCACCACCGTGGTGAGATCGAGCACCCGGACGCCCGTGAGGGGACCACTCATGATCTCAGGCGTTGAGCTCGGTCAGGAGCTCGCGCGTCTTGAGCGTATCGGTAGTGCGCAGCACGCGCTGCGCGAGCGCCTGCACCTCGCCGAGGTGCGTCGAGAGGATGCGCTCCTTGATCGCCAGGAGCTGCGAGGGATGCATGGAGAAATTGCGCAGGCCCAGGCCGAGCAGCAGGCGGGTGAGCTGCAGGTCGCCCGCCATTTCTCCACAGACGGCGACGGGCATTCCCCCTCGCGTCGCCGTTTGTATGGTGTTGGCGACCAGCGTGAGCACCGCCGGATGCAGCGGGTCGTAGAGGTGCGCGACCGCGTCGTCGGTGCGGTCGATGGCGAGCGTGTACTGGATGAGGTCGTTGGTGCCGATCGAGAGGAAATGCAGCCGCCGCATGAAGATCGGCAGCGCGAGCGCCGCCGCCGGGATCTCGATCATGCCGCCCACCTCGATCGCGCGGTCGAACGGCTGGCCGCGGTCGTCGAGCTGCTGCTTCGCCTGGCCGATGAGCGCGAGCGTCTGGTCGATCTCGTGCGCGTGCGCCACCATGGGCAGCAGGATCTTCACCTTGCCGTGGTGCGAGGCGCGCAGGATGGCGCGCAGCTGCGTGAGGAACATCTGCGGCTCGGCGAGGCAGAAGCGGATCGCCCGCAGGCCCATCGCCGGGTTGGTGATGCTGTTGCCGTCGCCGTTCACCGCCTTGTCGGCGCCGACGTCCAGGGTGCGCAGCACCACCGGCCGGCCCTGCATCGACTGCGCGACCTGGCGGTAGGCGTCGAACTGCTCGTCCTCGCTCGGCAGCTCGCGCCGGTTGAGGAACATGAACTCGGTGCGGAACAGGCCCACGCCCTCGGCGCCCGCGTCCAGCACCTCGGCGGTGTCCTGCGGCAGCTCGATGTTGGCGTACAGCTCGACCGGCGTGCCGTCCGAGGTCGCCGCGCGCGTCTTCTTCAGCCGCTTGAGCCGCGCGCGCGCCGCCTTGATCTCGGCCTGCCGGGCGCGGTACTCGCCGAGCACCAGCGGGTCCGGGTTGACCACCAGCAGGCCGCGCTCGCCGTCGACGATCAGCAGCTCGCCCTCGCTGATCGTCTGGCGCGCATGGTGCAGGCCGACGATCGCCGGGATGGCGAGCGAGCGCGCGACGATCGCGGTGTGCGAGGTGACGCCGCCCACGTCGGTGACGAAGCCGCCGTAGCGGTGGCGCTTGAAGAGGATCATGTCGGCGGGCGAGAGGTCGTGCGCGACCACGATCAGCTTCTGCTCCTCCGACGCCGCCGGCACGGCCAGCGACTGGCCCCCCATCAGCGCCTTCAGCACGCGCTCGACCGCCTGCTGCACATCGGCCTTGCGCTCGCGCAGGTACGGGTCTTCGATCTCGTCGAAGCGCTCGACCAGCCGCTCCATCTGCTGCACCAGCGCCCATTCCGCGTTGGCGTGGCGGCTGCGGATCAGCTCGCGCGGCGCCTGCGAGAGCGCCGAGTCGTTGAGGATCATCTGGTGCAGGTTGAGGAACGCGCCGAACTCCGCGGGCGCGTCGGGCGCTATGTGCGCCTTCAGCGACTCGAGCTCATCCTGCGCGGCCCGCATGGCGCGGTCGAAGCGCTCGACCTCGGCGTCGAGCGCCGGCGCCGGCACCTCGTAGTGCGCGACCTCGAGCCGCGCGGTCGACACGAGGTGCGCGTGCCCGATCGTGATGCCGCTCGAGACCGGGTAGCCGTGCAGGACGAAGTTCATTCACCTTCGCCGAACCGCTCGGCGATCAGCTTGGTCAGGGCCGCGAGCGCCGCTTCGGCGTCGGGGCCGTCGGCCTCGATGCGCACCGTGCTGCCCCGGCCCGCGGCGAGCATCATCACCCCCATGATGCTCTTGGCGTTCACCCTGCGGCCGGCGCGCGAGAGCCAGATCTCGCTCTGGAAGCCGCTCGCCACATGGGTGAACTTGGCCGCCGCGCGGGCGTGCAGCCCGAGCTTGTTGACGATTTCGGCGTCGATGCCCGCCATGTCAGTCGTGATCCAGGCAGCGGTCGGCGTTCATGTGCACCACGCCCTCCGCGCCGCCGGAGACCGCGCGCTGCACCGCGGCGGCGACGTCGCCTTTCTTCGCCCGGCCGGAGAGCACGCGCAGCAGCATCGGCAGCGAGAGGCCCGAGACGCCTTCGACGTGGCCGTCCTCGAGCAGGCGCGACACCACGTTGCCCGGCGTGGCGCCGAAGATGTCGGTGAGGATCAGCACGCCCTCGCCGGCGTCGATGCGCTCGAGCAGCTCGCGCGCGCGCAGCACCAGGTCGTCCGGATCGTCGTGGCGCCACACCGAGAGCGTGGCGACCTGCGCCTGGCCTTCGCCGAGGATCTGGCTCGCGCTGTTGAGCAGCGAGGTGCCGATCTCGCCGTGGGTGACGATCAGGACGCCGATCATGCGAGCTGCTGCTCCAGCGCTTCGACGAAGCGTCCGGCCACGTCGAAGCCGGTCTGGTCGGCGATCTCGCGAAAGCAGGTCGGGCTGGTGACGTTGATCTCGGTGAGCCAGTCGCCGATCACGTCGAGACCGACCAGCAGCAGGCCGCGCCGCGCCAGCGCCGGGCCGAGCGCCGCGGCGATCTCCTTGTGCCGCGCGCCGAGCGGCTGCGCCTCGCCGCGCGCCCCGGCGGCGAGGTTGCCGCGCGACTCGCCCGGCTTCGGGATGCGCGCCAGGCAATAGGGCACGGCCTCGCCGCCGATCAGCAGCACCCGCTTGTCGCCCTGCGCGATCTCGGGGATGTAGCGCTGCGCCATCACGGTGCGGCCGGCGGCCTGCGACATGATCTCGACGATGACGTTGCGGTTCGGGTCGTCGGCGCGCACGCGGAAGATGTTCTCGCCGCCCATCACGTCGAGGCGCTTCACCACCACGTCGCGCTGCTCGTCGATGAAGGCCTGCAGCCGCTCGGGCTCGCGCGAGACCAGCGTCGGCGCGACGAACTGCGGGAACTCGGCGATGGCGAGCTTCTCGTTGTGGTCGCGGATCGCATCCGGCGCGTTGAACACCCGCGCGCCCTCGCGCACCGCCGCCGAGAGCAGCCAGGTCGCGGCGACGTATTCCAGGTCGAACGGCGGATCCTTGCGCATGAGCACCGCGTCGAACTCGGCGAGCGCGCGCGCCTGCGCCTCGCCGGCGCGGTACCAGTCGTGGTCGTCGTCGCGCACCTCGAGCTGCCGCGTGCGCGCGGCGACGCGGTTCTTCAGCCAGTGCAGCTCCGGCACTTCGCAGACGCAGATCGCGTGGCCGCGCCGGCGCGCCGCGCGCATCATCGCCACGCTCGAGTCCTTGTATGCCTTGAGCGACTCCGGCGGGTCGATGATGAAGAGAAACCGCAAGCTACTTTGCCTGCGAGACCATGAACTCCACGGCGGCGCGCACCTGCGCGTCGGAAAGCGAGGCGTTGCCGCCCTTGGGCGGCATCGCGTTCTTGCCTTTCAAGGCCGAGTGCACCAGCGTGTCGAGGCCCTGCTGAATGCGCGGCCCCCACGCGGCCTTGTCGCCCAGCTTCGGCGCGCCGGCGACCCCGGTCGCATGGCACGCGGTGCAGGTCGAGTCGAACACCTGCTTGCCTTCCGCCGCGGCCGGCTTGGCGGCGGATTTCTGCTGTGCCGCTTCGGGTGCCTTGAACTTCGCGCCCGCCTGGTCGGCGAGGAACGCGACGGCGCGCGCCACCTCGTCGTCGGAGAGCGAGGCGTTGCCGCCTTTCGGCGGCATGGCGTTCTTGCCTTTCAGCG
>Ga0310810_10010311_pt1 | contig 10876 bp, 11 predicted proteins | sample NCmetagenome_FD_207641 | JGI IMG/M metagenome (GOLD analysis project Ga0310810, IMG submission 207641) | Soil microbial communities from experimental microcosm in Duke University, North Carolina, United States - NC | ecosystem: Engineered > Artificial ecosystem > Soil microcosm > Unclassified ... | reverse complement strand
CACATGGCGCATGCGTCGACGACCGGGCGGATCTTTGCGAACGGCATCCTGAGCCGTCTCATCGTCGCCATGATCGACTTCAGCGAGGGGCCGGCCGTGCTCAGTCGGTGGCCGATCGTGGCCCGCGACGTGATCGAGCTGACCCGGTGCGGGCGGATGTTCGACGCGCGGGTCGTCTTACGCGTCGACGTGGGCGCGCCGCACGGTCCGCTCCAGGTCTACTCCACGCACTCGTCTGGCGATCCGTGTCAGCTCGCGCACATCGAGCGTGTCGCGCGCGCACACCGGACGGCGTCGCCGTCGGTGCTCATGGGCGATTTCAATGCGACGGACGATGTGCCGGCGTTCGCGTCGTTGAAGCGCGGCCTGCTCGACGCGTTCCGCCTCGTCAATCCCGACGCGCCGGGCTTTACGGATCTGCAGCAGATCGGTGCGGTCACCTCGACGGTATCGCAACGCTACGATTACGTGTTCGTCATCCCTGGCGGGCGCCGGACGGGCGCTGTCCGCCGCAGTCGCGTCGTGCTCAATGCGCCGCGCCGATACGACGACGGGACCGTGTTGTGGCCGTCGGATCACTATGGCGTGCTCGCCGAGCTCGATCTGTCTGCGCGTTGACCGATACGCGCGCCGCGTGGGACCAAAGTCGCATTGCCAAGGTCGCGCCCGGCCCCCATCCTGCGTCATCGCCGCGGGCGACCGTGCACTGCGGCGACCATGGAGGCACATATGATCGCAGCCCCGATGGAAGTGGCCGGCGGAATCCTCGTGATGACCATGGCGGTTGGCGTCCGTCGCGTGTTGCAGCGGGCGGAGGTGATCACCGACGACGCCGCGCCGGCTCCCGTCGACCGACGTGCGCGGCGCGCGCGCGCCGATCGGCGCGCGGAGAGCAACGGCGTCGAGCAGGCCGCGCCCCCGCGCCAGCCCGTCGACGCGCCGGTCGCGCCCGCGAACGTCGCCGTGACGCATCTGCGACGCGTCGTGGAACGGCTGCTCGAGGAGACGCCCGGCGATGCGCTGTGTGATGCGTGCCTGGCGTTTGCCGCCGCGGTCGCGTTGATCGACATGCGGGTCGTCGCGGACGCGCTGCCACGCGAGCGGCCCGGCGTCGAGCGCGGCACGGCGCGGTGCGAGAATTGCCGGCGCGAGACGATCGTCACGGTCTTTCGGGCGCCGAGCGCCGTGTGAGCGCGTTACTGCAGACGCTGACCGGCCAGGTTGAAGACCCAGCTCACGTTCGCGGTCAGATGATCGGCCAGCGCGCGATGCTCCTCGATCAGCCGCTCCAGCAGCGGCCGCGTCCGCGCGATCGTCTGCTCGATGGCCGGTCGCTGGTTGCCGACCTCGGCGGCGGTTCCGATCATCACGAGTGTGAGTCGATGCGGGTGGAGCGTCGAATACACGTCGGCGCGCGCTACCGCGAACCCATCGTGCTCGCTGAGGTAGTCGATGGTAGCCGATGTGTAGTCGTAGTAGACGACATTGCCGATCCGATGCGTCTCGACCATGATCTGCGCCGGCCGGACGATAGCCGGTCGGTGAGCGAGCCGTCTTGACCGCCGACGCCATTTCTTTGACATGACGTATCGCGTGACCGCCGTGAGCTCGGTTCGCCGAAGCGGGCCGATGATCTCCAGCGTTGCCGCGACGGGCTTCGTCGAAGCAATCGAGGCGGCGGGTCGGGATCCGGACGAGGTCCTGCGCACCGTCGGGCTCGACCGCGCGAGAGTGACCGATCGCCAGGCGTTCATTCCGTCGGCCGCCTTCACGCTCGCCCTCGACGAGGCGGCGCGCGTTACCGGCGACGACTGCTTCGGCCTGCATCTGGGGGAGGGCTACCATCCCAAGGACTTCGGCGCGCTCGCGTACGTCGTTTTGAACTCACCGACCATCGCGGTCGCCTTCGACAATGTTGCGCGGTACTTGCACCTCTACAACGAGGCCGCGACCGTTTCGTTCGATCGGACCGAGCGGCACGGCGTGCTGCACCACGGACTCAGCGGCGTCCCGGCGGCGCGGCGCCGCCAGCACCAGGAGTACGCGTTCTGCGTCGCCGTCGCGACGATTCGCATGATGGCCGGCAGCGAATGGCGACCGCTCGAAGTGCGCTTCGAGCACGCGGCACCGCCGCACACGGACGAGCACCGTCGCATCTTCGGCTCTCCGGTGATCTTCGGCGCCGACCGCAACGCGATCGTGGTCGAGCGCGAATTTTGCGATCGCCACGTCCCGGCTGCGGACCGCCGCCTGTATCTCATCCTCGAAGACTATGTGCAGCGTGTATGGGAGCGAAGCCCGATCGAAGATTCGTTCGTCGACGTCGTCGCGGCGGCGATCGAGACCGCGGTGCCGAACGGCGAGCTTCAGCTGACGGAGACCGCGCGGACCGTCGGCGTGAGTGGGCGAACGCTCCAGCGCCGGCTCAACGAAGCGGGGATCGAGTACAAGACGCTCGTCGGCGCCATCCGCCGGCGGCTCGCGCTGCGATACCTGCGGGACCCCAAGTACACGCTCAGTGAAGTGGCCTATCTGCTGGGATATTCCGAAATCAGCGCGTTCAGCCGCGCCTTCAAGCGCTGGACCGGCTCGCCGCCCTCCGAGCACCGCCGCAAGGGCTGAGCCTCCGCGCAGGGCCAATCGGTCCGCGGCCGCGGCGCGTTTCGGCCCTCGCGACCAAAGTCCCGGATGACGCACCGCATGCTTCGATGCCAGGGTGTTGTCCGGAGGAACCGCGATGTGGCAGACGATGTGGCAGGCGGCGTGGGAGTACTGGATCGACGCGGCTCAGCGCACGGTCTTGTTCTGGGATGTCATGCGCAAACGGGGCAACCAGTATCTCGAGCACCAGGCGCAGGGCAAGCCACCGGTCCTGATTTTCGACCATGAGCTCGTGCTCGACGGCCGCACGCTCGAGCGGCCCGTCAATTACTTCCTGCTTCGGATCACGCCGCCGGCCGGGACGCATTCGGATCCGCGCAAGCGACCCTTCGTGATCGTGGACCCGCGTGCGGGACACGGTCCCGGCATCGGCGGGTTCAAGGTCGACAGCGAGATCGGCGTCGCGCTTCGCGCCGGGCACCCGTGCTATTTCGTCGGATTCCGCACCGAGCCCGTGGCCGGCCAGACGCTGGAAGACGTCGGCCGTGCCGAGGCGCGGTTCCTCGAGACGATCGCCGCGCTGCATCCGGAGGCGGATGGTCGGCCGTGCGTGATCGGCAATTGCCAGGCGGGCTGGGCGGTGATGATGCTCAGCGCCGTCGCCCCGGAGCTCATGGGAGCGATCGTGCTCGCCGGCGCGCCACTGTCCTACTGGGCCGGCGAGGGGACACAGAATCCGATGCGCTACGCGGGCGGCATCATGGGCGGATCGTGGCTCGCCGCCCTCGCGAGCGATCTCGGCAACGGCCGCTTCGACGGCGCCCACCTGGTCGCCAACTTCGAGAGTCTGAATCCGGCCAACACGCTGTGGACGAAGTCGTACAACCTCTACTCGAAGGTCGACACCGAAGAGCCGCGCTATCTCGAGTTCGAGCGCTGGTGGGGCGGCTTCTACCTGCTCAACGAGCAGGAGATGCGATTCATCGTCGACAACCTCTTCGTCGGTAACCGGCTCGCGTCCGGCGAGATGATGACGTCGGCGGGGCGGCGCGTCGACCTGCGCGACATCCGCTCGCCCATCGTGGTCTTCGCCTCGTGGGGGGACAACATCACGCCGCCGCAGCAGGCGCTCAACTGGATCCTCGACTGCTACGCGACCGACCGCGACATCGTCGTGCGCGAGCAGACGATCGTCTACATCCTGCATCAGGACATCGGTCATCTCGGGATCTTCGTCTCCGGGCGCATCGCGCAGCGCGAGCACACCGAGATCGTACAGACGCTCGACATCATCGAGACGCTGCCGCCCGGGCTGTGGGAGATGGTGATCGAGGACAAACAGCCGGAGATGTCGCACGCCGAGCTCGTCCCCGGGCGCTACCTCGTCCGCTTCGAGCGGCGGACGCTCGACGACATCCGCGCGCTCGAGTCCACGCGCGAGGACGAGCGGCCGTTCGAGGCGGTGGCGCGCGTGTCGCACATCACGGAGGGCTTCTACCGGACGTTCGTGAGCCCCTGGATCCGCGCGTGGGTCACCGAGAGCACGGCCGAGGCGCTCCGAGCTGCGCACCCGAATCGGCTGCAGTACTCGCTCTGGTCGGATCGCAATCCGTGGATGGCCGCGGTGAAGCCGCTCGCCGAGACCGTGCGCCGTCACCGGCGGCCGGTGGCCGCCGACAACCCGTTTCTGGTACTCGAGAAGAAGATGTCCGAGCAGATCGAGCACTCGCTCGATCGCTATCGCGACGCGCGCGATCGGACCACCGAGCGGATGTTCGCCGCGCTCTACCAGTCGGCGTGGCTGCAGGCCGCGGTCGGACTGCGGGGCGCCGATGGCGGCCGGCCCGCCCCCCGCGCACGCGACGAGGCGTTCGAGGCGCTGGTGACGCACAAGATCGCGGCGCTGCGGGCGCGGATGGGCGAAGGCGGGCTGCGCGAGGCGACGGCTCGCATCCTCTTATATACGGGCAGTGACGAGCCGCGCGTGGACGTGCGCGGATTCCGCATGGCGGAGCGCCTGCGCGACCAGCACTTCGGGGGCGAGCGCCTGCCGGGAACCCGGCGCCGCGAGCTGTTCCGAGAGCAGTTTTTCCTCCTCCTGCTCGACGAGGCCGGGGCGCTCGCGGCGCTGCCGCGCATGTTGCCGTCCGGCAAGGATCGAGCGGCCGCGCTGGACATGGCGCGCCAGACGCTATCGGCGAGGGGAGAGTTGACGGAGGAACGGCGCGCACGGCTGGCGCGCGTCGAAGCGATTCTCAGCGCGTCGCCGGTTTCGGCGGCCGCCTAGGAGGTCTGAGATGGCGACCGACGTGGTGACGCGGCCCGAGAGCCGCGGCAGCGGGAAGTACGAGCAGCTGATCGCGCGCTGCAAAGGGCTGGACGCCATTGCGACCGCCGTCGCGCATCCGTGCGACGACGCCTCGCTGACGGCCGTGCTGGACGCGGCGCGGGCGGGCATCATCGCCCCGATTCTGGTGGGCCCGGCCGACCGCATCCGCGCCGTGGCCCGCGGCGCGAGGCTCGACATCGACGGCCATGAGATCGTCGACGCCCCGCACAGCCACGCGAGCGCCGCCCGCGCCGTCGAGCTGGTGCGGCTCGGGCGGGCCGAGCTCCTGATGAAGGGCAGCCTCCACACCGACGAGCTGATGAGCGAGGTCGTCCGCCGCGAGACCGGGCTGCGGACGGACCGGCGCGTCAGCCACGTGTTCGTGATGGACGTGCCGACCTACCACAAGCCGCTCATGGTCACCGACGCGGCCGTGAACATCTTCCCGACGCTCGACGACAAGCGCGACATCGTTCAGAACGCGATCGACTTCGCGCACGCGCTCGGCATCGCGCGGCCCAAGGTCGCGATCCTGTCCGCGGTGGAAATCGTGACGCCGAAGATTCCGTCGACGATCGAAGCGGCTGCGCTGTGCAAGATGGCCGATCGTGGCCAGATCCGCGGCGGCCTCCTCGACGGTCCGCTCGCGTTCGACAACGCCATCAGCGTGGAGGCGGCGCGTACCAAGGGCATCGCCTCCGCGGTCGCCGGCGATCCGGATATCGTCGTCGTGCCCGACCTCGAAGCCGGCAACATGCTGGCGAAGAACCTCACGTTCCTCTCCCGGGCGGACGCGGCGGGGCTGGTGCTCGGCGCGCGGGTGCCGATCGTGCTGACGAGCCGTGCCGACACCGAACGGGCTCGCATCGCCTCGTGCGGCGTCGCCGCGCTCTATGCGGACGCGCGGCGTCGAGTGGCGCCGGTCGCCGCATAAGCTGATGGCCGACGCCATCCTCGTCATCAACGCCGGCTCCTCGAGCATCAAGTTCTCGTCGTACGAGATCGTCGCGGAGCGACGCATGCTGCGCCACGTGTTCAAAGGCCAGATCGACGGAATCGGCACGCAGCCGCGGTTACGGGTTCGCGACGCGAACGGCGGCGCGCTGACCGACCAGAAATATGCGAGCGGCGAGGTTCCGGACGTCTCGGCCGCGATGCTCACGGTCGCGGGCTGGCTCCGTACCCAGCTGCGCGGCGCCGTGCCGATCGCGGTGGGGCATCGCGTGGCCCATGGCGGACCCACGTACGCCGCGCCGCTGCGGGTCGACGATACCGTGCTGGCGGCGCTCGAGCGGCTCATCCCGCTGGCGCCGCTGCACCAGCCCTCGAACGTCGAGCCGATCCGCTCCATCAGAGGGCGCTTTCCGGGGATGGTGCAGGTGGCGTGTTTCGACACCGCGTTTCACCGCGGCCATGCCGACGTCGCCGACTGGTATGCGCTGCCGGAGAGCCTCTATCGGGAGGGCGTGCGCCGTTACGGCTTCCACGGCCTCTCCTACGAGTACATCGCGCGCACGCTGCCGCGCATCGCGCCCGACATCGCCGACGGCCGCGTCGTCGTCGCGCATCTGGGAAGCGGCGCGAGCATGTGCGCGATGTCCGCGGGACGCAGCGTCGACAGCACGATGGGCTTCACAGCGCTCGACGGCCTGCCGATGGGCACGCGGTGCGGCCAGCTCGATCCCGGCGTCGTGCTCTATCTGCTGGCTCAGAAGGGCTGGAGCACAACGGACGTCGAGCGGTTCCTGTACCGCGACGCCGGCCTGCGCGGGTTGTCCGGCATCAGCAACGACGTCCGCGAGCTGCTCGCCAGCGATGCGCCCGCGGCACGGCGGGCGCTCGACTACTTCGTCTATCGCATCGCGCGCGAGCTCGGATCGCTGGCCGCCGCGCTCGGGGGCCTCGACGCCCTGGTGCTGACGGCGGGCATCGGCGAAAACTCGCCCGAGATCCGCGCGCGCATCTGCGCTCGCGCCGCGTGGCTCGGCGTGCGGCTGGACGAGACGGCCAACCGCGCGAACGCCCACTGCATCTCTGCGGCGACGTCGCCGGTCTCGGTGTGGGTGATTCCCACCGATGAGGAACGGATGATCGCCGAGCACACACTCGCCGTCATCACCGGCGCCGCGTGAGCGCGCACGCGCATGGCCGGCCCCGTGCCCGGGCGCTGCTCCCCGTATCCGTCTCGTTCGTCGTGCTGCTGTCCGTCGTCGTCGTCGATGCGCAATCGGTACGACTCGCCGGCACCGTGCAATGGATCGCCGGTACGAAGATGCAGGTGGTGACCGACAGCGGCGCCTCGATCATGATCGACCTGACGGGTGCCGATCAGTCGTCCTACCGCGGGCTGCGCAACGGCGATGCGGTCGTCGTCGACGGCTACGTCTCCGGCGATCGGCGTCAGATCATCGCGCAGGCGCTGTGGCGCGACAGCGGTCGCGGCTACTGGACCCAATCGCCCTGAGGTGCCCGAAGATGACGGCCACCGCCCATCGTCCGGTTCTGCTCGGCCAACGCGCGCTCGTCGTGGGCATCGCGAACGAATACTCGATCGCGTACGGCTGCGCGCGCGCGTTCCGCGAGCTTGGCGCCGAGCTCGCGATCACATACCTCAACGAGCGCGCGCGGCCCCACGTGAAGCCGCTCGCCGAGGCGCTGCAGGCCTCGGTGTTCCTACCGCTGGACGTGTCGACGCCGGGCGAGCTCGACGCCGTCATCGACACGATCGCCCGACAGTGGGGGCGACTCGACATCCTGCTGCACTCGATCGCCTTCGCGCCCAAGGCGGATCTGCAGGGCGGTCTGCTCGATTGCTCTGCGCAAGGCTTCGCCACGGCGATGGACGTCTCCTGTCATTCGTTCATCCGAATGGCGAAGCTCGCCGCGCCGCTGATGACCGACGGCGGCACGATGTTCGCGATGAGCTATCACGGCGCCCAGAAGGTGGTGCCGAACTACAACGTCATGGGCCCAGTGAAGGCGGCGCTCGAGGCCGCGTGCCGTGATCTGGCCTACGAGCTCGGCCCGAAGAAGATCCGCGTGCACGCGGTCTCGCCGGGGCCGCTCAAGACGCGGGCCGCGTCCGGCCTCAAGGACTTCGACCTCATGCTGAACGAGGCGATGGAGCGCGCGCCGCTCGGCGATCTTGTGGATGTCATGGACGTCGGGTTCGCGTGCGCGTACCTCGCAACGCCGTACGCGCGGCGGCTCACCGGCACCACGCTGTACGTCGACGGCGGCGTCAACATCATGGCGTGATCGCGATTACCGCTCGCGCTGAATGATCATCGCGATGCCCTGTCCGCCGCCGATGCAGAGGGTGGCCAGGCCGACATCCCGCGAGAGCCGACGCAGGTTGTGCACGAGCGTCACCAGGATTCGGCAGCCGCTGGCGCCGATCGGATGTCCGAGCGCGATGGCGCCGCCCGAGACGTTCGTCGACTCGGGCGGGAAGCCGAGCGTCCGGGCGACCGCGAGCGCCTGGGCCGCGAACGCCTCGTTCGCTTCGATCAGACCGACATCGGCGATGGTGAGACCCGCGCGCGCAAGGACTTTGGGCACCGCGGCGATCGGTCCCGTCCCCATGAGCTGCGGCTCCACGCCCGCCGAGGCGCTGGCGCGTACGCGGCCCAGCGGCACGACGTCGAGATCGGCGGCCCGCTCGGCAGCGAGCAGCACGACCGCCGCCGCGCCATCGTTGATGCCGGACGCATTGCCGGCGGTGACGGTTCCGTCTTTTTTGAAAGCGGGACGAAGCGTTCGCATCACGTTGGGATCCGGCCGGGTGCGAGGCAGCTCGTCCGTCTCGAACACGAACGACGGCCCCTTGCGCTGCCTCACTTCGATCGGCACGATCTCGTCTCGGAAGTCGCCGGCACCGACCGCGTGCAACGCGCGACGCACGCTCTCGGACGCGAACGCATCCTGCTCGGCCCGGCCGATGCCGAATCGCTCGGCGACGTTCTCAGCGGTGATCCCCATGTGGGCGCCGGTCCACGGGTCGAGCAGCCCATCGCGCAGCATGGAATCGACGAGTGGCTCGTCGCCCATACGAAGGCCCCAGCGCGCCTTGTTCATCAGATACGGCGCGTTGGTCATGCTTTCCATGCCGCCGGCGACGACGATATCGGCGTCACCGGCGGCGATGGCCTGCGCGCCGAGCGCCACCGCCTTCAGCCCGGATCCGCACACCTTGTTCACGGTGAACGCCGGCGCCTCGATCGGGATCCCCGCGTTGACGGCGCACTGGCGGGCCGAGTTTTCGCCCAGCCCGGCCTGCAGCACGTGGCCCATGATCGTCTCGTCCACGGCCTGCGGCGCGACGCCCGCACGCTTGAGCGCCTCGGCAATGACGACGGTGCCGAGATGGACGGCGGAGAAGTCCTTCAGTGCACCACCGAACGTCCCGATCGCCGTTCGGCAGGCGCCGGCGATCACGACGTCGCGGTTCATGACTCGTCGACGAGTTCGGCCGTGATCCGCTCGAGTGTCGCCGTTTCGAGGACGCGGACGAATGCGCGCAGCAGATCCGTGTACGTCACGATTCCGGCCAGGTGGTCATCGACGACCGGCAGCGCCCCGATGCGCGCGTCCAGCATCAGGCGCGCCGCGTGCTCGATCCGAGTCTGGGAGGTCACTGTCAGTGGGTCCGGCGTCATGATCCGCCGCGCGGGCGTGCTGGCCGCGCCCCGAGCGGCCGAGCGAACGTCACGGTCTGACACGATGCCGATCAGCCGGCCTTCCGACATGACCGGCAAGTGACGGATGCGATGCTCGTCCATCAGCAGGCGGGCCTTGTCGCATGGCGTGTCGGGCCCGATCGCCACGAGCCGCCGCGTCATGACATCGCGGACCATCATGACGATCACGCCGGCGTCCGCCATCCCTCAGCGCGCGGCGGCCGCCGTCTGGTCCACGCGCGTCCACGTCGTGTCGGGATCGAACGACGTGATGGACGTCTCGACGCGCGCGGTCGCCGGCCCCAGGTCCTTTTGATAGACGACGCCGTCGTGGTTCACGATGAACGTCATCACGCCGGATGCGCCGTAGCGGGCGGGGTAGGCCAGCAAGCCGAAGCCGCCGATCATGTGGCCGCCGACGACGTAGTCGTACGCGCCGTCGGGAGCGCTGGGCCCCTGGCGCAGCAGGATCCGATAGAAGTAGCCGTGGAACGGAACTCGGCCGGTCGCCGAGCCGCGGCCGCGGGCATAACCTTCGGCCTGCGCGCGGGTGACGAGTGGGCCGAGCGGGCTCGGCGGCTCGTCGGCGTTGGTTGCCCAGTAGAGGCCATCGCGCTTGCCCGGGCTGCTGGCGAAGCGTCGCGCGTATTCGAGCACACCGTCGCGTGCGTGGCTCTGCGCGTAGTACTCGCGCTGCGCATCCACATAGGCGAGACAGACCTGGATCACGCTGAGCTCGTTGCGACCGATGCGGCGTCGCAGGATCTCGTCGCGCCCCGCGTCGGCGTCCCAGCGCCAGCTGGGGCCATCCGGCACGAGCGGGATCGGGAACGGAAAGTCGTCGGCGCCGACGTAGAGTGTGACCTTGCCGCCGGCGCCTTCGAGGCGGTGCGCCTTTTCGTATTCGCCGACGAAGCGCTCCGCGGCGTTATGGTCCGCAACGTCGTCGCCCGAGGCTACGAGCGCGCGGCCCTGCGCACCGAGGATGTCGCCGAGCGCCTTTCGGTCGAACGCGCGTACGGCATCGACCAACGCATTTACCGCGTCATCGAGCGAGCCGAACCGCCTTGCGTCCTGCGCCGCGAACACCATGGTGCTCCAGGTGAGGAGAATCACGAGCGCGACACGCAGAGCCCTCATCGACGCCCTCCTCCTCCTCGTCCACCGCCACCGGCCCGCGCGCCGCCGCCACCACCACCCTGAAAGCCGCTCGATCGTGCCGAGCTCATGCTGGAGCTTCCGCGTTGACTGGCGCTTTGCGCCGAGC
>Ga0310810_10010310_pt1 | contig 10876 bp, 9 predicted proteins | sample NCmetagenome_FD_207641 | JGI IMG/M metagenome (GOLD analysis project Ga0310810, IMG submission 207641) | Soil microbial communities from experimental microcosm in Duke University, North Carolina, United States - NC | ecosystem: Engineered > Artificial ecosystem > Soil microcosm > Unclassified ... | reverse complement strand
AATCGAAACGAGGCGACAGTATCACGAAGCTTTAAGCCGCGACATTGAGAGTTTTCTGCAATCCGATGCTCCAAAAACGATCCAAGGCTCCGGACCCGCCGCAGCGAATCCGGCGGACTCGGCCCCCACCTTTGATGCCACCGATCTCAATCACATCGCGCTAAGCGTGACCGATGTGCGGCGCTCGCAGAAATGGTATCAAAAACACCTTGGCTTGAAACCGACGGGAGAAGAAGGTTTCCTCACGACCGGTAAAGGCTGGCTGGCGCTCTTCAAGGGCGAGAAGCCCGGCCTGCATCACTACTGCTACAGCATCGCGAATTACGATCCCGCCGATGCGGTCGCGAGACTCAAAGCCGCCGGCCTCACGCCCAGACGCGAAGGCGGGCGTGTGTATTTCGACGATCCGGACGGCATCGAATGTCAGGTCGCGAGTGCGTGATTAAACCTGTGGGAGAACCCAAGCGCCCGCGGTGGAGCGATGCTGAGGAGATGCCTTCGATAGTTCCGAGCGCGACAGAGGTCCAAGAGGCGCGCGAATTGTTGAGAAAATATCTTCGGCCCACACGCCTGGTGCGCGCCGAATCGCTGGAGCGCCGCTCAGAGGGGCAAGTTCGTCTGAAGATCGAAAGCGATCTGCCCACCGGCTCGTTCAAGCCGCGCGGTGCGCTTTTCGCTTTGCTGACGAATGCGGAACGGGGCGCGCTGGCCGGAGTGGTCGCGGCGAGCACGGGCAACCACGGTGCTGCAGTTGCTTATGCGGCGCACATCGTGGACTTGGCGGCCACGATCTTTCTCCCGGAAAATCCTAACCCGGTGAAACGGGCGCGCATCCTCGGACTTGGCGCGAAGATTGTGGAGCGGGGCGCTGCGGATCAATTGGCAGCTATCGAAGCGGCGAGGATGTTTGGGCGTGAGCACGGGCACTTTTTCCTGGATGATTCAAGCGATTCCCAGATCCCCGCCGGTGCGGCAACAATTGCCAGTGAAATACTGGATGAGATGCCGCGGCCCGACGCGATTTTTGTGCCGATGGGTGATACCGCTCTGATCCGCGGCGTTGCCGCTGAAGCGAAGCGGCATCATCCAACGGTTCGCATCGTGGGTGTGCAGGCGGAGCAGGCACCGGCTTACGCGCGATCATGGCAAGAGGGCCGGGTGATCGTGACTGAAACGTGCGATACGATTGCCGATGGGTTGGCGACGCGCCATCCACTCGAAGCGAACGTGCATGCGATCCGCCAATTGGTGGACGAAGTGCGTCTGGTATCGGAACACGAGTTGCTCGATGCCATCCGGCTCCTTCTAATGGACGAGCATGTTGTGGCCGAAGCCGCCGGCGCGGCATCAACGGCGGCATTCCTTCAGAATCCGTCGGCCTACGCGGGGCAGAATGTCGTGCTATTGATGACTGGCGCGAATGTCCCGCTCGAGGTTATTCGCCGCGCGGTGATTTGACGGGGACAATCGGCACCCCTTTCAGCAAGACAGTTGAACGGGAATCAACGGTTGAACCCGATCTTCATTCACAACACCCACGTTTTCTGCGCTTGTTCGGTGGAGCATTCTATTACGGACGAACTCTTGATGAACTCGCTAAAAACGGCTTTGGTATGGGGCAGCGCCGGCATAGCTCAGCTGGTCCAGAGCAGCTGATTTGTAATTCAAGAAGGAGTTTTTGCGCGTTTTTTCACTGGCTTGCGCGCCGTTGTGGACGCTGGGCATTCAGCCAGTTCGGATTCGCACCGCGTTGCGCAGAATTGCGCCGTTTTACACATAAAACATTGCACACCGTAGAAAATGACCGTGAAACAATTTGTCCCAAAGGGCTAACGACGTTAAGTAACAACGATTCTTTGCTACGCCGGTAACCGCTTCAAGAGGCGAATCGCCAATCCCAGGCGGCGGCGCGTGCGATTCGGCACTACGGCGCTATTCGCGCTCCATGAGGTTGCTCAGGCTCAGGCTCCATAAGCCTCCGCGCGATCGCATCTAGCCTGGCGTGCACGGCTCTGCGCTCCTCGCGTTCAGCCTCCGATGGCATGACGATGTTCGCTATCTGCAACGCTGGTGTTTGACCCGTCAACGCAAGCATCTTGTCCACAGCGACCCCGGTCCCGATTGCGGCATCACGCAGGCTCGCTTTGCCAATCTTCTCTGACATGCGTTCAGCGCCTACGGTTGCCACATCTGCGAGGATGGAGATCAGCTGTTTTTTTCGTTCTGCTATGCTTTTTGCCTCGCGTTCTCTGATGCCCATGACGGTGTGATTGCTCACGCGGTAGCGTCTCGAGATGCCATTAACACTAGCGTTTGGCTCGGCAAGTTCTCTCACGATAGCGCGGTAGGTTTTGGGGCGCGTCCTGAGAAGGAGTTCGCCGGTGTAGCGAGCTTGAGAGCCTTTTGGAGCGAGGAGCCGGTTGTCCTTTGGTGATAGCGCTTGGCCGTGATTTCGCTCGCTCATGTTCAAGCGAACAGATAAGGTGGATTGCAGGAAAATGCAATCTTTGCCGTGACGATCATCAAAATCAGACCATTCAGGAACGTGCTGGCAAGTGTACGAAGCTCCCGGTGTTCAGCCCGTATTCTTTGACCAAGGACAAGCGATTTAAGTCCGCAATTTGTGCTTGCATGAAAATCACAGTTTTGGTTACGATCCGATCTGAATCGATGTCCGCGGACTATTAGGCCTCCTGCCGCACGTAGTTGCGGGAGCGTCATCCTAGCATTTTTCACTATTGTCCTCGCAGTCTATTTGCTCTACCGATGGGTCTAGCGCTCCCGGATCATCTTGGCGGCGACGCTTTGCGCTAAATTCGATATCATGCGAACAATTATTGTCACAGGCTCTGCGGGATTAATTGGTTCGGAAACGGTAAAGCGCTTCGCGAAAGACGGAATGCGTGTCGTTGGGATCGACAACGACATGCGGGCGAAATTCTTTGGCATGGAAGCGTCAACCAAGAAGACCCGAGATGATTTGATCGCAAATGTTCGCGGTTACGAGCATCGCGATCTGGACATCCGGGACGCCTCAGCAGTTATGGAATTATTCAAACAACATCGCGGCGAGATCGATGCAATTGTGCACACAGCATCGCAGCCGTCGCATGATTGGGCGGCGCGCGACCCGCAGACCGATTTTACGGTCAACGCAAATGGCACGTTGAATTTGCTGGAAGCGGCAAGAAGGTTTTCCCCCGAGGCGCCGTTTATTTTCACCTCGACAAACAAGGTTTACGGTGACACGCCAAATCGCCTGCCTTTGCGCGAACTGGAGAAACGCTGGGAGATCGAGCCCGGACACGAGTACGAGCCGGGTATCTCGGAGACGATGAGCATCGATTACACCAAGCATTCGCTGTTTGGTGCGTCGAAGGTGGCCGCGGACGTTCTTTTCGTGGCGGGTGCCTAGCGGGACCTGCGCATGCGGCCACGGAACTCCACGGTTTCCTTTCTTATCTGGTGATCTGCGCGGTCAACGGCAGACCTTATCGCGTGTTTGGCTACAAGGGCAAACAGGTGCGCGACAATATCCACAGCTTCGATCTGGTCGAGGCGTTTGCCGAATTCATTCGCGCGCCGCGTAGCGGAGAGGTCTATAACATTGGCGGCAGCAGGCACAGTAACTGTTCCATGCTGGAGGCCATCGCAATGTGCGAAGAAATCAGCGGCGAAAAGTTGAATTGGAGCTACGAAGAAGCCAATCGCATCGGCGATCATATCTGGTGGATCAGCGACGTGCGAAAATTTCAGGCGCATTATCCAGGCTGGAAATTTCGCCATGGGATGCGCGAAATCCTGCAAGAAATTCATCGCGCCGTCGCGGGATGATCCGCTTTAATGCTTCAACATTGTAATGTTTAGCGCTGTAACCAGCTCAGTACTCTTCGCCCTCGTCGCCGGACAAGCGTGCAAAGGAATCAAGGACGGGCCACATTAAGGGCTCGTTCGCGCGAGCGAAAACCTCATCCATGCAACAAGATACCTCGTTTCATTCGACCCTAGCCGTCCGGGAACGATATCGCGACGACTACTGGCGAAATAACGATCCGATTGCCCAAGATTGTTTGCTGTGGCGTGCCCAGACGTTCCGGCACGCGCTTCGCCAGCGGAATCGCAATGGTGTGCGATTCGCAACACAGTTTTCAGTTGGACACGTACGCGATTCCCTTTTCACACTAGCTCTGCGAAAAAGCTGACGTTCAATCAAACTCTCGTCATCACCGTTACCGGCAAAGCGTTCTTCGATGCCGGTCATTCTCTGAAAGATCAAAAATTAAGCCGGAGAAGCCATCTTCCTGGCTATGCTGCATGGAAATTCATCCAGTGATGAGGCTAACAGGCCAATCGAGGTAGTGGTTTGTGACAAAACTCGTAACACGAACTGCGGTTCCAGAGGTGGTTCCACTGGCGATTTCTGATTCCAAATCAGATTTCGGCGTGAGGGACAAAAGCTGATAATCCAGGGATCTGGAATCTAAGCGCCTAGAACGCTCGAACGACCACGGGGGGGCGGGGTCGTGCCTTGCTTAAGAGGAGTTACCTCCAAACCAGTAATGAGCCTCGGAAATTTTTGAGTAATAGCGGCTTGCATGCTGCCGGTTGCTCGCTCGCGTGCTCGACGACCAAACGATCTATCTAACAGGAGGCTCGAAAGAAGCTCCCGTTCCAAGGCCGATTTCGGCAGATGGTTTTCGAAGCGGCCCGACGTCACCTTGTTCTATTAAGACAGTGGATCCGGTGCGCGGAACGGGTCGAGACCTTGAAATTTCGCTAGCAACGCTCCGTTTTCTTTTCTTCGGATTTGTCCGGCCGTGGCATGTCACGTTTCGAATGAGAGGGAGTTCGCGAGCCTTTGATGCTCAAATCGCCAACAGTGACTAGACTGGAAGTTATATCCGACGCCATCAAGATCGACTTGCCTTCGCTCCTGACTAGGCTAACTGCACTTTTTATTGCGCGGGCTACACGGTCACATGAACTCAAGAAGGAAAGTAGCCGCCGCCGCCAGGATGCGCTCGAGAAAATCAGTGACGATTTCCAAGCTGCATATTCGAGTCTAGTAGATCTCTTGCCCAGCTATTATGCCTACCTCAAAATGCGGGATGAGCCTACAGGCCGCGTGGCTTTCCAAGATTTCCAGAAATCGGCGGATGCGATGGAGGCAGCGATAGAGGAGCTCCCCCTCATAGAAGGTCGGCTGAAGCTCCTACGACTTAAAAAATCCACAAAAGTTTTCCTCGAGTACGTGAATGAAGCGAACGCGCTTAGATGTATGCTCAGGTTGCCACCGGACCCGAATGTTCCATCGAAAGAGATGCTCAGGGCGAAAGCAGATGAGGTGAAACTTCGCCGAGCGGCGGTCGAAAGTTCGCTGGCTGACGCGTTTGACTCGCTCTAATACTTTAAGAAATACTTTAAATATTCGCAGCGGTTCTGGACGTCCAAAAAGATCTCAGAACAATGGAGGCCACCGGCGTCAGGCAGATCGGTTCCGCGCTAGGACGCGCACTGATGTAGTGCAACTTTGAATTGTGGAGCAAGCAGCGATAGTATCTGTTGTCATCCCCTGCTATGGACAGGCGCATTTCTTGGGGGAGGCAATCGAAAGTGTTCTCGCCCAGAGCCACCCTGCAGAGATCGTGGTCGTCGATGATGGTTCTCCGGACAACACCGCGGAAGTGGCAGCTCGTTATACACAGGTCCGCTATATCCGGCAGGAAAACAAAGGCCTCGCGGAGGCGCGCAATTCCGGATTCCGAGCCGCTGCTGGTGAGTACGTAATTTTTCTCGATGCAGATGATCGGCTGACCCCCAATGCGATTGAGGCACACCTTGGGTGTTTCGCGGAGCATCCGGACGCCCAATTAGTGGTGGGAGATATCGAGCATATCGCCGAGGATGGCTCGTATCTGGACTCACCCCGCTGGCCGCTGCTGAAGGCAAACTTTTACGAAGAGCTTCTGAAGGTGAACCATGTCGCCAACATGATTGCAGTAATGATGAGGCGCGAAGTCATTGCCAAGATTGGTGGATTTGAAACAGGCTGTTCACCAGCCGAGGACTACCGACTGCTTCTTCGCGCCGTGCGGAACTTTCCCAGCGCGCATCATCGTACGCTGGTTGCGCAGTATCGCCGATACCCGACAAGCCTATCGCGCAAAGGTGGAGTGATGTTGCGGGCGCTGCATCACATTATGGCTTTGGAATGGCCTTTAGTTCAGGGTAACCAGGCGCTTGAAAAGGCGCACCGAATCGGCGCGCTCTACTGGCGCAATTACTATGGAAGGGTCGCGATTCGAGAACTGATGTGCAGCGTTGGGCGAGGCGAGCTTTTGCAGGCCAGTAAAACGACGGCCGCGCTGGCCCGCTATGTAGGTTTTCGTGTGCTGGTGATACCGTGGAAATATCGGCGCCGAATTATCCGGAAGATGATGGCGCGGTTCGATCATCTATCGCGCCAAAGATAACATCAGGGGACACGAGAGTTGCCACTCGGATTGAGGAAGCCGGCTCAATATTTCTTCAGAACGTAGTAGCCGTCTTAGGTTCAAACTCAATCAAGGTGATCGCCTGCATACGCTTTTGATCAACCATAGCCGCATTTGCACGGAGCCAATCTTCCTCCGGCGCAGATGCTCCTACTGTATGAAGCTTGACCAGTAAAATACGGCTTCGGCCGTGAGCTAAGGTTTGCAACGATTCCGGCACGCGACGGTTACCCAGTTGTTCTACCCAAGAGCCAAGAGGGGCGGGGGTATGGGCATATCGCGCGACGCCAAGCACGCCCGATGGAATTGAGTGAATAAGAACCAGGTCGGATGCCTTCGCCGTAGCGCTGATACTTTGCGCGATCTCCCGCACCGGTTCCCCGCGTTCCACGCTGCGGGATTGTTGGCGATAGATATTATGCAGCCCTGGCAACCAAGCGAGCACGACCAGACAAAGCAAAGCAAGTCCCAGCCTTGGACCGAGCGACGAAAGGACAATGCCCGCAATCAGACAAGCTGCCGGAATGCCACCAAGCGCGTAGCGGGGAATGTCTGCTGTGTAAGTATGCCGCAGTAGATCGATCATGGTCGGGCCGGCGCAACCTGCGATTAACCACAGCCAGAGCAAAAGACGGGGGCCGCTGAACAACTGCTGGCGAAGGCGCCATGCTGCTGACGCGGCTGCAATTCCGAAGAGCATCAAGGCGAAAAGTTTGCACCATCGTGGTGTCCACCAGCGCCCATGGCCTGCTGAAAAGAAAAATTGTGTAAACTGTGCAACCAAAGCGCGTGTGCGATGGAATCCCGACGGTTCCCGGTTGAGCCATCCTTGCGTCACCTTCCAGCTACTGAATGTCCCAGCCGCCGTCCATACCCATGGCAGGATGAGCAACCCGATCCCTAAGCTGCACAGGAACAGCCATCGACGCTGGAACTCACCTGGCTCAAGAAAAAGAAAGGCAGCACTGGCCAGCCACGGAAAGACGAAGAAGTAATGCGTTAGAAAACCGGCGGCGGAGAGCGCAACCCACAGTAAACAATGCCCCACGTGCGGTCCGCGTTCTTGCAAGAGAAGCGATACCAATGCCGTGGCAAGTGCGAGGAAAATGAGAAGCGAGTACATCCGACCTTCCGTCGAGTAGTAGAGGACCAGCGGGGAGAAAGCGAAAAGAACACAACTCGTTAGAGCTGCGCGTGGGCTGGCGATGCGGCGTGCCAGGGCCGCAAGCAAGGGGAGCGAAGCAATGGAAAAGCTAACGGAAAATAGCCGTAGAGCCAGGTCGCTGGTGCCGAAGATGAGCGTCCAGCCTTCTAACAAGACGTAGTAGAGCGGTGGACTGGTATCGGACAACAGAACGGCACGGATTACGCGCGCTGGACTTGCCGGTGGATTTTCGTGTTGAAGATAACGGCGGAATTCAGCTGCCGGTACCGCACCTTCTGGCTCGACGAAATCACCTAACTGCGGCTGAGCGTCTGCCGCGCGATGCTCAAGGCTGTGGCCGGTCGCCATCGCAAGCGAGAAGAACTCATCCGCCCAAAGCGAATGTCGCCGAGCGAGCGCGAACTGGAGAATAGTCGCAACAATGAGTAAAACCAAAAAGCCCCAAGCTTCTTTCGAGATTTTCATTGCATGGCGGCGCTCTCTCGCTAGATCGACCCCGGCACGTCATTACTTGTCTTAGCACGGCGCGTCAGATTCTTGTACGGCCCTCGTCCAAATGCGCGCTTCAGCCAAAGTCCCGTGAGCACCTGCCAGTAGCCGCTACCGGCTCCCCGCAGCCGGAACGAGGAAGCTCCCATGCCGGGCGTGCGGCCGACCCAGGAGATCGGAACCTGGCCAACTTTGTATCCTAGCAGGAGCGGTTGCAATCCGGTCTCGGCATTGGCGGCAAAACCGGGCTGACGCAGTCGAAGATCAGCGACGACTTCGCGGCGCATAATCTTGAGGTTGTTAGTTACATCGCGAACGCGATAGCCCAGAAACAAAATTGCCAGCGTATGAAACGCACGGTTTGCTAGAATTTTCAGAAAAGGATAGTTGAGAAGAACACTGTGACGCGAGAAACGGCTTCCTATCACAACATCGTACCCGGCCGCCGCTTCATCGAACAACTCGCGCAGCTCCGGAAGCAATTGCTGAAAATCGCAGTCCAGCATCAACACGTAGCTACCGCTGACTGTACGAAATCCGTCCGCGAGCGCCCTGCCAACCCCATGGGGCGGCGCGCGATGGACAGGCTTCACCCGGGACTCGGTTGCCGCGAGTTCCGCCAGGACTTCCGCCGTTCGATCCGTGCTGCCATCATTCACCGGAATGATTTCATGAATGTACTCGCCGTAGTAGCCGAGCAGTCGCTCCACGAGCGGGCGAATATTCATTTCTTCGTTGCGACATGGAATCACTACCGAGACCGCGCCGCGGAGCACCTCGTGAGCAAAGAATGAAATTTGCGCCGAATGCTTGAACCTAGGTGGCTTCTGTGCATGGACTAGAATCGAACCCGCCATGGTTCGAAGCAGAGGCGCATTCTCAAGCAGGATGGAAACATTGCGCAGCAGCCAAATGAGAGAACGAGTGAGCGGGGCAAAGACAAAATCGTTAAAGACAGCATAGATCCGAATGAAACCGATCTCGGAAAGAAGCTCATACAAGCCCGGGCGATCGATGAGGTTTCTCGGGTCCCGTTTGCCGAGAAGCTTGAGCAGAAATCCGCGAAGCTTATGCATGGGGTTCCATGGATTACTCTCATAAAATAAAATCTCGCCTCCCGGTGTAAGTAGCTCATGAACTACTTTGAGTACTTCGGAGGAAGTGCTGCGATCCAGCAGGTCCATGGCGATGACGTAGTCGAATTGTCGGCCGCCCAGCGCGCCCGGAAAATCGCGGAGTTGAATCAGCTCCACATTAGGCAAGACGTCTGATGCAACTGCCGGCGAGGATTGAAATGTAACTGAAGTAATTGGGTTTTCTTTGCGCGAGACACGCAGAAGTGCCCGCGTGAAGCGGAGGCTGCCGCAGCCGAGTTCGAGGATAGTTTGGCCCGGCAGCAAATGAACAGTGTGTCGAAACGTCTGTGCGCGCCAGAGCAGGCGATCGTTGAGTATCGGATCTTGCGTGCGCCAATACTCGTCGCGATAGCGCTCGCGCAAAGCGAGGTTGGAAAGAAACGAACTTTTGCCAGGCGTGACCGGACTGGCCGCTGCCTCCCGCTCGGCGTTAATATTCATGCTTTGCACAGGACCGACGTCAACTGGTTTAGTTATTAACGCCGGGTCGGAGGTATGTGTTCATACGTCTTCGTCTTCCCAAGAGGCTGCGCAAGCCGCCACTCAGTGGGATCACTTTCAACCGCCGGCCGGGCATAGCGACGCGCCGAATTAAGGAATTCCAAGTTGTCGATGATTACGTAGGAAACCGGAACGGCCGCGAGAAGTTGGCGCGCTTTCGAAGCGTCGAGTTCCATAGGAGGAAGCACAGCCCTGAGGCCGGTAAGTAGATAACAGAAGTGTGGCGCAGTCGTGGCTACTATCGCATCGCGCGGAGCGTTTGTGTTGACCCAGTCCACCGCTTTCTCCCAATCACGCCATGTCTCGTCATGAGCAAAGAGCCGATATGAACGATCTTTTCCTGGATCGAAAACGATCCCCTCCGGCTTTCCGCGGAGATGATATAATCGCACAGCAGTGAATGCTTCTGTTCCGAACGCAACGGAGAGGACAGCCACGAACGCAGCCCGCGCGAGAGTGCGCGCTCGAGGTCCGCGATGAGCCAATAGGCTGCCGAAACTCGATAACGCCAGAATGAAACAAAGATCCAAAAAGATGATAAGCGGTGAAAGGTATCGCAGGAATTGCGCGGGCCAGGGCGTCGTCAAGACCAAACCGGCCGATACGAGAAGAAGTAAGATTATTAGCCACGCCTTTCGGCTGCCGAGAATAAAGAATCCGCTGATCACGAAAGCTGCGAGGAAAAAAATCGGCACAAAGATAAACCAGGATGGAGTAATGACGATGTGGAATAGCTTACGCTGCGACCTATTTACAAGCACTCTCCACTCAGCTTTACTCGTGCTGACTACTTCACCGAAAGCTCCGAGTAATTGCGCCGAATTGGTTGTAAGTCTAGAGACGAGCGCGGCAGGAGTAATGTGGCCTAATTCTGGTTTGAATGGATCGACAAGGGAAACGTTCTCTGCATAGCTCACGTTGTAGTGTTGATAGGAAGCTCGCTGGTATTCGTAGGCCGGGTAAGCGTAGTGATCACTTCTGCGCACATGGGAAACGTATGCTTGCCAGGCCACAATTGGAATGAGAGCGAACGCTGCGCGCGCAAAGGCCGTCCGCCATTTCCATCTTGTCAGGGCTTCGAGCACCCATGC